>Ga0335085_10007043_pt1 | contig 17583 bp, 12 predicted proteins | sample Lox_Sample_45_FD_206712 | JGI IMG/M metagenome (GOLD analysis project Ga0335085, IMG submission 206712) | Soil microbial communities from Loxahatchee National Wildlife Refuge, Florida, United States - Lox_Sample_4.5 | ecosystem: Environmental > Terrestrial > Soil > Wetlands | place: USA...
TTGTGCTAAAGCTCGGGTCTTTGCGCATGTTGGCGTAGTCGTCGATGGTGAAGAGCGTCTTTCCCTCCAGCGGGCCGACATGGTAGTTGTGCGCCACCAGCTCGAGGATGTAGCTGCGGCCATCGCCGAGGATGAGGCCGTTGGTGATGGTGCTGCTACGGCCGAAGATCAGACCCGTGCCCGGGTTGTAGTTGCCGCCGCCGAAAGAGCTGTAGGTCCAGCGCGGGCTGCGGTAGATGTTGCCGCCGATCTTGGCGGAAAACACATCGCTGAACCGGTGCTCGACCAGAAGATCGAAGCTGTAAACCGTGCGATCGGCGTGGTCGAGCGGCGAGGCGAATTCCTTGTGCGTGAGCGGATAGGCAAAGCCGATGAACTGGCCGGTGGCGGCCGGGTTGACGGCAAAGGGAAGGCCGGTGGTCGCGTTGTTGTGGATTTTGTTGAAATTGGTATCGAAAAGAATATTGGTGGTGTCGGTCGGGCGGTAGAGCAGCGCAAAATATCCGCCGTGGGTGTACTTGGACTGGTTATAGGGGGCCGCGTAGTGGCGGTAATAGTCGTTCGCGGTGAAGAGATAGAAGAGCTTGGGCTTCTCGCCGCCGAGAATCGGGCCGCCGACGCTCAACTGGGTCTGGCTCATTTTGAAGCTGCCGACAGTCTGGCTGAACTGCTGCTGGGACGAACGCGGCGGGCGCTTGGTCGTGACAAAGATCAGGCCGCCGGGATTGGTCTGGCCATAGACGGCGGCGGCCGCGCCCTTGATCGCCTCGATGCGATCCACGCTGGAGATGTCCATCACGCCCAGGCTGGAAAATCCGTTGCGCAGGTTGATGTTGCCGGAAAAGCCGCGCATGTTGAAATTGCCCGCATCGTCGGCGCCGGTGAGCGAGGACATGTACTGCAACTCGTCGTTCAGCTCGAAGACGGAAAAATCCTTGAGGAAATCCGAGGTCAGGACGCTGACGGAGTACGGCAGATCCTTGTAAGCGGCGGAAAGACGGGAACCGGCGGTCGATCCTTCCGGCGTGTAGTTGCCGCTGGTGCTTGCGGAGGTGACGTTGAACTCGGGCAGGGCGAGCACTTCGTCGTTCGATGCATCATTGGTTTGGGCGTGGAGCGCCAAGGCGAGCAGCAAGCTGCCGGCCGTGGCGCCGATCAGGCGCGGGAAGATTTGGTGGTGCGGTAGTGTTTTCATGGTGTTGGGGAAAAAAGACGGGAGGGAGGAACGGCGGTGCGACGGCGGCCGGGGCAACGGAAATCAAACCCGCTCGCCGCCGCGCCGGGAGCGGCCCGCGACAGCCACGGAGATGGCGGTAGTTGACAAATGGGTACAGGTGGTTGGTCAGTGTGCGGCAGGGGCGCGGACCGCGGCTTTAGGTCAGTGTGGTATCTTTTACTTGGCTTCCGTGGAGCAATAGACGCGATGCTTATACCGTTAAGCAAGCATGGCCGCCCCCCGTTGAATGATGGCGGCCGGACGCTTGAGCCTGCGCCATGACCTTGCCATGAGGCCTCCCCGGATTCCTTATTGTCGATCCTGATGCGACTCCACCTGCCCCGCCTGCTGACTTCGGCCGCGCTCGTCCTCGGCTGCGTTCATGATACTGCAGCCGGCACTCCGGACGGCTTGTTCGAGCAGCAATATGTCCTGCGGGTTTTTGAAACCGACGACGGACTGACGCACAACGCGGTGTTTTCCGTGGTCCAGCGGCCCGATGGCTATCTTTGGATTGCCACCAACGGCGGACTGGTCCGCTTCGATGGCGTTCAATTTGCACCCACCGCCCTGCCGGCTTTTTCCGGACAGAAATCCTCGGGCTTTCGGGCGTTGATCGCGGAAAATCAAAAAAATCTTCTCCTGGCGAACGCGTCGGCCGTCATCCGTCTGGTCGACGGCGACCACCTCGTGCTCCATCCGGTGACGGCGGATATTCGCCGCGGTCAAAACATCCGATGCCTGCTGCGGGAGGGCGACGACGTTTTTTGGATCGTGTTCTCCAACCGCGAGGCCTGGCGCTGGGCACACGGACAGCTCGAGCGATTTCCGCCGCCGGCCAAGATACTTCCGTCGGCGGCGCCGCCGACGCTTGCCAAGGATGCGCAGGGCGAGGTCTTCCTCGCGCGCGGCGCGGGCATCGAACGCTATCAGGCCGGCCGGCTTGTCCCGCTGCCGGCGGTGGCCGCGGCCACGCCGGCCTTGATCGGCCCGGCGCGGCACGGGGGAATCTGGGTTGCCACCGCCACTCAACTTGCCCGCCTTGACCAGAACGGTCTCACCGTGGTGACGGATCGGCCGCCGTGGACCGCGCCGGCGGAACTCACCGCGATTTTGGAAGACTCGCAGGGTGCGCTCTGGATCAGTGTGACCGGACAAGGCATCAAGCGATGGACGCCCCAAGGATCATTGTCCTTGAGCCCCTCGCATCCGCTGGTGAACAGCCTGTTCGAAGACGACGAAGACAACCTGTGGGCGGCCACGCTCGGCGGCGGGCTCGACTGTTTCCGCCCGGCGCGTTGCGCCCTGCTCGCGCCGAGCGCGGATTGGATCACCGACGGCGGTGCTTCGGTCTGCGAAGACAACGCCGGCAATGTCTGGTACGTGAACCGGCATGGCATCCGCAAAATTCACGGCACCAGCATCGAGACGCTCCAGCCGGAAAACGGCTGGCCGCGCGGGGCAGTTCCGGCCTGCTGCGACGCGGCGGGAAATGTCTGGCTGGCCGTGGGACCGCGGATCTGCGTCGCCCGCGCCGGCAATGACCAGCCTCCCTTGTGGCTGAACACGAAAAGTTCCAGCAACATCCGGGTTTTCTACGCCAGCCGTACCGGCGAGGTCTGGGTCGGGCGCGAAGCCGGTCCACTGGAATGTTACCGCAATTTTGTGCGCAGGACGGTGGGCCCGGAGGCGGGATATCCCGGCGGGCGGGCGCTGGCCATCAGCGAGGACGCCCGCGGGCACTTGTGGGTGGGAACCGGAGAAGGCGGGCTCTTTGAGTGGAAGGACGACCACTTCGCCAGATACGGCGCGCGGGACGGAATGCCGGAAAAGGAAATCCGCGCGATTTATGGCGACGCCGCGGGAGATCTTTGGATCGGCACGTTTGACGGCTTGGTGGTGCGGCACCAGAACCGCTTTTATCAATTGACCGTGGCGCAGGGATTGGTCGGCCATACCATCTCCCAGCTGCTCGAGGATGACGCCGGAACCCTCTGGTTTTGCACTCCGCGCGGGCTGTCCCGGGTGGAAAAAAGCGACCTGCTGGAATGCGTCGCCGGGCACCGGTCGATGATCACGCCGATCATCTACGGCAAGCCGGATGGCATCTCGGGCCTTTCCGCCATCGGCAGCTATCAGCCCACCGCCTGGAAAACACGGGCCGGACGGCTCTGGTTCACGACCCGCAAGGGGCTGGTGACGATCGATCCCGACGAGCCAGTGGTCAAACGCCGGCTCCCTCGCGTGTACCTGGAACGGTTCCTCGTTGACAGCCGCGCACTCGAACCCGGCTCGGCCCGCTTCCCTTCGTCCGCGAAACGGATCGAATTCAAATTCACCGCCCCGACCTTTTTCGCGCCGGAGGACGTGCGGTTCCGCTACCGTCTGGAAGGGCTCGATTCGGAGTGGAGCGAGCCGACCACGCAGCGTTTCGCCATCTATCCGGAGCTGCGGCCCGGCCGGTATCAGTTCAAGGTCATCGCATGCAACAGTGACCTGGTCTGGAACACCACAGGCGCAACCGTGGCGTTTGAGGTCATCCCGATGTGGTGGGAGACGTGGTGGGCCAGACTCGGCGGATTGCTGGCCGCCGGGCTGGCCCTGGCCCTGGCGGTGCGCTACTGGTCGCACCGGCGCCTGAAAGCGCGCCTCCAGCTCTTGCAGCAACAGCAACGCGTCGAAGCGGAACGCAAACGCATCGCGCGCGACCTGCACGACGGGCTGGGGGCGAACCTCACCCAGGCCGGCCTGACGGCGGAAGCGCTGGCGGAAGACTGCGGCGATTATGCGGAAATGAAATCGCTCGCGGCCAACCTCGCGGAACAGATCCGGGGCATCGCCCGCGATCTCGACACCACCGTGTGGGCCGTCAGCCCGAAAAACGACAGCCTGCGCTCGCTCTGCGCCTATCTTTGCCAGTTCTCACTCGAATATTTTCGCCATTCCCCCGTCCGCTGCCACGTGCACGCGGCCGAAGACATTCCCGCCCTCCCGCTCTCGCCGGAAACCCGCCACCACTTGTTCATGATCGCCCAGGAACTCATGAACAATGTCCTCAAGCATGCCCGCGCCTCCCAGGTCGATCTGACCATCGCAATGGACCGGAATTATTTTCTCCTCCGCCTGGCCGACAACGGCGGCGGATTTTCCCCCGCGACCGCGGAGGCCTCGGGGCGAAGCGGCCTGCGCAACATCCGCCTGCGCGCGGCTGAAATCGGCGGCACCCTGGACCTGCAAAGCTCCGCGCAAGGCACCGTGGCCCAGGTCCGGGTGCCCCTCCCGGTGGAAGGGCGGACGCTTCGCGCCCACCATCCCGCGGCCCTTTGATCCCGCCTATGCCCGACACCATCGCCATCGTCGAGGACAATGCGGAACTGCGCGAAATGCTGGGCCGCATCGTGAAGAAAAAAGCCGGCTTTGAGTTGCTCGGCAGTTTCCCGGACGGGGCCGCCGCGCTGGCCCAGCTGCCCGCGCTCTCGCCCGACATCGTCATCATGGATATCCAGCTGCCGGGCATGAGCGGCATCGAATGCACCCGTTTGTTGAAGGCGAAGCTGCCGTCGACCCAGATCCTGATACTCACCGTCTTCGACGACAGCGAACTCGTCTTCAAGGCGCTGGCCGCGGGCGCCAGCGGCTACCTGCTGAAACGTTCCTCACGCAGCGAAATCATCGGCGCCATCGAACAGGTGCGCGACGGCGGCGCGCCCATGACCGGCGACATTGCGCGGAAAGTGGTGGAATCCTTCCGCCGCCCGTCCTCCGTCAAGCCCGCCGCGACCGAGCAGCTCACGCCGAGCGAGGAGCAGGTCTTGAGCCTGCTTGCGAAAGGTTATGCCACGAAGGAGATCGCCGACCGGCTCTCGGTCAGCCTTCACACCGTCCGCTTTCATTTCAAAAACATCTACAGCAAGCTGCACGTCCGCTCGCGCACGGAGGCGCTGCTCAAATATCTGGAGTAGCGGCAAAACGCCGATCGTTTGCACGCTGGCGCTTATTATTAGTTGCGCGACTGGGAGTCAAAAGCGTAACTTAATCCACGCAGCGCCGTCATGAGCTGCAACCGACGCTTTCCGTTCCTATGCCGAACCCGGACCACCACTCATGCTGCGGCTATTCCACGCGTCCGGAAGATTACATCCTCACCCGCCGGCAGTTTCTTAACCGCGTCGGCCTCGGCCTCGGCGCCCTGAGCCTGGCCGCGTTGCTCGACCCCGCGGACCTCTTCGCCGACCTCGTCCTGCCAGCCGCCAATCCGCTGGCGCCGCGGCCGCCGCCCCTGCCCGCCAAGGCCAAAGCCGTCATCCATATTTTCGCCCAGGGCGCGCCCTCCCATGTCGACACCTGGGACCCGAAGCCGTCGCTGACCAAGATGGACGGCCGCACGCTGGCGGACGGCGGCGTGGCCATGGGCTCGCCCTTCAAGTTCACCAAGATGGGCCGGGCCGGCATCGAGGTCAGCGAAGTCTTCAGCCAGACCGGGCAGCACGTCGATGACATGGCGATCATCCGCTCGATGTACACCGACATCCCTGCGCATGACGTCGCCACCGTCTTCATGAACACCGGTTCGCTCCGTCTGGTGCGGCCAAGCATGGGTTCGTGGGTGGTGTACGGCCTGGGCACGGTGAATCAGAATCTGCCCGGCTTCATCGCGCTGCGCACCGGCGGCCTGCCGCCCGGCGGCGCGTCCAATTATCAGTCCGCCTTTCTCCCCGGCGTCTTCCAGGGCACCACCGTCAATGTCCAGGCTCAATCGGTGCCGCAGATGATCCAGAACATCCGCAACCAATACCTGCCGCCGCGCGAACAGCGGCGCCAGATGGAATTTGTCCGCCAGCTCGACGAGCTCCACGCCGCCAACTTGCAGCGCGAGGCCGCCTTCGAGACCCGGCTGCAATCCTTCGAGACCGCCTTCCGCATGCAGGCCGCGGCGACCGACGCCTTCGATATCAACAAGGAGCCTGAAGCCGTCCGCACCGCCTACGGCGCGACCCCCCAGGGCAAGCAGCTGCTCATCGCCCGCCGCCTGGTCGAACGCGGCGTGCGCTTCGTGCAGGTCTGGCACGACGGCTGGGACCACCATCAGGATCTGCAGGAAAAACTTTCGCAAAAAGCGGCCGAAATCGACCGGCCGCTGGCCGCGCTCATGACCGATTTGAAACAGCGCGGCCTGCTCGATTCCACGCTCGTGATCTGGGGCGGCGAGTTCGGCCGCAAGCCGACCCGCGACCGCAACGGCTACGAAAATCCCGGTCGCGACCATAATGCCAAGGCCTTCACCACCTGGCTGGCCGGCGGCGGCATCAAGGGCGGCACCGTTTATGGCGAAACGGACGAATTCGGCGCCGCGGCGATCAAGGACAAGGTCCACGTCCACGACCTGCACGCGACCATCCTCCGCTGCCTCGGCTTCGACCACACCAAGCTGACCTACCGGTTCAACGGCCGCGATTTTCGCCTCACCGACGTCGCCGGCAGCGTCGTCCAGCCGATTCTCGCCTGAGCATGCCGGCCGGACCCGCCAGGATGTTTCGCGCCGCCGCGGTGCTGCTGGCCTGCGGAGCCGCCGCAACTTTTTCCGGCCTGCGCGCCGGCGAAAAAACGCCGGCGGAGAAATCCGCCGACGCAGCCATTCCGCCGCCCGGCCCCATTTCCGCCGACGATCTCAAATTTTTCGAGGAGCGCATCCGGCCGGTCCTGGTCACCGAATGTTACAAATGCCACAGCCACACCGCCGACAAGGTCAAGGGCGGCCTCCTCCTCGACACGCGCGAAGGCCTCCTCCACGGCGGCGACACCGGACCTGCGCTCGTGCCGGGTGACCCCGACAAAAGTCTGCTCGTCCAGGCCATCCGCTACACGGACGACGATCTGCAAATGCCCCCCAAGGGCCAGAAACTGGGCGACGCCGAAATCGCCGACCTCACGGAATGGGTGCGACGCGGCGCGCCCGACCCGCGCTCCGGCGCCGCCAAAGGCAGCTCGCCGGCCTACGGCGGCGTCGGCCGGCAGCACTGGTCCTTCCTCCCCGTCCGATCCGTCGCCGTGCCCGCGGTGCACGACACCGCCTGGTGCCTTAATCCCATCGATAATTTCGTGCTGGCCCGCCTCGAAGCGGAAAACATGAAGCCGAATCCGCCGGCCGACCGCCGCACCTGGCTGCGCCGCGTGACCTTCGACCTCATCGGCCTGCCGCCCACCGAGGCCGAACTGCAGGCGTTCGTGGCCGACGATTCGCCCGACGCCTACGCCAGGGTCGTCGACCGCCTGCTCGCCTCGCCGCACTACGGTGAACGCTGGGCCCGCTACTGGCTCGATGTCGCGCGCTTTGCCGACACCAAGGGCGACGCGCCCCGCCGCGAGGATCCGCGCTTCCCCGACGCCTGGACCTACCGCGATTACGTCATCAACGCCTTCAACCAGGACAAGCCCTACAATCAGTTCATCGTCGAACAGCTCGCGGCCGACCGCCTCCTCATCGAGCAGACCAAACACACTCATGCCGACAGGCAAAAGGCCGACGTCTCCTCTCTCGCCGCCCTCGGATTTCTTTCCCTCGGCAACCAGTACAACGGCAACATCCGCGACATCGTCAACGACCAGATCGACGTCACGACCAAGGCCTTCCTCGGCCTGACCGTCTCCTGCGCCCGCTGCCACGACCACAAGTTCGATCCCATTCCGCAAAAGGATTATTACTCGCTCTACGGCGTCTTCGCCGATTCCCACCCGCCCGCCCGGATCTGGGATTTGCCCTTCGTCCATCCGGTGCCGCGCGACGCGGCCTTCCTCGATTACGAAGCCAAGGTCAAGGAACTGGTGCAGCGCGAGACGCAGCTCCGCGCCGATTTCGTCGCCTTCCGCCGCAGCCGGGCGAACGATCCCGGAAAACGCAAGGAATTCCTCCGCCGCGAAATCGAGCTCCAACGCGACATCTCCGACCTCGAGTCCAGCCATCCCGGCGCGCCACCGCGCTCCTGCGTGGTGCTCGACGTGCCGCACCCGGAGGATTACCCGGTGCTGATTCGCGGCGAAGCCGAAAACAAGGGCGACATCGTCCCGCGCCGCTTCCTGGAAATCCTTTCGCCCGATCCCAAGCACCGTCCGGTCTGGCGCGGCGACAGCGGCCGGCTCGAGCTGGCCCGCGCCATCGCCGATCCCGCCAACCCCATGACCGCGCGCGTCCTCGTCAACCGCCTCTGGCAGCAGCATTTCGGCCGCGGCTTCGTCGACACGCCCGACGACCTCGGCAACCAGTCCTCGCCGCCGACCCACCCAGAGCTGCTCGACTGGCTCGCCCACGAATTTGTTACCAACGGATGGTCGATCAAGCAGCTCACCCGGCTGATCGTGCTCAGCCAGACCTACCGTGAAAGCAGCGCCGCCAATCCCGCCTACGCCGACGTCGATCCCGACAACCGCCTGCTCTGGCGCGCCAACCTCCGCCGCCTCGACTTCGAGGAGCTGCACGACTCGCTCCTCTACATGGCCGGCACCCTCGACCTCTCCCAAGTCGGCGGCAAGTCCGTGCTCCTCGGCAGCGCGGACTTCGCCACACGCCGCAGCCTCTACACCTACGTCGACCGCCACAACCCGCCCGAACTTTTCACCCAGTTCGATTTTCCCAACCCGAGCGTGCCTTCCGGCCGCCGCTACGAAACCCTCGTGCCGCAGCAGGCCCTCTTCCTCATGAACAGCGCCCTGGTCATGGAAACCGCCCGCAAGCTCGTCCAGCGGCCGGAATTCCAGCAGCTCACCACCGACCGGGACCGCATCTCCTCGCTTTTTCTCGCCATTTTCGACCGGCTGCCGTCGGACCGCGAAATCAACCTCTGCCTCGGCTACATCCGGCAGAATCCCGCGGAAAATTCCGCCGCCGCCATCGCCGCCGAAAACATGTCCCAGAACGCCAGCCGCGCCGCCAAGCGCCAGGCCCAGATCGCGGAACGCGCGGCCAAGCGCCTGCGCGGGCAGAACGTCTATCAGCCCGAGCCCGGCGGCGCCGCCTTCCTCGACCGCGCACCGGTCGACGCCTGGACCAAACTGGCGGACGGCCTGTTTCAAACCAACGAGGCCATTTTCCTCGACTGAGCAATCATGCAACCAGACCATCCTCACCGACCCGCGGTCGTCCCGACCACACGGTCTTTGCGAAAATTTTTCGCCGGCCTCGCCGGCGGAATTTCCCTCTTCGGTGCGCTCGCCGCCCGCGCCGACGGGAATCCCCCCGTCTTCACCGGCGTGGTCGAGCCGATCCTGGCCCGCAGCTGCGTGTCCTGCCACGGCGAGAAAAAACAGAAAAAAAACCTGCGGCTCGATTCGCTGACTGCGATCATGAAAGGCGCCAAGGACGGCGCCGTGGTGGTGCCGGGGAACGCCGACCAGTCCGAACTCACCCAGCGGCTCCATCTCGACCCGGACGACGACGACCACATGCCGCCGAAGAACAAGCCGCAGCTGACCGGCAGGGAAATCCTCATCCTCGACTGGTGGATCAACGCCGGCGCGCCCGGCGACGTGCCGTTGACCTCGCTCAAGGTGCCCGGTGACGTCGCGGCCGCCATCCGCGGCCGCTGATCCGCCGCCGCGCCGCTTATGACACGGCCGGCGGCTTGAGCTGCACCAGCACGTTCGCCGCGGTGATGAGACCGCCGCCGACCAGCAGGTTCAGGCCGGCCGTCTCGTTGGCATAGGCAAACCCGCCCCAGGTGGAAAACCACGCCGGCAGAAACAGCACCATGAGCGAGGCGAACAACGGCTCGGCGCAATAGATCAGGCCGGCCTCGATCGGGCCGAGCTTCGGCTGCCACAGGTTCATGAGCAAAAAAGCGCTGAGCGTGCAAAAAAGCGTGAGCGTCAGGGTGAAACCCGTCCAGACCGGCGAGCGCCACGGCAGGAGCATGTCCTCCGACCTCGGCGCCACCGCCAGCGCGAGCGCCACGGCGGCGGTCGCTTCGACGAGAAACATCACCCACGTCACCGCCACGGCCCGGTTGGCGGAAAATCTTTTCTGCCCGAGATACAAGATCTGCCCCATGAAAAACACCGAGCTGAGCAGGGTTTCGGCCTCGCCGCGGCCCAGCCGCAGGCTGCGCCAGTCGAGCCGCGCCAGCACGGCCGCGCCCGCGAGCACCAGCGCGACGCTCAGCCAGACCAGCCCGCCCGGGTTGCGTCGTTGCCGCAGCGCCAGCCAGACCGGAATCAAGATGGCATAAAACTGGGTGAGAAAAGCCGAGGTCGAGGCGGCGGTGAACCGCAGCCCGTCAATTTGGAAAAACAGCCCGACGACGGAAAACAGCCCGAGGACCGCCCCCTGGCGCCATTCCGCGCGCGTGGTCGTGCGCAGGGTGCGGACGTTCAGCGCCCCCATGGCCAGGGCGGCAAGGACAAACCGCGGCCAGACGGTCTGCGCGGTGACAAACCAGCCGCCGCCCCCTCCCAGCAGGCGCTCGTGCATGAAAACGATCGCCTTGTTGAGCGGAAAGCTCAGCCCCCAAAATGCGTTGGCGACGATGAGCATGAGGATCGCCTTCAGACGGAGCGACGGTGCGGAGGAGTTCACGTGACAATCGGTGGAAACAAAAACGCCGCCGGGAAAATCCACGGCGGCGTTTCGCTCGAAAAGGGTGGGATTAGCTGACGTGGCCGGAGACGAGTTTGGTCATTTCAAACATGCTGACGCTGCCTTTGCCGTTGAACACGGCCTTCAGTTTGTCGTCGGCATTGATCTGCGTCTTCTTGGACTTGTCCTGCAGACCGTTCTTCTTGATGTAAGCCCAGAGCTTCTTGGTGAGCTCCGTGCGCGGGAGCGGCGATGAGCCGACAACGGCGGCGAGCGTGGCGTCCGGCGTGACCGGCGCCATGAATTTTGCATTCGGTTTACGAGCTGATTTTTTAGCCATGGTGAGTGTGGGTTTAGGGCGCTTTCCTCTGAAAGCAACGCTTTTCTAGAGGGAAAAACCAACTCCTGCCTAAAAGAAAATCGCGCAGCGTCGAGGGAAAAATCGCGACTTGCGCAAGTATCGTTTTCAGCCGCGGTCGTCGATTTGCACAAACTGGCGGTAAAGCGCGGCGTAATGTCCGCGCTGCGCGAGCAGTTGCGCGTGCGTGCCGCGCTCGATGATGCGGCCCTGGTCGAGCACCAAAACCAGATCGGCATGACGGATGGTCGACAGCCGGTGCGCCACGACAAAACTCGTCCGGCCGCGCAGCAGCGCGCGCAACGCCTGCTGCAGGCGCGACTCGGTGATCGCATCGATCGAACTCGTCGCCTCGTCGAGGATGACCAGGCGCGGATCGGCCAGCAGCGCACGGGTGAAACAGATCAGCTGGCGCTGGCCGACCGAGAGACCCGCGCCTTTTTCCCCCACCTCCGTCCGCAATCCGTGCGGCAGCGCCTCGAGCAAATCGAGGCAGTCGAGCTGGCGCGCCGCCGTCCGCACCTCTTCTTCGCCCGCCTCCGGTTTGCTCAAGCGGATGTTGTCGAGCACGGTGCCGCTGAAGAGAAAGTTCTGCTGCTGCACCATGCCCATCTGCCGGTGCAGCGAAAGGCCGGTGAGGGTGCGGATTTCCCGGCCGTCAATCAGCACCTCGCCCTGCGTGGGCAGATAAAACTTCGCCGCCAGGTTGATGATCGAGCTCTTGCCGCTGCCGGTGTGCCCGACGAGCGCGACGGTCTGGCCCGGCCCGGCGGTGAAATTGATGTCGTGGAGAACGAGGCGCGCCGGATCGTAGCCGAAGGACACGCCGCGAAATTCGACGCGCACGCCCGGCGCGGTCGCGGTCACGGTTGGACCCTGAACTTCCCGCGGGTCCGGCAGCGCCGCCGCCGCCGGATCATCCTGCCAGTCCGGCTTGAGGTCGACGAGGCGGAAGACGCGTTCGGCGCCGGCCATGGCGATGAGCGCCTGGTTGTACTGGATGCCGATGTTCTGGATGGGCGCGAAAAACTGGTTCGCCATCAGGAAAAACAGGATCAGGTCGGAGACGTGCATGTAGCCGTGCATCGTGCGCCAGCCGCCGAAGAGCAGCAGGATGGCGATGAAAAACTGGCTGTTGAGCTCGAGCAGCGGCACGAGGATGCCCGAGGTCCGGGCGAGATCGACGCTGTAACGCGAATGGTCGGCGAGCAGGCTGCGGAAAAGCCCGGCGTTGGTCTGCTGCCGGACAAAACCCTGCGTCACGCGGATGCCGTTGACGGACTCCGCCAGCGTGGCCGTCACGCGGCTGAAGCTTTCCTGCGAGGCGCGCGAGTAGCGGCTGAGCTGCACCCGGAAGCGTCGGTTGATCGTCCACAGCACCGGCGCCATGCCGAGGACGACCAGGAACATGGCCCAGTCGCGAAAGGCCATGACGCCGGCGGCGAAAAGCATCTGCCCGGCCTGCACGATGCTGATGAAAAATGAATCCTGGATGCCCACGCGCAGCGCCTCGACGTCGGATGTCACGCGGCTGATGATGCTGCCGATTTTTGTGCGGTGGAAAAACGCCATGGGCATGCGCTGCATGCTGGCAAAGACGTCGCTGCGCAGATTGCTCACGACGGTCTCGCCCACCTCGAGCGCGAGCCGCTGGCGGAAATGAAAAAGCGCGTCGGTGATCACCGCCAGCGCGCCGTAGCCGGCGATCGCCCGCCAGAGCAGCGAAAGGTCGCGCTGCGCCGGCGATTCGCGGGTGAAACGTGCGATCAGTTCGCCGATGATCAGGCTCGAGACCCAGACCAGGGCGGGCAGCTGGGCCGAACGCACGATGGTGAGCAGGATGAGCCAGTTGCGCTTCGCCGCGATCGTCCGGGTGTAGCCGAACAGGCGGCGGATGAGGCCCCAGTCGAGCGGCTTGAGCAGCTCGATGTCATCGTCGTCGTCGCGCAGGCGGTGCACGAGCATGAGCGGCCGCCGGCCGGCGTGGGCGGAGGGGCTGGGATCAGTCAGCGCGGAATTCATGCCGCCCCCTGGCTTTCGGTTTCGACCTGCAGCTCGCGGTTGTCCACCAGCTGCAGGTTGGCCACGCTGAGATACGGGCCGGGAATTTTGATGAGCTGGTCGTGCGTGCCCTGCTGCACGATGCGGCCGTGGTCCATGACGATGACGAAATCCGCGCGGCGCAGCGTGCTCAGGCGGTGCGCGACGATGAAGGTGGTGCGGCCGGCGATGGCGCGGTCGAGTGCCTCGAAGATTTCGTGCTCGGTTTCGGAATCGATCGCGGCGGTGGGGTCGTCGAGCAGCAGGATCGCCGGTTCGAGCAGCACGGCGCGCGCGATGGCGAGCCGCTGCCGCTGGCCGCCGGACAGGCTCTGGCCGCTCTCGCTGATGATGGTGTCGTAGCCCTGCGGCAGCTTGAGGATGAAGTCGTGCGCCGCGGCGATGCGGGCCGCCTTCTCGATCTGTTCGTGCGTGGCGTCGGGATGGCCGAAGGCGATGTTGGCCGCGACCGTGTTGCTGAAGAGAAAGCTTTCCTGGAAGACGAGCCCGATGTTGCGGCGGAGGTCGTCGAGGTGCAGCCGCCTCGCATCGATGCCGTCGATGAGCACGCGCCCGCCGGTGGGATCGAAGAAGCGCGGGATCAAACTCGTCAGCACGCTCTTGCCCGCGCCGGTCGCGCCGAGGATCGCGACACACTGGCCGGGCTTCACCTCGAGATCGATGCCGCGCAGGACGGGATCGATGCCGAGATAGGAAAAAGTCACGTTTTCGAAGCGCACCGCGCCGTCGAAGCGGGCGCGGCGGAGCGCGTCCGGGGCGCTCTGCACCTCGATCGGCGCATCGAGGATTTCGAAGACGCGGCGTGCGCCGATGAGCGACTGCTGGATGCTGTTGACGATGCTGGCAACATTGTTGACCTGGCCGGAAAACTGGTCGAGCAGGCCGGCGAAGACGACGAGGCCGGCGCCGAGCGGCAGCTGGTCGCGGGCCACCAGCCAGCCGCCGTAGCCCAGCAGCACCATGGTGTTGATGCGGGTGAGAAAGGCGACGGCGGGCGAAAACAGGCTCACCCGCCAGAAAATGCCGCGCTGCTGGTCGTAGACGGCGCGGTTGCTGCGCTCGAATTTGGCGCGGTCCTCCGCCTCGCGGCCGAAAGCCTTCGTGACCGCGATGCCCTGGATGCTCTCGGCCAGGTTCTGCACCATGACCTCGACCAGTTCGCGGTTGCGGGCGTAGCGCGGCTGGATGAGGCGCGAGAACCAGGCCGCCATCGCCCAAAGCAGCGGGGTGGTGGCGAGGCAAGCCAGCGTCAGACCGGGCGAAAGGCTGACCATGTAGGCCACGTAGACGGTCAGGGAAATGAACATGATCACGCTCTGCACCAGCACCTGCTCCAGAAACATCCGCACCGACTGCACGTCGCCGGTCACCCGCGTGATGATCGAGCCGGTGGTGTTGGCGTCAAAAAAACGGAAGCTCAGCCGCTGGAGCTTGCTGTAGGCCTCGTCGCGCAGATGCACCACCAGTTCCTGCTGGGTGAGGCGGTTGAGCAGCAGGGTGTAGAAATAGTTGAGCGCGGCGCGAATGACGGCAAATCCGAGGATGGCGCCGCCGATCAGCGCCAGCACGCCGAGCGCAGGCCAGCGGTCGGGCAGTGCGAGATGGAGCTTGTTCGGGGGCAGCGGCGCGTGCTCGACCTTGTGGCGGATGAAATCGATGCCGATGCCGGTGAAGCTCAGGCCGAAGAGACCGAGGGTGAGCAGCACGAGCTGCAGGCCCAGCACCTGAAAGCAGCGCAGGCGGTAGCGCCAGGCGAGGCCGAAAAGCCGCCGGATCAACTCGCCGTTGGTGTAGTTCGCACCCGTCTGTGCCGTCGTGAGCATTGCAACCGGCGCGCGCCACCAGGGCCCGCCGGAAACGCACAGGCTAGGCGCGCGAGCCGGAATTTCACGAACAATTTTCGCCCGCGCAATCGGCCGCGGTGCGCCCACGGTGGATGCGTCAGTGCGCCGGCGGAACCATCGGCTGACCGGTTGGCATCTGCGGCTGGAACTGCTGCTGCCGCTGCTGGGCGGCGCGCAGCGCGCGGCGGCGCCGGATCTCCTCGGTGATGAGTTCGATGCGGCGGCGTTCGTCCTCGGCGTTCGGCGCCGGCGTGACGCCCGGCTGCGCTCCCATCACCGTCGGTGGACGCATCATCGGCATGGGCATGGCCATGGTGGAAGCCGCACCCATGGGCGCGATTTTGGATTGCGGAAGGGTCAGCGTAAATTCGTTGCCCTGATATTCAACCGTGATGCGATTATGCGCAATGTCGTGGGAATGCACCACGTACGGCTTGCCGGTTTCGTTGAAGCCGACCCAGGTGTCTTTGTGGTTGGCCGCGTCGTAGAGGTCGAATTTATAGCCCTCCGCCGTGCTCACGATGCCATGCAGCTCCACCGGCGAACTGGGCGGGGGGGTGTTGGCATCAGTCGCCCCGTCTCCACCCGGCGGCATGAAGGGCGAGTGGGGGGTCAAATCCGTCGCCCCCCGGCCCGTCCGCGCAACGACGCCCGCCAGGGCGAGCAGGACGAGACAGCGGATGATCGGGGTGGAAGGCATAAGGGCGAAAAGGGAGCCATTGAAATGACGCGGGCGGCGCTGGTCAAGTTGCGTGAAGGCTCCGTGCCAAATTGGCTTGCCTCGCCCGGGAGGCCCGCCAATCCTGCGCCCGCTTGTTGTATGCTTCCTCTTGGTGAATTGTCAGATGAGCGTCAGCTTCAGTGATGATTTGAAACTCGATAGTCGGGAACGGGCAGGAACAGCGCAGGCTAATCAAGCAGATGAACACAAAGCTCTACGTGGGAAACATCCCGTTTGCCACCACCGCCCAGGACCTCCAGGACCTGTTCTCACAGGCTGGCGGCGTCGCCGCCGTCGACCTGATCTTCGACAAATTCACGGGCCGTTCGCGCGGCTTCGCCTTCGTCACCATGGCGACGGGCGAGGACGCCCAGAAGGCGATCGAAAAACTGCACGGCCACGCGATGGAAGGCCGCAACATCACCGTCAACGAGGCACGCCCGAAGGAAGAACGGGCGCCCCGTTCGTTCGAAGGCGGCGAGCGCCGGGGCTTCGGCGGCGGACGCGGGGGCGGCGGCGGTTTCCGCGGCGGCCATCGCGAACATCGCGGCGAACGCAGCGAACGCGGCGGCGGCTGGGATCGCCACTGAACCGCGCGACTCGCGCCCCCACCCCACCGACCAAGCCGGGCCCCGCGCCCGGCTTTTTTGTTTTCCCCGACGGCAAATTTCCGGCTTGTTGGGAAACCAATAATACTATTATAGTTTCCCGGGTTTATGAAGGCACCGCTTCCTCCCGCCTCCCCGCCCCGGCCCGCCGCCGATCCGCCCACGCGCATCCTGGCGGAGGCGCGCCGGCAGTTTTTCGCCCGCGGCTATGCCCGCTTCACCATGGCCGACCTCGCGACCGAGCTCGGCATGAGCAAAAAAACCCTCTACCGCCACTTCCGCGGCAAACACGCCATCGCCGCCGCCGTCATCGACGACATGGCCGCCGAAATCCGGCGCGACGCGGAGGCGGTGCTCCGCGACCGGCGGCTGACGCTGGCGGAAAAACTCCGCGGCTTCCTCGGCGGCATGATGGAACGCTTCGCCGAGCTCACTCCCGCCACGCTGAGGGATATGCAGCGTTTTGCGCCCGACCTTCATCGCCGCATCGAGGAGCTGCGCAGCCGCAACATCCCCTATATCTTCGGCCGCTTCATCGAGGAGGGCCAGGCCAGCGGCGCCGTGCGCGATGACATCAACACCGCCTTTGCCGTCGAATTTTATCTCCACGCCGTGCAGGCCCTGATGCAGCCTGAAGCGCAGCGCCGCCTGCATCTCGGCCCGCCCGACATCCTTAAAAACGCCCTCGATCTTTTCTTCAGCGGACTGCTCACGTCCGCTGGACGCAAGGAACATGAAAAACTCTTTTCCCGCTGAACTTTTCCTCGCCCTCCTGCCCGCCGCGGCCTTGCTGTTCGCAGCCGGCTGCAGCCGTGACCATCCCGGACGCTTTCAAGGCTATCTCGAGGGCGAATTCGTCTACGTCGCCGCGCCGCTCCCCGGACAGCTCGAAACCCTGTCCGTGCAGAAAGGCGCGCGCGTCGAGGCGGGCGCGCCGCTCTTCGCGCTCGAGGACTCGGCCGAACGCGACGCCCGGCGCCAGGCTGCCGCCCGGCTGGAGGATCTGCGCAAGGGCCAGCGCCCGACCGAGCTCGCCGCGCGCGAGGCCCGGCTGGCCCAGGCGCGCGCCATCGCCGATCTCTCCGGACGCGAGCTCGACCGGCAGGAAAAACTCTTTGCCGCCGGCGCCGCCACCGCCGACGAACTCGACCGCGCCCGCCTCTCCCACGAGGCCGATCTCCACGCCGCCGACCAGCTCGCCGCCGACCTC
>Ga0335085_10007044_pt1 | contig 17578 bp, 16 predicted proteins | sample Lox_Sample_45_FD_206712 | JGI IMG/M metagenome (GOLD analysis project Ga0335085, IMG submission 206712) | Soil microbial communities from Loxahatchee National Wildlife Refuge, Florida, United States - Lox_Sample_4.5 | ecosystem: Environmental > Terrestrial > Soil > Wetlands | place: USA...
GCGTCGGAATCGGTCCACGTCTCGGCGGAGGCCGGCAGCGGGTGGGCGAGCAGCGCCCGGACCTCGTCCACCGTCCGCCCTGGGAGCCGGAGGCGCTCGAGGACGGCGTCCGCCCCGGGCAGGTCGAGGAGCAGGGCGGCCAGGCGCACCTCGGTGCGGCCGGGGACGGAGGCCACCCGGGGCGCGGCGCCGGTCCGCAGCGCCGCCTCCAGCTCCGGAAAGGCGGCGGCGAGCAGGCCGGTGGAGTGCAAGAGGCCGAGGCCCCGCTCCACACCGGGGGCGAGGAGGAGCTTGAGGAACTCGTCCCGCACCCGCTCCGGCGACACCTTGCGAAAGACGTGCAGGGCGCCGGGGATGGCCGCCTCCGTCCCGGGGTCGAGGGTGAAGTCGAGCACGGTGGCGAAGCGCACCGCGCGCAGCGGACGCAGGCCGTCCTCGCCGAAGCGCGCCGCCGCATCTCCCACCGAGCGCACCAGGCGCCGGCCGAGGTCCTCGAGGCCGCCAAACGGGTCGCGGAGCCTGTTGGAGCGCGGGTCGTAGGCCATGGCGTTGATGGTGAAGTCGCGCCGCGCCAGGTCCTCCTCCAGGTCCCGGCGGAACTCCACCCGGTCCGGGCGACGGCCATCGGCGTAGCCGGCCTCCACCCGGTAGGTGGTGACCTCGACGTGCCCGCCCGGCACGAGCACGGTCACCGTGCCGTGGGCGATCCCGGTGGGGATGACGCGCTTGAACAGCCGCTGGACCTCGGCGGGGAGCGCCTCGGTGGCCACGTCCCAGTCCACCGGCTCCCGGCCGGCGACCAAGTCCCGGACGCAGCCCCCGACGAGGTACGCCTCGTGTCCGGCGTCGGTGAGCCGGTCCACCACCGAGCGCACGGCCCGCGGCACCCGGGCCGGGGAGAGCATCCGAGGCGGCGTTTGGTGCTCGCGGTTAGTCATGCTAGGGAGCCCCCCCTCTGAGCGTGCCCCCTCCCCCATCGACCACCGCTGCGATCGCCCCGGCCGTCGCCGCGCCGCTGCCCTCCGTCCGGCTGGCGCTGGTCCTCACCGGCATGGGCGGCCTTCACCTCTTGGTCACCGCCCGAACCGGCGGCATCCGCTGGGAGCACCTTCTCGCCGACGGGCTGATCATGGTGCTCCCCTGGCTGGGAGCCAAGGGGCAGATGGTGGCCCGGGCCTTCCTGCCGCTCTGGTTCACCGGGGTCCTCGTGGAATGGCAGAAGTTCCTCGTCCTGCTCGGGCCGATCCGCACCGGTGATTTCCGCGCGCTGGAGCTGCTCTTCTTCCGGGCCGGCAACCCACCGGTCTCCTGGGCGGAGTGGCTCTACGTCCGGCCGGTGCTGGCCCTGGACCTGCTCTGCGGCGCCGCGTACGCGCTCTTCATCTACGAGTACTTCGCCGTGGCCATCGACTTCTTCTTCCGCGACCGCGAGAGGTTCCATGCCTTGGTGTGGGCCTTCTTCGTGGCCAACCTGGCCGGGGCGGTGATCTACGTGCTCCTCCCGGTGGCTCCTCCCTGGTACATCATGGACCACGGGCTGGGACCGGCCGACCCGCACGCGCTGGGCAGCGCCGCGGGCTGTGCGCGCTTCGACGCCTTCTTCGGCATCCACTACTTCGAGGGGTTCTACGCACGGAATCCCAACGTCTTCGGCGCCATGCCTTCGCTGCACGTCGCCTACCCCCTGATGGTGACCATGTTCACCTGGCAGCGCGGCTGGGTGTGGCGCATCCTGACCATCGCCTTCACCCTGCTCGTGTCCTTCGCTGCGGTTTACTTGGGTCATCATTATGTGCTTGATCTGCTCGCCGGGTACGCCGTGGCGGTCGGTTCCGCCTGGGCCGGCGTCCAACTCGGCCGTCGCCTCGGTCCGCGGGAGCCCGCGGCCAGAAGCCCGGCCGTCTCACCGCTTCGAGTCTCGAAGACATGACTAGCCAAGCGCGCAGCTCCATCCGTCCCGCCAAGGGACGTCTCGGCATTCTCACCCCGGGCATGGGGGCGGTGGCCACCACCTTCTTCGCCGGGTGCGAGGCGGTGAAGCAGGACCTCGGCCTCCCCATCGGCTCGCTCACCCAGATGGGGACCATCCGGCTCGGGCTCCGCACCGAGCACCGGCAGCCCTACATCCGTGACTTCGTCCCTCTGGCCAAGATGCAGGACCTCGTCTTCGGCGGCTGGGACATCTTCCCGGAGAACGCCTACCAGTCGGCGCGCAAGGCCGGGGTGCTGGAGAAGGAGCTGCTCGAGAAGCTCCGTCCGAAGCTGGAGGCGATCACCCCCATGGCCGCGGTGTTCGACCCCTCCTACGTCAAGAAGATCAACGGCCCCAACGTGAAGAGCGGGAAGAACAAGCTGGATCTGGCCGAGCAGCTCCGCGCCGACATCCGGGGGTTCATCAAGCGCCACGAGGTGGACCGCTGCGTGATGGTGTGGTGCGCCTCGACCGAGACCTACCTCGACCCCGGGCCGGCCCACGCCTCGCTCAAGGCCTTCGAGGCGGCGCTCAAGGCCAACGACACCTCCATCGCCCCGTCGATGATCTACGCCTACGCCGCCCTGATGGAAGGGGTGCCCTTCGCCAACGGCGCCCCCAACCTCACCGTGGACATCCCGGCGCTGCAAGAGCTGGCCAAGCAGAAGAAGGTCCCCATCTCCGGCAAGGACTTCAAGACCGGCCAGACGCTGGTCAAGACGGTCATCGCCCCGATGCTCAAGGCTCGCATGCTCGGCCTGAGCGGGTGGTTCTCCACCAACATCCTCGGCAACCGCGACGGGGAGGTGCTCGACGATCCCGGCTCCTTCAAGAGCAAGGAGGTGAGCAAGCTCTCCGTGCTCGACACCATCCTCGAGCCGCAGCTCTACCCGCAGCTCTACGAGGACTTCAGCCACAAGGTGACCATCAACTACTACCCGCCCCGGGGCGACAACAAGGAAGGCTGGGACAACATCGACCTCTTCGGCTGGCTCGGCTACCCGATGCAGCTGAAGATCAACTTCCTCTGCCGGGACAGCATCCTGGCTGCGCCCATCGTCCTCGACCTGGCGCTGTTCAGCGACCTGGCGGCGCGGGCCGGGATGTCCGGCATCCAGGAGTGGCTGAGCTTCTATTACAAGAGCCCGATGGCCGCCCCGGGCCTGGACCCCGAGCACGACCTGTTCATCCAGCAGATGAAGCTGAAGAACAACCTCCGCCACCTGATGGGCGAGGAGCTGATCACCCACCTCGGGACGGAGTACTACGAGAGCTGAGCCCCCCCGGGGGCGGATGCCAGAAGGCCTCGCCAACCCCCCTCGGGACCGGCGAGGCCTCCTCGTGTGACGTCGGCGAGGGCGTCCGGCTAGATGCCCGGCCCCCAGGCCACGCCCACGTTGATTCCCAGCCACTGCTGGAAGGGGATGCCTCCGCCCTCGAAGGCCATGTTGTAGCGGGCGCTGATCTGGATGGCCGCGCCCCCTTCGACGGGAATGAGGACGCCCAGCTCCGGCGCCAGACCGAACTGGAAGGCGGTCTTGGAGAAGGAGTAGAGGCCGATGCCCAGGTACTGGGTGGTGATGTAGCCGCCGATGCCGGCCCCGAGGAAGGGACGCACCCCGCTCTTGAGCTTGGGCAGCCAGCGGACGTCGGCCAGCAGGGGGAAGAAGTTGAAGCTGCGGTCCTGGTTGCCGGTGATGGCGATGCCCGTGCCGGCCGGGACGCCCCCCGGAACCGCGTTGATGGTGGTGGTGATGTTCTCGTAGAAGACGTTCCACCCCAGCGCCAGGCCGACGGAGAGGGTGGGCTTCACCATCCACTGGAGATCGACGCCGATGCCTCGCCAGGCGACGTCCTGGACGTAGCTGTGCGTGTTCCCGATCGGGATGCCGAGCTGGTAGGTGACCGAACCGTAGAACTGCGGTCCGGAGGGCTCGCCGCCCCCGTAGTAGTAGGTCTGCGCCGACGCCGAGGCGGAGGCGAGAAGAACCGCGGCCAGTGCCGTGAGCCGAAGGGTTTTCATGGTGGCTCCGTCACTTGCCCAGGTAGGGCGACTGGGTGAAGGCCTGCACGATGCCGGCCTGGATGACCGTGGGCGTGTTGTTGGGCGGGGTCTCCACGCCGTTCAGGGCGAAGCCCCACACGCCCTTCATCTTCGAGGCGGAGGAGTCCGGAACCGTCATCTGGCCGGTGATCGTCCCCACGTCGTAGCTGTAGACGTAGCTGTAATACGGGTAGTAGACGCCCCAGCCGCCCCACCCATAGCCGGGGTAGTACCCGCCCCAGTAGCCGTACCAGGGGTAGCTCACCCAGGCGGTGTAGCTCTGGGAGAGGAAGCCGAGGGTGACCACGAAGCTCGGCGCCGTCGGGTTGGTCGTTCCATCCGGGACCAGCGTGTAGCCGAGCGAGTTGAGCTGGTTGACGACGGTGTTGCACACCGTGCTGGCGTTGGTGGTGTTGACCGTCCCGCCGTCCCCGAGATCCTTGATCACGCAGTTGCTCGGGTTGCTCGGCGTCGCCCCGGGGATGGAGTACGTGGACAACGACTTGAAGTCGTAGGTCGAGTCGTACGCGGTGGTGACGGTGTTGTAGTCGGTGACGCTGTCCACTCCCGACGGGTAACAGGCGACCGTTGCCGCCAGCCCCACGCCGAGGATGAGGAGTCCCGGAGCGGAGATGCCCGCCCTGGACCGTTGATGCAGCTGCCGCATGGATCCTCCCTCCAATGTCCGAAAGACCAGCTTCCGCTCTGCGCCGTGGCCCTGTTCCGGCAGCCTGCTTGCCAACGACTCAGCGGAGAGTCAACAGATCTTGCTGCCGCGCGTGCAGGATTTGCGCGCTACCGGCCAGAGCCGGTCTTCTCAGTTGGCTTCCTTGCTCGCCTGCTTGACGGTGCCCTTGTTCAGCCGAGCGATGAGACCGTTCATGCCCTCCTTCTTGATGATGCGCCCGAAGCTGGACCGGTAGTTCTCCACCGTCGAGACGTCGTCGACGATGATGTCCGTGATGCGCCACTCGCTGCCCTGGCGGCGCATGACGTAGTCGATGCGTGTCGGCTCGCCCTTGATCACCACCTCGGTGGGAACCTTGACCGCGTCGCCGTCGGGTTGCTCGGGCAGGTACTTGACCTCCGTCCCGCGGTAGTCGTCGGTGAACTCGTCGGCGGTGGCCTTGCGGAAGCGCTGCTTGAAGGCGTCCATGAACTTCTTGCGCTGCGCGGGCGTGGCCTCGTCCCAGTTCTTCCCCAGCGCCGAGCGCGCCACCCCCTCCAGGTCCACCGCCCGGGTGAGGATGGTCTCCATCTTCTGGCGCGCCGCCGGGCTGAGCGTCTGCCCCTTGGCCGGAAGGGCGGCGCGGATCTCCGCGTCACGCGCCTTGAGCGTCGCGGTCGCGCTTCCGGCGTCGGCCGTGCCGAGGGCCAGGATGAGGAGCAGCGTCTTCAAGGGTCCTCCTAGAGCGGGGTGCCTTCGCCCCTTCGACGTCGGGCGCGGGCGGGATTCACGGCCGCCCCCGACGCCCCGCGGGCCTAGCACCGAAGGTCCTCGGGGTGCACGGAGGGTGTGGGCCGGCGCGGTTTTTCACCTCCCTGGATTCAGGGGAGTTCCCGTTGACTCCGGCTGGAAAACCGCTATGTGGTGCTTTTTCCCCCGCCCTCCCGTTACCCACCCGGCCCTCCCCACCCCCCTGAGGATGACCAGCAACCTCACCAGCCTCTTCGCCCTGGCGATGCTTGCCGGCGCCTTCGTGGTGGCGCTGGGGGCGTTCGCGGTGAAGACCAGCCTCACCGGGCGGCCCCAGACCGAGCGGGTGACCAAGCAGGGAGGGACGCCTCTCTTGGGCGAGTACTTCATGGAGTACGGCCTGTGGGTGTTCCGCCCGGCGGTGCGGGCCTGCGTCCGGCTGGGCATCCATCCCGACGCCCTCTCCTGGACCTCGCTCGTCCTGCACCTCGTGGCGGCGGTGGCCGTGGCCAGCGGATGGTTCGGGCTCGGCGGGTGGATCCTGGTGGTGGGCGCGATGTGCGACTCGCTCGACGGAGCGGTGGCCCGGGCCCGCGACCTGGCCTCCGACGCCGGCGAGGTCCTCGACGCCGTGGTGGACCGGTGGGCGGAGATGGCCGTGTTCTTCGGCTTCGCCTACTACTACCGGAACGACCCGGTGGGCTTCGTGCTCGCCGCGGCTGCCTGCGCCGGCGCGGTGATGGTCTCCTACGCCCGGGCCAAGGGCGAGGCGATGGGCATCGACACGCGCGGGGGCCTGATGCAGCGCCACGAGCGCGCCGCCTACCTCTGCCTCTCCACCACCCTCTCCCCGCTGGTGGCCTACTGGTGGGAGCCGGGGGCCGAGCATCCGCGCTACCACCTGGTCCTGGCCGCCCTGGCGCTCATCGCCGTGCTGGCCAACCTCACCGGCATCCGGCGGACGGCCTTCGTCCGGGCCGAGCTGCGCAGGCGGGGCCGCTAGGGACGATTCGTGGCCTCCGAGGTCGGCAGCGCCGCCGGGCGACGGTCCGCGCGGCTCCGGGAGCTGTGGCACTTCCTGGCCTCCCAGGCATCGGCCTCGGTGGCCTCGGCCGTGGACGTGCTGGTCATGGAGGGGATCATCTTCCTCGGCGGCCCGTACGGCTGGGCCATCCTCGCCGGGCACCTGGCGGGCGGGGCGAGCGACTTCAGCGCCAAGCGCCACCTCATCTTCCGCACCGCCAACCACAGCCTCCACGGGCAGGCGGCCCGCTACGCGCTCACCTGGGTCACCTCGCTGCTCCTGAACCTCCTCCTGGCGCGCCTGCTCGTCGAGGGGCTCGGCCTGTCCGCGGCGCTGGGCGTGCTGGTGGCGGCGGTGGCGGTGGGCCTGGCCTGGAACTACCCCATGCATCGGCTGTACGTGTTCCGTACGCCTCGCCCCGGATGACGCCATGCCCAAGGTGACCCTGAAGACCGAGATTCCCGGGCCGAAGAGCCGCGCGCTGGTGGCGCGGGAGGCCCGTACCCTCGCCCCGGGGCTGCAGGGATTCGCCCTCTGGGCCGGGGTGGCCATGGACCACGGGCAGGGCAGCCACCTCACCGACGTGGACGGCAACACCTACGTCGACCTCATCGGCGGCATCGGGGTGAACGCCCTCGGCCACGCCCACCCGGCCTACGTCCAGGCCCTCACCGAGCAGACGAAGAAGCTCACCGTGGGGAGCTTCACCAGCCCGCCGCGGGTGGAGCTGATGGAGGCGGTGGCGGCCATGGCCCCGGCCGGGCTCGACCGGCTCCAGCTCTACTCCGGGGGCGCCGAGGCGGTGGAGTCCGCGCTGCGCCTGGCTCGGGTGAAGACCGGCCGGCTGGACGTGGTCGGATTCTGGGGCGGGTTCCACGGGAAGACGGCCGGCGCGATGTCCCTCATGGGCAGCGAGGCCAAGCACGGCTTCGCGCCCCTCCTCCCCCACACCACCTCCATCCCCTACGCCGACTGCTACCGCTGCCCGTTCGGGCTCCAGTACGGGAGCTGCGGGATCGCCTGCGCCGACTTCGCCAAGAAGGCCATCCGCGCGCAGCCGCAGGGTCCGGTGGCGGCGGTCATCGCCGAGCCGCTCCAGGGCACCGCCGGCAACGTCGTGCCGCCCCCCGAGTTCCTCCCCGCCGTGGCCGACGCCGCCCACGAGGCGGGCGCGCTGTTCGTCGCCGACGAGATGATCACCGGCTTCGGCCGCACCGGCCGGCCCTGGGGCGTGGACCACACCCCGACGGTGAAGCCGGACATCGTCACCCTGGGCAAGGCCTTCGGCTCGGGATTCCCGGTGAGCGGCGTGCTCACCCGCACCGACGTGGCCGAGACGCCTCCCTGGAACAAGCCCTCCGGGGCCTCGAGCAGCTACGGGGGCAATCCGCTCGCCTCGGCCGCCGCGCTGGCCTCGGTGCGCACCATCCAGCGCGAGCGCCTGTGGGAGAACGCGGCCCAGGTCGGCGCCTTCATGCTCGAGCGCCTCCGGGCGATGCAGGAGCGCTATCCCTTCATCGGGGACGTCCGGGGCAAGGGGCTCTTCCTGGCCCTGGAGATCGTCCGCGACCGGAAGACGCGCGAGCCGGTGCCCTCCGCGGTGATGAAGGAGGTCTACCTGGACGGCGTCCGCCGCGGGCTCTTGGCCATGACCTACAGCCCGCACATCAGGCTCCAGCCGGCCCTGACCATCGACCGGGCCGCCGCCGACGAGGCGCTCGGGCTCCTCGACGAGGTGTTCGCCGGCCTGGAGCGAAGCGGGCGCTGGCGCTGACCCCTCGGTCGGCGGTAAAGGGCGCGGTTCACTTCCATGGTTGTCCCCTCCTCGGCCCGCGCCCTCCGGGGCGCCGTCATCGGCTACGGCTTCATCTCCAGCAAGGGGCACGTCCCGGCGTACGTGGAGCGGGCCCGGACCCGGGGAGACGTGGAGATCGTGGCCGTGGCCGACATCTGCGGCCCGCGCCGGGAGAGCGTCCGGGCCGAGCTCCCTCGGGCCCGCATCTACGCCACCGCCGAGGAGCTGATCGCCGCCGAGGCCGGACGCCTGGACTTCGTCGACATCTCCACGCCTCCCTGCGATCACGCCGCCATCGCCGAGCGGGCCCTCCGCGCCGGGCTGCACGTCCTGTGCGAGAAGCCGCTCACCACCACCGTGGCCGATGCCGCGGCGCTGCTCGAGCAGGCCCGGCGGGCACGCCGGGTGCTCTTCCCCTGCCACAACTACAAGCACGCCCCGGTGGTGAAGGCCATCCGCGAGGTCATCGCCTCGGGGCGTCTGGGCCGGGTGCGCAGCGTCACCCTGAGCACCTTCCGCAACACCCACGCCAAGGGCGTCCCGGAGTGGAACACCCACTGGCGCCGCTCCCGGAAGTACTCCGGCGGCGGCATCGCCATGGACCATGGCAGCCACACCTTCTACCTGGCCTTCGAGTGGATGGGCGCCTACCCCACGGCGGTGACCGCCAAGATGTCCAACCTCGAGCCGGAGCGGTGGGATACCGAGGACAACTTCAGCGCCGTCCTCACCTTCCCCACCGGCCTGGCCCATGCCCACCTGAGCTGGACGGCCGGTGTGCGCAAGGTCATCTACACCGTCCAGGGGGAGCGCGGGGCGGTCACCGTGGCCGACGATGACCTCGAGGTCGCGGTCATGGAACGGACCGGCGGTCCGGACGTGGCCCAGGGCGCGGTTCGCTGGAGCACCGAGCGGCGCAGCATCTCCTCGGAGTGGATGGATGCTAGCCACGTCTCCTGGTTCAACTCGCTCGTCGACCAGTTCCGCGAGGCCATCGACCAGGAGACGTGGGTGGGCAAGGAGGCCCGCGAGGCCTTCCTCTGCATCCAGCTCATCGACGCTGCCTACCGCTCGGCGGCCGATGGTTGTCGCGAGGTCCCCCTCGCCGACCACCTCCCCGGAGAGGCGCCCCGGTGAGCCTCGATGCGCTGGCCGGCCGCCTCATCCCCTGGCTGGTGCGGCACCGGCGCGGGGTGCTCCTCGGCGCGCTGCTCCTGACCCTGGTCAGCTCGGTCTTCGCCGCCAAGCTCTATGGAAATCTCCGCTCCGACCTGGAGGAGCTGCTTCCGGAGACGGCGCCCTCCGTGCTGGCGGCGAAGAACGTCGGGCCGAAGCTGCACCCGGTGAGGAGCCTGTTCCTCGTCCTCGAGGGCTCCGACCCCCAGGGGATGCAGCGCTTCGCCGACGACCTGGCCGCCCGCCTCCGGGCGCTCGGGCCCGACGTGGTCCAGGACGTCAGCTACCGCACCGACGACCAGGAGCGCTTCCTCCAGCGCTTCGGCGCCTTCTACCTCAGCGAGGCCGACCTGCATCTCGTCCTGGACCGGATCAAGGCGCGGGTGGCGTTCGAGAAGCGCAAGGCGAACCCGCTCCTCGACCTGGTGGACGACGAGGAGCAGGCCAAGGAGAAGCCTCCGCCGCTCGACTTCTCCGACCTGGAAGCGAAGTACGGCATCCAGGGCGCGGACCAGTTCCGGGACGGCTACTACCAGACGCCGGACGGAAGACTGCTCGCCCTCCTCGTCGCCCCCAACGAGCAGACCAGCGGGTACGAAGCGAACAAGCGCTTCACCGACCAGGTGCGCGCGGAGATCCATGCTCTCGATCCGGCCCGCTATGACCCGGCGCTGAAGATCGGATTCACCGGCGAGGTGGAGGCGCCGCTCGAGGAGCAGGAATCCCTCCTCTCCGACCTGGCCTCCTCCACCGCGGTGGTGCTGGTCCTGGTCTTCACCGCCCTCTACCTCTTCTACCGGCGCTGGGTGCCGATCCTCGCCCTGGCCGCCGCCCTCACCGTGGGCACCGCGGTGACCTTCGCCCTGAGCTGGTTCCTGGTCGGCTACCTCAATGCCAACACCGCCTTCCTTGGCTCGATCGTCCTCGGCAACGGCATCAACGTGGGGATCATCGTCGTCGCCCGCTACTGTGAGGAGAGGACCCGGGGCGAGCCGGTGGAGAGCGCGCTGCGGACGTCCTGGACCGGCTCGCTGGCCGCCACCTTCGTGGCCTCCTTCGGCGCCGGGCTCTCCTACCTCTCGCTGGCGGTGACCGATTTCCGGGGCTTCAGCCAGTTCGGCATCATCGGCTGGCTGGGGATGGCCCTCAACTGGCTGGCCGCCTTCCTGCTCCTGCCGCCGCTCATCGCCGCCCTGGAGAAGTGGCGGCCGGGGGGCTTCGTGCGCGAGGCCCACGGGCATCCCTGGGCGGTGGTGACCGCGAACCTGGTCGAGCACAGCGGCTCGGCGCTCCGCATCATCTCGCTCGTGCTCCTCGCCGCCTCGGCGGTGGCGGTGTTCGCCTACCGGGGGCCGCTCATCGAGTACGACGTCTCGCGCATGCGCTCGCAGAGGAGCCTCGACGAGGGAGCCACCTTCTGGGGCTTCAAGCTGGACGAGATCTTCCGGACCTACCTCAGCCCGATGGTGCTCCACGCCGACTCTCCCGAGGAGCTGGACCGGACGCTCCAGGTCCTCGCCCGGAAGCGGGCCGAGCTGGGGGCGGCCGACCCCTTGCGCGAGGTCCGCACCCTGAAGAGCGCGCTGCCGGCGGATGCCGCGGGCAAGCTCCCCCTGGTGCGCGAGCTCCGCGATGCGCTGAGCGACACCCGGCTCGAGCAGCTCCCCAAGGACGTGCGGGCGCGCGCGCAGCGGCTGCGGCCGCCGGCCGATGCCCGCCCCCCGACCCTGGAGGACCTCCCCCGCTCCATCCGCCGGGCGCTGGTGGAACGGGACGGCACCACCGGCCGCATCGCGCTCGCCTTCCCGCGCAAGGTGGGGGTGCTCAACGCCGACGACCTGGAGGCCATCCGCCGACTGCTCCGCGGCTCCATCACCGAGAGCAACACCTCCACCCAGGCGCTGGCCCAGCAGCTGCTCTTCGCCGACATCACCGCGGCCATCATCCGGGACGGTCCGCGGGCGACCGTGCTCGCGCTGAGCGCCGTTTGCCTCCTGGTGGCGCTGGTCTTTCGCCGGTTCTCCCCGGTGGTGCTCACGTGCGGCAGCCTGCTCCTCGGCGTGGCCTGGCTGGTGGGGGCGGCGGCGGCCGCGCACGTGCGGCTCAATTTCCTCAACTTCGTCGTCCTCCCCATCACCTTCGGCATCGGCGTGGACTACGCGGTGAACATCGTCCAGCGCTACCGGCTCGAGGGGCCGGGAAGCATGACCCGCGTGCTGCGCGAGACGGGCGGCGCGGTGGCGCTCTGCTCGGCCACGACGATCACCGGCTACGCCTCTCTGCTCGTCGCCGACAACCGGGCCCTGCGCGGCTTCGGTCTCCTCGCCTCGCTGGGGGAGGTGACCTGCATCGCCGCCGCGCTCTTCGCCCTCCCGGCGTGGGTCCAGTGGCGGGAGGCGGCCGTAGCCCGGACCGCTCGGGATGCGCATTCTCCACTGCTCTGACGTCCACATCACCGAGGACCCGAGCCGCACCGGCTTCCTCCGCCGGGGACCTCGGTTCTGGATGGCCTGGTACGAGCTGGTGCTCGAGGGGCGCGCCCGCGCCTACGCCCGCGCCGGCGACGCGCTGGCCGCCATCACCCGCGATGCCGAGCACCACGCCGTGGACCACCTGGTCCTCTCCGGAGATCTGACCGCCTCCGCTCTTCCCTCGGAGTTCGCCGGGGCGGCGGCGGCGCTCGGACCCTGGGCCATGGACCCCCGGCGCTGCACCGTCATCCCCGGGAACCATGATTGCCACCACCCGGCCGCGCTGGAGGAACGGCGCTTCGAGGCGCACTTCGGCGGGCTGCTCGGGTCGGACCTGCCGGCGCACGCCCGGGTCGGCCCGTGGCCGCTGGTCCGGCTGGTCGGGGACGGCCTGGCCATCATCGCCCTGCACGGCTCTCTCCTCCCCTCGCTTCCCGGCGTCTCCTACGGGCGCCTCGGCCCCCTGCAGCGCGACGGGCTGCGCGCCGCGCTGGCCGATCCGGCCCTGGCCGGACGGGCGGTCCTGGTGGTGGTTCACCACGCGCCGCGCCGGGCGAACGGGCGTCCGGACAAGCTTTCCCACCGCCTCCTCGACGCCGAGGCGTTGCTCGAGCTGTTGCCCGGCCCGCGCTTCGCAGTCCTCCACGGCCACATCCATCGCCGCTACCATCACCCCGCCACAGCCACCCGCCCTCACCTCTTCGGCGCCGGAAGCTCCACCCAGGCCGGCCACGAGGGCTACTGGCTCATCGACGTCGATGGGGGACGGGTCCAGGGCGGACGGGCCCACACCCTCTCGGTCGACGGATGAGCCCCCTGTCCGTCGCCGTGGTCGGCCACGTCACCAACGATTCGCTCGAGGCGGGCGTCCGGGCCGGGGGGGCGGCGCTCTACGCCGCGCTCACCGCGCAGGCCCTGGGGGCGGAGGTGACGCTCTTCACCGGCGCCGGGCCGGACTTCGTGGGGCGCGCCCTGCTCGAGCGCCTGGGCCGTGTGCACGAGATGCCCGCGCCGCGCACCACCGCCTTCGACGAGCGCTACCGCCACGGGCGTCGCACCGTCCGCCTCACTGCCCACGCCGGCCCCCTCGACGTCACCCCGCCGCCCGCCGACCTGCTCCTCGTCTGCCCGGTGGCGGACGAGGTGCCGCTGGCTCTCCTTCGTTCCGCCCGGCCCGGGCGCCTCCTCGCCGCGGGGGTGCAGGGATGGCTGCGCGCCTTCGCCTCCGATGGGGCGGCCTCTCCCCGGCTGCCGGGCGAGCCGGGCGCGTTCCAGGGCTGCGGCCTGGTCTCTCTCAGCGAGGAGGACGTCGAGGGGCTCGGCCCGGCGCTCCTCTCCTCACTGCGGGCGAGCGTTCCGCGGGTGGCGGTGACGGCCGGAGCCTCCGGGGCACGCCTCGACACTCCGGAGGGCAGCCTTCACCTCCCACCCCTGCCCGTGCGCAGCGTGGACCCCACCGGAGCGGGCGACGTCTTCCTGGCCACGCTCGCCGTGCGCCTGGCCGCCGGCGAGACCCTCGCCGACGCCGCCGCCTGGGCGGCCTGCGCCGGTGCCCTGGCCACGACGGCCGTCGGGACGGACGGGGTCGCCCGGCTGGAGCAGCTGCCGGAGGCGCTGGCGCGCTACCGGTTCCCACCCCGGGCCTAGGGCGCTAGTCCTTTGGCCGATGGTCGTGGGCGGCCAGCGTCGCACACCGGTAGTCGATGGCGGTGAGCGTCACCAGGATGCCGCCGGCGCCAAAGATGACGCCCATCCACAGCTTGTGCGAGGCGAGCCCGGCGAGGACACCGGAGAGAAGACCCGCGCCCAGGACTTGGAGAGCCCGCGTCTGGCCCACCGACATCGGCTGGATGACTTTCACGTCCATGCGGCGCGAATTCTAGGACCCCCGGGCGCGGCGGCCAACCGCGGCCCACCGCCAGGGTTGTTTGACGCGCTGCGTCTCGGCACCGGCCGCCGCCGCCGCCCGGACCCGCCAATCTGCTAGACCGTGGGCCCGTGGGCGCGGCGGGGGGCACCTCGGACCGGCTGCTTCTGGGCGCATGCCTCGTGGCCCTCGGTGTGCTCGCCTGGGTGTGCGTCGCACGCCACGCGCCGGCGCTGGCCGCGGCCCGCGCCGCGCCCCTCTCGGCGGCGCCACCGGCGCTTCCCCCGGCTGCACCGGAGGCGGTGGTGCCGGTGGCCCCCGTGCCGCCTCCCCCGCCCGCCGTGCCGAGCCCGGTGCGGGTCCAGGCGGAGCTCGACCGGCTCCTGGCCAGCGGCCGGATCGAGTTCGAGACGAACAGTGACCGGCTTCGACCGGAGGCCACCCCCCTCCTCGACGGCATCGTCGAGCAGCTCGCCTCCGCTCCCGAGCTCGAGGTGGAGGTGGAGGGCCACACCGACGGCCGGGGCGACCCGGCGAGCAACCGGCGCCTCAGCCTGCGGCGCGCCGAGGCGGTGAAGGCCTACCTCGCCGGCCGGGGCATCGACCCCACCCGCGTCCACACTGTGGGCTCGGGCTCGACGCGGCCCATCCTCCGTGCGAACACGCCCGAGGCGAACCAGCTCAACCGGCGCATCGAGTTCCGCGTCGTCGCACCAGGGGGTCGGTGATGTCCGAGGTGGTGGGCGAGATCCTCCTCTGCTTGTTCGTCGCCGCCCTGCTCGGTGCGGCCATCGGCTGGCTCGCCCGCGGGCTCCGGCAGCGGGGCGTGGCCGCCGACGCGGTCGAGCAACGTCGGGCCCGGGACGAGCTGCGAGCGCGGGTCGAGCGGATGGAGTCCTCGCGCGGCGAGCTGGTGCGGGACCTGGGAGAGCACCGGACGCAGGCGGAGAACGCCCGCCGCGAGGCGGACGTCCTGCGGCGAGAGCTCCGCGATGCGGACCAGGCCCGGGACGCCATCCGCCAGGAGGCGGCAGCGAGCAGGGAACGTCTCTCCGAGCTCGCCGCCCAGCTCTCCGATATGGAGGCCGCCGCCGCGGCGTCGAAGGCGGAGGCGGCCCACGCCCGGCGCGAGGCGGAGCGGATCCGCGTCGAGGTCGCCTCGCGCTCGGCGGCGTCGGAGCCGACGCTCCAGCAGTTCAAGACGCTCCGGGCCACGCTGAGCGCCGCCGAGTCGGGCTGGGACTCCGCGCGGGCGCAGGCGGAGGCGGCTCTGCAGCAGCTGGCCATCGCCGGGCGCCGGCTCTCCGAGTCGGAGGCGGCCCGGACGGCGCTGGCCGGACGGCTGGTCGAGTTCGAGGCGCGACTGGCCGAGTGCCGCAGCGAGCACAGCGAGCTGCTCGGCACCCTGGCCGAGCTGCGCGCGGCGCCGCCGCGTCCGGCCGAGCCACCCAGGCCGCCGCCGCCCGACGTCGAGGACGACCTGCAGCGCATCCGCGGCATCGGGCCGGTCCTGGAGGCTCTCCTGCACCGGGCCGGCGTCCACCGCTACGCCCAGATCGCCGCCTGGACGCGCGAGGACGTCCGGGCGATGGGCGACCGACTCCCCGGGTTTCACCGCCGCATCACGCGCGACCGCTGGATTGCCAGCGCACGGCGGCTCCACGCGCAGAAGTACGGGCGGCCACCCGCCTAGCAGGCTGTTGAAGGTCCGGCCTCGCGGCTGGGCAGTGGGTTGGTGAGCTGTCGGAGCCTCCGCATTGAGGCGTGCGACCGGCCTCCTGTTGCGAGCCCTCTCCCCGGGTGCCTCCGCAAAGACCAAGGCAGGAGACCTGTCACCCTCGCGCTCGACAAAGCTCCGTCGCGACAGCCAGTTAACTCGTCGGAGGGGTGACAGGATTCCTGCCTTGGTCGCGAGAGCGGGCCAGGTCCTCCAGCCCACCGCAGCGGTGGGCTGCCGACCTCGCGTCCAGAGGCTCAGCATCGTCAACCGTTTCTCAACACCCTGCGAGGGGAGCACACACAGCCCGCCGCAATCCGCTCCGGTGGGCGGGCGGCAGTCGTCGCGCGGATCGTCCACGCAGACGAATCCGCCCGGGCACGGCGTTCCGGCGATGCCCGCGCAGGCGTGGGCCGTCACGCATTGACCGCCGCTGTCCGGATCGTCCGGATAGCGGCATCCATCGCCCGGGATGTCGACGCACACCAGCCCGCCGGGGCAGACCAGGGCGGCGATGGTGCCGCACGGAACGGGTGCCGGACATTGGCGAATCTCCCAGCCGCAGCCTCCGTCGACTCGGCGAAGGCAGGCACCGGTGGGCCCGCCCAGCGTGCCATCGGCGCAGGGCCAGCTGGCGATGCCCAGGCCCGGTCCGCACGCGCCGGCGGCGTCACACCTCGCTGCCGGCATCCGGTCCGCAGGCGACGAGCGCAGAGAGATTCCGGCCTCCCCCTTCCCTCGCCCGGGCACTCCGGGTACATGGTTTCCAGGTGGGACCGGCCCCGTAGCTCAGTTGGATAGAGCGGCGGTTTCCTAAACCGCAGGTCGCACGTTCGAATCGTGTCGGGGTCACAGACTACTGCTTGGTCAGCTCGTAGATCTCGGCGATGGGAGCGCTGGTGTGCGTCTTGGCGCAAGCCGCCGTCCAGTTGAAGGTGGCGGTCAGGCGGTCGTTGACCAGCTCGCCGTGGCCTCCGTTGAGGACGAGCGACAGGCTTCCGCACTGTGCATCGGGGACGTCACACCCACCGGAACCAACGGCGGTGAAGGCGTTCGACGACCAGGTGGTCATCGTGTACTCGCCGCTACACCGGAGGCTCTTCGTGTCGTCGGTGGTGAACCTCAGATAGTACGCGGTCGGGGACGTGATCTTGACCCCGATGCCTGCAGGCTTGGACCGGCCCTCCGGCCTCTCGATGGTGACCGTACCCACGTACGTGCCGACCAGGGCCGGGGCGCATGCCGCCAGGGACACCAACACCGCTGCGCAGGCCGTCCTCCGAACCATTGCTTCCCAACGCTAGCGCGCGCCCCGTGCAGCGACCACTGCCGGCCCTGGAGGCCGATGCAGGGGACGATGACGGATTCCGGGACCCGGTTCCTGTGATTCCCGAGGCTTGTGCCGATGGACGCTCGTACGCCCTGGGGCGTGCCGGCCCTGCTTCGGCCGGGCATACGGTCCGGTCGCTGGTACGGTGCGAATTCTTGGGCGCGCAGGACGTCGTGAGGTCGAGGGGTCGCGCATGGTGCACGTGATTCGCCGCTGCCACGTCCTGGGGCTCATCGCCGTGCTCCTCGGCACCGGGGGCTGCCAGAGCGGGGGCAGCTGCGACGCCGACTCCGCTTGCCCGGGCGACGCCATCTGCAGCATCGAGCAGGCCTGCTTCAATCCCGTCGTCACCATCACCAGCCCGGCGTCCGATCCCGCCTACACGAACGCCACCCTCACCCTCGAGGCCACCGTCCAGGGCGGGACACCGGCACGGCTCGAGTTCCTGCTGGATGGAAACTCCCTCGCCCTGCTGACCACTCCGCCGTTTCTCACCACCTGGAACACGTCCGCGGCCTTCGAGGGTCGGCACGTGCTCCTCGCTCGCACGCTGAGCCTGGTCAAGGCGGGCGCCTACAGCCCTCGTCTGTCGGTGTTCGTCGACCGGACACCGCCCGCGCTGATGTCGGTGAGCCCACGCACCAACGAGACCTACCTCGATACCCTGAGCTTCATCTTCTCCGAGCCGATCCTCTCCTCGAGCGTGACGACGACGTCGTTGTCGCTGAGCGCGGATGGCAGTGCGGTGGCTTACACGGCCGCGCT
>Ga0335085_10007045_pt1 | contig 17575 bp, 13 predicted proteins | sample Lox_Sample_45_FD_206712 | JGI IMG/M metagenome (GOLD analysis project Ga0335085, IMG submission 206712) | Soil microbial communities from Loxahatchee National Wildlife Refuge, Florida, United States - Lox_Sample_4.5 | ecosystem: Environmental > Terrestrial > Soil > Wetlands | place: USA...
TTCGCAGCGTGGCTCATAGTCCATAGCTCGGCCTGTACCTCAACTCGATCCTGTGCGACCCTCCCGGCATCGCGACCCCCTGAAAACTGTGGTCGACTGGCAGGATGGTGGCGGCCTTTCCGTCCAGCGTTGCCTGCCAATAGGGACTGTAGCTGTTGGTGACGACCAGCAGGGCGGGCGAAGTTGCGTCCACCTCCAGCTCGATGTGGTCCGCAGTGTACCCGCGGAGGATCACCCGGCCGGGCGCGGTCTTGGTGGCGGGCAACTGCAGTCCTTGCGCGGAGGCCCGGTCGAGATACGCGGTCGAGCCCAACTCTTCACCGCCTGCCTGGGCCAGGCGCGCCAGCAGCGCTTCCGTATCCGGCTCCACCTCGACCTGCTGCGCCAGGAAGAAGCGGGGCAAGGCAGCCGGGTTCTCATAGATGTAGAGCCCGCGGTAGGGGCAGGCGACGGTGCCCGCGCCGCCCACCGTCACCAGGGTGGCGGGAGCGCCGGCCGCCGGCTCCGAAACCAGCTTCAGGCGCTCGTCGCTGACCGGCACCGGCGAGATCAGGTAGCGCACGTTGGCCAGCGAGAGCAGGTCCAGGTTGTAGTAGTCGCGGAAGGGAACGGGTGTTGCCGGACACTGGTTTCCCGGCGTGAACAGGTAGAGCTGCGCCCCCCAATGGCGGACAGCGTTGGCGCGGGCCGCGTCCAGGGCGAGTTCGGGCGCGATCGCTGCCTCCCAGAACTGCCGGTAGCGGCGGCTGGGCAGGTTAAGGAAGCCGTCGGCCGTCTCCAATCCGTAGGCCCAGGCCGCCCCCGGAGGGAACATGGGCAGCACGTCGCCCACCGCGAGGGTGGCCACACGGTAGGGAGGCGCGTCGGCATTCTGCTGCGCCAGGCGCTCCAGATCGCGGTTGCGGTAGTAGGCGGCGAAGGTACGCCCATGCCGCCGCTCGCTTTCCATGTGCGCGGTGACCCAGAGCAACTGCACCAGCACCACCGCGAAGGCGGCCCGCGTCAGCGCCGCGCCCACTCTCGGGCTCTTCTGCGCAAACCAGTCGAGAGCGAGCGCCGCCGCCGCCAGCGCCAGCAGCGGGACCAGCAGGTTGAAGCGCTCCATGCTGAACTCGGCGAAGATACGGGCATAGGGGCGCAGCACCAGCGCCAGGGGGCCGTAAACGATCTGCACCAGGCCGCAGAAGGCCGCGGCCAGCACCAGCCAGAGCAGCTTGCGCGCGCGGAAGCGCGCGGCCACGAGGCCTGCCAGCGCCAGCAGGATGGCGAGCAGGTTGTCGCGCACCTCCAGGGCGGCGGTGTAGATGTGGGAGTGCAGCCCCCAGATCTGCGTGAAGGCGGCATCGGCGCGCGCGGATTGAGGAGCCACCGCCAGCCCCGGCAGCACCGAAGGCAGCGTAGCCAGCACCCACGCGCCCGCGAAGAGCGCAATACCGACCCAAAAGCTCAGTTGCCGGCGCGGCGTGATGGCCACGAACCAGAACAGCACCAGGGGACCCAGGAAGAGCGCATAGACCAGGGACGAGGTCAATCCCAGGAGTCCGCCCGCGACCACAGCCATGGCCGCCGAACGCCACGGGCGTTGTTTGTCCATCCGCGACAACACCCAAAGCACGAGCGGGTAGGCGGGGGCGCCCAGCCCATCATAGAGGGTGAACCCCGCCCAACTGCGATTGATGGCGGCCTGGCAGAAGAGGGCGTAGCTCATCCCCGCGAACAGAGCGGAAGCGGGGCTGGTTCCCAGGTCGTCCTGCAGCAAACGGCAGGTGAAGTAGCCGGCGAGGAAGCGCTGCAGCAGCATGAAGGCGGCGTAAGCGGCCCAGCCTGGCAAGACGAGGAACAACAGGACCAGCAGGGAATCGGTCGTCCCTTGCGCCAGGCGATCCACGCCTGCGCCCCACTGCGGGGCCCACAGGCCGAACTGCCCGTGTGCCAGGTTCGCGGGCAGAGCCAGCATGGCAGGCAGGTTGGCGTCGCCGTTGTTGTGCAGGCGGACGTAGGAGTTGGGGCCGAAGATCCAATAGGGCACCGAGAGCGCCAGCGCCCACAGGAGAAACCGCAGCGCGGTCCAGCGCCCGAGGTGTTCGGCTTTCAGGGCGCGGAGCGGGGCAGGCTCGGAGGAGTCCGGCAGCGCCGGCGGGACAGGCAAGAGAATTATCCTTTCCGTGCGAAAGCCGGCCTGTATGATAACAAGCTTCGCGACGCCGGCGGGGGCGGAGCGCGCCCTGGCGCTTGCTGCTTTGGATACGCCGGCGACCCGGCCTCATGCCCGACGCGCCCGCACCGCCTTCCATCCCGGCCGAGCCGCTGCCCTCCCTGGAGGTGGACTCCACCGTCTCGCAGGTGCAGGTGGTGATGCGGCGGCTGGTGCACGGCTCCGCCCTCTACGCCCTGGCCAACTTCGGCATCCGGGCGATGAACTTCCTGCTCATCCCGCTCTACACCCGCTACCTGGCGCCCGCCGACTACGGCACCATCAGCCTGGCGGAGACCTGCGCGGCGGTGCTGGCCGCGTTTTGCAGCCTGGGCCTGGACGCGGGCGTGCAGCGCTTCTACTTCCAGTACGTGGCGGAGCCGCCGCGGCTGGCCCGCTACCTGGGGACGGTGCTGCGCTTCGGGATGGCCTTCGCGGCCGCGCTGGTGGCGGCGGTCTTCCTGGCCGGGCCGGGGCTGCTGCACCGGCTGGCGCCGCAGTTTGCCGTCCCTTTCTATCCCTACATCGCGCTGGCGGTGGGGACGGCGGCGCTGGTGCAGGTGGTGCAGACGAGGCTGAACCTCTACCAGACCGAGGGGCGTCCGCGCGCCTACGGCCTGCTCTCGCTGGCGCTCTTCCTGATGACGGCGGCGGGGGCGGTCGCGCTGGTCGTCTTCCTGCGCCGGGGCGCGGAGGGGATGCTGGAAGGCAAGCTGCTGGCGGCGGCGGCGGCGGCGGCCGTCGCGCTGGCGCTGCTGTGGCGCTGGCTGTTCACGGGGTGGGAGTGGGGTTTCGTGCGCGAGACCCTGCGCATGTCGCTGCCCCTGGTGCCACACAACCTGATGGCCCTGGGGCTGGTGGTGGCCGACCGCTTCATCCTGCAGCGCTACCGCGACCTCACCGAGGTGGGCATCTACTCGCTGACCTACACCTTCGGCATGGTGATGTTCCTGGCGGCGAACTCCATCTTCCAGGCGTGGTCGCCGATCTTCTACGACCTGGCGCGGCAGGGCGAAGAGGGTCGCCGCATCCTGGGGCGGCTTTCTTCCGGGCTGGCGGTGCTGCTGGCTGCCATCGCCGCCGTGGGCATCGTGATCGCGCACGACGTCACCCGCGTGCTCGATCCCCGCTACGCCGCCGTGGGCGGGCTGATCCCCTGGATCATCGCCGGATACCTGCTGCACGGGTGCTTCGGGCTCTTCCAGGTGGCGGTGCTGCAGAGTCGGCGCACCGAGTACGTGATGCTCACCAGCCTGCTGGCCTTCGCCGCCAACATCGGCTTGAACCTGTGGCTGATCCCAATCTATGGGGCCTACGGCGCGGCCTATGCAACGCTAGCTGCCTATGCCCTGGAGGCGCTGGTGATGTACCTTTGGGCGCAGAAGGTCTTCGCGCTGCCCTGGCGGGGCGGGCGTCTGCTGGCGGCGCTGGGAGTGGTGGGCGCGGCGCTGGCGGTGGCGGAGTCGAAGTGGCCGGCGTCTTACCGGCCGGTGGTGATGGCGGTCACGCTGCTGGTGGCGCTGGCGGCGCTGTGGCAGTTGGGCGGAAAAGAGATTCGCGAAGACCTGCGCTTGATGTGGAAGGACCGCGCGGCGTAAGAGCGGCTGCATGGGGATGCTGCGAAATCTCGCGAAGAAGATACCGTTCGCCAAGACGGTCCACCGAAACTCGTTTTTCTTGCTGTATGGCGGCTCCCGCCAGCAGCAGGGGGCGATCAGCTCAATGTTGCACGGGCTGGTGTCCGGTGGCGGTGATTGGGCGCACGACGCCATGTGACGGCTCACGAATACCCTCCACCAAAAGAGGGGCTTGCCTTCGTCTCTGGACCCTCGTACATTCAGTGGCCCCACACCATCAGGTTCGACGGAGGAAACCCCTAAATGTCCCAGGCGTGGCTGTCCCGCATGGCCAAGAGCTCATTGCTTCTGTTGCTTTGTCTTACCAGCGTTGCTTTCGCGCAAGCTCCGATCACTGGTGTCTCGGTGACCGCCAGCCCGCGGGGCTACACCGGCTCCTGCCCGGTCCATATCCGCTTCACGGGATTGGTGTACGTCGACCGCTATCCCATGGTATTCAACTACCACTGGGAGCGGAGCGACGGCGCCAGCACTCCGGTCCGGATGTACCGCGTCTCCAGTCCCAACCAGCGAGTCGTGCGGCTGGTCGAAGACTGGCAACTGGGTGCGTACGGACAGTCCCGGCAGGTCTGGGAGAGGTTGGCTGTGAACTCCGGAAACACCCACCTGGTGTCGCAAGCGGCCACGGTCTCGTTCAACTGCCGATAGTCATCAGAGAAGAGTCTTGTGTTCGGCCTTGGGGGATCTAGGTCACCCTCTCTGCTGTTCACAATCGACGGCGGACTGGCGAGCATGAGCTCCCCAGTCCGCAAAGAAGGCCCAGGTAGATCGAGACGCCTCAGTAGTCGAACATGTTGAGATACCGTAGGTTAGTTGCCCCGTTTGTCGTCAACCGCTGCACCTGAGATCCATCGGGACTCATCGAGAAGATGTCTACCCCTCCGTTGAAAGTGGGCGTGGTGAAGACGACCTTCGTCCCCACCGTCCCCGGTTGGTCGTTAGGCGTGCCACTGTAGTATGTGAGGGGCCGTTGATTGCTTCCGTCCAGACCCATCACGAACAGGCCCGGGTCCGTGCCGTCTTCACCGTAGGCGTCCTGATCGTAGATGATGTGTCTCCCATCCGGCGTGAACACCGGAGCGTACCGTGCAGTGCTTCCATCAGTAATCTTCACGGGCCGCAACGGGTAGGACAATCTCAGGATGTAGATGTCGGGCTTAGGCCCCGGTGGCGGTTGCGGCGCCAAGCCGGGAGCAGTTCCGGCTGAACAAGGCGCGTGAGGCTTGGGAACCCCCACGAACGCGATGGTTCCTCCGTCCGGTGAAAAGACCGGCGAACTGTAGAACGCGAGTCCGTCGGTAAGCTTCACGATGTTGTCGCCGTTTGCCGACGACATGTTGCCGCCGTTTGCCGACGAAAGGCAAATGTCCTGCCAGTTTGGGCCCTTGCAGGTGAAGGCGACAACACCGCCTGCGGGCGAATAGGCCGGCTCCATCTCCATGTTCGGGCTGTTCGTAAGCTGGCTCACTCCGCTTCCGTCCGAATTCATCGCGAAGATATGCCAGCTGCCGGTACGAAAGGAAGCGAACAGGATCGTGCGGCCATCGGGGGAGTAGCTCGGCCAGTTGTCGTCATCCGTCCAGTTTGGGATTTGCTGCACGTCCGTCCCGTCCAGCTTCATGCTGTACAGCCGAAAGTGGGTCGAGCCCTGGTTGGAAAGGAAGAGCACGCGCGGAATCACCCGGGGTGCAGGTGGCGTGGGCGGTTGCGGTGGCTCTGACACAATTGGCCCTTGCCGCTGCGCTTTCAGGGAAACCGTCCCGAGCGCGAGCACCAGTGCGGCGCAGAAGGCGAGGATAAGCAGGCGTTTCATGTTACTTCCTCCAAGTCGATAGCTTCGTGCTGAACCTGTCTCAGGTCACTCGGCTAGACTGCAACCCAGGGCCCAAATTGGTTCCGCGCGAAGGACCCCGCCAAGTGCCTTTCAGAGAGTGAGTTACGACCTAGTGCCCTCCAGAATGAGGAGTGGCCCAAGGTCTGCGGTCTAGACGCCAGTCTTGGGGCCGGACGGTTCCGCATTCCTACCGTACCCCAACGGCACGCGCGCCCAGTTGGTGTTGTGCGCAAGTCCATCGCCCAGAGCTGCTTGCGAACGGCGCTTGGGCGCCGCTCATTTGGCAAGTCATGTGCTCTGCTCCACCCGGAGGGAATGAGCATGCGAGCCCCAATGGACAACGGATCGGACGCCCTGGCAGGGGAACTACAGCAGAAGATGCAGCGGTTGTCATATCGCAACCTCCAGCTCTGGCTGATCGCACTTTTTGTGCTGATGGTGGTCGTCTCTGGAGTAGTGGCCCCAGCGCTGCTCAGCCTCTTCTGGAGGGGCACGAACCTGAGAGTGGAAACACACTCCCTGCCGCAAGTGCTCTTCGGTCTAATCGGGATCGTGATCCTGTTCGACCTCTACGTGCTGCAGCAGCGGCGAGAGCTGGACCAAGCGCGGGAACACCTGGCCCTCCAGTTGATGGAACGGCAAAGGAGTGACAGCGCAACCATGGTCGACCCTCCAACCCAGCTCCTTAATCAACGCTATCTGGACTACATCCTGCCCAAGGAGGTCCATCGGGCGAAGCGGGAGGGGAGCAGCCTCAGCCTGCTCATGGTGAGTGTGGAGGATACTCGCGACATCACCCAGCGCCTTGGAAACGGCTTGGGAAACCATTGGCTGCTGGAGATAGCGCACGCCATGGAGACGACCTTCCGGCTCTCGGACACCGTGCTGCGCGATAGCAGCGACCGCTTCCTCGTGCTCATGCCGAACACCCTAGGAGAGCAAGCGGATATCGCAGCGAGGCGCCTGCTGGCCATGATCGCAGCGCTCGGAAGCAAGAGCGAGGGCCCCTGTCCGATGGTGCTCAGCTATGGGATCTCGACCTATCAGGAGGGCGCCGACATTAGCGACGTGCTGCGTATGGCTGAGCAGAACTTGCATGAGCAGAAGAGAAGGCAGCGAAAAGAGCCGGTGCTACGCACCGAGGCCCGCCCGCAAGCGTTGCTGGCGTGCAACGACTCTGCGGTGCTGGGGATGTTGCATCCGATCCTTGACTCCCTGGAGATTGCAGTCGATCTCTGCACCACCATGGACAAGGTCATGGGCGCGCTGGATGGGCGGAAGCTGGACGCTCTGCTGCTCGACTGCGGCGAGCAGGATCAACACCTGAACCTGCTCCCGCGCATCCGCAGCACCTCCCGGGGCCGGCGGTTGCTAGTGGTCGCGATCGTGAATCAGGGAACGGTCGAAACGGCCTACCGGCTGGGAGCCAACATTGTTTTGACCAAGCCGCTGAGCGTGGAGCTTACGACCTCCAGCTTGCGCGTCGTGCGGGGAATGATGGTGGGCGAAGAGCAGCGCTTTTTCCGCCACGCTGTGGAAACCACGGCGCACCTAAACTTCGGACAGGCGCTGGTGCAGGTGGCGGTGTCACACCTGAGCGAAGGCGGGATGGTGGTGCGGACTACGGTTCCGTTGGAGCCGAACCACACCGCCACCCTTCGCTTCACACTGCCCGGCCTGGCCCAACCGCTGGAGGCCCAGGGCGAGGTCGCCTGGGTCAGTCCGGAAGGCCGTGCGGGGATCCGCTTTGTCCACGTTCCCCTGTCCTCACGCCGCTTGCTTCAGCGCTGGCTGGCGGACACTCCACAAACAGGCAAGGCCACCGTTCCGGTGCTGCCGGCGTCTGCACAAGGGTCCTCCCTCGGGGAACAAACCGTCGCCGAAACGGTTCAGGCCAGGCGCAGCCCTGAAGAGGTTGCTCGTCATGCCCTGCTGGTCCCCACCTCGAGCTGGGGCAACAGCTAGCCTGCCAGGATGGAATCGACTGGGGTGAGGCTTGGCTGCCGCTAGGTGTCGCGTCGCAGGTTCTTGAGCTTCTGATAGAGGGAGCTGCGGGGCACACTCAGCCGAGTGGCCGCTTGCGGGACGTTGTCCTCCTCCTCCTTCAGAACCTTCTCGATGTACCTCTGCTCTACCTCCGCTAGAGGCAGGCGGGTGCTGCAGACGAAGCTGCCGGCGGCGGTCTCCTCTACCCGGGCTGAGGGCTCCAGCTCGCGCAACAGCGGCAGCACGTCGTTGACGTCGATTACATCCCCTTCCAGCAGCATCGCAGCATTCCCAATCACGTTTTCCAGTTCGCGGACATTGCCCGGCCACGAGTAGCGGATCAGCAGAGCCTGGGCGCGCTTGGTAATGCCCTGGATGCTCTTACCGTACTGCTTAGCGAACTTCTCCACGAAGTGGCGCTGCAACAGATTGATATCCTCCGGGCGCTCCCTTAGGCCGGGCAGTTTGATAGAGATCATGGAGAGGCGGTAGTAGAGGTCCTCGCGGAACTTGCCTTCCTTGACCAGATCGTGGAGGTCGCGATTGGTGGCCGCGATGACGCGCACATCCACTTTGCGCGGCGCTGGCGAGCCCAAACGGTGAACCTCCTGTTCCTGCAGGACACGCAGCAACTTGGCCTGGCTGGCCAGCGGCATCTCTCCGATCTCATCGAGCAGGAGCGTGCCACCGCTGGCATACTCGAAGAGACCGATCTTGTCCTGAGCAGCCCCGGTAAACGCTCCCTTCGTATAACCAAAGAGCTCGCTCTCGAACAGCGTCTCCACGATGGCGGCGCAGTTGCAAACTGCAAAGGGTCCTGAACACGCGGGGCTCCTCTTGTGGAGCGCCCGCGCCGCCAGCTCCTTCCCGGCGCCGGTAGGGCCGGTAACCAGCACGGTGCGAAAGTGAGGAGCGATGCGCTGAATGCGAGCGAAGAGTTCGAGCATGCTCGGACTGCGACCGACGATCCCTTCGAGCTGGAAGGCATCCAGCAGCTTCCCGTCCAACTCGTGAACCTCGCGCCGCTTTCGGGCCTCATCCAGGAGTGATCCCACCCGTTCGCGGAGCTTCTCCAGCGGCACCGGCTTGCAGAGATAGTCGCAGGCCCCCTTCTGAATAGCTTCGACGGCAGAGTCGGTGGAGTAGTGGCCCGTCATCAGGACCACGTCGATGCTGCTGTCGATGGCCACCACCTTCTCCAATACGTCCATGCCGCTGGCGCCGGGCATCACTAGGTCGAGAAGAACGACTTGAGGACGCTGGGTGCGCACCAGTTCCAGGCCCAGGCCGGCCTCCGTGGCCGTCAAGATCTGCAGATGATCCTGCGCCAGTCCCTCGGCGATTGTCTCCAGCAGGGCAGCATCATCATCGATGGCCACCAGGGTGAAGTCGCAGTTGTCGGTGATGTCGCTCATGAGTTCGCCGATCTCCCCTCCAGCACGGCGCGCAACTTGCGATTGAGCGCCTCCAAGCTCACGGGCTTCTGCAGAAAGGCCGCACCTGCTCCCAGGGCCTTGCTATCCACGGTTCGGTCGGTGTAGCCAGATACGAAGATAACGGGGAGGTCCGGGCGGATCTCCCTGGCGGCCTCCGCGAGGTCAACGCCGCTCATTCCCGGCATGACCATGTCTGTAATCAATACGTCAATGACGTCGCGGTCTTTCTTGCATTTCTCCAGTGCTTCCGCTCCGCTTCCTGCCTCCAGGACGCGATATCCCTTGGACTGGAGATAGTCGCGAGTGACCTCGCGAAGAGCAGGCTCATCCTCCACCAGCAGAATGGTCTCCGACCCACACGCCGAGGGCTCTGCCGGAAGGGCGATGGCCGGGGCTGCTTGCTCAATGGTCTGCGTCAGCGGGAGATAGATCTTGAAGGTGGTGCCGTGGCCGGGCTCGCTATAAACCCAAATGAACCCGCCACTCTGTTTGACGATGCCATAAACAGTCGACAATCCCAGCCCGGTTCCTTTACCACGCTCTTTGGTGGTAAAGAACGGTTCAAAGATCCGCGCCATGGTCCCGGCGTCCATGCCGGTGCCGGTGTCCGACACCGCCAGCAGGGCGTAGCGCCCTGGCGGTACCTCCACGCCATGCTTGGGCGTGACTCCGTTGTCCAGCTCTATGCTGGCGGTCTCGATGGTCAGCTTGCCGCCCTCTGGCATGGCGTCGCGGGCGTTCACTGCGAGATTCATCACTACTTGTTCGAACTGACTGCGATCCACGTTCACGTTGCCGAGGTCGCGATCGAGCTCGACGATGAGGTCAATGTCCTCCCCCAGAAGGCGAGGCAGCATCTTTCCCAGCTCCGAAACCACGGAGTTGAGGCTCAGGATGCTCAGCTCGAGCACCTGCTGACGGCTGAAGGCCAGCAACTGCCGCGTCAGTTCGGCCGCCCGATTCACCGCGTCGCGAATCTGTCCGGAGTACTTGTCGGTCCTTGCCGGATCATGCTTGGATTCGGCTAGGAGCTGCGCGCAACTGCCGATGATCATGAGCAGATTGTTGAAATCGTGGGCGATGCCTCCCGCCAGGCGCCCAATCGCCTCCATCCTCTGCGCCCGCCGGAGCTGTTCTTCGAGCGATCGCCACTGGGTAGTGTCTTCCACAAAAACTTCGTAGGATGGGGTTGTAGCGTCCGCTTGCTGCAGAAGGCGCCCTGCTAGCCGCACGGTGATGTGCTTGCCGTCTTTCCGCTTCCAGGTGACCTCGTAGGGCGCGACTACCTCCCCGTCGCTCCAGCGTTCCACGGAACGCTCACGGTCTTCTGGACTTAAGTAGAAATCGCGGGCCGTGCTGTGCCCGACCAGATCCGCAGCAGAGTCGTACCCGAGCATCTGCGCCAACGCCGGGTTCGCCATAAGGACTTCACCGGAGTCGCTGACGCGATAGATGCCGTATGGAGCTCCCTCAATGATGGATCGGTATCCTGCTTCGGACTTCCGCAGGGCCTCTTCGGCCAGCCGGCGGCCGCTGATGTCTTCCCTGATACTCACAAAATTGGTGACCGCACCATTGGCTCCACGCACCGGCGTGATGGTCTGGTGCTCGGCATAGAGGCTGCCGTCCTTGCGGCGGTTGATGAGTTCCCCATCCCAGACTCGTCCCGCCAGGATCGTCTCCCACATTTCCCTGTAGAACGCCACATCATGTCGTCCGGACTTCAGAAGGCGGGGGGTCCGGCCCAGGACTTCGTCGCGGGAATAACCGGTCAAGCGCTCGAAGGAGGAGTTAATCCACTGGATAATGCCGGCGGTATCGGTGATGACGATGGCGTTCCCAGCGGACTCCAGCGCCGCTGCCTGCAAGTAAACCTTGTCCTCGACCTGCTTGCGGTCGGTGATGTCATTGGCGAGCACCAGACCGGCGGTCTTGCCCTCAAACTCCACGCGGGACTCGGTGATCTCCACCCAGATGGTCCGTCCGAACTTCGTGCGATGCCGCCAGACCCCGGCTTTGTGCAAGGGGCCGGTGGCTTCCTGTACGCTGCGCTCCAATGCCGGAACGTCTTCCGGCGAGCGGATGTCCCACAGCGTCAGGGACAGAAACTCACTGGGTGAATAGCCATAATGATCGACGGCCGCCTGGTTCACCGTGAGAAACCGCAGCGTCTCCAGGTCGTACACCCACATGGGCTGAGGATTGCTGTAGAACAGCAGGCGATAGCGCTCTTCGGAGTGGCGTAGCGCTATCTCCGCGTTCTTACGTTCGGTGATGTTGTCAAACAACGCAATAAAGTCACCCGGCCGCGGACAGTAGACAGCGATGGAGAACCAGATTCCTAATGGCTCTACGTAGATCTCAAGCTTCTCAGGCTTGCCGGTCGAGGCTACTCTCCCGTAGCACTCCAGCGCCTCAGGGTTGGATTCCCGGAAACCAGGAATAACGTCGCTGACCCTCTTACCGACCACGCCCTTCAGCCCCGTTAGCCGCTCAAAAGCGTCGTTAACCTCGAGGTAAATGAGGTCCCGGGGCTCGCCTTGCTCATACAGCACCCGGCAATGCGCCCATCCTTCGAGCATGTTCTGGAACAAGGAGCGATATCGCCCTTCACTCTCGCGCAGCGCAGCCTCGGCGCGCTTGCGCTCAGTGGTGTCTTGCAAGACACACGCCGCTCCCGTGACCTCGCCGGCGACTTCGATGGGATAGTACGATAAAGACAAATCTCTCTCGCCCAGCGTCGGATGGTGGTACGTCAGCCCGAACTTGACGAATGTGCCCTTGAAACACTCATCCAGCTTCTCGTTGATCGCTGAATCAAAGACGCCACGGCCCAGCATTTCAGAGACCGGTCGACCGATGACCTCTTCTTCTTCCAAGCCTCGATACTGCAGGAACGCACGATTGGCAAGGACGTAGCGGTAGTCCCGGCCGACGACCACGATCATCTCGTCCAGGCCTTCCACCACCCTTTCGTACTCTCGCAGTCTTGCCTCTGCCCGCTTCGAATCGGTGACATCACGGATGTTGTGCACCACAGCGCGGACCGCGGGCTCGTCCAAGCGATTCACGGCGGTGGACTCGACCGTGCGCCACGACCCGTCCCGATGACCTAGGCGATACTGGGCATGAAAAAGGTTGCCCGGGCTTCGGAGGCACTCCGCCCATAGCTCTCGCAGGCGGCCCCGGTCATCGGGGTGGACGAAATCGAATCCATTCCTGCCCGCCACTTCTTCCGGCGGGTAGCCATGGATGTTCTGGTTCGCTCTGCTGACATAGAGGATGTTGGCCTCAGCATCGAGCAGAGAGATCCCTTCGGAACTGTGTTCGACCAGAAACCGGAAACTCTCGTCGGGAAAGTGCGGTGGGTGAGGAAGACGGGAGATCGTGGCCTTCTTCGATTGCATTCGCTGACTCATTCGGCCCTCACCTCGGGGTGCCTTTCGCCGCCGGACTTCGTGACCTTCCCGCTCACCAGAATGAAGGGCACTTCAGATCCAGGCTCCCGCGTCCAGCGCAGGGTGTTCCGGCCCAGTCCAAACCGGAAGCCGGTAAGCGTCACGAAATGGTCACGGGGCTGCGAATGTACCTGCTGCTCGAGCTCCCCGCAGTTGCAGGCGATGTTCGCTCGGACGGAAAGGCCCGCCTGAGTGCGCTTTCCCAGACTTAGTCCGGAGCCCCTAGGATCATGCTCCAGGGGCGAGAGACGGATCGACCGTTGCGGATTGGAAGCCATAAACGTCCCCACCCTGACGCTTGAGACTCTTCCGCCACCATGCCGAATTGGCCGCAGGGGCTAGCTGGGCCCGGTCGAGTCCTCGTGACGCGACAGAGCCAGCCTCTCCCACTCTATAGTGGGCCACCGTTTGTCAAGAGGAATTCTGCTTCTTGTTCCAGAAGTGGAAAAAGACGGAGGCCCGACATTTGTTTGGTCTTGCCCCACCCTGCCTCCCAGGGTCATCAAACCGCGCCAAAGGGGAGGTTCGTTGCGGCACCGTCAGCAGGAGAGATTTCGAGGTCGGACCTGCCCGGGAGCCGCCCTGGATACCGCTCTTTGGCGGGATTATGTGCCGATGAGTTTGGGGTGTCAACCAGTTCTTCTACACTGCAACCCTGCCAGTCCCCCGCCGCCCCGGGAGAGTCGTCCAGCCGCCGGACTCGCGTCCAGAGTGGGGACGGCCAGCAGCTGGCGCGGCCTTCTGCCTTCCTAGGAAGTTGCTCATAACAAACAGGTTGCACGACATTGGATGTGGAGCTGTTTGGGCCAGGCCTTGCTCTAACCCCGGTGGGCCTCCTTGCTGCCTGACGGCAGGGCCGGCTGGAAGGGGTCGCCAATGCTCAACCGCACCAGAAAGGTCCTACTGGCCGAGGACAACCGGGTTCTGCTCACCGCGAGCAAGTTTGCCCTGGAACGGGCGGGTTACGAGGTCATCCTGGCCACGGACGGGGAGCACGCCCTTCGCGTGGCCCGCCATGCGCTTCCCGACCTCATCATCCTAGACATGCTCCTGCCCAAACTCCCGGGGTACGAGGTGCTTCGACTCCTCAAGAAGGACCCGCTCACTGCCGGAATTCCCGTAGTCGTGGTCAGCGTCCTCTCGCAACTGAATGAGACGAAGCTGGTGGAAGATGGGGCGGCCGCGTACTACGAGAAGACCTACCTTGGCCCCGAGATGCTGGGCGAGATTGTGAGGGCCATCATCGGCGCGCCATCAGCAACCAGCCGGGAAGGCTCCTATCGTCCGGACCCGGTCGAGATCCAAGAGAGGATCGTATGAGCGTGCACATGGCAACCCCCGAGTTGGTACCACAGAATCGGCTGCCCGATCGCGTCCTGGATACGGAGCTTCTCATGCGGCGAGTCGAGGGAGACCCTGAGTTGCTCAAGGAGCTCGTCCAGGCCCTCATGGAGGATCTTCCGTCGATGCTCGCGTGCCTGGAGCAGTCCGTCGCCGAGCGTGACGCGCTCAAGACGGAGCAGTTGGCGCACGCGCTCAAGAGCTCTGTGGGGACCTTCGCCGCCATTGAAGCAACCGACGCCGCCCGGCGTCTGGAGAGAATCGGGCACCAGGGCGAGATGGCGGCCGCACCCCAGGCTTGTGCCTGTCTCTACTACGAGATCGCGCGTCTTCTGTCCGCGCTGACCTTGCTCATCGGGGAAGACCTATGATCCTCGTTGCAGATGACGATCGCGTCTTCAGCCGGCTACTCTGCGAGCAACTGAAACGCCATGGCTTCCAGGCAGTTGCAGTGTTCGACGCCATTCAAGCGGTTATGTTTGCCATGCGCCAGCCCTTCGAGGCGATCCTTCTGGACATCAGCATGCCGGGCGGCACGGGCATGGAGGTCTTGAAGCGCGTGAAGGCTTCTATGAAGACCAACCTCACGCCCGTCATTGTGATCACTAGCAAAGACGGCGATGAAATCCGGACGACCACCGAGTCTTTGGGCGCCGATCGCTTTCTGAGGAAGCCCTTGGAGTTCGACGAACTGGCCAGGGTCCTGCACGAAATTCTTGACCCCAAACCGCCAGTCACCTCCGCGTCCGCGGCAGCCCGGGTCTGACAAAATGCGGACCGTTCCCACGCTCGGTTTGCAGCCCGGTGATGAACTGACGCCCGGTAGCCTCGCGACGGAAGTTTTGGCCCAGATGAGGGAGGACCTGCCGCAGCGGCTCGAACGGGAGCCGGCAGACGAAACTCTCCGCCTCCAGGCGACCGCGCTGGAGTCGGCCGCGGACGGTATTGTGATTACCGACCGCGAGGGCGCGATCCTGTGGGTGAATCCCGCCTTTACGGCCCTTACCGGATACCCTCCGGAAGAAGTCCTGGGCAAGAATCCTCGCTTGCTTCGCTCTGGGAAGCAGGACGAGTCGTTCTATCAGGACCTCTGGCAGACGATCCTCTCCGGCGAGCCCTGGTGTGGAGAGCTCATCAATCGGCGCAAGGACGGAAGCACCTACATGGAACAGCAACTGATCACGCCGTTCTGTGACGCACAGGGCCGGATTTCTCATTTTGTTGGCATCAAGCAGGACATCACCGAACGCAAGCGTGCCGAAGATGCCGTGCGTGAAAGCGAGGAGCGGTTGAGGCTGCTGCTCAATTCCACTGGAGAAGGTATCTTCGGCATCGACCTTCAGGGGAACTGTACGTTTGCCAACCTCGCCTGCGCGAAGCTCTTAGGTTATGACGACCCCAGGCAACTGCATGGAAAAGACCTACACGCCTTGGTCCATCACAGCTACCAGGACGGTACGCCGTATCTCGCTGCGAATTGCCGGATGCATCGAGCCTTTCGTCAGCGGAAGAGCGTTGAGGTGGTCGACGAGGTGTTCTGGCGCAAGGACGGAAGCAGCTTTCCCGCGAGCTACTCTTCGTTCCCCATGGGCCGGGATGGGAAAGTGGTAGGAGCCGTCGTGGCCTTCACCGATATCACGGAACAAATGAGGGCTGCTGCGGAGCGGGACCAGGTCCAGCTGGTCTTGGCGAAGACCGAACGTGACTACCGGATCCTGTTTGAGCGCGCGAATGACGCCATCGTCATCTTCGAGCCACAGGACGAGACCATCCTCGACCTGAACCAGAAAGCCTGCGAGCTCTACGGTTTCGCTCGTGAGGAGCTGGTGGGGACGAGCTTGAAAAGGCTCACGCAGGACATCCATCGCGGGGAGAAGTTGATCTCCGATCTGATGCGCAAGGGAAGCTGGGAGAACTTCGAAACCGTCCATCGCACACGCGAGGGGGGAACCCTCACGTTCCTTGGCAGCCTCTCGGTCATTGAATACCGTGGCCGTCGGGCAATTCTCAGCATCAACCGCGACATCCGGGAGCGCAAGCGCTTCGAGGAGGAGCTGCTGCGGGCCAAGGAAAAAGCCGAGAATGCCACCCGGGCCAAGAGCGAATTCCTGGCTAACATGAGCCACGAAGTCCGAACTCCCCTCCATGCCATCATCGGTATGACAGACCTCGTCCTGGGCACGGAATTGACGGCTGAACAAGCGGAGTACATGAAGGCTATCCAAGCGGCCTCCGACTCCCTGCTGCATGTCATCAATGACATTCTTGATTTTTCCAAGATCGAGGCTGGCAAGCTGGACTTGGAGCCGGCCCCTTTCAGCCTGCAGTCAGAACTACAGGGCGCTTTCCAAATGCTTGGCTTCCAGGCCCGCGAAAAGGGGTTGCAGTTGGACCTTCAAGTGGATGGAGGCATCCCCCAGGGGCTGATCGGTGATGGGGCGCGGTTGCGTCAAGTGCTGGTCAACCTGATGGGCAACGCGATCAAGTTCACTGACCAGGGCGGGGTCACGGTCCGAGTCCGCTGCGAGTCCAGCAACTCCGCGAGCATCACCCTGCATTTTGAGGTTGCCGATACCGGTACCGGGGTGCCTCTCGAGAAGCAGGGCGCCATCTTCGAAGCCTTCACCCAAGGCGACGGTTCCAGCACGCGCAAGCACGGTGGAACCGGGCTGGGGCTGGCCATCTGCTCCCGCCTGGTGCAGATGATGGGAGGGCGGATCTGGGTCAGCAGCACAGTCGGCGCGGGCAGTACCTTCCACTTCACCGTCACCCTTGGGCTTACTTCCGAGGCAAGTCCTGCGCTCTCCCCTCATGCGGCCGGAAGGCCAGGTGGACTTTCTGCCTTCCGGCACGGGCGGGGAGACAGCCCAAACAGGCGCCCACAAGTTCTGGTCGTGGATGACGGCCCTGTGAACCGCTTGCTGGCTGTCCGCACCTTGGAGAAGAAGGGATTCGTAGTACGCGCGGTCGATAGCGCCTCTGAGGCCTTGGTGATTCTACAGGACCAGCACTTCGACCTCGTCCTCATGGACATCCAGATGCCGGAGATGAACGGCTTTGAGGCCACCCGATTGATTCGAGACCGGGAAAGCACGGGCGGCCATCTGCCCATCGTGGCGATGACTGCCCATGCCATGAAAGAGGATCGCGACCGCTGTCTCGCCGCTGGTATGGATGGATACGTTGCGAAGCCCTTCAAACCGGAGGAGTTGCTGGATGCGATCCAGGAACTGGTGCATGTAGATGCTCAACCCGGTCCTTGAGCTCCGCTCGTGAATTCTGTTCAACAGGAACGGCAAAGGTGAACAAAAGCTATGAAGCACAACATCCTGTTCTTGGACGATAGTGAAGCCCTGACGGAAGTGATCGCGGATTACCTAGGCCAGTATGGCTACACCGTGGATAGGGCACATACCGTCGCCCAAGCGACTGCTCTCTTTTCAACGACGGTCTATTCGATGGTTCTCATCGACGTTCGCCTTTCCGGCAATTCGCTGGCCGGCCTCGAGTTTGCCTGCCACCTGCAGGAGCAGTCGCCCTGGACGCCACTCATGCTGTTCAGCGCCTGCATTTCTCCACAGGTTGACCTGGAAACCACGCGGAGGCAGATCAAGATCGTCTCCAAACCGAAGCCTCTGCCGGAGTTGAAAGCGATTATCGACGGCTACCTGTGCGAAAAGTACTCTTCA
>Ga0335085_10007046_pt1 | contig 17572 bp, 13 predicted proteins | sample Lox_Sample_45_FD_206712 | JGI IMG/M metagenome (GOLD analysis project Ga0335085, IMG submission 206712) | Soil microbial communities from Loxahatchee National Wildlife Refuge, Florida, United States - Lox_Sample_4.5 | ecosystem: Environmental > Terrestrial > Soil > Wetlands | place: USA...
GCACCGACCCGCACGGCGCCAAGCACCTGCTGCACTGCGCCGAGGAAGATGTGCGGCGGATGTGGGACCTGTACCACTACTTTTCCCAGATGCCGGGCACGAAACCGCTGGACGAGCCTCCGGAGACGAATGGCGGCAAGGCCGGGGAGCTGGTTGCGGCCAAAGCGGAGGAGGAGTGATGACCGACCTGACGACCACCTACCTCGGCTATCCGTTGAAGAATCCCATTGTGGCTTCGGCCTCGCCGCTTTCCGAATCGGTCGAGCGCATCCGCCAATTGGAGGACGCGGGCGTAGCCGCCATGGTTCTCCCCTCGCTCTTCGAGGAGCAACTGGAGCTGGAGAGCGAGGCCCTGGATTCCGACCTTTCCCGCGGCTCGGATTCCTTCGGCGAATCGCTCAGCTATTTCCCGGACCTGACGGATTACAACCTGGGGCCGGAAAGCTACCTGGAGCTGATCCAGGAAGCGAAAACGGCGGTGGATGTACCCGTGATCGCCAGCCTCAACGGCTCGACCCGCGGGGGATGGACGCGCTACGCGCGGTTGATGGAGCAGGCCGGCGCCAGCGCCATCGAACTGAACCTCTATGCCCTGGCCACCAGCACGGAGGAATCCGCCACCCAGGTGGAGACGCGTTACGAAGAGCTGGTGAGGGAAGTGCGCCAGTCCGTGGGAATTCCCGTGGCGGTCAAACTTTCCCACTTCTTCACCGCGTTCCCCCATGCCGCGCGGAGGCTCGACTCCGCTGGAGCGAACGCTTTGGTGCTTTTTAACCGCTTCTACCAGCCGGACCTGGACGTGGAAGCTCTGGAGGTGGTCCCCAGCCTGGTGCTCAGCCACTCCTACGAGTTGCTGCTGCGGCTGCATTGGGTGGGCATCGTGTACGGCCATGTGAAGGCGGATCTCGCCGTCACCGGCGGCGTGCACACAGCCGGCGACGTGCTGAAATCCATGATGGCCGGCGCGCGCGTGGCCATGATGACCTCCGCGCTGATGCGCAATGGCCTGGGACATGTTCGCGTGGTGCTCGACGAGTTGAAGCGGTGGATGGAGGACCACGAATACGAGTCCATCCAGCAGATGCAGGGCAGCATGAGCCGCCGCTCGGTGGCCAATTCCAACGCCTACGACCGCGGCAATTACATGAAGGTGCTGAGCTCCTACGTCCTGCGCTAGGCGCGAAACTACGCAAGTTTCTTCTCACCCAAGCGGCAAGCCCTGCCGCCGCGCGACCGCGGTGTGCCAGTGGCGCCTTGCGGCGATGCAATGGGAAAGTCCGCGTCAGCTTGCGGAGAACGCTGAAAGCTGTAAACCGCCTTTCCGGATTCAGTTAACCAGAACCCCGTTCTCACCCCTTGGCGTCCCGAGTCATCTAACCAGCGGGAGGGAGCAAAGCCGCAATGGAACGCACCGCCATCGTCGGCGCGGGGTTTGCCGGCTTGCAGGCGGCGATGGAACTCGAGCGGTTGTACCGCCGCAGCCCAGAGCGCGAAATTCTTCTCATTGGGGAACTGAACTACTTCCTGTTCACGCCGCTGCTGCCGCAGGTCGCCTCCAGTTACATCAATCCGCGGCACATCGTGCAGCCGGTGCGGGATGTGCGGGGCTCGCGGAGATTCCGCTTCCTGCGCGGGAGGGTGGAGGCCATTGACCTGGGCGCGCGGCGTCTGCGCACGACCGGCGGAACACTGGAGTACGACTCACTGATCCTCGCCCCCGGCAGCCGCAGCGACGATTTCGGCATCCCCGGAGTGCGCGAAAACACCCAGGATTTCAAGAGCCTGGAAGACGCCGTTAACCTTCGGGAGCGCGTGCTGGATCTCTGCGAGCATGCCGACCACTCCAGAGACTTCATGGAACGCGCCCGGCTGCTCACCTTTGTGGTGGTGGGCGGCGGCTACACCGGGGTCGAATTGATGGCCGAGGTGCGCGACTTCTTTTATCAATATGTTTTCCGCAAATTCCGCGGCATCGGCAAAGAGGATGTCCGCCTGGTCCTTCTGGAGGCCGCCCCGGCCATTCTGCGCAGCGTGCATCCCTCGCTGGCCCGCAGCGCCGAGGAGCGCCTGCGCAAGGGAGGCATCGAGATTCGCACCGGCGCCAAGGTATCGCGCTGCCTGCCCGACGGCGTGGAGATTGCCGGCAGCGAATACATCCCCGCCTGCACGGTGGTCTGGGCCGCGGGGGTGCGTGCGCACCCGCTGGTGGAGGCGCTACCCGGGCCGCATGACCGCGCGGGGCGGGCCCTAGTGAATGAACATCTCCAACTCGAGGGGTATCCCGAGGTGTTCGTGGCCGGCGACTCCGCAGCTTCGGCCAGCGCGCCCAGTGCCCCGCGCATCGCCCCGGTGGCCATTGATCAGGGGCATATCGCCGCGCGCAACGTGTGGCATCGCGGGCGCGGCGAGGCTTTGGAAAGTTACGCCTTCGCAGACAAGGGCTCGCTGGTCGAGATCGGAATGAACTACGCGGTGGTGCAGATTTTCGGTATGCAATTCCGGGGCTACTTCGCCTGGCTGGTGTGGAATGCCATCCACCTGCTCAAACTGGTGGGATTCCGGAAGCAGGTGCAGGTGGCCTTTGACTGGGCGCTGGCCATGATCTTTCCTCGCGATGCCTCGAGCGTCCGCCAGCCGCGCTCGTGCCCGCTGTGCCATCCGCCGGAAGCAATTTCTCCACAGGCTCCGCATCCCGCAGGCGAAACGCGCCTGGCGCACCGGTAGCGACGGCCGGTACGTTTCTGGCCGTGGCTACCACAGCACGTTGCGGAAATCGGGCATCTTGGGCAGTTGAATTTCCAGCACCCGGCCTTCTTCCTTCAGCTGTGTGTGGATCAGATAGGAAGTGCCCACGTCGCGAAGAACCCAGTCGTCAGTGGCGATCGCTTTCACGCCTTTGGCTTCGCGCTCCATTTCGTACGCTTCGCCCTTTTTCTCGAACGTTGCGGGATCGTATTCGGTAATGAAGCGGAGCTTGGTGTCGATCATCAGGTAGCGCGTGCCTATTTGCAGAAGCAGCCGGTGGTCCTTTTTGTCCTTCTCCGCGTGGTACAGGGACCAAACCTTCGCCGGGCGGTTGTCAATCTTCAGCATGGCATCGGCCACCCGCTTCCAGGTGACTTTGTCCGCCGTCCGCGCGGAGCTGGCGGCAAGGACCAGGAGCAGGGCGGCCGGCGCCACCCGCGCAAGTCCGTTGCGCGTGCCCGTGCCGGCCTTTCCAGTTTCTGTCCTTTTCCGCATGGTGTCTCGCCGTTACATCCGCAGTTCGGAAAAGGAGCGATCCAGGAGGCGCAGCGCTTCCTCCACGTCGGCCCGCGAAATGTTGAGCATGGGAGCCAGCCGCAGGACGTTGCCATACAGGCCGCCCTTGCCGATCAGGAGGCCGTTTTCCCGCGCGCGTTCCATTACCGCAACCGTTTCCTGTGGCGCCGGCTCCTTGGTCCCGCGGTCTTTGACCAACTCGAGGGCCTGCATCAGGCCCATGCCGCGCACCTCGCCGATCAGCGCGTGCTTTTCCTTGAGCGCCTCCAGGCCGGCGCGAAAGTGCGCCCCCATGGTGTGGGCGTTTTCCAGAAGATTTTCCTCTTCAATCACTTCGATGGTGGCGCGCGCGGCCACGCTGGTCACAGGATTGCCCCCAAAGGTGGAAATCACCATGCCCTGGTAGGAATTGGCCAGTTCCGCTGTGGTGATGGTGGCACCCACCGGCGCGCCGTTGGCCAGTCCCTTAGCGCAGGTGATCATGTCCGGGATGACCTCCCACTGCTCGATGCCGAACCATTTCTTTCCCGTGCGGCCGAAGCCGGTCTGAACTTCATCGGAGATGAACAGAGCGCCGTACTTCTTCACGATCTTGAAGACGATCTTGAAATATTCCGGCGGGGGAGTGATGAACCCGCCGACGCCCTGAATGGGTTCGGCAATGAACGCCGCGGGCGCCCCGTTGGTGGCCGTCTGGATCAGGTTTTCCACGTCTTTGGCGCAGGCCACCTCGCAGTTCGGGTAGGTGAGCCCCAGCGGGCAGCGGTAGCAATAGGGATTGAGGGCATGGGAAATTCCCACGCTGATGATTCCGGCTTTGCGGTAAGAGGCGTGTGCCGTGACGGCCTTGGCCAGTTGCGAGCTTCCGGAATAGGCCTGCCGCAGCGCTACCACGTCGTAGCTGCCCGTGGCCATGCGAGCCAGCAGGATGGCCGCCTCATTCGCTTCGGTACCCGAACTGGTGAAGAAGCTCTTCTGCAGCGCGCCGGGAGTAATTTCCGCGAGCTTTTCGGCGAGCGCGATGATGGCCTCGGTCGGGTAGAGGGTGGAGCAGTGCGCCAGCTTGCCAACCTGCTGCTGCACGCGCCCCGCCACCTTCGGATTCGCGTGGCCCACGGAAATGGTCAGGACGCCCCCGAAGAAATCCAGGTACCGCCGTCCCTCGAGGTCCCACAGGTATTGCATCGAGCCGCGCGCCGCCACCAGAGGCCTTTGGTAGTAGTTGACCACACAAGGCCACAGATACTCGCGGTGCTTGCGAACCAGATCTTCGCTTTGGCTCGTGGCTGTTTCCGTGCGCGGAGTCATGAGCGGACCTCTTTCCACGCGCCCGCGCATGCGAAAGTTTGTGGGCGGCGTGTGCTGCCTGGATTCGAGTCTATCGCCCCGGCAGGAGCGCGGCAAGGCGGCACAGGATGGAAGCTGGCGCGGCCAATGCAAAAACCGGCCTCCGTTGCGCGCGGGGCACGCCGGGCGCAAAATCCGGCCCTTCCGGGCATCCTCCCATGTACGCTTGGACGCAGGCATTGCCAGAATGCTCTTTCTCCGCCGCCTCGGCAGGGCTTTGCGCCGTGTCTTTCCCCGCGCGGGGCTTTACGCCCAGGCGCTGGCCTTTAATTCCTTCCTTACCGTATTCCCCCTGCTGTTGCTGGTCATATCGTTGCTGGCCGGCTCGCGCGACGCCAGCAGCGTGATTGAAGAAATCCTGCGCGACCGCTGGATGCTGCCGCAGGGCAGCCGAGACCTGCTGTTTACCTACCTGCACCAGCATGCCGTGCACTCAACCAAGTGGATCACCATCGGTCTGGTGGGCACGCTCCTGGCAGGAACGCAGTGCATGTCCGTGTTGCTGGAAAGTTTCCGGGCCATGGAAGCCAGTTCGCGCCGCCCGCCCTTTTGGCGGCAGCACCTGGAAGCCATGGGCTTGCTGGCGCTGGCCATCGTTCCGTCGCTGGCCGAAGTCGTGGTCACCGTATCCGGCCGGCTGGTGCGCCGGTGGCTGGCGCGGCAGTTTGGACTTCCCGCGGTGATGCAGATTTTCTGGATCGTGATTGCCGCAGTGACCGCATGGTTCTTTGCCGTGCTGATTCTGACGCTGCTCTACCGTGCCGGGCAGCCTTGTGTGCGGCGGTTCCGCGATGGGCTGCCGGGCGCGGTGCTGGCCACGGTTTTCTGGGTGCTCGCCAATGTCAGCTTCGGCGCGTACATGACCCGGACTCCGTACGGTCCCGTCTATGGCGGGCTGGCGGCGATCATCGGACTGCTGGTGTGGCTGCAACTGAGCACCCTGGTGGTGTTTCTGGGCGCAGCCTACAATGCGGAAGTGCTGGGCGCGCCCCCGCTCAAATGAAAGACACCGGCAATTCACCCCCGACTCCCGGAGAGAACCAGGTTGTTGTGGAGTGCCATTCGGGTCACCGCGCCGACGAGCGCCCCCTTCGCTTCACACTGCACGGCCACGAGTATGAGGTGCTAGAGGTGGATGATCAGTGGTATTCACCGGAGGCGCGGTACTTCCGCGTTCGCGCGGGCGACGGAAATCTCTATGTTCTGCGCCACGACGAGCGCCAGGACATCTGGACGCTCGATGCCTTTCGTGCAGCGCGCTGACCCTGGCCGGGTTCACGCTCCGCCGCGGCCGTTCGAGCCGTGGGGACGGAAAGATTCCGCGGCCAGATTGCGCAGGACGAACAGGCAGTTGGCAGGCCGCTCGGAGAGCCGGCGCATGAAGTAAGGACACCACTCCGTTCCAAAGGGAACGTAGATGCGGAGCGCGTGGCCTTCATTCCGAATCTGTTCCTGCAAATCGCGCCGGATCCCGTAAATCATCTGAAACTCGTATTGGTCCGCGGCCACCTTCCGCTCCCGAATCACCCCGCGGGCATAGTCCAGCATGGCCAGGTCGTGCGTGGCGATGGCGGGGAAGAAGCGCCCGTCGAGCAGCGTGGCCGCGAGCGTTTTGTAATTCTCGTCCACCGCGCTCTTCTTCTGAATGGCCACGGAAGCCGGCTCGCGGTACGCGCCTTTCACCAACCGCAGCTTCGGCCGGGTCAGCCGCGCCAGTCGTTCCACGTCGTCCGCCGTGCGGTGCAGATAAGCCTGGATGGCCAGGCCGGTGCCCGGAAATTCGCGCTGCACAGCCTCGAAGATGGCCAGGGTCTTCTCGGTGTACGCGGAGGCTTCCATGTCCATCTCCACGCCGCGCCCCATGCCCGCTGCCATGGCGGCAATCTCCCGCGCCAGCGCCTGGCACATCCCGGTATCGAAATCCAGTCCGAGTTGCGTCAACTTGATGGAGATATTCCCGTCGATGGTCCCCGCGGCGATGGCGCGGAGCATGCGCGTGTAGTTTTCGGCCACCTGCCGCGCTTCTTCCGCCGTGGAGACGTTTTCGCCCAGGAAATTCAGGCTGATGGAGCGCGAGGACTGGTTCAGATCTTTCGAAGCCGCCAGCGCCTCCTCCAGCGATTCGCCGGCCACAAACCGCCGCGCGAAGCCGTAGCGCATGCCGCGCTCCGCCAGCGCGCTGGTGACAGACTTTTTGGTGGAAAGCCAGAAAATGAAGTTGCGGAGCATAGGAGTCCCCGGTGGCACTGAAACGCTGAACCATATCACATTGCGGGGCGTTCACGGCTCAGGACGCCTGGGGATCCCGGCGCCGCGCTGTCCCCCCGGACGCAACAGCCGGTCAGTGCCGCACGTCGAGCTTTACGGTGGCCTCGACGCGCTCCCCCCCGCGCAGCACGATCACGCGCACTTCTTCGCCCGGCCGGTGGGCGCGGAGCTGGAATGTGAAATCATAGAGATTTTTGATGGCCGCGCCGGCAAACTCCACCAGCACATCGCCCCGGCGCAGCCCGGCCCTGGCCGCGGGGCTGCCGTCGCGCACGTCCGCAAATTTCACGCCTTCCACCTCCGCGCCCATGTCCGGAATGGAGCCGAAATAGGCGCCATAGCCTCCGCCGCTGCTGCCGATGGCACCCACGGGCCGCGGTTCCTGCACGCGGGTGAACTGCGGCCGTGGCTCGCCGGAGGCCAGCGCCATGGCTACGCGCAGCACCAGATCGCCCACCCGCGCCTCTTCGCCGAAGTTGATCTTGTCCGCTGTGTCCGTAGCGCGGTGGTAGTCGGGATGCAGTCCGGAGAAAAAAAACAGCACCGGGACATCGCTGATGTAGAACGAAGTGTGATCGCTGGAACCATATCCGCTACGGGAAGATTCCAGGTGCAGGCCCGAGGTATTGGATTCTTCGAGAAGCTTCGGAAACACGGGCGAGGTCCCCACGCCGCCGACGTACACTTTCCCGTCGCGCACCCGGCCCACCATATCCAGGTTCAGCATGGCCACAGTTTTGGCGAGCGGCCAAAGGGGATGCTCGGTGTAATACGCTGAGCCAAGCAGGCCCAGTTCCTCTCCGGAAAAGGCGAGGAAGATGACGCTACGGCGCAAATCGTCGCGCCGCGCGGCCACGGTTCGCGCCAGTTCCATTACCGCAGCCGTGCCGGAAGCATTGTCGTCCGCCCCGGGATGCACCTGCCCGGCGGCATCCGGGTCCAGCGCGTTGTGGCGGCCCAGGCCCAAGTGGTCATAGTGCGCCCCGATGACCACCGCCTCGGAGGCCAGTAGCGGGTCGCGGCCGCGCACCACCCCGGCCACATTTTGGGTGCGCGCCTGGATGTGTTTCACGTCGATGCGCAGCTCGAGCGCCATTCCCTCCAGAGCAAAGCTTTGCGGCTCGAGTTTTTCATCCATCGGCTTCTGCAACGCGTCCAGGGATTTCCCGACGGGCTTCAGCCACCGATCGGCCACACTGCGTTTCACCTGCAGCAGCAGGATCCCCGGATTCTGGGGGCCGCTGAGAGAGTCAAATTCCATCAACCGGTCTTCTTCCGGCGGGGCGCCGGGCAGGGTGGAGGGCGCGTCGTTCACCAGGATCATGGCCCGCGCGCCGTGGTTCCTGGCATTAATGGCCTTGTTGATCAGCGCGGAATACTGGGTGGGCTGGCGTCCGTCGAAAACGCTTTTTTCGTCGTCCTTCTGCGGTTCATTGCGGAGCACGATCACCGCTTTGTTTTTGGCGTCCAGGTGAGAGTAATCGTCGTAGTGATACTCCGGAGCGGTGATTCCGAATCCCGCAAACACCAGCGGCGCTTCGGCCTCGCCGCTCTCGGAATAATTGAAGGGCAGCCACTCCTCCATGGGACGCAACTCCGTGCGTTCCGCGCCCAACGTCACGCTGAGGTAATTCTTCGGGCCCAGCTCCGCGCCCACGGTCACCGTGAAGAATTGGAAAAATGGATCCTTGCCGCCGGCCAGGGGCTCCAGTCCAGCGTGGTGGAATTCCTGGGCGATGTACTTTGCCGCCCGGTCGTTTTCCGGAGTGCCGGTGTCGCGCCCTTTGAGCTGGGGGCTGGCCAGGAAGTTGATGTCCGCCTGAATTCGCTCGGGGGAAACGGCCGGGGCGCGCGCATCCGCGAGCGTGCGCACCGCCAAGCGCTCCGCGCACAGTGCGGCCACGCCGCAGGGGAAGAGCGCGGCCAGAACCAGCAGCGCGCGTGCCGGCCACGCGCCGGTTTTCCGGCGCGTCCATCGGCCAAATGGAAAGGGCAGGCGAGAGGACATGGCACTAGGATAGCAGGGAAATCCCGGCGCGCGCCCGCGGCCTCCCTTTTTCCTCTCGGCACAGCCGCAACTTTTGCCATCGCCGCGGGTTTGATGGGGCGGTAGCCTATGAGCAGTCGTCCGGATCAACCTTCCGCGTGATTCGTCCGGGCCGCCTGGAGATTCCTCGGATGCCTACACGATCTTCGGCCTTCTGCCCTCCTCCAACCGGCGGCCGCAAGCAGGTAGGCGCCACGCATGACGGCATTACGGCATGCGCTCTGACGGTGGCGCTCACCGTGCTTTCTCCATTGCTCGCCGCGCGCGACCATGGAGCAAGCAGTCCATCCGCGCAGCAGAAAAAAATCGAACTGCCAAAGGCCTTTCGTGGCCGCCTGCCTATTACCGAGCTCAACGAAGACGAAGCCACGCTGCACGCGCTCAACCGCCTGGCCTACGGCCCGCGTCCTGGCGACGTCGAACGCGTGAAGCAGATGGGCCTGGAAAAGTGGATCGACCTCCAATTGCACCCGGAACGGATTGACGACGGCGCCGTGGAAGAGCGGTTGCGCCAGTATCCGGCCATTGGCATGTCCACCGCCCAGTTGCTGGCGCGTTACCCGCGGCCCAACCAGCAGGCGCAGCAGCAGGGGCAGACGCGCCAACAGTTCCGCCAGCAGCAGGGCCCCGCGGCGCAGCAGCAGTATGCCGGACAGGGGATGGACGCCGCGGAGATGAAGAACCGCCCGGCGGAGATCGTCCTTGAGCTCTCGGAAGCCAAGATGACCCGCGCGATCTACAGCGAGCGGCAGCTCCAGGAGATCCTGGACGATTTCTGGTTCAACCACTTCAACGTCTTCGCGGGCAAAGGGCCGGAGCGCTGGTTCCTGCCGGCTTACGAGCGCGAAGTCATCCGCCCGCACGTGCTCGGAAAATTCCATGACCTGCTCTACGCCACGGCCAAGAGCCCGGCCATGCTGTTTTACCTGGACAACTGGCTGAGCGTGGACCCCAAGGCATTTGCAGAGCACGCCGCGGAATTGCAGGCGCGCCGCCAGCGCTTTTACCGCATGTTCGGGGGCGATCCCATGATGATGCGCGTGCCCAATGCCAACCAGCAGAATGCCCAGCAGCAGCGCCGTGGGCTGAATGAGAATTACGGCCGCGAGCTGATGGAGCTGCACACCCTGGGTGTGGATGGCGGCTACACGCAGCAGGATGTGACCCAGGCTGCCCTCGCGCTCACCGGCTGGAGCATGACCGCGCCGCGCCGCGACCCCGAGTTCCGGTTCGAGGAACGCTTCCACGGCGACGAGCCGAAGCAGGTGCTCGGCCAGACCATCCATTCCGGAGGCATGGGGGACGGCGAAAAGCTCCTGGACATGCTGACGGCAAATCCCAGCACAGCGAAGTTCATCTCCACCAAGCTCGCCCGGCGATTTGTCTCCGACACTCCTCCGCCGGAGTTGGTGGCGCGCATGGCGGAGGCCTTTCAAAAAACCGGCGGCGATCTCCGCGAAGTGATGAAGGCGATGATCTACTCGCCGGAATTCTGGTCGCGCCAGGCCTACCGCTCGAAAATCAAGAAGCCGTCGGAGCTGGTGGCCAGCGCGCTGCGGGCCACCGGCGCGGAGATGGCCGAGGCCATGCCCGCGGTGCGCTGGTCCGCGCAGATCGGCGAACCGCTCTATGGCTGCCAGCCGCCCACCGGCTACAAGGACGCGGCGGACTTCTGGGTGAATTCCGGCGCGCTCCTGAATCGCATGAACTTCAGCATCCTGCTGGCCACCGGCCGCATGCGCGACACTAGAGTGGATCTGGGCGGCCTGCTGGGAACCGGAGACGCGAAGGATCCAGACGCAGTGATGAACCGCGCGGTGGCGCTCTTTTTGGGCGGAGAAGTTTCGCCGCAGACCCGTGCGGTCCTGGAAAAACAGCTTGATGACCCGCAGGTCTTGCAGGCCATGTTCGACGACCCGGTGCGCAACGTGGATGCGGGCATGATTGCCGGGTTGGTGCTGGGCTCGCCCGAGTTTCAGAGGAAATAAGGAAGTAAGGAAGCAGGGATGTAAGGAAAAGGCAGAACAAAAATGACTCCTATCACGCGGAGATACTTCTTGAAAGGCGGCGGCGTGGCCATGCTGGGATTCAACGCCATGCCTTCCTTTCTGACGCGCGCGCTCCAGGCGGCGGTGGCCCCCAGCCCCAAGGTTCTGGTGGTGATCTTTCAGCGAGGAGCCATGGACGGGCTAAACGCCGTGGTCCCTTACGGGGAACGCAACTACTACGGCATGCGGCCTTCGATCGCCATTCCTGCCCCCAACGGGGGAAAGGGGGCCGCGCTGGACCTCGACGGCTTCTTCGGCCTGCACCCCAGCCTTGAGCCGCTTTTGCCACTGTTCCAGGAAAAACAACTGGCCATCGTGCACGCCGCCGGTTCGCCCGATAATTCCCGTTCGCATTTTGACGCCCAGGATTACATGGAATCCGGCACGCCCGGGGTGAAGAGCACCGAAGACGGCTGGTTAAACCGCTATCTGCAGAAACAGCCTGAAGAAAACGCCACGCCGTTTCGTGCCGTGTCCATGGGCCCGCAGATGCCGCGCACACTGCGCGGCTCCGTGCCCGCGCTGGCGATTCCCGATATCCGCCAGTTCCAGGTGCTGGCGCCGGTGGCCGTTTCCGGCGCGATGTCCAACGGTTTCGAGGCGCTTTACGCGCAGACCGTGGATCAGGCGCTGCACGGCACCGGGCAGGAAACGTTTGAGGCCGTGGAGATGCTGAAGAAAGTGCGCGAGCAGCTCTACATCCCCGAAAACGGCGCCGCGTACCCAAACGGGAAATTCGGCAAGGCGCTGCAACAGGTGGCCCAGCTTATCAAGGCCGATATCGGCGTGGAGGTGGCGTTCGTCGATATTGGAGGCTGGGACCATCATGTGAACGAAGGCGGAGTCCAGGGGCAACTGGGTAACGTCCTTCGCGAATTCGGCGGAAGCCTGGCCGCGTTCCACAAGGATCTGGGCGCAAAAATGGCGGACGTGACCGTGGTGACGATGTCCGAATTCGGCCGCACCGCTGCGGAAAACGGCAACCGCGGCACGGACCACGGTCACGCCAACTGCATGTTCGCGTTTGGTGGCGACGTCCGCGGCGGAAGAGTGTACGGCCGCTGGCCGGGACTGGACCGCGCGCATCTTTACGAGGGCCGCGACCTCGCCGTGACCACAGATTTTCGCGCTGTGCTCGGCGAGGTGGTGACGCACCACCTCGGCCCCGCCGACCTGAGTTACGTATTCCCCGGCTTCCCCTCCAATCCAAATCAGGCTCTCGGCCTGATCCGCGCGTAATCTGAGCACGCTCTTCCGGAGACTCCGGACCGCGCAAGAATAACGACCCCTGTGGAGTTTCGTGCCGCCACGCACGATTTCACTTGTTGATTTTTCACTTCTCTGTACACTTGCGGAAATGGAACCGCAATTGCTCTACCAGGAAATTCAGCCGGATCTCACTGCCGGGGAAAGTGTCCTCTGGAGCGGACAGCCGAGCCGCAAAGTTATCTTCCATACGCCGGACCTGTTCGTGATTCCGTTCAGCTTTTTGTGGGGAGGATTCGCAATATTCTGGGAAGCAGGGGTGCTGGGGTTCTTCGGCTTTGGCAGTACCAAAGGGCCCACGCCGGATTCCCTGTTCATGGCCCTGTGGGGCGTGCCTTTTGTTCTGATCGGTCAGTACCTGATCTGGGGGCGGTTCCTGTACGCGGCTTGGAAAAAACAAAACATCGTCTATGCGGCAACCGACAAACGGGTTCTGGTTGTCAATCTTGGGCGCCGCCGCAAGGTAACCGGTTCATTCCTGGCGCAGCTGCCCACGATTGAAAAGTCTGTCCGGCGCGATGGAATTGGCACATTGACTTTTGGGATCGCTCCGCCGGTGGCGGGACGGGGCAGCACGATGGCAAGCTGGGACGGGGGCCTCACCTCGCCGGTCCCCACTTTCGTGGATGTGGAGGATGCGGAAAGCGTTTACCGGATTATTTCCGAGGCTCGGGAGAAAGTCCTGCGAAAAGAATGAGGGCGACGAGCCCGGGATCAGAATTCCCAGCCCCGGTTTCGTTTAGACAAAGCGCCGACTCGGAAGCCTGTTCTGCAAAACAGCGGTCAGTCTGCGGGGGCGCTGGCGTGAGCCGCGGCGGGCTGGCCGGAGCGGATGCGCATCCCATAGAACGAACGATACACAAAAAACACCGAAACGACGAAGAAGCCGGCGGAGAGGATGTGGGTGATCCCGCTGCCTTGCTCCACGGTGAGCTTCACCGCGAGCTCGACGGCCAGCAATCCAAACAGGGTGGTGAATTTGATCACCGGGTTCAGCGCCACCGACGAGGTGTCCTTGAAAGGGTCGCCCACGGTGTCGCCGATCACGGTGGCCGCGTGCAGTTCCGTGCCCTTCTGCTTCAGTTCCACTTCCACGATTTTCTTGGCGTTATCCCAGGCGCCTCCGGCATTGGCCATGAAGATGGCCTGGAACAGGCCGAAAATGGCGATGGAAATCAGGTAGCCGATGAAGAAGAACGGCTCGAGGAAGGAAAACGCCAGGGTGGCGAAAAACACGGCGATAAAAATGTTCAGCATGCCCTTCTGCGCATACTGCGTGCAGATTTCGACGACCTTTTTGCTGTCGGAGACGGAAGCCTTCTCCACGCCTTCGAGCTTGATATTGGCCTTGATGAACTCGACCGCGCGGTGCGCCCCGGTGGTGACGGCCTGGGTGGCCGCGCCGGTAAACCAATAGATCATGGCCCCGCCGGTGATGGACCCGAGCACGAAGGGAGCGTGCAGAATGGAGAGCTTGTCCACGTTTTCGGTGAGGCCCTTGGTGAGCGCCATGATGATGGAGAAAATCATGGTGGTGGCGCCGACCACCGCGGTGCCGATGAGCACCGGTTTGGCGGTGGCCTTGAACGTGTTCCCCGCGCCGTCGTTGGCTTCCAGCAGATCCTTGGCGCGACTGAAGTTCACGTCCATCCCATAATCCTTCTTCAATTCCTGCTGAATTCCGGGGAGTTGTTCAATCAACGACAGCTCGTAAACGGATTGCGCGTTGTCGGTGACCGGGCCGTAGGAATCCACCGCAATGGTCACCGGACCCATGCCCAGGAAGCCGAAAGCCACCAGGCCGAACGCAAAGACCGGCTCGGCAATCATCAGGTGCCCCAGGCCGAGGCCGCTGATCAGGTAGCTCACCGACATCAGAAGCACCATGGCCAGGCCGATGTAATAGGCGGAGAAATTTCCGCAGACAAAGCCGGAAAGGATGCCCAGGGAGGCGCCGCCTTCCTGCGCCGAGGCGACGACTTCCTTCACGTGGCGGGACTCGGTGGAGGTGAAGGCCTTCACCAGCTCCGGGATCAGCGCCCCGGCCAGCGTGCCGCAGGAGATGATGGTGGCCAGCTTCCACCACTGCGAGGCGTCGCCACCCAGCACGGGAATCATCAGCGAGGAAATGAAGTAGGTGAGGCCGATGGAAACGAAGGAGGTGATCCACACCAGTGAGGTGAGCGGGGCCTCGAAGTTCATCTCGTCGGCATCGCGGTAGCGGGCTCCCGCAATGGCCCCATTGATGAAATAGGCGGCGGCGCTGGCGATCAGCATCACGATGCGCATCACGAAGATCCACACCAGCAGTTGCACCTTCACGGTAGGGTCTTTGACTCCCAAAAGAATGAAGGTAATCAGGGCCACGCCGGTGACGCCGTACGTCTCGAAGCCGTCGGCGCTGGGGCCCACGGAGTCGCCCGCGTTGTCTCCGGTGCAGTCTGCGATCACCCCGGGGTTGCGCGCGTCGTCCTCCTTGATCTTGAAGACGATTTTCATCAGGTCCGAGCCGATATCCGCGATTTTCGTGAAGATGCCTCCGGCGATGCGCAGCGCGGCCGCGCCCAGCGATTCTCCGATGGCAAAGCCGATAAAGCACGGCCCGGCGTAATCTCCTGGCACGAACAGCAGGATAAACAGCATCATCAGCAGTTCGACGCTGATCAGCATCATTCCGATGCTCATGCCCGACTCGAGAGGAGTGTGATAGATGGGATAGGGCTTGCCGCGCAGGCCGGCAAACGCGGTGCGCGAGTTGGCAAACGTGTTCACGCGGATGCCGAACCAGGCTACGCCGTAGCTGCCGGCGATGCCCACCACGCTGAATAGCAGGATCACCGCCACGCGCGTGGCTTCATATTTTTCGAGCACGCCGAAATACAGCACGATGACGACGGCGATGAAGCTCCACAGCAGCAGCAGAAATTTTCCCTGGGTCACCAGGTAGGTTTTGCAGGTTTCGTAGATCAGCTCGGAGATCTCCCGCATGGACCGGTGCACGGGCATGTTCTTGAGCCGGTTGTAGATGACCATGCCAAAGGCCAATCCCAGCACGCAGAAAAAGATTCCCGCCAGGAGCAGGCTGTGGCCATCCACGCCCAGGAATTTCACCTGGGAGAGATCGGGCAATTGCAGATTGGCCTCGCCGCCGGATTCAGCAGCCGCCAGCCCGGGAAGCAGGCTCGCGCACGTCCACCACGATAAACTCGCCGGAATCATCCTTCCTCCGTGACCCAGAATCCTGCCCGCGGGCGCGCTGGCAGGCATATTGGAAATGGTCTAGCCACACACGATATAGCAGGTCGCCTGAGGGGGTCAACCCGTTCTCACCGTAGTGGAAGAGCTTCCCCGCGGCGAACGGCGCCGCCGATTGATCCCAATCACCCCCGGGTGGGCTCCTGCACGCGGCGGATGCGCGCGCCCAGAGAGCAGAGTTTTTCCTCGATGCGCTCGTAGCCGCGGTCGATGTGATACACGCGGTCAATGGTCGTTTCGCCCTGCGCCACCAGAGCGGCCAGAACCAGTCCGGCGCTGGCGCGCAGGTCGGAGGCCATCACCGAGGTTCCGGTGAGGCGCGAGGGACCGCGCACCACGGCGCGGCGCCCGTCAATGGCGATGTCCGCGCCCATGCGCGCCATCTCGCTGGCGTGCAAAAAGCGGTTTTCAAAAATCGTCTCGGTGATGATGGAGGTTCCATCCGCCTGGGTGGCCAGGGCCATGTACTGTGCCTGCATGTCGGTGGGAAAGCCCGGATATTCCTGCGTGGAGACATCCGCGGGCGCGGGTACCGCCGGTCCTCGAATCCGCAGCCCCGCGGCATCGGAATTCGGCGCGGGGAGTTCAATCACCGCGCCAATTTCCTGCAATTTGGCGAGCACGGCGGTCAGGTGCCGCGGCTCGGCGCGCAACAGGGAAACGTCTCCGCCAGTGATGGCCCCGGCAGCCAGCAGCGTGCCGGCCTCGATGCGGTCGGGAATGACGGAATGTTCGGCCCCGCGCAGTTGCTCCACCCCGCGGACACGGATGGTGGCTTCCCCGGCGCCTTCGATTTGCGCCCCCATTTTCTGGAGCAGGGCGGCCAAGTCCGTCACTTCCGGCTCACGGGCGCAGTTTTCCAGCACCGTCTCGCCCTGCGCCAGCGCCGCGGCCATCAGGATATTTTCCGTGCCGGTGACCGTGATCTTCTCGAAGACCACGTGCGCCCCATAGAGCCCGAGCGGGGCGCGCGCTTCGATGTAGCCGTGTTCCGTGGAAATCTCCGCGCCCATCTGTTCCAGTGCTTTGATGTGCAGGTCCACGGGCCGCGCGCCGATGGCGCAGCCGCCGGGCAGGGAAACGCGCGCGTAGCCCGTGCGGCCCAGCAGCGGGCCCAGCACCAGGACGGAAGCGCGCATGGTCCGGACCAGCTCATAGGGCGCTTCGGCGTGAGAAATCCGTTCGGCACGAAGCCGGGCGGCACCGGGACTCGATCCGGTTTTCGCAGCGCTTTCCCACTGGTGCCAGGGAAATTCCACCCGCGCCTGCATGTGGGCCAGCAACCGCCCCATGGTGGCAATGTCTCGCACCCGCGGCAAGTTGTGGAGTAAAACCGGCTGATCGGTGAGCAGGGCCGCGGCCATCGCCGGAAGCGCAGCATTTTTTGCGCCGCTCACGGCGACCGTGCCTTCCAGGCGCCTCCCCCCCGTGATGACGAATTTGTCCATGAAAATAGCCCAGGTCTTTTGGCCCGGAGATGAGGGGCGCCCCGCCGTCGCGGCCCGGAGCTCCTGTTATCCCCTCGCTGCCCGCAACGCGTCCCGCCTCTAGCCAGGCGGGTTACCGCTCTCCGAGCGCCGTGCGCAAATCACCGCCTGCCGCCGCGAGCGCAAACTGCGCGTCGCGGCGGGAGAGGCAGCGCTTCAACATGACCAGCGCCAAGCGCAAATCGCCCCGCGCCGCGGCGAGCGCCCGGCCGGCTGCCGCCTGGCGCGCTCCCGATGCCTGGCATAGAATCCCCAGCGCGCGCGCTTGCAGTTTGCGGTTGGTCTGGGCGACGCCAATCATCCAATTGTCGTATACATTTCCCAGGCGAATCATCGCTCCTGTGCTGAGCATGTTCAGAATCAGTTTCTGGGCCGTGCCGGCCTTCAGCCGCGTGGAGCCGGCAATGGCCTCGGGTCCCGTATCCGCGACAATGTCGATCTGCGCTATGCGCGCAAGCTCCGTGCCGATATTGCAGGTGACGCCCACCGTCCGGGCGCCGCAGCGCTGGGCGTATTCCAGCGCGCCGAGCACGTACGGTGTCCCGCCGCTGGCGGAAATTCCCACCACCGCATCCCGCCGGGAGCAGCCGGCG
>Ga0335085_10007047_pt1 | contig 17569 bp, 27 predicted proteins | sample Lox_Sample_45_FD_206712 | JGI IMG/M metagenome (GOLD analysis project Ga0335085, IMG submission 206712) | Soil microbial communities from Loxahatchee National Wildlife Refuge, Florida, United States - Lox_Sample_4.5 | ecosystem: Environmental > Terrestrial > Soil > Wetlands | place: USA...
CATCATAGGTCTCGTAGCATTTGCTCTCATAGGTGGCGGCGCTGTACTGTATGCGGTCTTGCAGTGGGGAATTGACTACTACTTCAAGCGCAAGCAGCGCCATCTGGAACAGTTAGTAAACACCGAAGTTGAAACGAACGAAGACGAACACGAAAACTGAAGTTAAGTTGAACGCACGAAGTTGAAATTTAAGTTGAACGCACGAATCCCGAAAGCTGAAAGGAACAAACGATATGGGTTGGAGAGAAGAAGCGCAGGGGCGCGTCAAGGAGATGACAGCAGGTAAGTCAATCTCGCTACCTGAAGGCGTCACCGTATTGCGCATTATGCCGCACAAGAAGGATATACAACCGGACGGCACGGTAGCACGCGACAAGAATGGACGGGCGATTATCAAATACTCGCCTAAGGTGGAGTACAACCGGCACTGCAACGTTGGCCCCAACAATCTGATGTGCAGTTGCGGCAAAAACGTTCAGGGTGTTGGCAAGGACTGGCTGTGCGACGAGGTGATCACAAAGCTGCAAGCAAGCGACGTCAAGGCAAAGAAGGATCTTGCATACAATCTTCGCCGCCAGCCCGTTCTGCTCGTAATGGCAAGCGTGTACAACGAGGACACGAAGACCTTCATGCCCGCGCGTCCCTGGTACATTGCGAACCAGAAGTTACAGCCGTTGGTATTGAGCAAGATCGCGCAAAGCCGCAAGGACATCATCGACCCCAAGAACGGTTACAACCTGCGAGTGGAGCGGGTTGGTCAAAAACTCAAGACGCAATATCCATCGGTGCAACTCGATGACGAACCGACCGTAGTGCCCGTCAACATCCTGAAAGGCGTCCGGGCACTGGAAGAGCTGCTGCGTCCGTACAGCGAGAGCGAGCAGAAAGCCACGTACCACGGCAAGCCGCAAGAAGTGCAGGAACAGGAAGACGAACAGGCGGCGGGCGATGAAGGCTATGTCGAGGATTACTCGCAACCCGATCCGCTGGAAGAAGGTGCAGATCCCAATTACGAACCCGACCCCGATGCAGAAGACGCACCGCTTGATGAAGTTGTTGAGGGCGCGGATCAAGGTGACGATTTCCCACCGGAAGATACGCCCGAGGACGATGTTCCACAAGAGTACTCGCCCGACGATGAACCGCCATTCGAAGAAGACGCGGAACCCGAACCGGAGCCGGTAGTTTCACGACCACGGCGTCCGCCTGCACCACCAGCTCCTCGGCAAAGACCGCCCGCACCGGCACCCCGTAAGCCTGCGCCAGCACCCGCACGTCCTAGCAAGCCTGGTCCCACAACACGGAAGGCAGCGCCGCAACGACGTCCGCTAGATCGCAGGAGCTGAAGCCCGCAGGGTGCAAGTAACCCAACAGTACAGTTAGCCTAAGAGGACCACATGGCACGTAAAAGCCCGGCACGCTCCGATCAGTTGTTGCAGCAGATACGTAAGAAGTTGGGTCACGTAGCGCTGGAGAAGAATCCGACGCTATGGCTCGATCTGGGCGTGCCGGACTTAAATACCATTCTCGGTCACGCAGAAAAGGGGATCGCCTATGGACGTGTGATCGAGTTCAGTGGTTGGGAATCTGGGGGAAAGTCAAGCGTAAGCTATGCCATTGCCGCTACCGCACAACGCGCTGGTGCCCGCGCCATCATTGTAGACGTAGAGAACAGTTTCGAGCCCGAGTACGCGCTGCGCCGTGGTTTTATGACGTGTCCAAAATGCAAGGGCACATTGCTGGAAGGAAAGGAACCGTGTACCGCTTGCCTGTTTGAGGACCGACCGAGTGGTTTGGATTTCACACTACTGGTCGTGATTCGCCCATACGTTCTGCGTACCGGTAACGATGTGCGCCTGACGGTTGCGCAAGAGTTGTTAGCCGAAGCCGAAGAGGTGATGAAGTCCCCAAGCATGAATGGCATCTCGATCCTTGTACTGGATAGCATTGCGGCGCTGCTCACTTCCGGTGAAGAGGAAGCCGGGCTTGCTCCCAACATGCACACGAGCATGGAGCTTTCCAAGTTCATGGGTAAACTGCTGCGGCGGTGGGTTGGGTTGGCGCAGGTGCATAACACCGCTCTGATCCTGATCAACCAACTACGCAACGCGCCCAAGGCATTCGCCGCCGCGTACACCGTTGGAGGCAACGCGGCTAAGTTTTACTCGCACGTGCGTGTGCGTGTTGGGCGTGTGATGGATAGCAAGATCATCGACCCCAAGACCAAGAAGATGATCGGCATGAAAGGCTACATGCGCTGCCTAAAAAACAAGACCGGCGGCGAGGAAGGTGCCGAGATCGGGTTCCGTTTGTACCGCAAGGGCGGACTGGAGTTCGTTCCGCTCAAGGAAGTAACCGCGCGAAAGAAGGGCAACGACGATGCCGAATGATGATTTTGATAGCGGAGATCATCTATATCGTGACACAGAGGAAACTAACATGCCGAATGACGAACAAGAGAACGCGCCGGATCGGATCTGGTTTGGTGAAGGCTTGAAGCTCAACGTTGGGCAGTACGAAAGCGTGAGCATCGATCTTGGTGTAAGCTGTGCGATCCGCGAAGGCGAAACCATAACTGACGCAATGAAGCGTGTGCGTGCCGAGGTTACACGCGAGTTAACGCAGGAAGCATTGCGGGTGCGCGAGGGCAAGTACAAGAAGGTGCTGCTGTGACGCGTGTGGTGAACAAGCGACACAAGCAATACGATGTCTATATCGGCCGTCCTTCGATCTGGGGCAACCCATTCAGTCATGCGCCCAACACATTGGCGGAATATCAAGTAAGCACCCGCGCCGAAGCGATTGAAAAGTTTCGTGAATGGTTCCTGTCACAGCCTGAGTTGGTAGCGAAAGCCAAAAGAGAACTTAAGGGAAAGATTCTCGGTTGCTGGTGCAAGCCGATGCCCTGCCACGGAGATGTGATCGCAGAGATTATTGATAAGGAGTAAGTACAATGAACCCAATCGCCCTTGCCCTTGCTGTTAGCTTTCTCGATGCGCGGCAGCGAAGGCGTGAATGGCAGGCACCGTGGACACAAGAGCAGTTAAGCGATATCTACTACCGCTTTTACTGGCATGCTGCTCCATTGACACGTGGGTGGTTCGTATAATGGCGCGCACTCTTAACCTATCGCTCCGTCCACGCTCGCTCAGCGCATTGTACGGGCAGGCTTCGCTTGTGAAGACCATACGGCAGCAGATCGCAAGCGGGCGTATCCCGCGTAGCTGGATGTTTATCGGTGAGAGTGGAACGGGGAAGACGTCAATCGCCCAAGTGCTTAGTATTGCGTTCCAATGCACGCATGCGAAACTGTGGGGCGACCCGTGCGAAGCCTGCTGGAAAGCGAAAGACACGTACAGCATCCATGAGGTGAACGCCAGTCTTGTGAACGGCAAGGAAGAACTTTCGCAGATCGCCAAGCTCTCATACTACCGTCCCGGTGCAGGTCTGTACCGAATCATTATCCTCAATGAAGCGCAACAAATCAGTTCCGCCGCTCAACAGATGTTGCTTGACCCAACCGAGAACCCGCCCGCTACAACTATTTGGATCATTTGCACGACCGATCCTCAAAAGCTCCTACCTGCGCTTCACCGTCGCTTCACAAAATACAAGTTGCGCACGCTATCGATTACCGAGGCCGAGGCATATCTGAAGATGTGCGCCGCACGTGCTCGCATCGAGAAACCACTGGAGCCGTTGTTTGAGCAACTGCACATTCAGCAGATCAGCGCACCGGGGTTGCTGTTGCAGGCACTCGAAAAATACGCGGCGGGTGCAAAGGCTTCCGAGGCGGTGTTTGGTAGCGTAAGCGAAGTCAACTCGCTGATCGTGTGCAAGGCGGCAACAAACGGCGATTGGGATGGTCTGAAGCATATGCTGGAAAGCGCGGATGCTGAGGACGCACGTTTTATTCGTACGAGCGTAGCAGGCTGGCTTCGTGGATGTTTGCTACGTGCTACGTCGCCTGCCGAGCAAGCCAAGCACATGCAGAGCATGCTGGACCTAACCACTAACGTGCCGTACGACGACAGCGTCATGATGCAGTGGTTGTGGCCGGTGCTGTGGAAGATCTGCCAAAGGTATAAGCAATGAGCAAACAAAAGCCTGTCGCGCCTACTACGAAATACATTCAGCAGGTCCATAAGACGGATAACGGCGAGTTAGTTGTCGTTGTACTACGTAATAACAGAAATGCCAAGCTGTCGATTGCCTGTAAGATCTGCAAAACTGTATGGGACGTTGAAGTGCCTATCTTCGGAAACATAGCAACTGTGACGTGCGTTCCGTCGATCAGGGATGTGACTTTGTATGGAGTTAGATTTGGACTTGTCCCGGCCAGAATCACCTGTCCGATAATTGTTGCGTCCCAACTCGAACAGCATGTCCGCGTGATGGCCGCGATTCCAGATGAATGGGTAGACCCGCAATGAGCATTCGCCTTGTATTTTCGGGGGACTGGCAGGCGTCGCTCACAAATCTAGACAGGTGCCAGCAGTCAGTGGATCAGGTGTGCCAATTGCTTACACAACACCCCGATGCGTCCTACTTCATCCACTTAGGCGATGTGAAAGAGCACCGAAACCCCTGGGATGTTCGCGTCACAAATTTCATCATCTCGGCCTTCACACAAATCAACGAGAGCTGCAAGGGCTTTTTCTTCGTGCGCGGCAACCATGACAACATCACAACCCAGGATGACTCACCATCCTGCATCCCGCTGCTGCACAAACTGAATGCGCTGGCCATTGCGGACGATAAGTGCATAAGCGTGCGGATCGCAGATGTTGGGCTGTTCCTGGTTCCATACTTCCGTGATCCAAACCGCCAGCGCGATGAGTTCACATCCGCATCCGCAAGTGCCGCTCACTGGAAGAAGAAAGATCCAAAGGTTACCCGCATTCTGTGCTTCCATAATGAGGTTGCCGGTTGCGCACGTAGCAATACTTGCACCGGCGATGCATACACTGCCGAGGAGTTGGGTGCGGCGCAGTACAGTTTATGCGTGGGCGGGCACATACACAAGCCACAGTTTCTTGCGCCAAACATTTACTACGCAGGCAGTCCGTTTCCATGCGATTGGGCGGAGTGCAATCAGGAAAAGCGGCTGCTGGTTGTGGATATTCAGGAGAACAGAAAATGAACATTGAAGAATTGACATTGAAGCAACTGCGCGAGCTTGCACAGACATATGCTTGCATCGCAAGACCAACCGAAACTTTGCACGAGTTCTGGCAGATTGGCAAGCCCTATTTAATCCGCACGGTTACTATGATCGACGCGGGAACGCTTGTGGCCGTCACAGAACACGAAATTATCCTCCGCGACGCGTCTTGGATTGCAGATACCGGCAGGTTTGCAGCAGCGCTAGAAGCCTGTGAATTTAACGAAGTAGAGCCTTTCCCCTCTGGACTGGTTGCTATCGGACGGGGCAGCGTAATCGAAGCTGTGCAAATTACAAAAGTCCCGAGAGGCGTAAAATGAACGCCGCAGTAAGTCGCGCAGGTTTTGATTGGTCGGGGTCGTGGTCGGGGTCGGGGTCGGGGTCGTGGTCGCGGTCGCGGTCGCGGTCGCGGTCGTGGTCGCGGTCGGGGTCGCGGTCGGGGTCGCGGTCGGGGTCGTGGTCGGGGTCGGGGTCGTGGTCGGGGTCGTGAAGATCACATCCGTTCCATCAACCGCCGCTAACTGGTACGACCCAAGCACGCCCGGTTTCAAGGCACCTGCTAGCTGGAAGGACCAGGTTGTTCGCATCACCGTTCCGGTAACTACAGACCCTGCTACTGAGCTTGCCGCAGCACGCACTAAGATGGAAAAGAAGTACCCCGGTGCCGTGCTGCACATTGTTCCTGACTTCCAAAAGGTCGGTGTGCCACAAGAGGTCAGTATTACCGGTAGCGACGAGGAGCTGATCCGTTCCTATCTTTCGAAACTATCGCCGCCCGAGTTTGCACCGGTTGACGCGATCATCTGCTACCTGCAACAGTTCCTTCCAGCAGGTGTGTTCGGTGTACAGCGTCTACGCTTCCATAGCGTTGAAGCTACGAACGTGCTCTGTTTCGAAAAGGCGGAACTAGACCTAACTCGCAAAGGAATAACCCTCGTCACAGGCAATAACTGCGACTGGGATGGGCGCAGCAATGGTGCCGGGAAAAGCTCATTGTTCTCGCTGGTATTGGTTGCGCTATTCGGCCGCACGTTCAAGGAGCAAACCGATGACGCATGGGCACGTCGCAAATGCACGAAGACCGCCACGGTCGAGATGAAGCTCTTGCTTCCAGACGACAGCGTTCTAACGATCAAGCGCACACGCCGTCCCGCGTCTGTTCGTGTGTATCGCAACCGTGACGAGATCAGCATGGGCGATAAGCACGCGACACAACGTTTGATCGAACAACTCACGAATACGAGCTGGGAAGTACTGACGAATTCGATCTACATCGGGCAGGCCGAGATCGGTAAGATCTTTGGCACCGATAAGGAGCGAAAGGAAACCTTCAGCCGGTTGCTTGGACTGAACCGGTTCATTCAAGCTAACGAAAAGCTGCGCAAGGTTGTTCTTCAACGCCAGCGCGAGATTGATGAAGTAGAAGCTGATCTGCAAAGCAGTGCCTCGGCAGTTGCGGAAGCAGAACGTAGCGTGCAGGAAGCTGAAGCATCGCTGGCTACCGTGAAGACAGACGACAACGCGATCAACGAGAGCCGAAAGACGATTGCACGTCTGGAGAAGCAGATTGCGGAGCGGGATGCGGCGATTAATAAACTCGACCCGTGGTTCGATCAAAACCAGAAGACCTACGAGGTGTGGTTGTCCAAAAGCCTTGAAGCCGATGCACGAACACGAGTGCTGCGCGAGCAGATTGGTAACAGCAGTAAGTTGAAAAGCAAATGCCCGCTGTGCGGAAGCCCCGTGGATTGGCGCAAACTGGAGGCCTACACAGATGACTTAGAGCGGCAAAAGAACCAGTTGGAAGCGACGATTACTGAATGCGAAACCAAGATGGAAAGCAACCGCTCACAACGTAAGAAGCAGATCGCTGTTGTGCAGGAGTGGAACATAGCTAATCGGAGGGATCAAGACACGATCAGCCAACTTAGAAATGAGTTGGCCGTTCTCGAACAGCAAGCATCCGCACAGAAACAGTTGCAGGAGCAATGGCTGCGATGCAAGGCACGGTTGGTCAGTTTGCAAGACGAACAGCGGGTACATGAAGCGGCGCGTCTTGTGTGCGTGGAGAACAAACAGTTTGCCGAGATCTGCGCAAGCGTTGTTAGCCGTGATGGGTTACCTGCGTTCCTTTGCAGCACGGCAGTTCCACAGCTCAACAATGCCGCCGCACGTTACAGTCAGATCTTTACAGATGGCGAGATTGGCATCGAGTTCGCTGCGCCTGCGGGTGATATCGATGTGAGCGTTCGCAACCTGCATGGCGGAGAAACCATGAACGATCAGTCATGCGGTGAGGGGCAAATGGCAGCGCTCGTTGCGGCTATTGCCGTGCGCGATGTCCTCGTACCTACCGGGTTGCTGATCCTGGATAGCCCTGACGAGGGAATGGACGCAGTGAATGCGGCCAAGCTGGCGCAAGGTATCAATGCAATCAAGGAACGCTTTGGAGCTGTGTACATCGCATCGCATAACACCAACGTCCTAACGTGGCTGGAACCAGATCACGAAATCCAGGTGACCAAGCGTAACGGCGTGGCAAGTATAGTTAGTCTATGAGCAAAATGAGCCAGACCGATTACATCGCCATCCTGTTTGTGGATCTCAACATGGACACGAAGATGCGCAAGGCGTGGCTCAAAGCCGAGTTTGGCAAGGAGCACGCCGATGAGCTAACGATCACGCAGTGCAGCATGTGCATCGACCGTCTGAAAGAAATGAAGGAAGGCACACGCCTCCGGGATCAAGTACTCGAAGAGGAAGAGGAGTTCTGATGTTACAGTCTCTATGGGATCTGCTGTTAGGTTGCACGCACCAACGCACTACCTTTCCAATGACGCCCGCCCGCCGTGCCGAGATCATTCCGGTCAAGAGCATCGACGATATGCGAAGGAACATGTACGTTGTGTGCCTGGATTGCGGCAAGGAACTCGACTACGACTGGAACGAGATGCGCATCGTGCGTAACCAATCGAAGCCAGCCATCAAGAAGGTAAAGGAGCAAGACAATGCCGTGTAACACCGTTCAGGTCCTCATGGTCAACGGTACGGATATCGAGAAGGCAGAAGCTGTTCTAAAGGCGGCAGGCATCCGCTACGAGGGGCTGCCGGGGTTCTTTGCTACCGAGCAGTTCACCGAACTGAACGAAGCTGTAGCGTGGTGGAACGAGTGACCAAACCTTCCGTACTTGTGTGTGGCATCGACCCAGGTCTTCACGGTGCGCTGGTTGTGCTCAACCGCAACGGGCTGCTCGTGAGCGCACATGCAACGCCTGTGATCGCAGTTGAGAAATCCAATGGCAAGGGAAAGCGTCACGTCTACCTGCCTACGCAAATGGTGACAATTCTTCGCGCGGTGAAGGAGACCTGTACAGACGTACGCATCTGTATGGAACAAGTGTCCGCGATGCCCGGTCAAGGGGTCACGAGCATGTTCAGCATGGGGCGAGGTGTTGGCACCTGGGAAGGCATCATCGCAGCGCTAGACCTACCTATATTTTATGTGACCCCGCAGACCTGGAAGAAGCAATTCCGTCTGAAGGGCAGCGATAAGGCCCAGAGCGTCGTGCGAGCGCTCCAGTTGATTCCCCAATTGCGTCAGCATGTCACACGCGCCAAGGACGAGGGAATCGCGGAAGCAGCCCTGATCGCGCTTTATCTCCAGCGGTTGCTATTCTCTGGCACCGCACGAAACACCTAAAATTTGCGTACGCGGGCTTGCTGGCTACGTTGTCAGGTACCCGGTAATGGTTTGATAGCGGTAACCCCAGAAACGCAGCCAAAGCGCTTAAAACGCGAAATTTTCGTTGATTCGTTGATTCTAATAGACTTAGCTACAGTTGCATTGCACATCTCGCCTGCGTCCTAGGTCGTCCGTGCGCCACAAACACACCTGACGGTCCAATGGAAAATAAATCCAAAAAAGATCCAAAAAAGTCTTGCGTCCGTGATCGTGCTCCAGTATAGTCCTAATTGTGAAGGGCAACAGAGCAGACCGGAAGCAGCAAGGACCCGGAACGGGTAGCATGTACGCTCAAACCCAGGGCGTGGTGCTTGCTTCCAGTTCGCGCGTTTCTCTCCGCTGATCGTTGACAACTGAACAGTCATAGCCGCAAGCGGCGAACCCCGCAGCCGTACCACACGGCGCTGGACCCGGCGAGCAGGTGCTTTGAGCACATGCACACGGACCGGGATTACCAAGCGCAAACGGTGGGACGAGATGGATGACCTCCACGCACCGGGTAATAGCCAGCACGGCACAGACACCAAACGCTACATTATGTATATGCGATCCGGCACAGACCGCGTTGCACGTACGATGTAAGCGAGAGGACCAACAACAACGAAAAACACCAAAGCAATTTCAGGGCGCACGGTATGCGCCTAACAGAGAGTGCAGAGAATATCATGGAACGGTTGTTCAAGACGGGTAAAACGTAAGCCAATACAAGTTCAGACCGCAGACGTTGGTTTGACCATCCAAAATTGAGCGCTTGGCAGGACGATATAACCCGTGTAGATTCTAACGATGGTCAACTGGCAGCAATAGCGGGCTAAACACCCTGAGCAGGTCCATTACCTTTTGCGCTCTCTGTTAGGCGCGTATCAACCGCCCTTGGGTACAAGCCCACACCTCCACGACGGTGTACCTGGATAACCAACCAACGGGGCAAAGGAGAGCGAATGGTACAGGCAAAGTATCGACTCCAAGCGAGCGACCACCAAGGCATCAAGCAACGCGCTTTTGGCGGACGCGTCGTTTCGTGGTCACCATGGCGTACAGTTTGTACATCCAGTGATAAAGAAACCGCTGAAGCGGAGTTTGAATGGCGGTCCAAGCAAGGACTTACTCGGTGGCGGTTGGTGCTTGGCAAAGAAGTGATTAGAAAGAGCCTTTGATTACAACGGGGCAAAGGGGGAGTGAGATGAGCGATTACTACATTGTTACTGCTGCTTGGATCTTCAATGACCGCCCAATATGCGGCACGTTTGGCGTGTATACCAACATGCACGATGCAGTAGTTGAAAGAGACAGGCTGGCTAACCTTCCAGCAGAGTTAGTACATTTCGCAGTGCAGGGACAAATCACATGGGGGATATCCCAGGACATGAAGCACGCTTGATCGCCCCGATGAGTGCTGGACGGCAACCAGCCGAAACCGCTTGCGATGCAGGCGGTAGGCGAAAGCCAAAAAGGAGAGCAGAGATGATCGCAACAAAAACGAAGGTCCCGAAGTTTAGCATCAACTCACGGAAGATGCTGCCAAAGTTTTCCGACGAAGAACTCACCGCGCTAGCTGAACGTGTTGGGCTGACGCTCGAACAACTGAAGCTGGTGCATCGCGCGGCGCACGCAACCTACCAAGCTATCGGCTACGACCTTGCCGAGTGCAACGGCGGCAAGAGCATCAAGCGTGCTGATCTGGTGGAAGTGGTGCTGGATGCCAACTACATGGTGTGCAATGCGGGGCAAATGCTCACACCTGCGATCAGGGAGTGGCTTGAGAGCAAAGCAGCGACGTACAAGCTGGAAGATGTGTACGCTGCGGTGGCTGCCGACTTTCCTTTCCCCGCATACGAGTAGCCGATTGGCACAGAGTCGAGCCTGCTACCAATATGTGTAGCAGGTTCCGCTCCGGTTCAACCGGTAAGGAGCAACACAATGTCGATACTCGATCAAGTAGTCGAAGCTGGCGTAAGCGAACGCAGCAACTCGATGCCGACGGACAAAGCCATCGAGCAGTTCGGACACGCCTTGACAAACAACGTTGAAAGCAAGGAAGGATACGTGCTTCGCGGAACGCCGTTTCGCGGGTTCCTGCGGGATGTGCGCGGCACGACCGACGGCGAGCTGCTGACGCGCAGCGGTTTGGCGTGGAAGGTTCACAGCAAGCCGGTTGCGGTGCTTGGGCAGATGACCGTTGCAAAGGGCTATCAAGCGCTTGTGCGCGGCGACACGACGGAGCTTTTGAGCATCGTAAGCGACCAGTTCAAAGCGCATCAGAACAGCGAAATCATCGAGCGCCAACAGCAGATGGCGGCGGTTGGACAAGCCGAGATCATTTACGCCGGATGCCTGGATGGCGGACGCAAGGTTGTAGCGGTTGCCAAACTGGAAGGTGAGTTTGAGCTTCCCGACCAGCGCGGCAAGAGCAGACAGCATGAACGCACCTACTGGAACGACCACAGCGGCACCCAAACCGACGCAGACAAGACCGCGTTATTCGTTGTGATCAGCGGCGGCCATGAAGTTGGAACGCCCTTCAAGATTCGCGGGATGGCGTTTCGCCGCTGGTGCGCGAACGGCGCATTTTTCACCGTGGATTCGGAAAGCACCTACACATGCACGCACCGCGTACCGCTGAGCAATGTGAAGGACAAGATCGCAGCCTGCTACGAATCGATCAAGCGCGAGTTCTGCAAGTACGGATCGAGCGCGACGCGGTTGCAGCAGACCGCCGCCGAGAAAGAGCAGATGCGCTTGTACGTCGCCGAGCTTCTGAAGCCGGGGCTGGCGAACGAGCTGGGCGAACGGTTGAAGAAACTGCCCAGCAGCGCGGCACTCACCGAGCAGCAGGTATGGATGGAAGTAGCCGACGGGCTGCGCGGCAAGCAAATGCTCGACAAGCTGTTGATCGAGAACGAAGAGGAGAAGGGCTTCGCACGCACCGGCAAGCACCTGCTGGAAGCTATCGTAGAGCAGGATGGCGCGAACGGTGCGAACCTGTGGAGCGCGTACAACGGCATCACGTGGTACGTCGACCACAAGCGCGGGCGCAACGACGAGTCGGGTGTGGACGCGGCGCTGTTTGGTGCCGGTGCCAACCTGAAGGAGCAGGCGCTCGCTACCGCAATGAAGTTCGCCATCAACTAATCGCAGAGGACACCGGGTGCAGTTTGCCCGGTGTAATGCGGCACGGAACCGGTTCCAAGCCCGGTCGCATTAAAGGAGAGCGAAATGCAATACACGATTCACAGACGATCACAGCATGCAAAAGGCAGCGGTCCATTTCACGGTCCCGATACCTACATCGCGGTCACTATCGCACCTGACGGAGTGGATGTGCCCCACTACCTCAACCGCGCCGTGCTTACAAAGCTCGGCATCACGATACTGTACTTCGGCGAGGGGTACGCCGAGCACACCGGTCCACGCAGCGCATTGGGGCGGGCAATGAAAGCGGCGCAAGAGTTCATCGAAGCCGAGAAGGCGAATGCACCTCGTGCGATGACGCCCGACGAGCGCTACGAAGCCAACTACGCATACAGCAAACTGGCTGGTTCATTCTGAAAGCAGAGGGCAGCGGGTGCATAACCCGCTGTAATGCTACAGTGCGGTCCCAAGTCCGCACGGCATTAAAGGGCAACAAAGGAGAGCAAACCAATGAAGCAAGCCGAAGTGAAAGTTGGCGAAGTCTACTTCGCCAAGGTTTCCGGGAAGCTATCGCGGGTAAAGATCACAGAAGAATGCCGCCCGCGTTACAGCTACAGCAACACGAGCACCCGGCACGGTGGATGGAGCGCTGTTAACATCGACACCCACCGCACGATCCACATCCGTAGTGCGGCTCATTTGCGTAAACAAGCTATGCAAGAGCACTATCACGTCACAGCGATAGGACCGCTTGGTTCCACCGTATACGACGGAGAACTTCCGCGCGCCTCTGTTGTAATAGCGGTACATACCCATTTTGGCGTTGGTACCTGGGCGAGCCTGCTGCCTCAGATGAACAAGCCGGAGGGTCTAATGTTCGTAACCAAAAACCAAGTAACAATCACCATCCACCGTACGAAAGTACCGGTTACCGATTAAAGGAGAGCAAAATGAAGAACAGCAGTGGACGGTTGATCTGCTCGCAGTGCCGCCGCATCCTCCCAAGCGGTGGCGAGTGGATACCGACCGACGCAAACCACGAAACCGGGGAAGTGCTGGCGGGCGAATGCTTCCCCGCCTGCAAGGAGTTAGGAGCACCCGTGGAAGTACCGGCAGATGACTTTGGAACAGCCGCCGGAGTGATTCGGCGAAAATGCGATAACCCTGCATGCCAGAAACCCGTGACGCTGAGCTGGAAAACTCAGATGGGACCGGGCCTGGAATTTTGCAGCAACCCGTGCCTCAAAAAGTTCGAAAAAGGAGAATTTACCGTGACCGAAAACAACGAAACCGCTGCCAGCCCGATCAGTGCTGGTGCTCCCGCCGCCAAAAAGGGTGGCAAGAAAGCCGCTGCGAAGAAGACCGCTGCACCGGCCAAGAAGGCTGCTGCAAAGAAAACCGCGCCCGCGAAGAAATCCGCGAAACCCAAGGCCGCAAGCAATGGAGTGCGGGGTGGCTACGACAAAGGCGCTAAGATCACCGTTGTTGCCGCTTCCACCGCGAGCGGAGTAACCGGCAAGGTTCACAAGTTGTTCAAAACCGGCATGACCGTGCAGGAGCTTCGTGATGCCGCCTACAAAAAAGAAGACACGGCCGGGCTCGTGAAGGCCGCTGGCCTCAGCTATCTTCTTACCCAAGCAGTGAACCGGGGATTCATCACCGTAAAGTAAGTCAAGATGCGGATACGAAAAGGGCAGGGAGCGAACCTCTCTGCCCTAACTCCGGTTGAAAAGCACGGCGACATTTGGATGAAGAGGGACGATCTATTCTGTGTAGCAGATGTGTATGGCGGCAAGGCACGCACCTGTTGGGTATTAGCAACATCCCGCCCACACAATCTGCTGTCGGGCAAAGAAACGTACGGGTTGGTAACGGCAGGAAACCGACAATCTCCACAAATTAATATCTGTGCTCACATCGCCAAGAAGTTAGGCGTGCCGTTTCATGCACACACGTCCGAAGGCGATTTCTCAGAAGAATTAACCGACGCTCAACATGCAGGCGCAAAGATCTATCAACATCGTGCTGGCTATAACAGCGTGATTTGTGCGAGGGCGCGTGCCGATGCAATGCGTATGGGATGGACCGAGATTCCCTTTGGTATGGAGTGTTGGGAAGCAGTAAGACAGACGCGTGCTCAGGTTTCCAATTTACCGCGTACACTGCGCCGTATTGTAATGCCGGTCGGAAGCGGAATGTCGCTGGCTGGTGTATTGTGGGGAATGCAGGACCATAAGATCTCTGTGCCAGTAATCGGGGTAGTCACTGGAGCTGACCCACAGAAGCGATTAGAGCGGTATGCGCCGACAGGCTGGAGGCGTACAGTTACATTAGTGCCAAGCATTCCTGCATATAACACACCTTCCAAGATAACCGAGGTTGACAGTGTTCGTCTTGACCCGATCTATGAAGCTAAGTGCATCGAACACTTGATGCCCAAAGATTTGCTATGGGTAGTGGGAATTCACAGAACGAGTAAATAAGCAACGAATGCCCCACTCGATCAAGTAACTAACAGCGCCTGAGGTGGCGATCACGGACCAGAGCGATCTGGACACGCAATTGCCACCGATTGGTCTTGTATAGTTAAAACCTATGGTTATTCGGATCTCAAACAAGTGCATGCGAGAGATGTTCCACCCCTGTACGGTCGCATTTATACGCGATGTTTGTCACGCCCGTTGCTGCGAGAGGACTCTAGTTTAAGGCGATGCCTACCGAACGAATGCCCATTTACAAGAAACAGGTCAACCTGTTTGGCGAAGCCGTCGAGCGCAAGCCCAGTTTGTCGGACCGGTTTCTTGTACCGCCCTTTAGCGTTCTAGATGCCCGGCAGGGGTATTGGATGGACCGAAAACGCCAGTGGGTTAAGCTGGGCATTCGCGGTGAAGAGGGCAGAGAGGCTGCAATCAGCGGTGCTCCTCTCCCGCTTGATCGGATCAAGCGGGAGCAAGCTAAAGATGAACTGATGAGCAGGTACGCTGTTGCTAAGAGGATGGCATTCCATCCTCTTAGCAAGGACGAGCCAGTAGACCCAATGTCTTGGTCCAAGAAGAAAAAGTTGAAGCAGAACGCAGATGCAGCATTGCCGCCCAACGTGCGGCCAACCCGTCTATGTGACGGGTTGGTAGGAGAACGTAGATGGAAGAAGTCACCCAACGAGTTGGGTGACTTCGCCGAGCGAGTGAAGAGGGGCGAGGTGAACTCCAAACTTGCACTGGAAATGATTGACCGTGCCAACTCAGGCACGTCAGTATTTGACCCCGTGCTCTGCGAGTTGATCTATCGCTGGTTTTGCCCACCCGCTGGTCACATCCTGGACCCCTTTGCCGGAGAGTCAACAAAAGGAATCGTCGCTACCGTGCTGGGCTTCCAGTACACCGGTATTGAACTGCGGCAGGAACAGATCGATGCAAACCGCAAGCAGGCGAAATCCATTGGCGTCGCACCCAACTGGACGCAAGGCGACTCCGCGAAGTTAGAAAGCGTGTTACCCAAGCGCACGCAATACGACCTCATTTGGACCTCGCCACCCTATTACGATCTGGAAGTGTACACGGAGGGCAATGAGCAGGACGGCAGCGCGTTCCAAACCTACGAGCAGTTCATGAAGTGGTATTACGAGATCTTCCGTCAGGCCGTCGCACGATTGGCCGATAATCGCTTCTGTGCCGTAAAGGTGGGCGAGATCCGCGACCGCAAGACCGGTGTGTACCGCAACTTTGTGGGTCACAACGTAAGTTGCTTCCGCTCGCTTGGGCTGCACTACTACAACGAAGCGGTGCTCGTAACACCTGTAGGATCGCTACCCGTACGTGCGGGTGGACAGTTCGCAGCAGGCAGGAAACTTGGACGAGGGCATCAAAACATACTGGTATTCGTCAAAGGTGATCCAATCAAGGCGGCGAAGGCGTGCCGCAAACTAGATGATAAAAAGGAGAGCGAAAATGTTTGACATTATTAACCGGTATACACAATCGGTGCTATACCATTCCGAAACTGCCACAACCGTTCTTGAGGCAGTCAAAGCCGCCTTTAAGGAAGGCGCGAATCTGAGAGGCGCGTATCTGAGAGGCGCGTATCTGGAAGGCGCGAATCTGAGAGGCGCGTATCTGGAAGGCGCGAATCTGAGAGGCGCGTATCTGAGAGGCGCGTATCTGGAAGGCGCGAATCTGGAAGGCGCGAATCTGGAAGGCGCGAATCTGAGAGGCGCGTATCTGGAAGGCGCGAATCTGAGAGGCGCGTATCTGGAAGGCGCGAATCTGAGAGGCGCGTATCTGCCTGAAGGAATGGCAATTCTTCAGATCCATGGATCGATGCATGGAATAGTAGCGCTTAAGACGCCTAACGGTATAGAAGTCCGCATCGGCTGTGAACATCATCCGCTAGGCTGGTGGCAGGAACACTACCAAGCAACAGGACGCCAAAACGATTACACACAATCTCAGATCGAAGAGTATGGCAGGCACTTGGCATACATAGCAGAGTGGGCAACGTTCACGTCAAAGGAGAGCGAAACATGAGCGTAACATTAACCTTTCCCGAGAGGAAAACGATTCGGGCAAACGTGATCTACGAGTACGTAATGGAGGCGGGGTATCGCGGCGTTGTGTGCTTCAGTTGCGGCAACGCTGCTAAGGCATTGCGCGATGCCGGGTTGTTTGTCGTCGAGATATCCCCGGTGGGCAAGCTACATGCCGGTGCATGGTGGCAACCCGAGGAGATCCGCAAGGTATGGCCTGATCTGTTCGACGCCACGAGCGGTCATCTACCAGTGCCTCTCATGGTGCGGATCGGAAACGAGTTCCGCAAGCACTTGGGCGAGCTAACGACCGGCGAGGAGTACAAGGTGCCGACCGGTAGCGGGGAAACTATCTTGTGCCTGCGCTGGGCATATCCGCTGTGCAGTTTCAAGCCGGTATACAACCTGGATGCGTCGACGAAGTACAACGAGGAAGCGCCGCTCAATGTGCCGGTCCTTGGCCGCACATTTGGTGACGGGAAATTGAAATGATCCTTGAGTTGCAATCAACCGAACCCGTACCGGGCACCACAGCTATGTTCCACATGAAGCTGAAGCCGTCCACCGATGTATGGGTATGCCGTCACCTCGTAGCCTATCCTGATATCTGCGAGGCGTGCGTCCACGAACATGAATGCAGTATAGTTAGTAATGTGAGAATCGGTTGATTCAAGGCTTCTCGCTTCAAGGTTGTGGGGGCGGGAACAAGGCGGCAGACGATTTGGGATCGCTCTCCTTTACGTCTGCCGCTTTTGCATAAATGGAGAGCGTAACGTGTGGGTAGTGGTAGCCTCTCTAGTGCCGGGGAGATGTGATCGAAAGGTAGGGCGTTCAGGACTTCGGTCTGTACCAGACGCTCTTTAGCTAGGTGGCGCAGTATGACTGCGGTATGTCGGTTCGAATCCGACCGCCTCCGTACAAACAGGGTGCACCGCTAGAGAGACTACCAGTATCCACACAAACAAAGGAGAGTAAAATGCTGTGCCCATCGTGCAATAAATTTGCGGCA
>Ga0335085_10007048_pt1 | contig 17569 bp, 14 predicted proteins | sample Lox_Sample_45_FD_206712 | JGI IMG/M metagenome (GOLD analysis project Ga0335085, IMG submission 206712) | Soil microbial communities from Loxahatchee National Wildlife Refuge, Florida, United States - Lox_Sample_4.5 | ecosystem: Environmental > Terrestrial > Soil > Wetlands | place: USA...
GCACCTCCTCAGCACGGAGAAGGTGACCATTCAATATCCGGACGAGAAGTGGTCGCTCTCCCCGCGCTGGCGCGGTACGCACCGCATGCTGACGACGGAGGACGGGAAGGCGAAGTGCGTCGCCTGCGGCCTGTGTCCGACGGTGTGTCCGGCCAACTGCATCAAGCTCGTGCCGGGCGAGGACGCACTCGGCAACCGGTACCCGCTCGTGTTCGAGATCGACGAGTTTCGCTGCATTTTTTGCGGGTACTGCCAGGAAGTGTGCCCGGAAGAGGCCATTCACGTGGGGCGGCATTACGAGAACGCCGAGTATAGTAGAGAAGGTTTCGTATACGATCTGGAGCGCCTGATGGCGCAAACGCATCCGGTGTGCGAGATGTGGGATCCCGCCGACCCCAAAGGCGAATAACCCGATCAATGCCGCACGGCTCCCTTCCGTTACTCTACATTTTTCTGTTCTACCTGTTCGGCCTCATCGCCATCCTCTCGGCGTTGTTGTTCGTGACGCGGCGGAGTCCGGTGGCCGCGGCGCTCTGGTTGGTCAACACGATGTTCTGCCTGGCCGCGTTGTATGTCATGCTGGACGCGCAGTTCATCGGAGCCATCCAGGTGCTCGTCTACGCCGGGGCGATCATGGTGGTGTTTCTGTTCGTGATCATGCTGCTCAACCTTGGGCACCCGCGGGAATTGGCGGATGCCCGCGGACTGGGATGGAAGGTGGTGGCGGGCGCGGTCGGGCTGGGCCTGCTGGCGCAGGTGTTCGCGGTGACGCGGACCCATGTCGCCACGCAGATCCGTCTACCGGCGGGGTACACGGCGGATCAGATCGCGCTCCGCGGCGCGATCGCGCCGATCGCGGGTCCGCTCTTCCACCAATATTTGCTGGCCTTCGAGTTGACGAGCATGCTGCTGCTGGCGGCCATCGTGGGCGCTGTGGTCTTGGCCAAGCGGGGCGACGCGCGTGTTGGCTGAGTCCTTGTTCTTTTCGGCCGTGCTGTTCACGATCGGCGTCGTGGGCGTCTTGACGCGTCGGAACGCGATCATCGTGTTCATGTGTGTCGAATTGATGCTGAACGCGGTGAACCTCACGTTCATCGCGTTCGCTCAGATCTATGGCGTGGCGGGGCAGATCTTCGTGTTTTTTGTGATGACCGTCGCCGCGGCGGAAGCGGCGGTCGGGTTGGCGATCATCATCGCGTTGTTCCGTCACCGGCACACGGTGAACCTGCAGGACATCAACGTGCTCAAAGGCTGATGCTCTCTTCCCAGATCGCCGCCGCGACGGCGCCGTTAGACGGGACCGTCGCGCGCTGGGTGTGGCTGGTGCCGGTGCTGCCGCTGGCGGGGTTCGTGATCAACGGACTGCTCTCCCTCGGCGGCGCGTATCACGCCGGCCCTCCGGATCCTGGGTTGGCCCATTCCGGGGAGGCGGAGGACGCGGTGTCGCACGGCGGCGGAGACGCGGCGGCCCATGCCTCGCATGCGGTGCCGCGCCATCGGTTCGCGGGCATCGTCAGCGTCGTCGGGCCGGCCGTGCTCCTCCTCGCCTTTGCCCTGACGGTCGCCATCTGGGCGGCGATGGTCCAGTCGGGGAGCACGGCGCCGTACGTCCAGGTGTATTTCCCGTGGATGCCGGTCGGCGATCTGCACCTCGACGCCGCATTTCAGCTCGATCAACTGGCGATCGTGATGATGTTGGTCATCACCGGAGTCGGATCGCTCATCCACGTGTTCAGCGTGGGGTACATGCGGGACGACCCGGGATATCCGCGGTATTTCGCGTACTTGAACTTGTTCGTGTTCTTCATGCTGGTCCTGGTGTTGGGAGCGAACTATCCCATTCTGTTCATCGGGTGGGAAGGCGTCGGGCTCTGCTCCTATCTGCTGATCGGGTTTTGGTTCAGCGACAAGGCGAACGCGGATGCCGGCAAGAAGGCGTTCATCGTCAACCGTATCGGGGATTTCGGGTTCTTGATCGCGATGTTCTTGATCTTCGTGAATCTCAAGACGCTGGACTTGACGGCGATCGACGCGAGTCAGCTCGTGGAAGGGGGGCCGCTCGTCACGACCATCTGCCTGTTTCTGTTTCTGGGATGCGCCGGGAAGAGCGCGCAGATTCCGCTCTATATCTGGCTGCCGGACGCGATGGCGGGCCCGACGCCGGTGTCCGCGCTCATCCACGCGGCAACGATGGTGACGGCGGGCGTCTATCTGATCGCGCGGAGCAACGCGCTGTTCTCGATCGCGCCGGCGGCGAGCCTCACCGTCGCGGTCGTCGGCGGCCTCACGGCCATTTTCGCGGCGTCCATCGGGCTCAAGCAGTGGGATATCAAGAAGGTGCTGGCGTATTCGACCGTGTCGCAACTCGGCTACATGTTTGTCGGCGTCGGCGTCGGGGCCTATGCGGCGGGGATCTTTCATCTCGTGACCCACGCCTTCTTCAAGGCGCTGCTGTTCCTGGGCGCGGGCTCGGTGATCTACGCCATGCACGAGGCGTATCATCATTCCGGGAGCCACGACGACGCCCAGGACATGCGCAACATGGGCGGCCTCCGAGCATTCATGCCGGTCACCTGGGTGGTGATGTGGGTCGCGACCTTGGCGATCGCCGGCATCCCGCCGTTCGCGGGGTTCTTCTCCAAGGACGACATCCTCGGCTCGGTGTTCGCGCGGGCGCAGGGATCGACGCTGGCCGACGCCACGTGGCTTGGCATTCCGGGGTCCGCGGTCTTGTACGCGGTGTATGGCATCGGACTTGTCGCGGCGTTCATGACGGCGATTTACATGACCCGCATGATGTTGTACACGTTTCACGGTCCGAATCGGACGGGTGAACGCGAGCGGACGCACCTGCGGGAGGCGCCCTGGATCATGACCGGCCCGTTGGTGGTGCTGGCGGCGTTGAGCGCCGCCGGCGGCTGGCTCAATTTGCCGTCGATCATCCCGGCGGGCCCGGTGGGCCTGCTCGAAGGCTGGTTGGATCCGGTGGTGGGCGCCGGGACGCGCCGGGTGACGGCGCAGGCGGTGGAGTTCCCGGCTTCGACCGAGTGGGTGCTGATCGCGGTCGCGGTCGCGGTCGCCGCGGGCGGCATCGCGCTGGCCTGGTCCCGCCTCAGACCCGAGTCGCTGGTGCCCAAGAATGCCTCGGCCGCGGCCGAGGGGTTTGCCGGCGTCCTGGAGCACAAGTACTACGTGGACGAGATCTATGACGCCGCGATCGTGCACCCGACGGTGGAGATCTCTCGAGGGTTGCTCTGGCGGGGGATCGACGCCGGGCTGATCGACGGGCTCGTGGTGAATGGGAGCGCGTACCTCGCGCGGTTGACGGGTTGGATCGGCTCGCAGCTGCAGACCGGACGGGTCGGGACCTATGCCTGGGTCCTGGTCTTCGGCGTGCTGGCGGTCCTCGGCGCCTTCACGCTCAAGTGAGTTCATGAACGCGTTCCTTCTCTCGATTGGCTATATGCGCTGGATCCTGCCGGCGCTGCTGGCCCTTCCGCTGGTCGGCGCGGTCGTGATCTGGCTGCAGGGATCACTGGCGCGGCCGCGCACGGGGGTGGACGGGGCGCACGACCGCGACGACGTCGTCAGCGGGGTGGCGCGTGCGCCGCGGGCCATCGCGGTGGCGATCTTCGCGGTCGAATTCGTGCTCTCGCTGGGGTTGTGGTGGGGGGTCGCGCCCGACGCGACGGGATGGCAAGCCGCGGTCGATCTCAATTGGATCGGGACGTGGGGGATCCGGTTCACGATCGGCGTCGATGGCATCGCGGCAATGCTCATCCTGCTGACGACGTTCATCATGCTGCTGGCGGTCGTTGGGAGCTGGACGGGCATTCGCCAACGATCGCACAGCTACTACGCGCTCTTGATGATTCTCACGACGGGGATGCTCGGCGTGTTCGTCGCGCTGGACCTGGTCCTGTTCTACGTCATGTGGGAAGTGATGTTGGTCCCGATGTATTTCATCATCGGGATGTGGGGTGGTGAGCGGCGGGTATACGCCAGCGTGAAATTCTTCATCTATACGTTCGTCGGCTCGTTGCTCATGCTGGTCGCGATCGTGTACATCGGGTTTTCCGTCGGTGGCGTGGTGAGCGGACCGGCGTTCGGCTACGACTATGTACTAGCGACCCTCCAGGTGAGACCGGCGACGGGACTGCTGTTGTTCGGCGCGTTCTTCGTCGCGTTCGCGGTGAAAGTGCCGATGTTTCCGTTCCACACGTGGCTGCCGGACGCCCACGTCGAGGCGCCGACGGCGGGGTCGGTCGTGCTGGCCAGCATCATGCTGAAATTGGGCACGTTCGGGTTTTTGCGGTTCGCGATGCCGCTCTTCCCGCTCGCCGCGATGAATCCGACGGTGCGCTCGACGATTCTGGTGCTCGCCGTCATCGGCATCGTGTACGGCGCCTTGGTCTCGCTGGTGCAGCCGGATTTCAAGAAGCTGGTCGCCTATTCGTCGGTCAGCCACCTTGGATTCGTGATGCTGGGACTCTTTGCGCTGACCGTCCAGAGCGTCCAGGGTGCGCTGATGGTGATGATCAACCACGGCATTTCGACCGGGGCCCTGTTTTTCCTCGTCGGCATCCTCTATGAACGCCGCCACACGCGGGTGATCGATGCGTACGGGGGCATTGCGCGCGTGGTTCCGATGTTCGCGACGGTGCTCACGATCGTGACTTTCAGCAGTATCGGGGTGCCGGGTACCAACGGGTTCGTCGGTGAGTTTCTGGTGTTGGTCGGGTCGTTCCGTACGGAACCTCTCGCGACCATGATCGCGACGACAGCTGTCATTCTCTCGGCAGCGTATCTGTTGTGGGCCATTCAGCGGGTCCTGTTCAATCCGCTCAGCAAGCCGGAGAACGAGCACATTCCTGATCTGAATCGCCGAGAACTCGCGCTGATGGCGCCGCTCGTGGCGGCGATTGTGTGGCTCGGCGTGTATCCGGCGCCGGTCCTCCGGCGAATGGAGCCTGCCGCCGAACGCTTTGTCCAGATGGTGCAACAGCGCGCGGAGACGCAGAGAGTCTTCTGGGAGGGCAAACAGTGACCGTCCTCGATCTCGACGCCCCGCTCCAGCTTACGGTGGCGGTCCTCCCGGAGTTGGTGCTGATGGGCGGGGCGATGATTCTGCTGCTCTGGGCGGTCTGGCGTCCGGAAAGCGACCGTCATCAACGGGCCATCGGCGTTGCCAGCATTATCCTGTGCTGCGTTGCCGTTGCCGCTGTGCTCTTGTTCTATGGCCGCTTTCGGGCCACGGCGTTCGGCCCGATCGCGGTGGACGGCTTCCGCTGGATGGTGGACATTGTCATTCTGACCGGGACCATCTTCGCGATTGCCCTGTCCATGGACGACAACTCGCGCGACGCGCTCACGACGGCCGAAGGGCACGTGCTGCTGCTCATGGCCTCGTCGGGGATGATGCTGTTGGCGGCCGCGCGCGACCTGATGGTGGTTTTCCTGGCGATCGAGCTGATGTCGATTTCGGTGTACGCGCTCGCGGCCATCAATCGGCGGAGTGCGCGCGGCGCGGAGGGCGCGCTCAAGTATTTCCTGCTGGGTGCGTTCAGCACGGCGTTTCTCCTGTACGGAATCGCGCTGGTCTATGGCGCGACAGGGACCACGAACATCACCCGGATTGCCGCCGCGGTGTCCCAGCTTGCGCTGACCCAGAGTCCGATCCTGCTTATCGGCATCGCGTTGATGCTCGTCGGATTCGGATTCAAGGTGGCGGCGGCGCCGTTTCATATGTGGGCGCCCGACGTGTACGACGGCGCGCCGTCTCCCGTGACGGCCTACATGGCGGCGACGGTGAAGGCGGCGGCATTTGCCGCGTTCTTCAGAGTGTGGATCGAAGCCTTTCCCGGCAGCATGCTTGCCTGGCACGGCGCGCTTCAAGGGCTGGCGATCGCGACGATGGTCGCGGGCAACGCGATCGGACTCGCGCAGCGCAGCCTCAAGCGGCTGCTCGCGTATTCGAGCATCGGGCACGCGGGGTATCTGATGATTGCGATCGCGGCGGGCACCGCCGGCGGGGCGCCGGCCATGCTGTTCTACCTGTTCGCGTATACGCTCGCGACGTTTGGCGCGTTTGCCGTGGTGGTTGCCGTCGCCCAACCGGGCCGCGGGGGCGTGATGATCGACGAACTCGCGGGACTCGGCCGGGTGCGCCCATGGATGGCGCTGGCGATGGCGATCATGATGCTTGCTTTGCTGGGGTTCCCGGTGTTTGGCGGGGCCGGATTTTTTGCCAAGTGGTACCTCCTCGAGGTGGCCCTCGGCGCTCCGGTGCCGCAGTACGCACTCGCCATCGTTCTCGTGGCCACCACGGTCGTTTCGGCGGGGTACTACCTCCACGTCGTGATGGTGATGTTCATGAAAGCGCGTCCCGATGGCGCCGTGGCCATTGCTCCCTCGCCGCCCGTCACGCGCGCGGTCATGCTTGCCACCGCCGGAGCCATCCTGATACTGGGAATCGTACCGGATCGGGCCGTCTTCTTTACGTATGGAGGCCGCACGGATCCCGGTGTGGTGAGTGGAGCGACCGCGGACCGCGGAACCGGGGCAGTCGGCTCGCGGTCGAATCTAGCGCCCCTTCCACGGTGAGCGGCAGGACCGCGAATGCGGTCCGTGCTGGTGAGTCTCCATGACGGTCGCGTCCAGCCTCTTCCGACAGTACGACGTTCGCGGGGTCGTGGGTCGCGACCTCACGCCGGAGGCCGCGAATGCGCTCGGCCGCGCGTTCGCGCTCCTGCTGAACGAGCGGGCCGTTCCTCCTCGCGTGGCCGTGAGCCGAGACAACCGACCAAGCGGCGCGGTCCTGCGCGAAGCGCTCGTCGCCGGCCTGGTCACATCGGGGGTCACCGTCGTCGACCTCGGAATCGTTCCCACGCCGGTGAATTATTGGGCCGCCCATCACCTGGACGTGGCTGCCGGAATCCAGATTACCGGCTCGCACAATCCGCCGGAATACAACGGCTTCAAGCTGGGAATCGGCGCCGCGACATTGCACGGGGACGACATTCAGCATTTGTACGCGCTCACTTCGGCGCCGCCGCTGGCCGCCCACGCGGGTGCTGTTGAGCATGTGGGGGTTCTTGATCGATACGTCGATGACATCGTGCGGCGGACGGGACCCCTGGCCCGTCCGATTCGCGTGGTCTATGACTGTGGCAACGGCGCCGCCTCGGTTGTCGCGCCAGCCCTCTTTGGACGCCTCGGCGTTCACGGGCGCGGTCTCTATTGCGAGAGCGATGGGACGTTTCCGAATCACCACCCCGATCCGACGGTTCCGGAGAACCTGCGGGATTTGATCGCGGCGGTCCGTCAGGACGGCGCGGAATTGGGGATCGCGTTCGACGGCGACGGCGATCGCATTGGCGTCGTGGACGAGGATGGCGCCATAGTGTGGGGCGATCGGCTCCTGATCCTCTACGCCCGCGACGCGTTCACCAGAACCGGTCCCGGGCAGCCGGTCATCTTCGACGTCAAGTGCTCGCAGGCGCTTCCGCTGGCGATCGAAGCCGCTGGCGGGCGGCCGGTGATGTGGAAGACGGGCCACTCGTTGATCAAAGAGAAAATGCAAATGACCGGCGCACCGGTGGCGGGGGAGATGTCCGGTCACATGTTCTTCAGCGAGGGGTTTTACGGGCACGACGACGCCCTCTATGGTGCGGCCCGCCTGCTCCGGATCCTTGCCGACTCCGGGATGACGGTGCGCGAGGCGCTCGCGGATGTCCCCGACTACGTGTCCACCCCGGAGCTCCGCCTCGACGTGCCGGAGGAGGTCAAGTTCGAGATCGTGGCGCGCGCTGTCTCGCATTTTCGGGCGCGACATGAGGTCATCGATATCGATGGCGTGCGGGTCCTGTTCGGCGACGGCTGGGGACTGATCCGCGCCTCAAATACGCAGCCGGTGATCGTCGCGCGGTACGAGGCCGTCAGCGCGGACCGCCTCGCCGCGATTCGAGCGGAAATGGAGACCTGGCTGCGTCAGCAGGGTGTGCGCGTGTAGCATGACACGGCGGCGTTGGGTAGTGACGGCGTTGATCTGCGCTGCCATCCTGTTGATTGCCGGGCGCCTGATCGCCGACGCGTACGTCGACTATGCGTGGTACGCCGCGTTGGGCGCCACGAGCGTGTGGAGCGCGCGTCTGGTGACGATCAGCATTTCGCGAACGGTGGCCTGGGTCATTGCCAGCGTGTTTGCACTTGCGCATTTCCTTACTGTGCGCCAGTCGGTGGCATCGCTGGGCGTTCAACGCCGGGTCGGAGACCTCGAGATCGTCGAGAACGTGCGCGGACGATACCTGACCGCCTCGACCGTCGCGCTGGCCGTCGTGGTGGGTGGCATCCTGGCGTTGGCGTGGAACGACTGGGCCGCAACCCTGCTGGCCAGCTCCGACTCGGTCTTTCGGGAATTTGATCCCTATTTTGGCGCTGATCTGGGGTTCTACGTCTACTGGCTGCCGTTCGAAGCGGCCCTGTGGAATTGGAGTCTGCTCGTCCTCTGCGCGGTCGTCGCGGTCGTGACGATTCTGTACGTTCTGACCGACGGGGTCCGGTGGGACAAGCGGCGTTTCCGCGCCTCGGCGCATGCCCGCCGCCACCTCACGGTTTTGGCGGGGATGGTTCTGTTGTTGCTCGCGTGGAGCTTTCGGCTCGACATGTACGAGCTGCTGGTACACGGAAGCGGGCAAGGGGGCGCGTTCAATTTCGTGGACCATCGCGTGCGCGTTCCAGGCACACTGGCGCTGTGTCTCGTCACGCTCGGCGCGGGGCTCTGCGTCATCGTGGCCGGCATCGGGGGGCAATCGCGACTTGCCGCGAGCGCGATCATCGGCGTGATCGGGCTCTGGATCGTCATTCGCCACATACTTCCGACGGCCGTGGTCCAGATCGCGGGCGTCGATGACCAGCGGCAGCGCGACGCGCCGTATCTGGCCACCCAGGCTGCGTATACGCGCCGCGGCTTCGCCACGGATCGCATTGTCCCAACAGATACGACACTGCAATTCCGATCGCTCGCGGACGCCGCGACGCGGATCCCGGAATGGGATGCGACGCTGCTTCGGCGCGCCGTCGGGGCGCCGGCCGACACCGCGTTCGGCGCCTCGTGGATCAGTTGGCACCCGACGGTGGATGAGCTCCTCGCCGAGTTGATCAGCAAGCCGGCCGTGGCGGGCGACGAACACCTCCCCTGGGTCACGACGATCGTGCGAGCCACGATGGCCGATCGAGACGGGGGCCCCGCCTACGCGCTACGCGAGAGTCCGGTCGCCGATGTGGCCGGCAGCGGCCAGGCGGTTCTGCGCGAACCGCTGGTGTATCCCGGGGCGGTGGAGTACGCCGTGGTCCCGGATACGTTTCGCAGAGTCGCCGGCGTTCCGCTCGAATCGGCCGCGTCGCGTGTGGCACACGCGTGGAGCCTCCAGAATCTGCGGATACTGGGTGGGTCGCTTCCGGAGCCGCACCCAACGGTGGTGAGCCACCGCGACGTCCGCGATCGACTGGATCGCCTGGTTCCATTTTTGTCGCAGGGTTCGGCGATCACGCCGGTCATTGCGGGCGACACCCTGTATTGGCTCGTCGATCTGTATTCGGCCTCCGCGTGGTATCCGCTGAGTCTCCGGATCAACATCAACCAAATGGAGGTGGGGTATTATCAGCACGCCGCGGTCGCCATACTGAACGCGGCCACCGGCGATGTCAGTTTGGTCGCGGACTCGGTGCTCGACCCGATCGCGCGGAGCTGGAAGGACCGGTTTCCGGGGCTCTTCGGCAGCTGGGACGCCTTGCCCTCCTCGCTGAGGAACGACGTCCCGCCGGCCAGCGACGGTGCACGGGCTCAGGCGGTGGGCTATGGGCGCGTCGCAAGCGCCACGAATAGCGCCGCGCGATGCAGGATTCCCGACCGCGACGGTTCGGACAGCTTGGCGGGTTCCGGCGAGGCGGTCTTCGAGGTTCCGAGCGGCGATGGAACGGCGTCCGCCTTTCCGCTGGTCGATGACAACGAGCGTATTTGCGGCGCTGTTGTCGCGGTTGGCGGAGCGCGGCGTCGGACTGCGTGGCAACCTGCCCGCGACAACGCCGAGCGCTGGCCGGTCGTCCTCAATCGGCTTCGCACAGTCGATTCATCAAGCGCGATGGCGCCGCAGCTGGCGGTCGTCCGGGGCCCGGTGCTCGTCGTACCGATGACAGGTCACCTCCTCTACCTGCAGTCCGCCTACACGCTGCGCCCATCGGGATCCGCGTCGCTTGCGTACGTCTCGTACGTCGACGGTGATACGGCGCGCCGTGTGTCCTCGCTCGAAGTGCTCGCGCGCGGTTCGAATCCGCTTGCGTCAGCGTCGTCGAAGGACACGCTTGGCCAGGCCGTCGCCTTGTGGACCGCGCTACAGGACGCTGCCCGCCGCGGGGACTGGGTTACCTGGGGCCGCGATTTTGACGCCCTCGGACGCCTGCTTGGATCGCGGATTCGACCCAAATGAGGACGGGCCCGGGGACCGCGGTCATCGCGCTCGGCGGCAACGCACTGGCTCCCGCCGGCCAGCGCGCCACCATTTACGATCAATTTCGCCACACGAGAGAGAGCCTGGCGCCCATCGTCGAACTGGCCCGTGTCGGATGGAACGTGTGCGTCGTGCACGGCAACGGTCCACAGGTGGGCGACGAACTTGTTCGAAACGACCTCGCGCGCGTCCAGGCTGATCCTCTGCCGCTCGGAGTCCTCGTCGCGGCGACTGCCGGATGGATCGGGTACATGCTGCAGCAATCGATCGGCAATGCACTTCGGAAGGAGGGCAGCCCTCGATCCGTCGTCACGCTGATCACCCAGGTCCAAGTCGATCCCGCGGATCCCGCGTTGGGCACGCCGTCGAAGTTCATCGGACGAGCCTTGAGCGAGGATCAGGCGCGAGCCATAGTGGCGGAAGGGCATCTGGTGCGGCCGGATGGCAACGGACGCTTGCGTCGCGTTGTCGGGAGCCCGGTTCCGATGAGCATCCCCGAGCTCCCGCTGATCAAGGAGTGCGTGGATCGCGGGACGATCGTGATCGCGTGCGGTGGCGGGGGTGTGCCGGTCTATCGACATCCGACGCTGGGGTGGGAGGGGCTCGACGCGGTCATCGACAAGGATTTGGCCGCGGCCATTCTTGCGCGCGATCTCGGGGCCGAGTTGCTGCTGATCCTCACCGATGTGGACGCGGTGTATGCGGACTGGGGCACGCCGGGCCAGCGGGCGATCGGGCGCATGACCGCCACGGAGGCCATCGCGATGGATCGGCGGGCCGCGTTCGGAGAAGGCAGCATGGCCCCCAAGGTTCGCGCCGCGATCGATTTTGTGCAGAGAACCGGGGGACGTGCGATAATTACAGCGCTGCGCAACGGGCTTTCGGCAGTACATGGCGACGCGGGAACGACGATTGTTCCCGGACCCGCCGTTCAAGCGACCACCACAGCGGAGAACGTGTGAACATTCATGAATATCAGGCGAAGGACATCCTTCGCCGGACCGGCATTCCGATTCCCGCCGGCGAGATCGCGACCACGCCCGACGAGGCGCGAGCGCTCGCGAGCCGATACGGGAGTACGGTCGTCATCAAGGCGCAGGTCCACGCCGGCGGCAGAGGAAAGGCGGGCGGCGTCAAATTGGCGGCGTCCCCCGACGACGCGTACGCAGTGGCGTCGCGCATTCTCGGCATGCACATCAAAGGCCTGCCGGTGATGAAAGTGCTCGTGACGCCGGCGGCCGACATCGCGCGCGAGGCCTACGTCGGCATCATCGTGGACCGCGCCGCGCAGCGGCCTGTCGTCATGGTGAGTCCGGCGGGCGGCATCGACATCGAGGAGGTGGCCGCCACGGCGCCTGAGAAGATCCTCAAGTTGCCGGTCGACCCCCGATATGGCCTGCTCGGATTCCAGGCCATGCAGCTGGGGTTCTTCTTGTACGAAGACGTCGCGCTCGCCCGTCAGGCCGCGATGATCCTGCGCCACCTCTACGAGGCGTTTCTGGCCACGGGGTGTTCGCTGGCGGAGATCAACCCGCTGGTCGTCACGCCGGAGGGATCGCTCGTGGCACTCGATGCCAAGATGGTGATCGACGATAATGAACTGGACCGACGCCCGGAGCTGGCGGCGCTCCGGGACGAGACGGCTGAAGCGCCGAGCGAGGTGGCCGCGCGGAAGGCAAGCCTCACCTTCATCAAGCTCGAGGGCAACGTCGGATGCGTCGTCAATGGGGCCGGCCTGGCGATGGCGACGATGGACCTCGTGAAATATTACGGCGGCGAGCCGGCCAACTTCCTGGATATCGGAGGCTCTTCAAATCCGGAGAAAGTAGTCCACGCCCTCCGTATCATCACCGCTGACCTCAATGTGCGCGCAATTCTGTTCAACATTTTCGGAGGGATCACCCGGACGGACGACGTGGCGAACGGCATCGTGGCCGCGACGCGTCAGAATCCGCTGACCGTGCCGATCGTCATTCGGCTCACGGGGACGAACGAGGAAATCGCAGTCAAGATTCTACGCGACAACGGCTTCTCCGCCTCCGCCGACATGGACGCGGCGGTGCAGCAGGCGGTTGAGCTGGCACGGGGAGGGAAGGCGGCGTGAGCATCTTCATCGACAGGCAGACGTCCGTCGTCGTGCAGGGGATTACGGGACGCGACGGATCGTTCCACGCCAAGCAAATGCTGGAGTACGGAACCGCGGTCGTCGCGGGAGTGACTCCGGGCAAGGGCGGCCAACGATTCGAGCAGCGCGTCCCGATCTTCAATACTGTGCGTGACGCGGTTGCCTCGACCGGCGCCAATACTTCGGTCATTTATGTTCCACCGCCGTTCGCGGCCGACGCCATCATGGAAGCGGCCGACGCCGGCGTGTCGCTCATCGTCGCCATTACGGAAGGCGTTCCCGTCCTGGACATGACGCGGGTTGTTCCGTTCGTCGCTGAACGGGGAGTGCGTTTGCTCGGCCCCAATTGTCCCGGCCTCATCTCGCCCGGCAAATCGAAGGTCGGCATCATTCCGGGAAGGATCTGCCTGCCTGGTTCGGTCGGTGTCGTGAGCCGATCGGGGACCCTGACATACGAGATCGTCAACCAATTGACGCGGGCCGGGCTTGGACAATCGACGTGCGTTGGGATTGGCGGCGATCCGATCAACGGCACCGGCTTCATCGAGTGCCTCACCGCCTTCGAGGCCGATCCTGAGACGACGGTGGTGTGCATGATGGGGGAGATCGGCGGGGTCGACGAGCAACACGCCGCCCGGTTTGTCCAGGACCGGATGACAAAACCGGTGGTCGGGTTCATCGCCGGCCAAACTGCCCCGCCAGGTCGCCGGATGGGTCACGCCGGGGCCATCATTTCGGGGTCATCCGGAACCGCGGCCGAAAAGCTTGCGGCTTTCGAGGCGGCCGGCATGGGGATCGCGCGGCGTCCGATCGATTTCGTCGATCTCGTACGGGCCCGCCTGTAGGGTATCCACCGTCGATCACTCGGGCCGTCGCGGGCCGGCCCGCGTATCGTTCAATCCAACCTCACCTTGACGGAGCGCTAATGACGGGCACCACAACCCTTGGGATCATCAAACCCGACGCCTTCGGGAGCGGCAAGGCCGGACGTATCCTCGCACACCTGGAGGGCGCTGGTTTCCGCCTTCGGGGAGCGCGGGTGACCCGCCTCAGCGAGGTCGAAGCCCAGGAGTTCTACGCGGTTCATCGCGAGCGGCCGTTCTACGCATCGCTTGTCGGATTCATGACGTCCGGCCCGTGTATGCCCCTTGTGCTGGAACGCGCCGACGCGGTGGCCGCGTTGCGCAACGTGATTGGAGCGACCGACCCGGCGGATGCGGCACCGGGAACGATTCGTCGCCTGTTCGCGGAGTCGAAGGAGCGAAACGCGATTCATGCTTCAGACAGCGACGAGAACGCGCAGCGCGAGGCGCGGTTCTTTTTTGCGGAGACCGACATTCTGGGGACTCGATAGCGACAACTTCATTCGTACCAGCGACTTGTGATCGCGGCCCGCCGGAGATACTTTTGATGGCTATGCTGTCCTTCGACATTCGGTCGATCGAGGCGCACGCTGTGATGGTCGACGACGACTTTGACGCGAGCGATCCTGTGTGGCAAACGGACGATCCGGTGGCGTCGGGTCCGGTCCACGTTACCGGACGGTTGTCCGCCGCCGGGACCGGGCGCTTCTACTGGCACGGGCGGGTCGAAGGGGATGTGAGCGTGTCTTGCCGCCGCTGCTTGGCGGACCTGCAAATCCATGTCAAGGATGAAGCGCACCTCATCTTTGCGCCGACTGGAGATGAGGACACGGAAGATCCCGACGTCTACAAGATCGACCCTCGCGCCGGGGAATTGGATCTGCGGCCGGCGATTCGCGAGCAATGGGTGCTCGCGACCCCCGGATTCGCACTCTGTCGCGAGGATTGCAAAGGGCTCTGTCCGCATTGTGGGGCCGATCTGAATCTGGGAACTTGTGCGTGTCCTCCGGCGACGGACTCACGTTGGGATGCCTTGCGTAAAGCCAGCAAGTAAGAGTGCTTGCGGTTTCTGTTGAACCCCTCGATCCACTGAAGAACCTGTCATGGCTGTTCCGAAGCGACGAACCTCCAAGCGAAAGAAGCGCGCGCGCAACACCCACAAGAAGGCACCGTCGATCGCCATTCAGCGATGCCCCCGCTGCCAGGCGATGCGGCGCCCACACCACGTGTGCGCCTCGTGCGGGTACTACGCTGACGAGCAGCGAATAGCGGCCAAGGAAGCGTAACCTTGGCCCGGATCGCGTTGGATGCCATGGGCGGGGACTTCGCGCCCGGGGCAACGGTCTCCGGCGCATTGCTCGCGCTCGCCGAACTCGACGCGGAACACACGATTCTCTTGGTCGGTCCTACCGACGTGATCCGGCGGGAGCTGAACGCGCAGCTGGTCGGCGAGCATGCCGCGCTCACTCGGCTGCGCGATCGGGTCACGATCATCGAAGCTCCCGATGTGATTGAAATGACCGATAAGCCGGCCGCCGCGATCCGTTCCAAGCCGAATAGCTCGATGGTGGTCGGGCTTCGGCTGCACGCGGAAGGTCGGGCGGACGCGTTTGTCTCGGCGGGCAATACCGGGGCCCAAATGGCGGCGTCCGTCCTCGTATTGCGGCTCCATCCTGGTCTCAAGCGTCCCTGTGTGGCGACGATGCTTCCCACCGAATACCGGCACCCGATCGTCCTGCTGGACGCCGGGGCGAATGTCGATTGCTCGGCCGAAGAACTGATCCAGTTTGCCCGGCTTGGCGCGGTCTACGCGGAAGACATAATCGGGCGAACCAATCCCAGCGTGGCGCTGCTGAACATTGGGGAAGAGCCCGAGAAGGGTAACGCGACGGTCAAGGAGGCCCACCAACTGCTCGCGGGGGCGGGCCTCAACTTCATCGGCAACGTCGAAGGACGCGATCTCCCGACCGGGCGTTGCGATCGCGGCCCGATTGACGTGGTGGTGTGCGACGGATTCGTCGGGAACGTCGTCCTGAAATTCTACGAGGCCATCGGGCCCACATTCAGCCGGATGTTGCTCGCCGCGGGTGTCGACGCCAAACAGGTAGGTGCCGTTCTCGGCCAACTGGACTATTCCGACACGGGTGGGGCACCCCTGCTCGGGGTGCGCGGCATCAGTATCATCTCTCACGGGAAATCCTCGCCTCGCGCGCTGAAGAACGCGATCTTCGTGGCCATTCGCGCGGTCGAGTCGCGGATGGACGAGAATATCGGGCGCCGTCTGCACGACGCCGCTGGATCCGTCGCATGAAGCGCCCAATTGCGTATTTCGCGGGGACGGGCCGCGGTGTCCCAGAGACCGTCATGCGCAATGACGATTTTCAACGTCTTGGTCTGGACACATCGGATGAATGGATCGCGTCGCGAACCGGAATCCGGGAGCGGCGGATTGCGCAGAGTGGAGAAACGACCTGCGGCATGGCCGCCGCGGCGGCGCGCATGGCGATGCAGATGGCGAACGTGGCAGCGGGCGAGCTCGATGCGATCGTGTTGAGTACCGCCACGGCTGATCGGCTCCTGCCGTCGACCGCCGTCGATCTGCAGGCCGCTCTTGGGGCGTCGCGCGCGGCGGCCTTCGATATCGGAGCGGCCTGTTCCGGCTTTCTCTACGCGGCCACCGTGGCCGAAGGCTTGATCGCGACCGGCGTCGCCGAGACGGTGCTGATCGCGGGGGCCGAAAAAATGAGCGCGATCATCGATTGGCAAGACCGCGCGACCTGCGTGCTCTTTGGGGACGGCGCCGGAGCCGCGATCCTCAAGCGCACGAAGCAGCAGCGCGGTATCCTCAGCGCCTATATGCGGAGCGACGGGGCGCTTGCCGACCTGCTGTTTCGCCCCGCGGGGGGAGCCACGATTCCGTTCTCGGAGGCGGTCCTTCACGATCGCTCGCACTTCGTCAAGATGGCTGGCCGCGAAGTGTTCAAACATGCCGTCCGCTCCATGGCGGACGCGACAGACCGCGCCCTCGACGGCGCGAAGCTCACCGGCGCGGATATCGACGTGATGATTCCGCATCAGGCCAACATGAGAATCATCGAAGCGACGGCAAAGCACGCCAATGTTCCGATGGAGAAGGTGTACGTGAACGTGGATCGATTCGGGAACACGTCGAGCGCGTCGGTTGCGATCGCCTTGGACGAAGCGGTCGCGTGTGGGCGGATCGTCGAGGGCATGCACGTCCTCCTGGTCGCGTTCGGGGCGGGGTTCACGTGGGCCTCCATGGTCGTCCGCTTCTGATCGTGGACGTCGTCCTGCTGTTTCCCGGCCAGGGGTCGCAATGTCCAGGAATGGGGAAGGACTTGGCCGCCGCCTATGCCGCCGCTGCCGCCGTTTTCGACCGGGCGGACGCGGTGCTCGGATTCCCCATCAGCCGGATGTGTTTCGACGGCCCGGCGGACTCGCTCTCGTCGACCGAGAACGCGCAACCCGCACTCCTGACGCACGGAGCGGCCGTTTGGGCGGTCCTTGCCGACCGCTTGCGGCCGCACGTCCGCGCAGCCGCGGGGCACTCGCTTGGCGAGTTCAGCGCGCACTTCGCCGCGGGTAGTGTTGCCCTGGACGCGGCGTTGCTGCTGGTTCGCTGTCGCGGAGAACTGATGTACCAGAGCGGGACATTGCGGCCCGGCGCGATGGCCGCGATCCTGGGTCAGTTGACGACGCCGATCGAGCAAATCTGCGAGGCCGCCAGCGGGCAGGGGCTCGTCGTCGCCGCCAACTTCAATGGACCCGGCCAGGTGGTCATCAGCGGGGAGGCGGCCGCGGTGGACCGTGCCATGAAAATCGCGACGGAATCCGGGGCGAAGCGAGCCGTTCGCCTCAACGTCAGCGGCGCGTTTCATTCGCCGCTCATGGAATTCGCGCGGGCAGGACTCGCCGAAGCCCTCGGGCGCGCGGCCTTCGCGGATCCGCGTTTCCCGGTCTACGCCAACGTGAACGCCCGGCCTGTTACGACTGCCGCGGCCGCGCGTTCGACGCTCCTCGAGCAGCTGGTCAATCCCGTGCAGTGGTCGGCC
>Ga0335085_10007050_pt1 | contig 17564 bp, 17 predicted proteins | sample Lox_Sample_45_FD_206712 | JGI IMG/M metagenome (GOLD analysis project Ga0335085, IMG submission 206712) | Soil microbial communities from Loxahatchee National Wildlife Refuge, Florida, United States - Lox_Sample_4.5 | ecosystem: Environmental > Terrestrial > Soil > Wetlands | place: USA...
TGACCACCGCGGGCCATCGCGACGTCATCGAGATGCGCGAGGGACTGAAGGACGACCGGTACAACCTCCGGATGCCGCCGCCGGTCCCGCTGGTGCCGCGCGCCCGCCGGCTCGACGTGACCGAGCGGATGCGCTTCGACGGCGCCGTGGAGACCCCGCTCTCGAAGAGCTCGGCGCAGGCGGCCATCCGCCGGCTCGGCGCCGCCGGGGTGACCGCGGTCGCGGTCTGCTACCTTCACTCGTACCGCGACGCCCGCCACGAGCGCGAGACGCGCAAGCTGCTGTCGCGGCTCCTGCCCGACGCCTACGTCTCGCTCTCGTCCGACGTGCTCGCCCAGATCAAGGAGTACGAGCGGTTCTGCACCACCGTCGTCAACGCCTACGTCGGGCCCGTGCTCGGGCGCTATCTCGGCAACCTGGGCTCGCGCCTGCAGAAGGCCGGCTATCGGGGCGAGGTGCTGATCATGCAGTCGCACGGGGGTGTGGCCACGATTCCCGATTCCGTGCGGCTGGCCGCGGGCGCCGTGCTCTCGGGACCCGCGGGAGGCATCGCGGGCAGCCGTCACGCGGCGCGGCTGCTCGGCGAGAGCAACCTGATCACGTTCGACATGGGCGGCACCAGCACCGACATCGCGCTCCTCGAGGGCGGCGAGCCCCACCTGACCGGCGACAAGGCGGTGGGCACCAGCAAGGTCGCGCTGCCCAGCATCGACATTCACACCCTCGGCGCGGGCGGCGGCTCCATCGCCCGCGTCGATGCCGGCGGCATCCTCCACGTCGGGCCGGAGAGCGCGGGCGCGGTACCGGGCCCGGCCTGCTACGGCCGGGGCGGCATCGCGGCCACCGTCACCGACGCCAACCTGGTCCTCGGGCTGCTCGATCCCGCGGGTTTTCTCGGCGGGCGGGCGCGGCTCGACCCGAAGGCGGCGCACGGCGCCGTCGAAGGCGTGGCCCGGCGGCTCGGCCTGGGCGTCGTGCCGGCGGCCGAGGGTATCCACCGCGTGGTCAATACCAACATGGCGGAGGGCATCCGCCTGGTCTCGGTCCGCCGCGGCGCCGATCCCCGGCGCTTCGCCCTGCTGTCGTTCGGCGGCGCGGCGGGGCTGCACATCACCGAGGTGGCGCGGATGCTCGAGATCAACCGGGTCGTGGTCCCGCGCGTGGCCTCGGTGCTCTCGGCCTGGGGCATGCTGGCCACCGATCTGCGCTACGAGTTCGTGCGCACCCACGTGGGTGAGGCCGGCCAGGTCGGCGCGGCGCGCCTGCGCCGGCTCTTCGGCGAGATGGAGGCGGAGGGACGCCGACGGCTCGGCGCCGCCTTCACCGGCCAGGTCGACGTGCGGCGATCGGTCGATATGCGTTACGGGGAGCAGACCTTTGAGATCCAGGTGCCCCTCGACGGCGTGGACGTGGAGGCCGCCGATCTGATGCAGCAGGTGGTCGAGCGCTTCCACAAGCGCCACGAGGAGCTCTACACCTACAGCGCGCCCGGCCAGGACGTGGTCCTGGTCAACGCGCGGGCCGCCGTGATCGGGCGGCTCCCCGCCCTGCCCGCCGAGCAGGAGCGGCGCGTGAGCGTGCCCGCCGCGCCCCGGAGCCGGCGCGTGTACCTCGAGCGGTGGATGGACGTGCCGGTCTACGCCATGGACGGGCTGCAGGAGGCCCAGGAGGTGAAGGGCCCGGCGATCTTCGAGTCGGCCACCACCACCGTGCTGATCCGCGCAGGTGAGCGGGCCCTGGTCACCGCGCAGGGGTGGCTGGATATTCGGATCGGGTAGAGCGGGTCCCTCTCGAGGCTACGTGATGGCGCCGATCGAGGCGTGGGAGACGGTCTTCGCGTACTTGGCGAAGACGCCGGTCGTGTAGCGCGGCTTGGGCGCCTTCCACTTGGCGAGCCGCTTCCGGATCTCGGTCGCCGGGATCTCGACGTCGAGACGGCGCTTCTTCACATCGATGTTGATGATGTCGCCGCTCTTCACCGCCGCGATCGGACCGCGGTCGGCGGCCTCCGGCACGATGTGGGCGATCATGAAGCCGTGCGTCGCCCCCGAGAAGCGGCCGTCCGTCATCAGGGCCACGCTCTCCCCCAGCCCGGCCCCCTGCAGGGCGCCGGTCACGTGCAGCATCTCGCGCATGCCGGGGCCACCCTTCGGACCCTCGTAGCGGATCACGATCACGTCGTTCGGCTTGATCTTGCCCTTCTTGACCGCCAGGAAGGCGTCCTCCTCGCGTTCGAACACCCGCGCCGGCCCCCGGTGGGAGTACTTCTTCTGGCCGGAGATCTTGATCACGCAGCCGTCCGGCGCGAGGTTGCCACGAAGGATCGCCATGCCCCCCTCGGACTTGAGCGGCTTCGCGAGCGGCTTGATCACGTCCTGCCCCGCCGGCTCCGAGGCCGCCTTGACCTCCTCCCCGAGGCTGCGCCCGGTGACCGTCTTCGCCGACGCGTGTAGCAGCCCGGCCTCGAGCAGCCGCTTGCCCACCACCGCCATGCCGCCGGCCTCGAACATCTCGGGCGCCGTGTAGGTGCCCCAGGGCTTCAGGTCGGCGAGCACCGGCGTCTTGCGCGAGATCCGGTCGAAGTCGTCGATGGAGAGCTTGACGCCGAAGTCCCGGGCGGTCGCGAGCAGGTGGAGCACCGCGTTGGTGGATCCTCCGGTGGCCATGACTCCGCTGATGGCGTTCTCGAAGCTCTGGCGCGTTACGAGCGAGCGCGGGGTCACGCCCTTCCGCAGCAGGTTCATGACGAGCTTGCCGCACTCGAAGGCCACCTCGTCCTTGCGGGGATCGACGGCCGGGATGTCGTTCCAGCCCATCGGAGACATCCCCAGCATCTCGTAGGCGGTGGCCATGGTGTTGGCGGTGAACTGGCCCCCGCACGCGCCCGCGCCGGGACAGGCGTGGTCTTCCACGTCCTTGAACTGCTCGAGCGGGATCTTCCCGGCGTTGTACGCTCCGAGGGCCTCGAACACGTCCTGGATCGTGAGGTTGCGTCCGGCGAAGGGCCCCTCGGTGCCAACGCAGCGGCCGAACATGATCGAGCCGCAGTAGAGCATGAGGCCCGGGATGTTGAGCCGGCCCAGCACCATGGTCATGGCCGGGATCGTCTTGTCGCAGCCCGAGATCGTCACGAGCCCGTCGAACATGTGGCTGCGCGCGACCAGCTCGACCGAGTCGGCCACGACTTCTCGGCTGATGAGCGACCCCTTCATGCCCTCGGTGCCCATCGTGATCCCGTCGGTGATCGAGATCGTGTTGACCTCGATCGGGGTGCCGCCCGCGGCGCGAATTCCCTGCATGACCTTCTCGGCCAGCTTTCGATGGTTCCAGTTGCAGGGCATGGTCCCGATCCAGCAGTGGGCCACGCCGATCTGCGGGCGCGAGAGATCCTCGTCGCCGAAGCCCACCGCCTTCATCATGGCGCGGGCGGCGGCGCGATCGGGGCCTTCGAGAAGAACGCGGCTGTGCTTCCGGGGATCGACGGCCATCGGGAGACTCCTTTGTCGTGGGCTCGAGTGGGGGCGATTCTACAGCAGCTCTCGGAGCGGAACCAGCGCGTAGCCCTCGCGTCGCAGGCCCGTGATGAGCGCGGGGAGGGACTCGACGAGACGGGAGCCCGCGCCGGAAACCCCGTCGGCGTCGTGGAGATCGTAGATCGCCCCTGCGCGGGCCCGCGTGATGCCGCGCCGGGCCTGCTCGGCGGGCGCCACCGGGCGCCGGCTCTCGGGCTGCACGGTCCAGAACACGCACGGGGTGGCGGAGCGACGGAGCGCGCCGAACATGGCCAGGTTGGTCTTGCCCCACGGCGGCCGGAAGAAGCGCGGCGACGCACGCGCCGCCTCCGCGATCGCGGCCCCGCCGTCGGCGATCTCGCGCTCGGTCTCCCGTGGGCCGCAGCGCCAGAGGCTGGGGTGGCTCCAGGTATGATTGCCGAGGTCGTGGCCGGCCTCGGCGATGCGGCGGGCCACCCCCGGTGCCTGCCGCGCGCGGCGGCCGATCAGGAAGAACGCGCCGCGGACGCCCTCGCGCTCCAGGATGTCGAGCACCCGCGGCGTCCACTCCGGATCGGGGCCGTCGTCGAAGGTGAGCGCGACCGCGCGGCGGTCGCGGGCGCCCCGCCAGACCGAGCCGACCGTGAGCAGATGGGAGCCCCACGTGTAGGCGCCCCAGAATGCGGGCGCTGCGCCGGCCAGCAGCCACGCCGTGCGCTTCACGCCGCGGGCCGCTTGGCCACCAGCAGGGTCAGCCGCCCGCTCTGCACCACGTCGCCGTGCTGGTTCACGATCCGCCGTTCCTCGATCACCACGCCGCCGTCCTTGATCGAGCGCTTCGCCACCGTGGTCGACACGCTGCGGATGGTGTCACCCACGCGGGTCGCCTTGAGGAAGCGCCACTCGAATCCCATGAAGGCCAGCACCACCAGCGGCGGCTGCGGCACGCGCCAGCCGAGCCCAGAGGACAGGCACAGGGGGACGAGGTCGGGGACCGCGCCGGGGTCGGCCAGCCGCGAAGTCGTGAGCGCCGCGAACATCGCGGCATGGGTCTCCGTGATGGTCATGCCGGGCGTCTCGAAGGGGACGTTCACCTGGACGTCCTCGAAGTAGACGCGTCGCTCGGCGCGCGTCCCGGCCATCGGACGGTCAGGCGGGCCGACGCGCGACCACGTGGTCCGTCTCGCCTTCCTGGACCACCTCGCCGCGCTGGTTGACCACGCGCCGCTCCACCGTCACCACGCCCGATCCGGGCTGCTCGCCGTCCTTCTTGGCCGACACGCGGGCCTCCACGTGGATGGTGTCGCCGATCTTGATCGGCCCCTTGAACTTCCACTTCATCGAGGCGAGCGGACCAACCGCCTGCCCGGGCACCACGCGGTCGAGCAGGCCTTGCTGGATGGACAGGCCGAGGAGCCCGTGAGCGATGCGCTCGCCGAAGAGGGAGGCCTTCATGTACTCCGCGTCGGTGTGCAGCACGTTGTAGTCGCCGCTGAGGCCGGCGAAGATCACGATGTCGGCCTCGGTGACGGTGCGCCCGGGCGACGTGTACTCGTCGCCGAGATGGATGTCCTCGAAGTGCGCGCCGGGCTCTCCGCTCACGGACCGCAGGATAGCACGCGGCCTCGCCGGATCCGCATCGTGGGATCGCGGCTCCCGGGTCTCGGTATGGTACGCTTCGATCGACAGTTCGGCCGGTGGAGCCGGCTGGATGGCGTGCACACCAACGGAGGTGGCAAATGCACACTCGCAGGCAATTCATACTCAGAGGTGCCAAGCTCGTGGCGGCCGGGGCGGCCGGGGCGGCCGCGACGGCGGCCGGCCCGACCGTCTTCGTGCGAGGGTCGGCCGCGGCCGACAAGACCCTCAAGGTCCTTCAGTGGGCTCACTTCGTGCCTGCCTACGACAAGTGGTTCGACCCGTGGGCCAAGGACTGGGGCTCCAAGCGCGGGGTCGAGGTGACCGTCGATCACGTGGGCTTCGCCGACGTCGTGCCCCGGGCTACCGCGGAGGTCGCGGCCCAATCGGGCCACGACATCCACATGTTCATCGGTTTGGCCAGCGCCTTCGAGGAGCACGTGATCGACCTCAAGGACGTCTCGGGAGCCCTCGAGAAGAAGTACGGCAAGCCGGTCGACCTGGCCCATCGCAGCACCTACAACGCGTTCACCAAGAAGCAGTTCGCGCTGTCGGACATGTGGGTGCCGGACCCGGGCAACTATCACAAGAAGGTGTGGACCGACATCGGCATGCCGAACGGCCCGGTGACCTACGAGGACCTCGTGAAGGCGGCGCCCGAGATCAAGAAGGTCGCCCCCCAGATGCAGATTCCGATCGGGGTCGGCCTCTCACAGGACATCGACTCGAACATGGCCGTTCGCAACATGCTGTGGTGCCACGGCGGCTCCATCCAGGACAAGGACGGCAACGTCGTCCTGAACTCGCCCGAGACCCTCAAGGCCCTCGAGTACGCCAAGCGCCTCTATTCGGTGGGCATGACGCAGGCCGTGCTCTCCTGGAACGCCGCCTCGAACAACCAGGCGTTCAACGCCCAGGAGACCGCCTACATCCTGAACTCGATCTCCGCCTACCGGACCGCCCAGGACAACAAGCTGCCGGTGCTCGAGAACTACTTCTTCGTGCCGGCGCTGAAGGGTCCCACCGGTATTCAGCTCGCCTCCGAGCACGTGATGAGCGGCTACGTGGTCTGGAAGTTCTCCAAGAGCCAGGACATCGCCAAGGAGTTCCTGGTCGCCCTGGTGGACGCCTCGCGCGAGTCGATGCTCGCGAGCAAGCTCTACAACTTCCCGTCGTTCTACGGTGCTGCTGCGGACCCCAATACTCCGCTGAACAAAAAGGTGGAGTCGGGCGCGGCCTGGATCGCCAAGCAGTGCAACGCCGACCCCTTCGGCTCGCAGCCGGGCGACAAGCTCTCGCTTCTCTCGAAGGCCCTGCCCTGGTCGACCAACCTCGGCTACCCCGGTTTCGCCAACCCGGCGGAGGGCGAGATCTTCGATACCTACGTGATCACCGACATGTTCGCCAAGGCGGCCACCGGGGCGCTCTCGCCCAAGGACGCGCTCAACGAGGCGAGCAATCGCTGCAAGGAGATCTTCGGCAAGTGGCGGAAGAAGGGAATGGTCGCCGGCAGCTCCAAGGACCGCTAGACCGAGCCACGCCGATCCTCACCATGGCCGGCAGGGGGTGTGAAGGCCCCCTGCCGGCTCCGTCCTGGCTGCCATGAACCGTGCGGACATCGCGCCCGCTCGACCACGGGCGGCGGCCGTCGAGACCCTGTCCCGCCGCGATCGGCGCCTGGGCAAGATCCTGCTGGCGCCGGCCCTCGCCTACATCTTCCTGCTCGTCGCGATCCCCTTCCTCCTCGCGGTGTTCCTGAGCCTGACCAACTCGTCAGCGGGTAGCCTCGACTTCTCCTTCGTCGGCCTGCAGAACTTCCGCAACGTCATGGCCAGCCCGGTGTTCCTGCGAGCGCTGCGGAACACCTTCGTCTTCACGCTGGTCTCCCAGTTCCTGGTCATCGTGCTGGGCAACATCCTGGCCCGCGCCCTCATGAAGCCGTTCCGGGGCAAGCTGCTCGTGCGCTTCCTCATCTTGCTGCCGTGGGCCGCACCGATCTCGCTCGCCACCCTCGGGTGGCTGTGGATCTTCGACTCCACGTTCAGCGTGATCAACTGGCTGCTCAAGGTGGCGGGCTGGCTCGGGCCGGGCCAGTGGTACTACTGGCTGGGCGACCCGGTGCTCGGCATGGTCGCGATCATCACCGTCCACGTCTGGCGTATGCTGCCGTTCTCGACCGTGATCCTGCTCGCCGGGCTCACCTCCATTCCGAAGGAGGTGCACGAGGCCGCCGACATCGACGGGGCCGGCTCCATCGCCAAGACGTTCCAGATCACGCTCCCGATGATGCTTCCGATCCTGACGGTGGCGGTGCTCTTCGGTGTCGTGTTCACCTTCACCGACATGAGCGTGGTGTACCTGCTCACGCGCGGCGGCCCCTACAACAGCACCCACGTGCTCGCGAGCCTCGCCTTCCAGGACGGCGTGCTGGGCGGCGACGTCGGGCGCGGAGCCTCCGTCGCGATCTTCCTGGTTCCCCTGCTCCTGGTGATGGCGGTGGTCATGCTGCGGATCTCGCGACGGGCGGAGGTGGTCTAGGATGCGCCGCCGCACCGGACGTCGGATCGTGGCCGCGCTCGGCCACCGGGCCCTCATCCTGGGCTTCACCGCCTTCGCGATCTTCCCGTTCTACTGGATGGTGGTGACGGCCTTCAAGCAGAACGCGGATCTGTACGTGGGAGCCTCCAACACCGCGCACAACCCGTTCATCTTCAACCGCCCGCCCACCCTCGAGCACCTGCGGATCCTCTTCAACAGCACCCTCTACCTCACGTGGCTGTTCAACACGCTCTGGGTCGGCGCCCTCGTGGTGCTGATCACGCTGGCCCTGGGGGTGCCCGCCGCCTACAGCCTGGCCCGGCTGACCGGGCGCTGGGGCGAGCGGATGTCGATCGGCATCTTCCTTACCTACCTGATCCCGTCCACGCTGCTCTTCATTCCGTTCTCGCGGCTGGTGGCGTCGCTCGGGCTGCAGAACCAGCTCTGGGCCCTGGTCCTGATCTACCCCACGTTCACGGTGCCGTTCTGCACCTGGCTCCTGATGGGCTTCCTCAAGACCCTGCCGAAGGAGATCGAGGAGTCGGCCATGGTCGACGGCTGCAGCCGGGTCAGCGCCATCGGCCGAGTCGTCCTGCCGCTGGCCGTGCCCGGCCTGCTCACGGTGGTGATCTTCGCGCTCACCCTCACGATCCAGGAGTTCGTCTACAGCCTGACCTTCATCTCCTCGGTCGGGCGAATGACGGTGAGCGTGGGCGTGCCGGTCGCGCTGGTGCGGGGCGACGTCTACTACTGGGGCTCTCTGATGGCGGCCTGCCTGATCACGAGCGTGCCCTTGGCCATCCTCTACAACTTCTTCCTGGATCGGTTCATTGCTGGATTCACCGTCGGCGCCATCAAGTAGGATCCGTGGGGTCCGTTGCTCCCTAAGCTTGACATGCCGGAATCCGGCTACTTAGAATCAGACCGACCAGTCGGTCTGGGCCACCCGAACCTGGAGGCAGCCATGGCCGTTGCCGCACCCGCTCCCCCGCGACTCCGCGATCACCGTCTTTACCCGATCTGGGAGAGGGTCCGGGCGGGCGACCGCCTCTCTCGCGAGGACGGTCTTCTCCTCTTCGAGACCTCCGACCTCCACGGGCTCGGGCGCATGGCCGACTTCGTCAAGTCCCGTCGCCATGGCGATCAGGTCTTCTTCGTCCTCAACCGTTACATCAATCCCACGAACATATGTGTGCTCTCTTGCAGCTTTTGCGACTTCGCCCGGAAGAAGGGAGAGGCGGGCGCGTTCGAGAACACGATCGAGGACGTGCTGAACATGATCAAGCCGGGGACCCGCGAGGCGCACATCGTGGGCGGACACCACCCGGACTGGCCGTTCGAGTACTTCGAGCGGATGATCGAGGCCATCCACCACGCCCGGCCGGAGACCCAGATCAAGGCGTTCACGGCGGCGGAGATCGACTACTTCTGGCGGCGCTGGAAGATCGAGCCCCGGGAGGCTCTGAGCCGCCTCAAGAAGGTCGGGCTGCACTCGATGCCCGGTGGCGGCGCGGAGATCTTCTCGCGACGGCTCCAGAAGCTGCTGCACTTCACCGGGAAGGCCGACGCCGATCGCTGGTGCGAGATCCACGGCATCGCCCACTCCCTCGGCATCAGGACCAACGCGACCATGCTGTACGGGCACGTGGAGACGATGGAGGAGCGAGTGGATCATCTGCTGCGGCTGCGGCAGCAGCAGGACCTCTCGGGCGGCTTCCTCACCTTCATCCCGCTGTCCTACCAGACCGGCAATACCAAGCTGGTGCCGCGGCAGACGCCACCCACCGACGACCTGAGGACCATCGCAGCCTCGCGGCTCCTGCTCGACAACTTCGAGCACATCGAGGCCTACTGGGTCATGATCGGCGAGGCCACCGCGTCCCTCGCCCTCCACTTCGGCGCGTCCGACGTCAACGGCACCCTCGAGGACGAGAAGATCGCCCACATGGCCAAGGCGGCCAGCCCGGCCGGGCTCGCGACCGATCAAATCCTCCGGATCATACGCGACGCGGGCAAGGTTCCGGTGGAACGCGACGCGCTCTACAACATCGTCAAGGTGTGGAGCTGACATGCTGCGCATCGGGCGCATCCCCTACCTGAACTGTGAGCCGTTCTTCCACCGGCTGAGCGGCGTGGAGCTGGTCGACCTGATCCCGCGTCGTCTCGGCGAGGCGATGGCAGCCGGAGAGCTCGACGCGGGCCCGCTCTCGCTGATGGACTACGTGCGCCTCGAGTCCCGGCTCGTCCCCCTGCCCTACGGCATCGGCTGCCCCACCAGCGCGCGCAGCGTTCTCGTGTTCTCCGAGCGGCCGCTGGCCGAGCTGGCCGGTGCCCGGATCGGCGTGACCCGGGAGACCTCGACCTCCGTCGAGCTGCTGCGGGTGCTGCTGGCGCTGCGCTACGAGGTCGAGCCGGCCGCCTGGGTCGGGCCCGACGAGCCGTGCGACGCGCAGCTGCTGATCGGCGACCAGGCAATTCGACGGGTGACCGGCGGGCCTCCGGCGCGGCACGTGGCGGACCTAGCGGTCGACTGGCGCGACTGGACCGGGCTCCCGTTCGTCTTCGCGCGCTGGGCGGTGGCCGCCCGGGTGTCCGCGCGGGAGCGACGCCGGTTCGAGAGCGCCCTGGACGAGGCCCTGGACCGCGGGCTGGACGCCCTGCCCGCGATCGCGGCGACGCGCCGGGACCTGGGCTGGAGCGGGGTCCAGGTCGAGTCGTACCTGCGCAACTTCGCGTTCCGCCTCGGCCCCGACGAGGAGAAGGGCGCGGCCGAGTTCATCCGGTTGCGTGCCCAGATCGGGCCGTCGTTGTGCTGAACCGCATCCGGGAGAAGGTCGAGAGCGGGACGCGTCTCGACCGTGCCGACGGGCTCTGGCTGCTCACGGAGGCGCCGCTGCTCGATCTGGGCAGCGTGGCCCAGGAAGCGCGCTTCCGGCGCATCCCGGAGCCGCGCGTCACCTTCGTGATCGACACCAACCCGAACTACACCAACGTGTGCATCACGGATTGCCAGTTCTGCGCCTTCTACCGGCGGCCGGGGGACAAGGAGGCCTACACGCTGACCGTCGACGAGGTGCTCGCCAAGGTCGAGTTCGCGGCGCGCGAGGGCGCGACCACGGTGCTGCTGCAGGGTGGCCACAACCCGGCCCTGCCTCTCGGGTACTACCTCGAGCTCGTGCGCGAGACGCGCCGGCGCTTCCCCTCCGTCACGCCGCACTTCTTCAGCGCATCCGAGATCCGCACCATGTCCGACGTCTCCGGCAAGCCGGTGTCCGAGGTGCTCGCGCTGCTCAGGCAGGCCGGGCAGACCAGCATCCCCGGCGGGGGCGCCGAGGTGCTCTCGGAGCGGACGCGCCGCCGCATCGAGCCCAAGAAGGGCGGGCCCGGGGCGTGGCTGGAGGTACATCGCGAGGCTCATCGCCAGGGCTTCAAATCCACCGCGACCATGATGTACGGGCACGTCGAGCAGCCGGAGGACATCCTCGATCACCTCGACTCGATCCGGGCGCTACAGGACGAGCACGGGGGGTTCACCGCCTTCGTGCCGTGGTCCTTCAAGCCCGGCAACACGCTGCTCGAGAAGTGGATCAAGCAGTACAAGGGGCCGAACGCCTATCTCCGGATGCTGGCCGTGTCGCGTCTCTACCTCGACAACTTTCCCCACGTGCAGGCCTCGTGGTTCTCGGAGGGCAAGCGGGCGGGACAGGTGGCGCTCTCGTGGGGGGCGGACGACTTCGGGGGAACGCTGTTCGAGGAGAACGTCCACGCGGCGGCCGACTTCGTGAACAAGACCACGGTGGACGAGATCATCACGCTGATCCGGGACGCGGGCTTCACCCCGGCCCAGCGGACGACGGACTACGACATTATTGCCACCTACTGAGTCGGGCGAACACGGTGCGACTTGCTCGGGCTCGCCGTGTGCGCTTTGAGCCGTACTAGATCGGGTCCACCGGCGGCATCGACGTGATCAAGCCCCGCGCGTGCGCCAGCTCGTAGAGCCTTTTCAAGGCTGCGCGCCCGTCGTCCCCCAGGCGCTTGGTGTAGTCGTTGACGTACATCAGGACGAACCGCCGGCAGGTCTCTTTGTCGATACCCCGCCCGTAGCGCATCGCGTACTCGAGTGCCTCGTCGACGTTGGCGTAGGCATAGTCGATGGCGTCCCGCAACCCCTGGGAGATGGCGCGATGGGTCTCCTCGCCGAGGTCGCGCCGCATGACGTTGATGCCGAGCGGCAGGGGCAGCCCAGACTCCTTCTCCCACTCCTGCCCGAGATCGAGCACCTTGTGGAGGCCCATGCGCTGATGGGTGATCTGGCCCTCGTGGATGAGCAGGCCCAGGTCCGCCTGGCCCTCGAGCACCACCTTGGGGATCTTGTCGAAGGCGACCTCGATGGTGGGGGGGTCGCCGACGTAGAGGCGGAGCAGGAGCGCGGCGGTGGTGTGGCTGCCCGGGATCGCGACGACTTTCTCCTCGAGCTTCGCGCGGTCGATCGGCTCCTTGGCCACCAGGATCGGGCCGTAGCCCTTCCCCATCGACGCTCCGGGGTCCATCATCCGGTACTGCTCGTGCACGAGCGTGTAGGTGGCGGCCGACACCGCGGTCACCTCGAGCTCGCCGGTCCGCGCGCGACGGTTCAAGGATTCGATGTCCTCGAGCACGTGCTCGATCGTGATACCGGGGATCTTCACCTTGCCCGAGTTCAGCGCGTAGAACATGAAGGCGTCGTCGGGATCCGGGCTGTGACCGACGCGAATCAGCATGCGACCTCCCTCGGTGTGAGTCGAGAATGACCAAGCCGGCGACGCGCGAGAAGATTCTCCAGGCGGCGCTGGAGGTCTTCGCGCAGAAAGGGTACCACAGGGCTCTCGTCGACGACATCGTGCGCACCTCGCGGACGTCGAAGGGAGCTGTCTACCACCACTTTCCCAACAAGGAAGCGCTCTTCCTGGCTCTGGTCGACGAGCTCGCCGGGCGGCTCGCGGCGGCGGTCGCGACCGCGATCGGGAGCGCGCATGGCGCGCTGGGCAAGGTGGAGGCCGCGCTGACCGCGGGGCTCGAGACCTTCGCCCGGCACCGCGACCTCGCCCGGATCCTGCTGCTGGAATCGGTGAGCCTGGGCCCCACCTACCAGAGCAAGCGTCTGGAAGTGCACGGGCGCTTCGCGGCTCTGATCCAGGCCCATCTCGACGAGGCAGTGGCGGAGGGCTCGATCCCGCCGATCGACACGCGCGTGGCGACCCTGGCCTGGCTCGGCGCCCTCAACGAGGTGGTGGTGCAGTGGCTCCATACCGGCCGGCCGGATCTGGTGACGGAAGCGGTACCCGCGCTGGCCCCCATGCTGCTGCGGAGCATCGGGGCCCGGCCGGCGTCCGGATGAAGCGACCGCCCAAAGCACCGGGTGGAGTTCGTCGCTTCAGGGCGCGCGGGTGTCCTTACCGGAAGCGGGCTTGCTCGCGTACGTCAACGCCGTGGCTTTCAGAGCCGCCAGCCGAGCCCCGAGCGGGGTCGCCGATCACTCGCGAATCGCACCGTGAACTCTGCCGCCTTGATCGCACGCAGGATCGCGTCGGGATCGCGTTTGGCATCGACCTCGATCCACGCCCGCCCGAAATCCTCGTCCCGGTGCGCGTCGTCAGTGGCGACCTTCGGGAGCTGGATCGCATCCACGTCGTACTCGGCCTGATAGACACCGGTGTCCGTGATCTCCACCGCGTGGATGGGCATGCCGTCCAGCGTGATCCTGCGGATGCGCCGCTGCGTTTGCTCCACCGTGAGGGCGTAGCGTGCGGGGTGGTTCAAAACGAAGAGGGTCTCGTGGTCTCCGGTGACCTTGCCAACGTGCTGCCCGAGCGGCCGGTAGTCGATCTCCACGCCCGGCATCACGAGCAGGCGGTCGTCCGAGGTCGGCAGATTGAACCAGTATTCCTCGTCGATGCGGTCGTCGTGATCGGTGATGGCGAGGAAATCGTAGCCGAGCTCGCGGTAGCGAGCGACGACTAGCTCGGCCGGCAAACGACCGTCGGAGAAGGTCGTGTGGGTGTGAAGGTTGCCCTTGAGTAGGGGCACTTCTAGGCGCGACTCAGCGGGGATCTGAGACGCGGGGGGCCGGCCTGGTAGGCGCCGAGTACCAGACCACGCTGATCCCAAGGGCGGGCCAGCCGGTCCGGGCCCACGGCTCCTGAGAGACGTAGCTGCCGACGGGCGTCGGTGGCGAGGTCCAGCCCGACAGGCCGTACTTGGTGCCCCCCTGGCTCTGCCCGTAGAAGGGTTCGATGAACGCCGGCTCGTGACGGACCCGAATGTCGGAACCAGGGTAGAAATCCGCCTCGCGTGGCCGGGTCGCCTCGCGGGTGGCGGGACCGGGCTCGACGATGCGGAACTGCTGGGGCTTCTCGGGGGCGGTGGCGCGGATCTCCACCGGGCTCTGGGCAGCGACCGAGGCAGGGGCACTCACAAGCGCCACGAGAAATCCTACTACCAGCCCCGTTCCGACCACCCAGCTCATGCCTGCATCATCTCAGAACGGCTGTGGCGCCGCAACAGAATCGCCAGGATGCGAGGAACTCGCGAAGTGCCTTGAATGGGTATTGCTTTTCATAAGGAGATATTGAACAGTGGAAATATCGGCAAAACGTTATCCCGCGGATTGAGAGCGGGTCAGTCGCGAAAGGACTTCGGTGAATTGTGCTAGCCCCGCGGGCTTCATGATCACTTCCGAGGCCCCCAGCGCGATCGCTTCCCGGGTTTCTTCATCGCCCGCATGGGCCGAGAGGATCACGACGGGTACGTGAGGAAAGCGACTTCTGATTCGGGTGAGGACGGCCAGCCCGCCAAGTCCGGGCATGACGAGGTCGAGAAACACGCCTTGAACGTTGCTCGTCTCCAGCAGGCGCAGACCTTCCGTTCCGTCGAGGGCGACGAGCGCCTCGTGGCCGAGTGTCCTGACCGCTTCCGCGATCATCTCGGCTACCGACGGATCATCGTCTACCACCAGGATTCTCATGGGTTTCGCCGACCGCCAGTATCGGGACGCGTCCCTCCTACGTCAAGGGCTTGGTTGAGCCCGGCGGCCTCTTGCCGATGAGCGCCAGCTCGATCCTCGTCATCGACGGGCGTCCCGAGGGCAGGGCCGCCCTGGTGCGGGCCGTCAAGGAGGCTGGATATGCCTCTCTCGAGGCGGGGACGGCGGCGGAGGCCCTGGCTCTTCTGTCGAGCCTGCACCCCCAGCTGGTCCTGCTCGACCTCGACCAGATCGATTCGAGCGCGCTGGACCTTGCCCGCCAGATCAAGCTCGAGAGCGCCGACGTGCCGCTGGTCATTCTCTCCGGGTCGGGCGACCGAGACCTGGTGGTCAAGGGCATGCGGACGGGCGCCTACGACTTTCTGGTCAAGCCGGTCGCCGGGCCGGCTCTGAAGGACGTCATCAAGGCGGCCCTGGCCCAGACGGACAGCGTGCCGCTCGTTGCGTCCCACGGCGCCAATGGCTCGGGCTCCGGCCAGGCGACAGTGGACCTGGACCTCTTGTTCCGGAACAGTGAGCGGATGCGAGCGGTCGAAGACATCGTGCGCCGAGCCGCCGACACCAACGCGACCATCCTGCTGCAGGGCGAGAGCGGCACCGGCAAGGAGATGGTGGCCCGGGCCATCCACTATATATCGGACCGGCGTGACAAGCCGTTCCTCAAGGTCAACTGCGCCTCGTTGCCCGGCGACCTGCTGGAGTCCGAGCTATTCGGCCATGAGAAGGGAGCCTTTACCGGGGCCCACCGCCGGAAACCGGGCAAGTTCGAGCTGGCCCATCGGGGCACCTTCCTCCTCGACGAGATCGGCGAGATGCCACTGGGGCTTCAGGCCAAGCTGCTGCACGTCCTCCAGGATGGGCAGTTCTTCCGGGTCGGGGGTAGCGAGGTCATCACCTCGGACGCCCGGCTGATCGCCGCCACCAACAAGAACCTGGCCTCGGTGATGACGACCGGCATGTTCCGCGAGGACCTGTATTACCGGCTCAACGTGGTGGCGATCTCGATTCCGCCCCTACGGGAGCGCCGGGAGGAGATTCCGGTCCTGGTGGAGTACTTCATGGCCCGCTTCTGCCGCCAGTACAATCGGGACGCGCTGAAGATTTCGGCGGCCACGATGCGCCTGCTCCAGGACTATGGCTGGCCCGGCAACGTCCGCGAGCTCGAGAACATGATCAAGCGCGCCGTGGTCCTCCAGACCGAGGCGCTGGTCCAGCAGGAGATCGCCCTCCGCAGCGAGAAGCCGTGGACACCGAAGCCCGAAGGCGGCTTGCCGACCGCCGCTCCCTCACCGCAAGCGGCCGCCTCGATCCCGGAGGCCGAGATGGGCCTCAAGGACATCGCCCGACGCGCGGCCATGGCGGCCGAGAAGGCGGTGATCAAGGAGGTGCTGGAGAAGGTGCGCTGGAACCGAGCTGAAGCGGCGCGCCTCCTGAAGATCAGCTACAAGGCAATGCTGTACAAGATCCGACAGGTCGGTCTCGACGATCGGCCCGAGCGTGGCTCTGGTAGGAAATGATTTGCTTCGTTTGTCCCGGTGGCTACCTAAGTGCGTTCCTCAGGTCCAGTCGCTGATAGCTGCCCGATCCAGTCCACGATAGCCCCGCATACCGCCCCAGTCCTTCGCAGGAGCCACAACCTGTAGTGAATTCGGCAGGATATGCTGCCGGAGCCCGGCGAGGGCTTGCCGTTCGGTTATCGATGGCGCAAGACTTGCTCACAGCGCCTTCCAGTCGCTGAAGTTCTAGGCGCGTACGCGGTAAATCAATCAGCCACCAGCAAGGGAGGGGCTACGTGAGCGAGTTCATGGATACCCAGACCGGGGTATTTCATGAGGAGGCTTTCCGCCATCTGTTGACCCGTGAGGCAGGCCGCGCGACGCGCTACCAGGACTTCTTTTCGGTTTGTCTCCTCCGGCCCGATGTCTCCAATGGTGACCGCCAGAAGATCGGACAAGAGATCGAGCGGGCAATATCGGAGAAGATCCCGGAATTCGTGCGTGCCACCGACCTCGTCGGCCAACTGTCGTCCGCTATCGCCATCATCCTGCTCCATACCGCCGGCCCGGATGCCCTACGCGTGGCGGAGCGCATTCGCGCCAGCATCGAGCAAGTCGCCTTCCGGGAAGGGCCGGAAGGACGTCCGCAGCGCCTCACGGTGAGCGTGGGCAAGGTGTCCTTCCCCCACGATGGGCACACCGACTCGATCCTGTTGTCGCAGGCCATGACGTACCTGGAGCAAGCCGTGCAGCGCGGCGGTAACCAGGTCACCCACAGTATTGGGAACCCGGAATAGGGCAGCCGGGTTAAGGGCGCAGCGTGAATCTCTTGGTGCTCGACGAATCGCTTGAGCTCGCTCTGCTGATCGGGCGTCTCGCTCCGGTCCGTGGGTGGCAACCTCATTTCGTGGGATCGCTGCACGAGCTGGAGCTGGCGGTGCAGGCGCATGGCCGGCCGGCGTTGACGGTGGTGAACCTGCGGCCGCCGCTGACGGCGTGGGAGCTGGGGCAGCGGCTGCGGGGGCTGGGGCTTGAGAGCCCGGTGGTGGTGCTGGGGGCGGCGGGCAGTGAGACGGCGTCGCCGTCGCTGCCGGGGGTGCAGTGGCTGGAGCGGCCGGCGGGCGAGGGGGAGCTGGCGTCAGCCCTCGAGCGGGTGTTGTGGCGGCTGGGGCTGGGAGTGCGGGGCGCGAGCCGGGGGCCGGAGGCGCACGGGCTCGTGGGGCGGTCGGGGGCGCTGGCGGAGGTCCTGACGAAGATCGAGAAGGTGGCGCCCGGGGACGCCAACGTGTGCATCTCGGGGGAGTCCGGGACGGGCAAGGAGCTGATCGCGCGGGCGATTCACGCGCAGAGTGCGCGCTGGGAGCGGCCGCTGGTGAC
>Ga0335085_10007051_pt1 | contig 17561 bp, 20 predicted proteins | sample Lox_Sample_45_FD_206712 | JGI IMG/M metagenome (GOLD analysis project Ga0335085, IMG submission 206712) | Soil microbial communities from Loxahatchee National Wildlife Refuge, Florida, United States - Lox_Sample_4.5 | ecosystem: Environmental > Terrestrial > Soil > Wetlands | place: USA...
TCCCGGAGCTTCACAAGCTCGATCGCCCGCCTGTGCGGCCGCCATCAGCCGCGACCAGCGCTCGTCCCTCACGACATCGTGACCGGGCTTCTCGGCCGCCATCCCGAAATCCGCATGTTCCCACGTAACTTCGCCGAGCGACCCGCGAACCCGAAAGTGCGGGCGCTCGGCAGCAACCAGCGATCCGCGGGAACGCAATCATAGCGGGAGAGAGTTCGATGCAAAAGCAGTCCACCCGGATTTCCGTCCTCGTCGCCTCCGCGGTCGCCGCGACCATCGGCGGCGCGATGCTCGCCAACGCAGCCGGCCCCGTGTCGGCGCCCACGGGCTTCAAGTCCGAGAAGTGCTACGGCGTCGCGGTCGCCGGCCAAAACGACTGCGCCGCCACCGGCAGCCATTCCTGCGGGGGCTTGGCCAAGATGACCGGCGATCCCCAGTCCTGGATCTACGTGCCCGCCGGCACCTGCGCGAAGATCAACGGCGGGAGCCTCACGCCCAAGAAGACCTGATGCGCCGAGCCTGAGAGAAGGGAGCGGGTGCGATGATCGCGGCTCAGCGCGTCTCCGCAGCGGTGCCGGCTCGTGCCGGCCTCGGCCTCCGGGGACCGCACGTGGCCGAGATCATCGCGACCCGTGCTGCCGTCGCCTGGCTCGAAGTACATCCCGAGAACTACATGAGCGAGGGGCCGGGCCTCGCGGCGCTCGAGCGCATCCGCCGCGACTATCCCCTGAGCCTCCACGGCGTCGGACTCTCGCTCGGCAGCGCCGAGGGGATCGACCCTGCTCATCTAGCGCGGCTCGGCCGTCTCGTCGGGCGTCTGGAGCCGGGGCTCGTGTCGGAGCATCTCTCCTGGAGCGTGAGCGGCGGCATCTATCTGAACGATCTGCTGCCGTTGCCGCTCGATGAAGAGGCTCTCGAGACCGTCGCGCGCAACGTCGAGACGATGCAGGAGGCGCTCGGGCGCCGCATCCTGGTCGAGAATCCCTCCGCTTACGTCCGGTTTCGCCACTCCACCATTCCCGAGCCCGAATTCCTCGAGGAGCTTGCGCGCCGCACGGGCTGCGGCCTCCTCTGCGACGTCAACAATGTCTACGTGAGCTGCGTCAATTTCGGCGGCGACCCCCAGGCCTATCTCGACGCGCTGCCCGCGGCCGAGATCGGCGAGATTCATCTCGCGGGCCACTTTCGTACGGCGCGGCAAGGCAGGCTTCTCCTGATCGACGATCACGGCTGCCGCGTCTCCGAGCCGGTCTGGGCGCTCTACGAGCACGCGCTCGAGCGCTTCGGCGCGGTGCCGACCTTGATCGAATGGGACCGCGAGATTCCGGCGCTCGACGTGCTCATGCGCGAGGCCGCGCGCGCCGATGCGCTCATGCGCCGCGCGAGCGAGGGAGTTGGCCGTGCCCGGGTTGCGTGACCTTCAGCGCAGTTTCCGCGTGGCCCTGCTTGCGGGCGATGCGGCGGCGCTCGCGCCTCTCCTCCTCGAGGACGGCATGTCCTACGAGAGCCGGCTCGATGTCTACCGGAACAACATCAGCGGCTCCCTTTCCGCCGTCTTGGCCGAGACCTTTCCGGCGGTGCGCCGCCTCGTCGACGCGCGCTTCTTCGACTACGCCGCGCAGACCTTCATCCGCACACTCCCGCCGGAAGGCCCATGCCTCCACGGCTACGGCGCCGCGTTTCCTGACTTTCTGGCGGAGTTCCCGCCGTGCCGGGAGCTGGTCTACCTCGCGGATGTGGCGCGGCTCGAATGGCTGCTGCACGAGGCCGCTTTCGCCGCAGAGGTACCGCCGCTCAGGGCGGCGGCGCTCGCCTCGGTGCCGGCCGAGAAGACACCGGCGCTGAAGCTCCGCTTCCATCCTTCGCTCGCGCTCCTCGAAGCGCCCTGGCCGATCGATCGCATCTGGGAGGCGAACCGGCCGGAGACGGGGAGCGAGGAGACCATCGATCTCGCCGAAAGCGGCGTCCGGCTCGAGATCGCGCGCCGCGCCGGCACGGTGGCGCTGCACCGCCTCGACGCCGCGGCCTTCGCCTTCCGCAGTGCCCTGCTCGAGGGATCGGCGCTCGAGACCGCGGCGCTGGCCGCGTTCGAGCGCGACCCGGGCTTCGACCTCGCGTCGGAACTGGCGGCGCTCTTTCGCGAAGAGCTCGTCACGGGAATCTCGAGATGATCGCGCAGGCGGCAACGCTCTTCCTCGGTCTCGCGGAGCGCGTTCCGCTATGGCTCGTTCAGATCTTCTTTCGCGTCGGCGTCTCCGGGATCTTCCTCAACGCCGGTCTCGGCAAGATCCAGAGCTGGTCGCAGACGGTGCAGCTCTTCGCCGACGAGTATAAGGTGCCGGTCCTGCCGCCGGAGATCGCGGCCTATATGGCCGCGAGCGTGGAGCTCGCCTGCCCGGTCCTGCTGGTGCTTGGCCTTGCCACGCGCCTTGCGACCTTGCCGATGCTGGGGATGTGCTTGGTCATCGGCGCCCTGGTCTATCCCGCGTTCTGGTACGAGCAGGTCCTCTGGGCGGGGCCGCTCCTGTTCCTGCTCGCGCGCGGGCCGGGGCCGGTCTCGCTCGACCGGCTGCTACGGCCGCTGATCCTCAGCCGCGGCTTCGCGTGATCACGTGCTGGATCAGGGACGAGATCGAGGGGACCTCGCCCTTCTGGAACGGGACCGGGCGGCAGACGCCCATGATGATCGTGCCCAGCCGCGCCATGCGCTGCGCGGCGTAGACCGCCTCCGCGAGATCGGCCGCGACCTTCTCCAGTAGACCCGTGCCGAGGTGCTGCATGAGCGCTCCGGTCACGAGGTCGACGGCGCCGAGCTTCCCGGTCTCCAGCAGCAGCCGGCGCAGGAGATGCGCGGTCGCGGCGACGCCGGGCCGGTGGCCGTAGGCGCCGGCAATGCCGCGGACCATCCGGAGGCCGCAGCCCAGGAAGAAGATCGAGTCCGTGATCGCCGTCGGGCTGATCGCGGTGATGGTGAAGGCCTGCAGCACCGCCGCGCGCACGGCGCCCTCCGCCTGCGCGTCCAGGGGGCGGATCACCGACTGCGAGAGGATCTCGATCTGCTGCGCCGCCGTGTGATGCGGCTGCACCTGGCGCTCATAGGCCTGAACGGCCGCGCGGCTCGCGACGTCCCGCGGCAGCGCAGCGAGGACATGGCCGATGTCGCGCCGGGCCTCGTCGGGCGTGAGCGCCGCACCCACGGGCGCGAGCCGAAGCTGGATCGTCTCGACGCTGCGCAGTCGGAAGAAGCTGCGGAGCTCGCTCACGATGAAATACAGGCCGCCGAGGACGCCCGCGCCGACCGCGACCGAGGCGATGATCCCCGTCGCGAGGCTCCGCTCATAGGCCGCGAGGATCCAACTGGCGGCGTCGATGCCGAGCCAGCCCAGGAGCAGGAGCCCGATGCCGAGGAGCGCGAGCCTCGCCCCGCGCCGGTGCCGGCGCCGCGGCGCGACGGACTCCGCGGGCGGCTTCGCCGCCGCCTCGGGCCTGGCGATCGGACCTTCGATCCTCGTCTCGGTGACGCGCGGCGCGGTCGCCGGCTCCTTCGCGGAAGCGGGCGGCGGCGCATCCACCTCGATCAAGCGTGGTCCGAGACCGTGCGGCGGCTCCGACGTGCTCGTCATCTGAGGCGGTCTCCCAGCAGGAATTCGAGGGCGGCGTCGAGGTTGATGTGGGGAATGCCGTCGGTCGGCGAGGCGTCGATGCCCGCGGGCTCGAAGACCGGCACGTTGAGGAAGGGCGCGCCCCAGCTCTGCGGCGGCGGCGGCCTGATCGGGACGCTGCCGACGAAGAGCTGCACTTGCTTCACGGAGCCGACGGGCTTGCCGATCACCACCTGTACCCGCTGGCCCTCGATTTCCTGCGTCGTCTCCTGCGTCGCGAGCACCGAGGCGATCGCCATCGCGTCGATCTTGGCGCTGCTGCTGCGCATCTCCAGCGTCGTGTCCGAGGCCATGTTGCGCAGGAGCTCCGCCAGATTGTCGCGCTGGATACTCGGGACGTGGTCGGCCTTGGTGGCCGCGAACAGCGCCTTCTCGATGCTGGCCCCGCCGAGCAGGGTCATCAGGATCGAGCGCTGGCCGTAGCGGAAGCTCCCGGCGAGCTCCTTGATCGCGAGCTTAGTGTCCTCGAACGCCTCCGGGCCCGCGAGCAGCGAGCGCAGCACGTCCACCAGCACGATCTGCCGCGTGAATTGCCGGAAGTGCTGCTGGTAGAACTCGGTCACGACCTGGCGCTTGTAGACCTCGAAGCGCGCCTGCATGAGGTGACCGAGGCTGTCCTGCGCGGGCTCGGAACCGCCCTCGGGCACGTCGAGCGGGCAGAAGCGGAGGAAGGGCGCGTCCTCGAGCAGCCCCTGGCAGAGGAAGCGTCCGGGCTGCAGGAAATTGAGCCCGTGCTCGTTGCGGGCCTTGAGGAGATAGGCGCGGTAGAGGGAATGCGCCTCATTCACCACCGCGTCGTCCGCAGGCTCGCTCGCGGGATGCCTCGCGATGAAGGCGAGGAATTCCTCCCCGACCTTCGCGCGGATGCCGCTCCGGCAAAGGCGCAGCGTGTTGCGCGACCATTCCGCGTAGCTCTGGCTCAGGAGCGGCAGGTCGAGCAGCCATTCGCCGGGATAATCGACGAGCTGCAGCCGCATCATCCCGGTGTCCCCGGCGAGCCGGCCCAGCGTGTTCGCGGGCTTGAAGCGCAGATCGACCTCGATCTCGCTCACGTCGGTGGTGCGCTCGGGCCAATCCGGCGGCCGCGCGCTCATCTTCGCGATGTTGGCCGTATAGGGAAAGCGCGGGAGAGTCTGCGCGCCGATGCTCTCGAGCTTTGCCGCGAGCAGCCGCTTCTCCGCGACGGCCTTGAGGAGCGGCATGCGCGGCGAGCCCTGGGTCGCGCTCAGGAGATTGTGGATGAGGCTCGTGATGAAGACGGTCTTGCCCGCACGGCTCAGGCCCGTGACAGCGAGACGCACCGTCGAGCCCGCGGCGAGATCCCTCATCTGCCCGACCTTGGCGAGGAACCCCGGCGCCTTGCCGATCACCTCCGTCGCCTTATCGAGGACGGTCGAGAACGAAGGGAGCTTCGCCATATCCGCGCGCCTCAAGGCCCTCCAGGCGGGAAGTGCGGCATTATGCGGGGAGAGAACGGCCAAAGGCAATTCGAGTCGCGACGCCCCGCGTCGGTTCTTGCGGCGCGCGCTTCCGACGCTAGACTCCGCCCCATGCCGAGCGCCCCCTCGCCCCGGATCGCGCTCCTGGGCTTCTCGATCGAATGCAACAAATTCGCCCCGCCCGCGACGGCGGAGGATTTTGCCGCGCGCGCGAGCGCGAGCAGCGCCGAGCTTCTGGCGGAGACGCGCGCCGCCAATCCGCGTATCACCCCGGAGATGCCGGGCTTCGTCGCGGCGATGGACCGGAGCGGACCCTGGACGCCGGTGCCGCTGCGCCTCGCGCAGGCGCAGCCGAACGGGCCCGTGGTGCATGCCTTCTTTGCGGAGCTCATGCGGGAATGGCGGCAGGGGCTCGAGGCCGCGAAGCCGCTCGATGGCGTCTATGTCTGCTCGCACGGCGCGGGGCTCACCACCGAGGACGACGATCCCGACGGCGCTCTCCTTGCGATGGCGCGCGAGGTCGTGGGCCCCGACGTGCCCATCGTCGCGACCTTCGACCTCCACGCTAACGTCTCCGAGCGCATGCTCGAGAGCATCGATCTCTTCGTGGGCTATCGCACCAACCCTCATCTCGACATGCGCGAGCGCGGCGAGGAGGCGGGGCTCGCGATGCGCGAGCTGCTCGCGGGCTTGAAGCCCAAGCACGCGCGCATCCGCCTGCCGATCGTGCCGCCGACGGTGACGCTGCTCACCGCGGGCGGCCCCTATGCCGAGCTGATCCGCCTGGGCCAGCAGCGGATGTCGCCGGAGATCCTCAACGTCTCGGTAATGGGCGGCTTCGCCTACAGCGACACCGCGAAGAACGGCCTCACCGTCATCGTCACCGCGCGGCGCGACGCGGGGATCGCGCAAGGCCTCGCCACGGAGATCGCGCGGCTCGGCTGGGAGAACCGCGAGCGCTTCCGCACCAAGCTCACCTCGCTCGAGGATGCAGCCGCCATGGCCGCGGCCGTTGGCGCGGACCCGAGCCGGCCCGCGCTTTGCTTCGCCGACGTCGCGGACAATCCCGGCGGCGGCGGGCGCGGCAACACCACCTACATGCTGAAGGCATTCCTGCGCGCGGGCGCCAAGGGAGTCCTGCTCGGCATCTTCAACGACGCGCCGCTCGCAGAGGAGGCGCATAGCCTCGGCCTGGGTGCGCGGTTCCGCGCGCGCTTCAATCGCGCGGAGCGGCAGAGCTTCTCCCGGCCCTTCGAGGCGGACGCGACGGTGCGCGCGCTCTCGGACGGGAATTGCGTGGGGCGGCGTGGCATCGTCGCGGGCCGGAAGGTGGCGCTCGGAAAATCCGCGGCGCTCGAGCTCGGCGGCATCACCGTGGTGGTGATCTCGAACCGCCAGCAATGCGCCGATCCCGTCTTCTTCGAGACCTTCGGCCTGGACATCGCGAAAGCGCGCTCCGTCATCGTGAAGTCGCGCGGGCATTTCCGCGGCGGCTTCGACGAGTTCTTCCGGAGCGAGCAGATCATCGAGGTCGACTGTCCCGGCCTCACCTCGCCCATGCTCGAGCGCTTCCAGTGGACGCGGCTACCGCGCCCGGTGGTCCCACTGGACGCGGAGGTGCGCTGGACGCCGCCGGACACGCTCCTCTCCCCATCGGGGAGAGGCTAGGTGAGGGGGTAAAGCCGCCGCACGCGTCGCACATTACGAGCGCCGCCCCTCACCCCAGCCCTCTCCCCGGCGGGGAGAGGGAGAATTTCGTATTTCACGCCTTCGCGTGCTGCCTCATGTGCTCGGCGATCGCGACTTGCGCGCGCTTGCGCAGCTCTTGCGGCGGCACGTCTTCCTTGTGCGTCGCGACGTGCCAGACGTGGCCGAAGGGATCCTCGAAGGATCCCATGCGGTCCCCGTAGAATTTATCCTCGACCGGCCGCAGGGTCTTGGCGCCTGCGGCGGTCGCGCGCTTCGCCGTCTCGTCGACGTCCTCGACGTAGAGGTGGATCGCGACGCCGGAGCCGCCGCTCATGCGCGGGCCATGCGCGCCCATTTCCGGAAATTCGTCGCTGAGCATGATCTTGGAGTCGCCGATGCTGAGCTCGGCGTGGCCGATCTTGCCGTCGGGATGCGCAATGCGCATTATCTCCTTGGCGCCGAACGCCGTCTTGTAGAAGGCGATCGCCCGCTCGGCGCCGTCGATAGTCATGTATGGGATCACGGAGTGATACCCATCTGGGACCGGTCTGATCTTGCTCGCGGGCATGCCGTCATCTCCTGCTGGAAAGCGCGCCTTGGCGCGAAACGAGGATCAATCTGGTCCGGGGCATGCGCGGGTCAATCCCGTCCCGAGGAGGTCACGCTAACGCCGCGCGAAAGCACGCTACGATCTCCGGCAACTGATCGTCGCGGAGCGAAACCGGGGAGAGAATGATGAGGCCCTCGCCCGCGCGCGAGACGTTGCAGCGGAGGCTCGGCTTCCCCGCCTCGAGCCGACGCGCGACCGCGCGCATGTCGAGCCCGTCGCGGCGCGGCTTCAGGCGTACGGCCAGCAAGGGAATACCGCTCTCGCGGCCATCGGGCGCGGACTCGACCGCGAGATCCGGGATCGAATTCAGGCCCGCGAGCAGTTCCGCGGAGAGCCGGCGCCAGCGCTCGGCGCGGGCGCCGGTGTCGGCGGCGAAGAGCCGGAGGGCGGTAAGGAGCCCCACGATCTCTTCCTTGCCGACCTTGCAGGGACGGCCGATCCCGTGCTGCGGCAGGCCCGGCAGGCTCTGCTTGCTGATGAAGGTGGGCGGCGGGTTGAACTGCTCGAAGAAAAGATCGAGGTCGAGCATCTGCAGGGCGGCGGCCGCGATGAGCTCGCGCTTCCCCGCGAGGATGCCCGAGGCCTGCGGGCCGCCGATCGCCTTGCCGCCGCTGAAGGCGACGAGGGCCGCGCCTTCCGAGATGAAGCGCCGGAGATTCTCCTTGGGCGGCAGCTCCGCCGCGGCGTCGACGACGACGGGCACGCCCTTCCCACCCGCGGCCGCCACGACCTCCGGCAGCTTCGGGAGCGCGAAGGGCTTCGCGAGATAATAGACCGCCGCGGTACGCTCCGTGATCGCCGCCGCGATCTCCCAGGCCTCCGTGTCGCGGACGCCGGTGCCGGCGAAGCGGTCGGGGAGCCCCACCTCGACGACATGGGCGCCGAGCGCGCGCGCGGCGCGGTCGTAGAAATTGCGGTGGCTGCGCGGCACAAGGATCTCGCTTCTCATACCGGAGGCGTCGGGCAGCCGGTTCATCTTCTCGGGATCGAGGCCGGTGATGCAGGCCGCCAAGCCCAGCAGCACGCCCGCCGCCGCACCCGAGGTCACGAGCCCCGCCTCGGCGCCGGTCGCCGCGGCGATCTCCTGGCTCGCGCGCGCCTGCAGCTCCACCATGTCGACGCAGTATTGCGAGGCCTCCACCATCGCCTGCGCCACTTCCGGCGCCATGATGCCGCCGGAAAGCCGTGTGTTCGTGCCGTAGGCGTTGATGATGGGCGCGACGCCGAGACGCTCGTAGATGCCGCTCATGAGGTATTCCAATCCCGAATGTGGCCCTGCCTTGACCGGCGGCCGGAAGCAAGGAATAACCGCCGGCGCGTTCGGACGCAAAACACCTCAAGGGAGAATCCGGCGATGGCGGGCAAGCGGTTCAGCGGCGCCGAGGCGGCCTATGGTGAGGATGCGGCCTCGGCGGCGGGGACGAAGCAGGCGGCGGAGACCGCGATCGCCGTGCTGAAATCCGGCGGCAACGTCGTCGACGCCGCGATCGCGGGCTCGGCGGTGCTGGCGGTGATGATCCCCAACGCCACCAGCATCGGCGGCGATCTCCTCTGTCTCGTGAAGCTCGGCGATGAGCCGATCATGGCCGTCAATGCCACCGGGGCCGCCCCCAGGCGCGCAAGCATCGAGGCCTATAAGGCGCTCGGCCACCGCTTCGTGCCGGACTCGGGCGGGCTCTCCGTGCAGGGACCGGGCCTCGTCGCGGGCTGGCAGGCGCTCCACGAGCGCTGGGCAACGAAGCCGCTCGCGGAGCTGCTGGCGCCGGCGATCGCGCTCGCGCGCGACGGCTTTCCCGCGGGCTGGCGCGTTGCCGCCGCGGTACGGCAGCGCGCGAAGGACTACGCGAGCCTCCCGGGCTTTGCCTCGGTCTTCGCGCCGGGCGGCGCGCCGCTCGAGGAGGGCGCGCGCTTCGTCCAGCCCGCGCTCGCGCGCACGCTCTCGACCATCGCCGAGAAGGGCCCCCGCGTCTTCTACGAGGGGCCGATCGCCCGCGATATCGCGAATGCCGTGCAGCAGGCCGGCGGCTTCCTCGCGGAGGACGATCTCGCGGATATCAGGGCCGAGCTGCTGCCTGTGCTGAAAGCGCGTTATCGCGGGCTCGAGATCGTGACGCAGCCGCCGGTGACGCAAGGGCTCATCCTGCTGCGCGCGCTCCGCCTCCTCGAGGAGCTCGCGCCCGATCCGCGCCGCATTCCGGCGGCGCAATTCTGGGCGCGCGCGGCGCGCGCGCTCCGCCGCGCCTTCGACGAGCGCCTGGCGATCCTTCGCGACGGGCCCGAGGCGCGGGCGCAGGCGGAAGCGATCGTCGCGGGACGCGCGGAGAGTCTGGGCCTGCCGCGCTTCGAGTTCGCGGGCACCGCCGACAACACCTCGAAGATCTCCGTGCTCGACCGCCACGGCAATGGCGTCGCGCTGATCCAGAGCGTCTTCGCCGAGCTCGGCTCGGGCGTGGTGGCGCCCGAGACCGGCGTCCTCCTCAACAACCGCATGATGGGCTTCTTCCTCGATCCCGCCCGCGCCAATCACCTGGCGCCGGGACGGCGCACCATGCACACGCTTCACACCTTCATGGCCTCCGACGCCGCGGGACTCAAATGGATCGGCGGCTCGCCCGGCGCCGACAACCAGCCGCAGGTGAACCTCCAGGCCCTCGCGCGCATCCACGATTTCGGCGAGGCGCCGGAAGCGGCGGTGGCGGCGCCGCGCTGGTCGGTCGTCCCCGGCACCAAGCCCAAGGACATCGCGATGCAATCCCCCGGCGTCGAGTGCGAGAAGGGCGTGCCGCAGGAGGTGCAGGCGGCGCTTGCGGCAGCGGGCTTCGCAGTCACGGAGAAGCCCGAGCTCCGTGCCGGCAGCAGCAAGATCGTGGGACGCGACGTGCGGCCGGGCGAGCTCGGCGCTTACGCGGATTGGCGGCGCGAGGGAGACGTCGCGGCTTCCTAGGCGCGGCGCGCGAGGAAGCCCGCGATCATGTCCCGCGCCTTGGCAATCGCGGCGTCGGCCACGCCGGCGGCCTCGTCCTCCGGCAACTCATTCTCGCGACATTGCGCGATGATCTCGAAGCGGCGCTCGTTGAGATAGATCTCGCGCTCGACCGCGTTCGGCATGCGCGTCGCGGAGGTCGCGACGCTCATGGCGTAGATCATGGCGAGTCCGGTCCACTTCTCATTCATGGTCGGACCCCGCCGCCGCGATCATAGCCCGCGCCCGGAGCGGGCGCGCGGGCGCCGAAACAGGCTGCGCTCGATGAGATCCGCTTCCGCCTCGAAGGCCTCGGCGAGCGACAGTAACGCCTCGGCCGACTCGCGATTCTCCGTCCCATCGGCGAGATGGCGGTAATGGTGTACGCGGCCGCGCATGAAATCGGTGTCGAGCATGGGCTCTCGCACAGGATTGGTCTCTACGCGAATCTCGACCTCCGAAGGTTAAGGAATCCCTAAACGACCAAGGCCCATGGCCCGGAAATCGTCCCGCGCGCATCGCCGCGCAGTTGAAACGGGCGCGCCGCTCCCCACCTAATGGTCGCCGCCGGATAGAATTCCCCGTCGGCCGAACCGGGAGGGCAGGTTCCATGTTCATCAGCGGCTCACTCATCGTCGCGGGCGCGTTCGCGTTCCTCGGCATCGTCGTGGTGGCGCTCAGCGTCCGCACGGTGCCGCAGGGCTACACTTACGTGGTCGAGCGGCTCGGCCGCTATCACAAGACGCTCTCGCCCGGCCTCAATCTCATCGTGCCGATCGTCGACGCCGTGCGCGCGCGCGTGAGCATGCGCGAGACCGTCCTCGACATTCCCGAGCAGTCCGTGATCACGCGCGACAACGCCGCCGTCTCCGCGGACGGCGTGCTCTTCTACCAGGTGCTCGACCCCGTCAAGGCGATCTACGAGGTCGTGAGCCTGCCGCAGGCTATCCAGACCCTCGCGATGACCACGCTGCGCAACGTCATGGGCTCAATGGAGCTCGACGAGATCCTCTCGAAGCGCGAGACCATCAACGCGCACCTGCTGCAGGCGCTCGACGAGGCAACCGCCTCCTGGGGCACGCGCGCGGCCCGCATCGAGATCCGCGACATCCGCCCGCCCGACGACATCGTCCAGGCGATGGCGCGCCAGCTCAAGGCCGAGCGCGACAAGCGCGCGCAGATCCTCGAAGCCGATGCCAACAAGGAAAGCCAGATCCGCATTGCCCAAGGCAAGCTCGAGGCGGCGAAGCTCCAGGCCGAGGCGCGGGAGCGCCTGGCGCAGGCGGAGGCGACGGCGACGCGGCTCGTCTCCGAGGCGGTTGCCAGCGGCTCCGTGCAGGCCATCAACTACTTCCTTGGACAGAAATACGTCGAGGCGCTCCAGGCTTTCGCGGCCTCGCCCAATCAGAAGGTCCTGATCCTGCCCACGGACCTCGCCGGGCTCGCCGGCACCGTCTCCGGCGTGGGCGAGATCGTGAAGGAGGTCTTCGGCGGCGGCGGCGCGCGCACGGTCTCGGCGCCGGCTCCGATCCGCGGTACCGACGGCAGCGCCACGCCCGCGCCCGGCCCCTGGGGCGGCGCGGGCTGAGGCGGGCACGGGAGAGCACCCATGGCTTATTGGATCTGGCTCGTGCTGGGCTTCGGCCTTGCCGCCATCGAGGCCGTCACCACGACCTTCGTGCTGATCTGGTTTGGGATCGCCGCCGCCGCCGTGGGGCTCGCGGTCTGGGCCATGCCCGGGCTCGACGAATGGGTGCAGTTCGGCGGCTTCGGCGCGCTTTCGCTGGCGCTCCTGGTGCCGGCCTGGATGATCCGCGCACGGCTCCGCCAGCATGGCCACCCCATGCGGCCCGAGCTCATCAACGACCGCGCCGCGCAATACGTGGGCCGCACCATCGTCCTCGCGGAGCCGATCTCCCACGGCCAGGGCCGCGCCTTCATCGGCGACACGCTCTGGCAGTTGAGCGGCCCCGACCTCGAGGCCGGCCGAGCCGTCCGCGTGGTCGGAAGCCGGGGCATGGTGCTGCGTGTCGAGGCGGCCGAGACCGCATAGTTCCTGCCCACGGATGTGGGAAATTTCCCATGTTATTGCCCACTTTAGGCGTGGGACGATTTGTGGTTGACCGAGTGGGCAGGCGGCGGTTCAATCCCTGGAAAAGGAAGGAGTCCAGGGGTGAACGCCGAGACGTTGCTGCGCGAGATTTCCGACTACTGCCGGCGCGCCGGGCTCGCCGAGTCGACCTTCGGCCGTCTGGCCATCAATGACGGCAAGCTGGTGAGCCGGCTCAAATACGGCGGCCGCATCACCACCGACACCTTCGACCGCATCCAGGCCTACATGGCATCGCATTCGCCCGCGGCGAATTCGAGCGCGAGCGTGCTGATGCCGCCCACCGCACCGCCGGCACCCGCGGCACCGCCGCCGCCCGCGCCCGCGGAGCCCGCGGCCGGCTTCCGCTTCTACGACAACCGGCAGAAGTATCTGCTCTTCGTCAATACCTGCAGCGAGAAATGGGTGGTGGCGCAGCGCGTGGCCCTCGAGCTCGCGAACGTCCATCCGCGCCCGCCGGCGCTCCGCCTTTTCGACGCCGGCGTCGGCGACGGCACGGTGCTCGCGCGGGTGATGCGGGCGATGCACGACCGCTTCCCGACCATGCCGCACTACATCGTCGGCAAGGAGATCAGCCTCGAGGACGTGCGCCTCACCCTCGACAAGATGCCCGACCGCTTCTTCGAGCACCCCTCGACCGTGCTGGTCATGACGAACCTCTATTACTCCGAGGCGCCGTGGCTCACGCCCGCCTCCGTCACGGCCGCGACAAGCCTCGTCTGGCACGAGCTCGCGCTCACCGGAAACACCTCGCACCACTTCGAGCAGCAGATCCTCGATCTCCAGGGCTTCCTCTCCGAGCACTGGCGCGCGCGGATGAGCAAGACCTCGGGCAATCCCGTCTACGACCGGCCGGTCGTGCTGGTGATCTACCGCGACGATCACAAGTTCCTCCTGGACCCCGTGCTGCCGAAGCGCGGCGCCACGCGCGCCGATTTCGACCTCGTGATCGCCTCGCAGCCCTATCGCGCGCGTGCCTCCGCGGAGTTCAAGGCGAAGCGGGTGATCGCTCCCCTCGCGCGGAGCCTCGCGCCCGGCGGACGGCTCCTCACCATCCACTCCTACGGCAAGGACCCCGGCCTCGAGATAATCCAGAAGATCTGGCCCGGCGAGAACCCCTTCACGACCGACCGGCACGAGCTCCTGAAGACTGCGAAGGCCGAGCTCGGGAGCGCCGGCCGCGAACTCAACTTCAACGCCTATGCCGATGGCCGCTCGGTCTTCCGCTACGACATGCACACGCTGCCGAGCGAGATCAGCGACACCATCGGCACCTCGACGCTCTTCGCCGCATGGAACGCCGCGATCTACGTCGCGCAGATCGAGGACCGGCGCCTGGCCGAGGTGATCGCCGACCGCCGCTATCTCGATGCGACCCGCGAGGTGCTGCAGAAGCACGGCGGACTCTGGTTCTTCGACGAATCCTACGTGATCTCCCGCAAGCGGGATTGACGGCGGTGCCCGGGGCGGCGGCCTCTCCTCCCCTCTCCGCTCCCGGCCTCGAGGAGCTGCGCGGCCGCATCGCGGCGCTCGCCGCGGGCGCCTCGCTCGAGACGGCGGCGCGGCGCCCCGCCGACATAGACGCCTACCGCGATCAGATCGATGCCGGGCGCGACGTCTACGTCAACCATCTCCCCGGCGAGAGCTATCACGAGGTGATTGCGGCGGCGGCGCGGCTTGCCCGCGCGGGGTTCAATCCGGTGCCGCATCTGGGCGCGCGGAACTTCACGGGCTTCACCCAGCTCCGCGACTGCATCGAGCGCCTTGCCGGCGAAGCGGCGCCGCGGCAGGTGCTGGCGATCGCCGGGGACGTTGCAAAGCCCGCCGGCCCCTACGCCTCGAGCCTCGATCTGCTCGCGACGGGCTTGTTGCAAGAAAACGGCATCGCGCGCGTCGGAATCGCCGGATATCCCGAGCAGCACGCGCGGATCGGAGACGGCGCGCTCTGGGCGGCCCTCAGCGCCAAGGTCGCGCTCGCGCGCAAGAGCTCGATCGAGCTCTACATCGTCACGCAATTCTGCTTCGAGGCGGCCCCGATCCTCGCCTGGATCGCGCGGCTCCGGGCGAGCGGAATCGGCCTTCCGGTCCGCATCGGCCTTGCCGGCCCCGCGAGCCTCCGCACGCTTCTTGTCTATTCGCTCCGCTGCGGCATCGGCGCTTCCGTGCGCGCGCTCGGGGCGGATGCGGCCTCGATCGCGCATCTCGTGACGCAGACGGGGCCGGAGCCGATCCTGCGCGCGCTCGCGGCGGCGCCGGAGACGGAGCGAGAGATCGCGGGTTTGCACTTCTTCCCGTTCGGCGGGGTCCGTCGCACCGCTGCCTGGCAGCGCGCGATCGCCCGCCGCCGCTTCGGCATGGAGCCGGGTGGGGCGGGATTCCGCGTCGACTATCGGATCTAGGCCGAAGCCGCGGTTTTCGCGCCGTCGAGCGGGAGACGCGCGCCGAGGAGATCGGCGATGCGCTGGGGATCGTCGGTGAAGCGCATGCCGACACCCCGGCCCTTCTGCCAGACCACCTCGGCTCTGAAGGCGCCGAATCGGTCGAGGATCAGCCGGACCTTCGTCCCTTTCTCCACGGGCTCGGCGAAATGCAGCCGCGCTCCGCCCAAAGAGAGGTCGACGACGGCGCAGGGATGCGTCGCCCCGCCGATCTCGAGCCGCGCCTTCCAGAGCACGCGCTTGCGCACGGTTTTCCGCTGCGCCTTCGCTTCTTCCTCAGTTCCTGGCTGGTTGCCCCTGCGGGACTCGTCGCCGCCCATATCCGCTCCTGACGCCTCGGGATTAAGGACTCCCTGAAAAGGTAACGAGAGTGTGCCGCGGACAGCTTTCTTGATGGTTAGGAGTTGCGCGCAGTTCCGCCGAGTTTTCCCGGCTTTTTATCGAGATCCGATCAGGCGGACTCGAAGAGAATCTCCTGCGCACCGTGCCAGAGCACGTGCTCGCCGAGCGGCCGCAGCCGCTCGCGCCCCTCCGTCACCGTGAGGAAGTGATTGCCCGCGAGCTGTCCCACCTTGCTCGCGAAGCGGACGCCGCCATAGGCGAGCAGGATCTCGGTCTCGCTGACGCCGCCGGGATAAAGCAGGATCTCGCCCGGCGCGGGATAGCTCGTGTGGTTCTCGAATCCGAGCCCGAGGTCGAGCTCCCCGAGCGGTATCCAGCAGGCCTCCCCGCTCCAGCGAACGTGGATGATCTTCTGCCTGAACGGCAGCAGCGACTGAAACTTCGCGCATGTCTTCGGCGCCGCCGCGCTCTCGAGGCGCGCGCCGAACGTGAAGGAGCCGGCGGTGATGCGGAGATTGGTCAAGAGGGGCTCCGGGTGCAGACGCAAAGAAGCAGCATAGATCGCCTATTCGCCTCTGTCTTCGCGGCCTTGCGAGACTATGGCAGAACGGTCCCGATCACCGCCATGCAGTCGCCGGCCTGGATCAAGCCGGGAAAATGGCGGCCCACGAGGACGCCGTCGAGGCGCGAGCGGTATTCCCAGGGGGCGAGGCCGGTGCGGCCGATGGGATGGACGCGGGCGACGATCTCTCCCGCTCGTACCGCCGCGCCGAGATCGAGGCAGGTCTCGATGAGCCCGGCCTCCTCGCTGAAGACGAAGCAATCCGCGGAGGGCATGTCGAACCAGCGGGTCGGGCGGCGCTCGATCCCGCCGCGGAGAATGCCGGCGTGGCGCAGCAGGTTGCGCACGCCGCGGCCCGCGACCGCGATCGTCTCGGCCCGCGCGGTGCCGCCGCCGCCGAGCTCTGTCGTGAGAAACACCTTGCCCATTTCCTCCGCCGTCGTGTCGAACATGCCGCGCGCGTCGATCTCCAGCATGCGCAGCGAATAGGGAGCCCCGAAGGCCTCGACGGCGGCGAAGCAGCGCGCTTCCTGCGCCTTGTCCGGGAGAACGTGCGCGGCGGCATAGGGGAGGAAGTCGAGCGTTTTGCCGCCGGAATGGATGTCGAGCACGAGATCGGCCATCGGCAGCAGCGTCCGCGCGATGTAATCCGCGATCTTCTCCGTGATCGTGCCGTCGGGCCTTCCGGGGAAGCTGCGGTTGAGGTTGCCGCCGTCGATAGGCGACGTGCGCCGTCCCGCGCGAAAGGCCGGATAGTTCATCGCCGGGAGCACGATCACCCGCCCGCTCACCTCCTCGGCCTTGAGGCTCCGCGCGAGGCCGAAGAGCGCGATCGGCCCTTCGTACTCGTCGCCGTGATTGCCGCCCGTCAGCAGCGCGGTCGGACCGGTCCCGTTCCTGACGATGGCGATGGGGATCATCACGGAGCCCCAGGCGGAGTCGTCGCGACTGTGCGGGAGGCGGAGGAACCCGTGCTGCACGCCGTCGCGCGCGAAATCGACGGTGGCCGCGACCGGCGAAGGCGGCACTGCTTTCGGAGCGTCCGGCATGCCGCTCACGACTTCACGAAGAGCTTGCGCGGCACCTTCGCCAGGCACTCGACGCCGGTCCCGGTGATCGCGATGCTCTCGGTGATCTCGAGCCCCATGTCCTGGAGCCACAGGCCCGTCATGAAATGGAAGGTCATGCCCGGCCAGAGCTCAGTGCGGTCGCCGGGACGGAGGCTCATCGTGCGCTCGCCCCAGTCCGGGGGATAGCTGAGGCCGATCGAGTAGCCGGTGCGGCTCTCCTTGACGATCCCGTACTTCTTGAGAACGGCGAAGAAGGCATTGGCGATGTCCTCGCAGGTATTTCCGGGCTTCGCCGCCGCGAGCCCCGCCTCCATCCCCTCGAGCACCGCCTTCTCGGCGTCGAGAAAGGCCGGCGTGGGCTTGCCCAGGAAGACCGTCCGCGAGAGCGGGCAGTGATAGCGCTTGTGGCAGCCGGCGATCTCGAAGAACGTGCCTTCGCCCCTGCGCATCGGGCGGTCGTCCCAAGTGAGGTGCGGCGCTGCCGCATCGGCGCCCGAGGGCAGCATTGGCACGATCGCGGGATAGTCGCCCCAGATCCCATCGACGCCGCGGATGGCGGCGTCGTAGATCTCCGCGACGAGATCGTTCTTGCGCATGCCCGGCTCGACCTTCTCGACGATGCGCGCGTGCATGGCCTCGACGATGCGTGCCGCGCGGCGCATGCAGTCGAGCTCCTG
>Ga0335085_10007052_pt1 | contig 17559 bp, 18 predicted proteins | sample Lox_Sample_45_FD_206712 | JGI IMG/M metagenome (GOLD analysis project Ga0335085, IMG submission 206712) | Soil microbial communities from Loxahatchee National Wildlife Refuge, Florida, United States - Lox_Sample_4.5 | ecosystem: Environmental > Terrestrial > Soil > Wetlands | place: USA...
TCGATGACCGCGGCCAGGTCATCGGCGCGGCGACCTTCACGTCGACCCAGGGGGACCAGATCGTCCAGGGTTTCAACTTCCTCATCCCGGTCGAGACGATCCAAGAGGCGGCGCGCGCGGCGGGAGTCGTGCCCAAGGGCGACAGCATGTTCACGCGGCTATGGAACCACGGGGTAGACCTCTATGTCCGCGATCTGCACTACCGGGCCTACCGGAACATGAGCGCCGCGGACCGGATCCACCCGGGCTTCCCCGACGTGGAGCGCGTCCGCGAGGATTGCGATATCAAGCACAAGGAGCAGGGGTACCTGCACCGGGAGGAGGTCCAGTGGGCCCTGATTGGTGCGGTGTTCTTGGGGGGGATCGCGGGGGTGTGGTTCGGGGGGAGGCGCGTCATGTTCGCCACTCGGCAAGGCATTCGCAGCATTGTCCGCGAGGAGCTCGACGCACGGAACGAACGCTCCCAGCGCTGAGTGCTTTGCCTGGGTGCCGAGCTAGCTGTTGCCTCCCGGGCAGGTCGTCCTCCGTGCCCTCTCCGAGCCAGTGTATAGTTCGGGCCGAGAGGAGGCGACCCCATGGCGGAGAAAACGAAGGCTCGGGTCGAAGGACGGGCCCGGGTCGTGCCCGATCTGAAGCCGGGCAAGTATGGCGATGGTCTTCCACTCGACGAGGTCAAGTATCTCGAATGCAAGATCATCTTGAGGCCGAACCAGTTCACGTCCCGGCAGAGCCTGTTCGACTTCAGCAAGCTCATGCGGCGGCCCGCCAAGGAGAGCGGGGTCGATTTCGACACCGCGGCCTTCGCCGACGAGCCGCTCCAGATCCGGGAAGTGCTGTTTCTCGATACCTCCGACTTCCGACTCTACAACAATGCCTTCATCCTGCGGCGCCGTGTCCCATACAAGGACGGTTTCCCGACCGGCGACCCGGAGATCGTCTTCAAATACCGCCACCCGGACCCGCAGAAGGCCGCGGAAACGGACGTGCGTCCCAGGATCACCGGGCCCTACCGGATCAAGTTCAAGGCGGAGGCGCTGCCGCTCAAGGACGGCCTCGGGGGGATTCGCATGCTCTACTCCCACAACGTGGAGTTCGGCTTGAGCGCGGTGCGTGAGGGGGATCGCTCGACGTCCATGGATGCGATCACGCGCGTGCTCCCAGCGCTCGAGTCGGTCAAAGGGTCCCCGGGCGAGCGGATCGAGCTCGTCAGCGGGACGATCGTGGAGGAGGTGCTTCAGGACATCGGGACGCTGGACTTCGGCAAGGGGCTGACCGCCGTGGCCAACGTCGCGTTGTGGCGCAACCGGGGCGACCATAGTCCGCTGATCGGGGAGTTCGCATTTCAAATCAAGTTCAAGCGCCGGGAGGATCTGAACGAGAGGGCCGTGAAGCGGGGAACGGCGTTCTTCCTCTCGCTCCAGAATGCCGCGAGAGACTGGATCCAGCTCGGGGCCACCAAGACGGGCGTGGTGTATCGGCTGAAGGGGAATCCTCCCCGTGCGCACGAGTGAGGCCACCGGGCCGCCCGCGACCACCTGACCCGGGCGCGGTCGCCACGAGGCCGTCATGAAGCGTCCCTGCTTCGTGCCGCAGGATGTGACCGGCGTTCGCTTCGCCGTCAACGTGTTCATTGCGTCGGCGATCCTGTGGTACCTGCTGCGCGACGTAGCGGACACCAACCCGATCTGGGCCATCGCCTCGATGGTCGCAGCGTCCGAACCGCAGGTGAAGGAGGCGGCCCGCATGTTCCGCGCGCGCATCATCAACGTGCTCGTCGGGTGCGCGGTCGGGCTGCTCTTCGTCGTGCTGGGCGGGTCGAGTGAGTGGAAGCTTCCGCTCGCCTTGGCGGTGGCCGTCCTCGTGTCGTCGTACCTGATCCACATCCAGACGATGTGGCGGCAGGCGCCGATCACGGCGGCCATCGTCATCGCGGCGGGCCTGACGCACCACTCCAAGCTGAGCGGCGTCGAGCACGGCCTTCACAAGGTGGCGGAGGTCCTTCTCGGGTGCGCGATGGGCCTGCTGGTCAGCTTCGTGATGTCGAGGGTCTGGCCGCTGCCCGAGGTGGGGAAGAAGGCAGGGCCCTGAGCCCCCAGGGCAGACGGTCGGGGAGATCCCTTGCGTCGGCCTCGTCGTACGGCAGGACGGTGCATACTATGCCCCGAACAGGGCGTTGACGTCGAGGGCGTTTTCAGCCAGGGTGACGGCAGCACGGCAAGCCACGAACTCGGCCGTGCTGACCCGGTGGCGCAGATCACGGGGTCCAGGCGCGGCTGGGCCCTACCTCTTCCACAACTGACGCGGACCCGATGGAGGGGCACTATGGCACTGCGAATCAACAGCGAGGCACCGAACTTTACCGCCGACACCACACAGGGCAAGATCAACTTTCACGAGTGGATCGGCAACGGCTGGGCCATCCTCTTCTCGCATCCCAAGGACTTCACGCCGGTCTGCACGACCGAGCTCGGCTACATGGCCGGCCTGAAGCCCGAGTTCGACAAGCGCAACTGCAAGATCGTCGGACTCAGCGTGGACCCGGTCGACGACCACAAGCGCTGGTCAAAGGACATCCAGGAGACGCAGGGGCACGCGGTGACGTACCCGATGATCGGCGATCCCGAGCTGAAGGTGGCCAAGGCCTACGACATGCTGCCGGAGGAGTCCGGCTCTACCTCGCAAGGCCGGACGGCCGCCGACAATGCGACGGTACGCTCGGTGTTCGTCATCGGACCCGACAAGAAAGTGAAGGCGATGCTAACGTACCCGATGTCCACCGGTCGCAACTTCGACGAAGTGCTGCGCCTGCTGGACTCCTGCCAGCTGACAGCCAAGCACAAGGTGGCCACGCCCGTGAACTGGAAGCAGGGCCAGGACGTGATCATCGTTCCCGCCGTGTCCGACGAGGACGCGAAGAAAACGTATCCCGGGGGCTGGAAGGCACCGAAGCCGTATCTGCGAATCGTGCCCCAGCCGAAGTAGGTGGATCTAGCGCCGCGCCGGTAGCGGTGAGCTGGCTACCGGCGCGGCGAAGACCCACCTGGAGGCTTCTCCGGAAGAGTCGGAAGCTACGGATTTCTGGTCAAGGTTCGGCTACCTAGTAGTCAGGGTGTCGTTCTCGGAAGTGATCAGCACGACGCGACCGCGGTCGAAATGTATCCTGCGCTCGAGCGAAAGCGCCTTACCGGTGGCTCCGGCAATGTGGGGCGTGAACGTCACGGACACCTCGTGATCGCCGGGCGCAATCCTCAGGTCCTCCTCGACGCTCAAGGGGCGATCCGCGCGGAGCCCGGGGGACCTCACCAGCTTCTCCGCCACGACCCGGCCGTCGACGACAGCCCTCAGGTCGTAACTGAGGACCTCGCTCACGCACTCGCGCGGCTGGCGCATGTGAACCGGGCGGCGGGCCAGCTCCTCGGGCGTGAGATCACGGCACTGCTCCTTGACCTGACCCGCCAGCCGCCATCCGAGCCTCAGGAGGGCATGATCCGGGTCTGTTCCCTGGGACCACCCGCTGCCCAGGGCCAGCCCGCCGAGCAGTAGCGCGCTGAACCCGGCTGCCATCGCGGGCCGGAAAACCCTTCGAACCAGGCCCCTGCGGCCGGTTGAGGGCAGCACCGCCAGGCCGTCGAGGGCCGCGGTGATCTCCGGCCACTCGCCCGTCGAGTAGTGGAACACCTGGACCGGCAGCTGCGCGATCCGGCCTGGAACAGCCGGAGCGCGTTCGGCGAGGATGCGCAGGTCGGCGAGCGTGGCACCCTCCCGGTGGACGCAGTTCTGTGCCGGGCATCCCAGGATGACGGTGGCGCCGAAGTGGCCGCCGAGGTAGGACACCGTGCCCGGATGGAGGGTCCCCGCGCAGTCCACCTCGAAGTACTCCACCGAGCCATCGCTCCCGAACCGCTCCCGCAGCCTGGCCGGGAGGCCGCCGTTGTTCCGGCAGCTGACGAGCAGCGCCCTCTTCGCCGGGTTGGTCGTGCCCGCCACGAGCTGCCTCGCGGAGGCGAGCTGATGTGTGGCCGTCCGGCCCTCGGGGCCGATCGCCAGGGATGCGCAGGAGCCGGCGCAGAGGCCACAGCTCACGCAAAGGTCGGTCAGGATGTCGGCACGGAGTGGATGCTTCTCGGGATGCTTGCCGGGCACCATCTGGATCGCGTCATACGGGCAGTCTCGGAAACACTGCTGGCACCCCTCGCAGCGGTCCGGGTCGACGAACGCAGCGGGCGGCCGCCGGTTCTTCTGGGGTCTCACGAGCCACGGCAGCGCGAGAAGCAGCCCGGCGAGGAGTCCGCTGATCCCGAGCCCGGCGACCGGTGAGCCCTGCGCCAGGGGGAGCCAGAAGCCGTAGAACCAGTCCGTGCTCACGCGGCCGGGTATGGTCAGCAGGTCGGCCGCCGGCGGGAGAGGGGCGGGCCAGAGCATCGAGAGGGCAACGAGCCCGACCAAGGTCCACCACACGACTCTCCGCTCCGGAAACCACGCCGCTCGGGCGAGCCGGGAGGTGTGCAGCCAGAGAAAGCCGATCATCCCCAGTGGAATGGCCACGTGGAGGAAGAGGTTCATGAAGAAGAAGGGGGCGGCGACCGGCTTGTCACCGACGAACGCTCGATCGGGAGGCTCCGGGAAGAGCGGAAGCAGCCGGAGTATCTTCGCGCCGGCGACGGCCAGCTTCTGGCCGAACTCGTCCCAGACCAGGACGAATCCGGTCACGGCGGACAGGAACATCATCCCGACGAGCAGGACGCCCGTGATCCACGCGAGTGCTCTCGGTCCCCACGTCTTGCCCTGGACGAGCAACCGGAGCACATGGATCAGGACGGCGACGACGGCGGCGTCGGAGACATAGCGGTGCAGGGCACGGATCCAGCGTCCGAGGAACACGTCCCTCTGGATGCCAGCCATCGACTCGTAGGGGCGTCCGATCTCGTAGACGAAGAGCAGGTAGACGCCAGTGACCAGCGCTACCGTGAGACACAGCGACGCCAGCGTGCCGGTGCGATGGAGCGGATTGTACTTCGACGAGTAGAGCCGATCGAAGATCCGATCGAGGCTCTCGACGAGATATTCGAGCCCCCGAGTGCCGCCCGGCCGCCAGTATTCATAGCGCTGGTACGTGTCAACCGGCACGTGCGGCCCCCGTGGCGAGCCGGTCGAGCCCTTCCCGGATCCAGGCCGACGGGGGATTGTTGAAGGTGTAGGCGAGCCGGCCCTCGGCGTCGACCAGGAACACCAGGCCGGGATGGCTGATTTCCCCGGTTTTCTCGTTGCGCTCGAAGGGCACGTGATAGGCATTGACGACGCGCAGGACCTCGGCCGCGCGCGCCGACGACAGGACGTGGAAGTTCCTCGGAATGTCCCACTGCCTCGCGATGCCGGGGAGCCCGCTCGGAGTATCCCGCCACGGGTCGAGCGTGATCAGCAACACCTCGCTCGGCGCCGCGCCGGGGGCGGCCTGCTTGATGTGCTGGACGAGAAGCGGGCACATGGTCTGGCAGTGCGCGAACACAAAAGTCAGGACCACGGGCTTTCCCTTGAAGCGGCCGAGCGAGATCTCTGCGCCGTTCTGGTCGACGAGGGTGAAGTCCGGGGCCGCCACCGCCTGGCGTGGGTACGTGGCGGGGAGATCCGTCGCGTCCTGGGCGCCCGGATCCCAGGCCGCGACCGCCACGCCGGCGCGGACCTTCGCGGACACCCACGTGCCCTCGACGATCAGGGCCGCGGCGATCAGCGCGACGACGCAGATCCCCAGCGGAGATCGCGCCACGGTCCGCAACGAGGTCCCGAGCTCCGACCCCCAGAGGACGAGGATGCCGACGAAGAAGCTCCCTGGCGCCAGGACGAGCAGCATCCAGCCGTAGAGGGCAGGCAGCCCGCTCTCGGCCGAGCCGAAGCAGGCGACCCGCGCAGCGGTCAGCCACTCCGGAGGAGTGGAGGGCAGCGGCATGAAGGCGAACCCCCACCACAGCAACGTGGCTCCGAGCCACAGGACGAGGACGAGCACCGGCAGCTTCGACGGGCGCAAGAGCCTATCCGACCTTCCACGCGAAGGAGAGCATCTTCCAGTTCGCGGAGTAGTACAGGATGAAGCAGGCGAGGAAGATGAACACGAGGATGACGGTGCCCTTCGTTCCGCCCTTGTGAATGGCGGCGACCGTCGCCCCCTGGTGCATCTGCTGTGGCAGCTTCCACACCCCCGGGGGAACGCCGGACGGGTCATTCGAGTCGGCCAGCCGGAACGGGCGGCCGAAGAACACGCTCACCACCGCGATCAGGATGTAGGCGAGCCCACCCGTGATGGCCAGCAGCCCGCCGATGCCCATGGTGGCCTGGAAGAGCTGGACGACCGGGTGGTACTCGATCTGGAAGGGGGCGCCTGTCGCGGAGATGTCCCAGTTCCGCCGCGGCACGCCGAAGATCCCCTGGAAGATCATCGACATCCCGAGGATGACGATCCCGATGCCGAAGAGATACGGCTGAAGCTTCGCCAGCCCCCAGAACGCGACGCGCTTCCTGAAGATCAAGGGCAGCACGTAGTAGGTCACGGCCATGAATGCCAGCGCGGTGCCTCCGACGACCGTCGTGTGGAAGTGGCCGGGGACGCGCAGGGTGTTGTGGGCGATGATGTTGATCTGCTCCGTCCCGATGGTCACTCCCGTCACGCCGCCGAGGAAGCCGAAGATCACGAGGGACAGGGCCGCTCCCGAGAATCCGGGGTCGCCCCACGGGGCCTTCTTGAGCCACTCGAACGTCCCGTGGGTGTAGCCGCGCAGCCGCTGACCCATCTCGATGCCCGCCGGCACCGTGAAACCGTGGACCATGCTGGCGAGCACGGCCAGGTACATCGCATAGCTGGTGTTCCAGATCTTCCACGCGGGGCCCATCCCGGGATCGACGAGCAGGTGGTGGGCCGACGCCAGCGAGATGAAGAGGATGTAGAGGACGAAGGCCACGCGACTGACCTTCTCGCTCACGACCACGCCCCCGACGGTGAGGGCGGCCAGCAGGTACCAGACCGCGACATGAGCGGCGACATTGATCTGCTGAGCCGAGTGTCCGAGACCCCACCAGACCATGCGGTAGACTTCGGGGTCGACGTTCATGAGACCGAGAGACCACAGCAGCGTGGGGACGTAGATGGCCGCCCCGTGCAGCAGCGTGATCACCGCGATGATGGCCGCGGTCAGCGCACCGAAGCTCACGAGCGGGATGGATCCCTCGTACGTTCGCTCCCGCTTGGCCACGACGAGCGCGGCGAAGAAGAGGCAGGTCACGATGAGCGCCCCCACCGCGAAGAGGATGATGCCGAGATAGTAGAGCGGGTGCGCTTGCAATGGCGGATACGACGTGTAGAGCACGTCGGCGTTTCCCTGCAGCACCATGACGTTGGCGACGACCATCCCGAGCACCATCAGGGCGAACGCGAGCCATCCCACCCGGGGCGCGGGCAGTCGCGATTTCAGGAGGATCGGCCCCGCAAAATAGAGGATGGCCATCTCGAAGAAGATGATGAAGAAGATCAGCATGTTGAGACCATGGAGCGTCAAGAAGCGATAGAACAGGTCGGCGGGAAGCAGGTGCACGGCCTGCCAGCGGGTCATCACGACGCCGAAGGCCGCGATGATCCCGATGAGGAAGTTCACGACGGCGACGACGGCATTGACCTTGAGGAGTGTCTCCGCGTGCCAGTCGATCTTGAGGCCGGTCACTTCGCACGTCCGGAACCGGGTTGCCAGAGCATGGGCCATCGTGGACATGGGGTGGCTCTCCTCTCCGCTACTCGACCACGACGACCTTGCCGACCATGGTGTGGTGCCCGATCCCGCAGAACTCGTTGCAGATGATCCGGAAGTCCCCCGACTTGTTCGGGACGATCTTGAGCCCGTAGTCGTACCCGGGGACGACCTGGAAGTTCAGGTTGACCGGATACAGACTGAAGCCATGGTTGAGATCTACCGAGGACAGATGCAGGGTGTAGTGAACGCCCTGCTTCAGCCTGAGGATGGGGTACCAACGCCACATCTGCGCCATCAGGTAGACATCGCTGCCGGGCGGGGGCGCGACCACCGGGACGCCGTGGTCTTCGCCGACTTTGTAGTCGCTGATGAATTTCTCCACCCGGGCCGCGAAGTCGCTGGGAGCGACCCTCGAGCGCACGCCCGCGGGGTTCTGGCCGCCGCGGAAATGCCAGAATGGCATCATGGCGAACAGGATCAGGCACCAGATGAACGCGATGCTGACCCACATCTTTTCCTGCTTTCCGGCGGGCAGCCACCAGGTTCCGATGGGCGAGACGATCGCCGAATGGGCTTCATGTGGTTCCATGGACTGGTCCTCCCGGGGTCAGGGCAGCGGTGCCTTGGGCAAGCTCAGGATCTCGTACAGGCCCCACAGCGTGTAGAAGGCGGCCATCACGATGATCCCGGCCGCCAAGAGAAGGAACGGGCGGTCGAGCAGTCGCTGGCCGAGCGGGACTGGGTCGAGGTCGCTTCTCGGTGGCTGCGCCATAAGGTCTCCCCGGTTCATGAACAGGTTCACCGCAGCCGACACCTGACTGTCGCCATCAGATCCGAATCCGGCTCGACCGCGTATGATCCAGGTCATAAGCCGAGCCGACGGTCGGCCCCAATGTATGCTCGCGGGGCCTGGGACATTCAACGGCCTCGTACTTGGCAGGCGCTCGACCTGGGTGAGATGGGGCTGGCTCGGCCGGCAGGGGGTAAAGAGGTGTCGGAGACGGCGCACGTGGTGCTGGCGCTCATTCTGACTCTCGTTCTGGTCTGTCAGGTCAGGGCGTTGGCGGCCGTGCTTCGCCTCCGTCTGGTGCTCGCGACCTCACGCCAGCGGCAAATCACCGAGCTGGTTTGGGTCGCCATCCCGGTCGCAGTGGTGTTCTTCCTCGCCGTGCGGAGCTGGATCGTCGCCCTCGATCTGAGCCTGCCCGGCCTGGCCGGCGTCGCGCTGGTCGAGGTCTCCGTCCAGCCTTCGTCGCCGCCGATCCTGCACTGATCCGGTCCGAGTTCCGCTTCAGTTCCGCTCCCACCAAAGCTTGCCGCCACTGCGCGCTACCATTCCGGCGCGGCACGAGGCGCACACTGCTCTTTGCCCCGCTCTCGGGATGGTTGCGGTTAGGCGGTTGCTGGCGCGACCTCCACGCCGTTCACCGTGTCGATCGTCTTGTAGTGGCCGGGCGCGGTGATCTCGAGGAGCTCGACGTCCTCCGACCAGCCGGTCACCGTGTGCGGTAGCCCCGGCGGGATGACGTGGCAGTCACCGGCCTGCAGCCTGTGCTCGCCGTGGCCATGGTAGTGGAAGCTCATCCAGCCCTTGAGGACATAGACGAAGAGGAAGTCGAGCTCGGTGTGCTTGTGCTCGGCGATGGGCGGCTTCGAGCCCGGCACGCCCTTGATCACATGCGCGTCGTAGGCGCCGCCGGTGGCCTCCTCGACGCCGAGCCGCCGGTAGAGGAACTGCGGCCGCGGCGCGCCGTTGTTTGCCTCCAGCGCCTCGAATGTCGTGTCCTTGAAGTGCTTGACGAGCAGCGACTGCCTGAACGCGGGCTTCTGCATGGTGAGCCTCCGGATGGAATGTGGTGACGACCGCACTATCTTACTCCCGCATCGAGCGACACGTCGGGCCGGGTACATGCGGTAGGTCCCGTCCGGAGCTGCTGTCAAGGGTCTGGGGAACGACTGGGGGAGGACCGAGAGGCTCGACAAGGGAGGCAAAAGGGCTCATTGTCTGAGGCCGCGACGATGAAGATCGACTTCGGGATCGGCCTCGGCTCCAGCGTCGGCCTCCTCAGCGGCGCCGACTCGCAGAAGTTCATGGAGCTGGTAAGGATGGCGGACGGCTACGGCGCCGCTGCCATCGGGACGTACGACTCCGCGTTCCTCGGGGGGGATGCGTATGTGCGAGCGACGCTGATGGCGCTGGCGGCGCCGCGCGCGCAGATCGGGCTGCGGCCGAGCAACCCGCTCACCCGAGAGCCCCAGATCATGGCCTCGTTCCTGGCCTCGATCGATCAGCTCACCGGTGGCCGGGCCTTCCTGGACATCGCCAGCGGCGACAGCGCCGTCTTCAACATCGGCTACCCGGCCGCCTCTCGCGCGCGCATCGAGGACTACGTGCTGTGCGTGCGTGGCCTGCTGGCCCGAGGCGAGGCGACGTACCAGGGCCGAGCCCAGCGCGTGCGGTGGGCGAAGGAGGCGGTGCGCCCGCGCGTCCCGATTTCCATCTGCGCGGAGGGCCCGAAGATGCTCCGCCTGGGCGGGCGAATCGGCGATGGCGTCGTCGCGGGCACCGGCCTCCTGCCGGAGGTGGTGCGTGACACGATCGCGCGCGTGCACGCCGGCGCCCGCGAGGCCGGCCGCGCCCCGGGCGACGTGGACATCTGGTTCACCGCGCGCTCGTCGCTGCACGAGGACCGGGAGAAAGCGATCGACAACGTCAAGGCGTCGGTGTCGTCGATCCTCAACCACGCGATGCGCTTCGGCCTCGACGACAAGCACGTGCCCGACGATCTTCGGGCCCGGATTCAGGACTACGTCGACGGCTACGAGCTGTACGACCACGTGCTGCACGCTGGCCGGAATCCGAAGCGCATGGCCGATCTTGGCCTGACGGACTACGCGATCGACCGCTGGGCGCTGGCCGGCGCGCCGCGCGACTGGATCGCACGCATCGAGCAGCTCGCCGAGCGGGGCGCCCGGAAGCTCTGGGTGGGCGTGAGCGGCGGCGACCTGGACGCGCAGCGGCACTACCTGAAGCTGATGGGCGTGGAGATCATGTCGCGGTTCGTCAGATAAGAGGCACGCCATCGTCGTGCCCTCCCCCTCACGGAGGAGCAGGTGCATGGGCGGTGCCACGCGCCATCGGCAGATTTCGCTGGCGCTTACGCCACTGGACGCCCCGCGCCGAAGGAGCGGCGTGGACTCAGCTGGTGCCCTGGCACCTCACCATGCGGATGATCCTCGCTGCGATCCCTCACAGTCTTCCGCGCGTGCTATGTTTCGAGCGTGGACCCTCTCGCAGGCTCGCAGTGGAGCGCTTCCGGTACCGTCGCGGAATTCGCGAAGTCGGCTCCGAACGCCGTCCTGATGAAGTTCGCCGAGGAGGAGCTGCGGCGCTCCGGGAGCGCGTGCGCGCTCGACCTCGGCTGCGGTGCCGGGCGTAACGCCATCCCGCTCGCTCGCCTCGGCTGGAAGATCTTCGGCATCGACCTGTCGTGGCCCATGCTCTGCGCCGCGGCCACGCGTGCGCGGGAGGATCGACTGGACAGCCGCTTTCATCCGGTCCTCGCGCCAGTGGAGGGTATTCCCGCGAGGGACCGCAGCTTCGATCTCGTGATCGCTCACGGCATTTGGAACCTGGCACGTTCCGCGGTGCAGTTCCGGCGCGCGCTTTGCGAAGCGGCCCGTGTGGCCAAGCCGGGGGCGGGGCTGTTCGTGTTCACCTTCTCGCGGAACACCTTCCCGCCGCAGACCGAGAGCGTGGTGGGGGAGCCCTTCGTGTTCACGCAGTTCTCCGGCGAGCCGCAGTGCTTTCTCACTGAGGCCCAGCTCGTCGCCGAGTTAGGTTGTGTCGGCTTCGCACCGGATCCCGGGGTTCCCTTCCGCGAGTACGATCGATCGCGGCTGGGGGCTCTCTCCAGCCGGAGGATGCCGGTGATCTACGAAGCGGCCTTCCGCCATGAGAGCTGAAGCGGCTGAGGCCCTCAAGTCTCCTGGGGCCAACCGGGAGCTGGAGCTGGCGCCGGGGACCGCGACGGCATGGGGCATCCGGGCCCCAGTCGGGGCCATCGCGCCTCGGGCTTCCGCGACGGAAGCATTTGGCGGCGGTGCTCGATCCGGACCGGTGTTGCCGTAAATTCAATCGGTTGCGAGTCCTTGGCCGACGCCCGCCGGCGGAAGGGGCTAAGGTCGCCTACGCTCTTGAATGAGGGAGCACATCTCCGGGCGAGCGGAAGCCTAGGTTCAGCGCATTGCAGATCTCGACCTGTCGATCGAAACGGTTTGTTGTCCGAATCATCCTGCGCAGCGTGCCGAAGGCCACACGGCCCCAGGCGGCGAGATGGAACACGGACAGGGGATAGTCGGTGCCGAAGAGGAGGCGTTCGTGCACCTCGGGGTGCCGGCGAAGATGCAGGAGCATCCGGAACCGATTGGGCAGCGTGAGGGCGGAGATGTCCGAGTAGAAATGCGGGTAGCGCTTCACCAGGTCGCGCAATGTCGGCAGAAACTTCTCGTAGATGATCAGTCCGTAGCTTCCGCTCGGCGAGGGCCCGGTAGAAGGTCTTGTAGCGCGTATCAGCCGGGTCGAACTGCTGCGCGTTTGGAAGAACCTTCACCAATGCCGCGCCGCCGTCGGCGCAACGATGGACTTCCTCGATTGCATCCCGCCGCTGCGGATTGATCGATACCCCGGCGAGGAAGTCATGTGGATGGGTCCGCGCGATCTCGAAGACATGGTCGTTGCTGATCAGGAACTCCGTGTGTGCCGGATCGAGGCGGCCGTTCCGTTCGTAGACCCCATCCATACCGAGGACGACGGCTTGTTGCACATGGCGGGAGGCGCGCAACTCGGCGAGTAGGTCGTCGAGGTATTTCTGGTTCGCGGCTCGGGGGTTCGCCGGAGACAGTTCGTGCTTCCACAAGAGGAAACGAAAGAGCGGGCTCCGCAGCATCTTCGGCGAGATGTAGCAACCGTTGTCGGCGTCCGGCAGAGCTGCCAGATGCACGTGGCAGTCGATCAGGGATTTGCTGGCCATCGGTCACCGGAGGCCGTCATGCTCGAGAGCCGGCGCGACGCGCTGTCCCGAGCCGCGTAGCCTCACACGACCGGGTTCTGCCAGCCACCGGGCGGGGCGAGCCGCTTGAGTTCGGTGGGTCCCCAACTCTGCGGTTCGTACTCGAAGACCGGGGTATCGGTCTTCAGCGCCGTGTCCACGATGCGCCAGGCCTCTTCGACGTAATCTTGGCGGGCAAAGAGAGTGGGGTCACCGGCCATGGCGTCGGTCAGCACGCGCTCGTAGGCATCCATATCCTTCTGTCCGAGATAGCGCTTGAACACCATCTCGACGGACTCGGCGTGGGACTCGGAGTCGGGCGCCATGGCGTTCATGCCGAAGGCGAGAATGATCTCGGGGCTGATGCGGAAGCGGAAGTGATTCGGCTTCAGGTCAAAGTGCCGGTACATGGTCGGGGGCCGGCGCAAGCGGACGACGATCTCGGTGCAGGTCACCGGCAGGTTCTTGCCGGCGCGGATGTAGAACGGCACGCCGCGCCAACGCCACGAATCGATTTCCAGCTTCAGGGCGGCGAAAGTCTCGACCTTGGAGTGTGGCTTGACGCCGGGTTCGTCGCCATAGCCGCGGAACTGGCCACGCACGAGGTTCTCCGGGGTCAGGGGCAGCATCGCCTTGAGAACCTTCACCTTCTCGTCGCGGATGGACTCGCTGTCGGCCCGCACCGGTGGCTCCATCGTCAGGTTGCACAGGACCTGGAACAGGTGGTTCTGGATCACGTCGCGGATCGTGCCGGTCTGATCGTAGAACAGCCCCCGGCCCTGCACGCCGAAGTCCTCCGCCATGGTGATCTGCACGCTCTCGATGTGATTGCGGTTCCAGATGGGTTCGAGAAAGGCGTTGGTGAAGCGGAAGAACAACATGTTATGCACTTGCTTCTTGCCGAGGTAGTGGTCGATCCGGTAGATGGCCTTTTCATCGAAGGCGCCGAGGAGGAGCTCATTCAAGGCTTGCGCGGTGGCGAGATCGCTGCCGAAGGGTTTCTCGACGATGACCCGGCCGTTCTGGGCGCAGCCCGACTGCACCAGCTGGTGCACCACCCCGCCGAACAGTACCGGCGGGATCGCCAGGTAGTGCGCTGGCCGGCTGGCATCCGTAAGCTCTTTACGCAAGGCCTGAAATGTCACCGGGTCCTTGTAGTCGCCGTCGACGTAGCGCAGGAGACCGGTCAATGTCGCGAATGCGGCGGGATCGAGTCCGCCATGGTTCTCGAGGCTGTCTTTCGCCCGGGCCTTGAGCTGGTCGAGATTCCAGCCGGCCTTGGCGATGCCGATGACCGGCACAGCCAAGTGGCCCCGCTTCACCATCGCCTGCAGCGATGGGAAGATCTTCTTGTACGCCAGGTCGCCGGTAGCGCCGAAAAAGACCAGTGCGTCGCAGGGGGTGGTCTGCATGGCGCCCTCTCTACGTGTCGGACTTCTCGACATGCCCACCGAACTCGTAACGCATCGCGGAGAGCAGTTTGTCGGCGAACTCGGACTCGCCGCGGGAGCTGAAGCGCTCGTAGAGCGCCGCCGTCAGCACGTGGGCCGGCACGGCTTCGTCGATGGCGGCCTTGATGGTCCAGCGGCCTTCGCCGGAATCCGAGACCCGGCCGCCGAACTGTTCCAGGGTTGGGTCTTTGAGCAAGGCGATCGCTTGCAAGTCGAGCAGCCAGGAGGCGACGACACTGCCCCGGCGCCAGAGTTCGGCGATGTCGCGCAGATTGAAGTCATACTGGTAGTGGTGGGGATCGCGCAGGGGTGTGGTCTCGGCGTCGATCTCATGCTTGCGCGTGCCGATGTTGGCGGAGCGCAAGACACCGAACCCCTCGGCGTAGGCAGCCATCAGGCCGTACTCGATGCCGTTGTGCACCATCTTGACGAAATGGCCGGCGCCGGCGGGACCGCAGTGGAGATAGCCCTGCTCCGCCGTGCCGCGGACCTTCTCGCGGCCCGGGGTACGCGGTATATCGCCGATGCCGGGAGCCAGTGTGGCGAAGATCGGATCGAGGTGCTTGACCACGTCATCTTCGCCGCCGATCATCATGCAGTAGCCACGCTGCAGACCCCAGATTCCGCCGCTCGTGCCCACGTCGACGTAGTGGATCTTCTTCGAGGCCAGTTCCTTGGCGCGCCGAATGTCGTCGACGTAATAGGAATTGCCGCCGTCGATGAGAATGTCCTGGGCTTCAAGGTGGGGCAGCAGATCGGCAATGGTCCTGTCCACGACCGCCGCCGGGACCATCAACCAGACCACCCGGGGCTCTGCCAATGTCTTCACGAGGTCGGCGAGGGAGGAGGAGCCGACGGCGTGTTCCGCGACCAATCCCTGCACGGCCTTCGGTGACATGTCGAAGACCACGCACTGGTGACCTCCTTTGATTAGCCGGCGAACCATATTTGCGCCCATTCTGCCGAGGCCGATCATGCCAAGTTGCATAGCCGACTCCTCTCTCAAGAGAGAGTGTTAAGTGTTGAGTGTGAAAGGAGGTCTACGGTCGCTCGCAGTGATCGCGGCCGTTGCGCGACGTTGTTCATGCTGCGCCTTTCATGGTCCGGTATCTCCGGATCAGATTGTTCGTGGAGCTGTCGTGCTGGAGCCTCGGAGTCGTTGAGCTCTCGAGTTCGGGAATGATCGCCTGCGCGAGTTCTTTGCCTAGTTCGACGCCCCATTGGTCGAAGGGGTTGATGTTCCAGATGACGCCTTGGGTGAAGACGCTGTGTTCGTAGAGGGCGACCAGCTTGCCCAACGTATCCGGCGTGAGCCGGTCGGCCAGGATGGTGTTCGACGGGCGGTTGCCTTCGAAGACGCGGTGGGGCACCAGCGTGGCGGCGGTGCCCTGGGCTTTCACCTGATCGGGTGTCTTGCCGAAGGCGAGCGCCTCGGCCTGGGCAAACACATTCGCCAGGAGGATGTCGTGATGCCGGCCTAGCGGTGTGAGCGTGCGGGCAAAGGCGATGAAGTCGCACGGAATCAGCCGCGTGCCTTGATGAATCAGCTGGTAAAAGGAGTGCTGCCCGTTCGTCCCGGGTTCGCCCCAGTAGATCGGGCCGGTGTCGTACGTGACGTGGTCGCCCTGCAGAGTGACGCTCTTGCCGTTGCTCTCCATGGTCAGCTGCTGAAGGTAGGCGGGGAGGCGCTTCAGGTAGTTCTCGTAAGGCAGCACCGCCACCGTCTGCGCGCCGAAGAAATCGCTGTACCAGACCGAGAGGAGCCCCATCAGCACCGGGAGGTTGTGCTCGAACGGTGCCGTGCGGAAGTGTTCGTCCATCTGGTGGAACCCGTCGAGCATGGCACGAAAGTTGAGCGGGCCGACGGCGATCATCGTCGAGAGGCCGATCGCCGAGTCCATCGAGTACCGGCCGCCGACCCAGTCCCAGAAGCCGAACATGTTGGCCGTGTCGATCCCGAAGGCGGACACTTTCTCGGCATTGGTCGAGACCGCGACGAAGTGCTTAGCCACCGCCTTGACGTCGCCGCCGAGGCCCGCGAGCGACCAGGCTCGGGCGCTTTGCGCGTTGGTCATCGTCTCCAGCGTCGTGAAGGTCTTGGACGAAACGATGAAGAGCGTCTCCGCCGGGTCGAGGTCGCGCGTCGCTTCGACGAGGTCGATGCCATCGACGTTCGAGACGAACCGGAAGTTCATCGATCGGTCGCTGTAGTGGCGCAGTGCCTCGTAAGCCATCACGGGGCCGAGGTCGGAGCCGCCGATACCGATGTTGATCACGTTCCTGATTCGCTTGCCGCTGTGGCCCTTCCAATCCCCGCCGCGGACGCGGTCGGCGAAGGCGCCCATCTTGTCGAGAACCGCGTGCACGTCTGGAACGACGTTCTTGCCGTCCACCACGATCGACGCGTGTCGCGGCGCGCGCAGGGCGACGTGCAGGACCGCGCGGGCCTCGGTGATGTTGATCCTTTCACCGGTGAACATGGCGTCGATGCGCTGGCGCAGGCCGCATTCCTTGGCCAATGTCAGGAGGAGGGTGAGGGTGTCTTCCGTGATGCGGTTCTTCGAGTAGTCGAGAAAGACTCCCACGGCGTCAACCGTCAAGCGCTCACCGCGATTGGGGTCATCGGCAAAGAGCTGACGGAGATGCACATTCCGGAGGGTCTTGTGGTGGGCTAGGAGCGCCTTCCATGCCGGCCGGGCCGTGAGCGATGAGTTCGTGTTCTTCATGAGGGCGGTCCTTTCGGTGTGAGCCCGCGAGCTTCCAGGTAGTCCTGGATGGCCCTGTTCTGGTGGGAGACGGGCCCGAGCTCCATCGGGACGATGTGCCCGCGCACCATCAGGGCCGAGCCGAGCCCCGTCCCGAGGCGCAGGAACAGCATCGTGCCGCGCTTGTAGCTCCCGAGGGCCTGCATGGCGGCATCGTTGATGGCCTTCATGTGGCGCCGAAGCGCCTTCGCGAAGTTGAACCCGACCCGGCCGCGGGCAAGGGTGCGGGGCTTGGTCACCGCGCGGTCTGCCATGACCTGGCCGGGGTAGCCGGTGGAGACTACGTCGTACTTCCAGCCCGCCGCGAGCTTCTTGACACCCGCGACCATCTTGCACGGCGTCAAGTCCTCGCCGGGCGGGAACTGTCGCCGTTGGGTCTGGCGGGTGGCAAGAATCTTGACGTTGGTCCCCCCGATGTCGACCGTGAGAACCCTCGGCGGTGCCTTCATCAGTATTTCTCCGCCCCCTACTTCAGCCCAGCGCTCGGTCAGGTACCGCTGCATCGGACCGTGTATCCAGACATCCAGTTTTTGCGCTCGAAGCGTCTTGATCACCGCCG
>Ga0335085_10007053_pt1 | contig 17559 bp, 19 predicted proteins | sample Lox_Sample_45_FD_206712 | JGI IMG/M metagenome (GOLD analysis project Ga0335085, IMG submission 206712) | Soil microbial communities from Loxahatchee National Wildlife Refuge, Florida, United States - Lox_Sample_4.5 | ecosystem: Environmental > Terrestrial > Soil > Wetlands | place: USA...
CTCGACGTCGATCCCCGCCGCGGCGAGCGCCTCGGCGCCGTGGTTCGACTTCGGATTCGGATCGTGCATCGCCACGACCACGCGCGAGACGCCCGCCTTGATCAGGGCGTCGGCGCACGGCGGCGTGCGCCCGTGGTGGTTGCACGGCTCGAGCGTGACGTACACCGTCGAGCCCCGCGCCGCCGCGCTCGCCTGCACCAGTGCGTGCACCTCCGCGTGCGGCCCGCCCGCCTTCTCGTGCCAGCCCTCGCCGACGACCTCCTCGCCCTGCACGACCACGCAGCCGACGCGCGGATTGGGCGTGGTGGTGTACAGCCCGCGCTCGGCGAGCGCGAGCGCCCGCGCCATCATCGCGCGGTCGAGCTCGCTGTACCCGCTCACTTGCGCCGCTTCTTGGATTTCACTTCCTGCAGCACTTCGCGGAACTCGTCCGGCGTCTCGAAGCTGCGGTACACCGACGCGAAGCGGATGTAGGCGATCTTGTCGAGCTTGGCGAGCTCGCGCATCACCATGTCGCCGACCTTCGTCGTCGGCACCTCGCGCTCGCCGAGCGCGCGCAGCCGCTCCTCGATGCGCACCACGGCCTGCTCCAGCGCCTCGGTCGCGACGGGGCGCTTGCGCAGCGCGATCGTCATGCTGCTGACCAGCTTCTCGCGCTCGAACTCGACGCGGCTGCCGTCCTTCTTCACCAGGCGCGGCATCTTGAGGTCGACGCGCTCGTAGGTCGTGAAGCGCTTGCCGCAGTTGGGGCACTTGCGCCGCCGCCGGATCGCGCTCGCGTCGGGATTGGCGCGCGAATCGACCACCTGCGTGTCCGGGTGGTCGCAGAACGGGCAGCGCATGGCGGGCGGCCTAGCGGTAGACCGGAAACGCGGCGCAGAGCGCCATGACTTCCTTCGCCACGCGCGCGAGGTTGGCCTCGTCGGCGGGCTTCTCGAGCACGTCCGCGATGAGGCCGGCGAGGATCTCGGCCTCGTTCACGCGAAAGCCGCGCGTGGTCAGCGCCGGCGTGCCGATGCGCACGCCCGAGGTCACCATCGGCTTCTCGGGGTCGTTGGGCACCGCGTTCTTGTTCACCGTCATGTGCGCGCGCCCGAGCGCGGCCTCGGCGTCCTTGCCGGTGATCCCCTTCGAGCGCAGGTCGAGCAGCATCATGTGCGACTCGGTGCGGCCCGAGACGATGCGCACGCCGCGCGCGAGGAGCACGCGCGCCATCGCCTTCGCGTTGTCGAGCACCTGCCGCTGGTAGGCCTTGAACTCGGGCCGCAGCGCCTCGCCGAAGGCGACCGCCTTCGCCGCGATCACGTGCATCAGCGGCCCGCCCTGCAGGCCGGGAAAGACCGTGGAGTTGACGTCCTTGCCGCCGTCGCCGGTGCCGATCACGAACCCGCCGCGCGGGCCGCGCAGCGTCTTGTGCGTGGTGCTGGTCACGTAGTGCGCGGCGCCGACCGGCGACGGGTAGAGCCCCACCGCGATCATCCCGGCGTAGTGCGCCATGTCGGCCATCAGGAGCGCCCCGCACTTGTCCGCGATCCGGCGGAAGCGCTTCCAGTCGATCGCGAGCGAGTAGGCCGACGCCCCGGTCACGATCAGCCTCGGCCGGTGCTCCAGCGCGAGCTTCTCGGCCGCGTCGTAGTCGATCTCCTCCTTCGCGTTCAGCCCGTAGGAGACGAACTTGTAGAGCTTGCCGGAGAGGTTGACGGGCGAGCCGTGCGTCAGGTGCCCGCCGTGCGCGAGCGACATGCCGAGCACGGTGTCGCCCGGCTTGAGCACCGAGAAGTACACCGCCTGGTTCGCCTGCGAGCCCGAGTGCGGCTGCACGTTGGCCCAGTCCGCGCCGAACAGCTTCTTCACGCGCTCGAGCGCGAGCGACTCGGCGATGTCGACGTACTCGCAGCCGCCGTAGTAGCGCTTGCCCGGGTACCCTTCCGCGTACTTGTTGGTCAGCACCGAGCCCTGCGCGGCGAGCACCGCGGGGCTGACGTAGTTCTCCGAGGCGATCAGCTCGACGTGGTCCTCCTGCCGGCGGGCTTCGAGCCCGATCGCCTCCCACAGGGCGGGATCGGTGCGGGCGAGCAGTTCGTCGGCGGCCATGGTCGGGGGCTTTCCGAAAGCGCCCGATTCTACAGGCTAGTCCCCTTCCGGCTCCACGCGGAAGCGAAGCGCGTGGTCGCCGTGGCGCGAGGCGCTGTTGCCGAGGCCGATCCAGCCCCGTTCCGAGAGCACCGCCTCCTCGCGCCGCAGCAGGATCTCCTGCGTGTTGCCGTCGCCGAGCAGGTAGGTGCCGTTGGACGACACGTCCTGCAGCACGAAGTGCCCCTCGCGCGGGAACACGCGCGCGTGCTGGCGCGAGGCGAAGTGGCTGGCGACGACGAGGTCGTTGTCCTTCTCGCGGCCGATGCGCAGCCCCTGCCCCGCCGAGCGCACGACGACGAGCTCGCCCTGGTAGGTGATCTTCAGCACCGTCTCGCGCTCGCGCGCGATGGTCGCGCGCACGAGGTTGGTCTCGGTCGCGTCGGGATCCAAGCGGTAGGTGACGTTGCAGGCGATGATCTCCTCGTGCCGGCCGCGCACCCGGATCGGGAACAGCTCGCGGCAGCGCTCGCGCAGCTCCTTCGACATCGCCGCGACGGTCTGGTGCGTGGTCAGCACCTGCTCGGGGTTGGCGAGCGCGACCAGCCGCGAGCAGACGTTGACCGTGTCGCCGAACACGTCGCCGCCCGAGAGCACGACGGGCCCGTAGGTGAAGCCGATCTTGATCGCGAGGCGCTCCGCGGGGCGCGAGGCGGGCATGCGCAGCGCCGCGAGCTGCATGTCGCAGGCTGCGAGCAGCGCCGCGTCGGGCGTCGGGAACTCGCAGACCATCGCGTCGCCGAGCTTCTTCACCACGGTGCCGCCGTGCGCGGCCGCGGCCTTATCCAGGCGTCCGAACAGCGACTCGATCAGCGCCAGCGCCTGGGTGTCGCCGAGCGTCTCGTAGATTCGTGTGCTGTCCGTGACGTCGACGAACAGCACGGCACGCTGCGCGGTCTCCACGCGGAACTGCACCCCCCAGCTTGTAATGGGTCGAGTGTACCCGATGAGGCTGCGCGGCCGGCCTAGACCGCGAGCGGCGGCGCGAGGTCCTCGGGGCGGTCGATGTCGCGGATCACGCCGGGGTCGCCGAGCGGCACCTTCACCACCTGCGCGGCGTGCCTGTCCAGGATCCGCTTCGCGCCCGCGTCGCCCTCGAGCGCCTCGAGCTCGGCGCGGAAATGTCCCGCGAACCCGACCGGGTGCCCGCGGCGCGCGCGCCAGTACGGCGCCGCGATCTCCGCGCCGCGCTCGAGCGCCTCGCGCACGGCGGCGATCGACGAGGGACGCACGAACGGCATGTCGCCGAGCGCGACGAGGTAGCCGCCGGCCTCGCCCGCCGCGCGCGCGGCGCAGGCGAGGCTCGCGCCCATGCCTTCGGCCGCGCGCCCGCAGACGGCGACCTCGCAGCCCTCGGCCTCGAGCGCCTTCGCGGTCTCGTCCGCCCCCGGGCGCACGACGGCCACGACGCGAGAGACTTGCGGCAGCAGGTGGCGCGCGGCCTGCACGGCGATCGGCACGCCGTGCCTGAGGCGGTGCTGCAGCTTGTCGGAACCGAAGCGCGAGGCGGAGCCTGCCGCGAGCAGCAGGCCGACGAGCTTCAGGTCTTCACTTCGCACGCGGAAGGATCGAAGCGCGCGTCCTTCTTCGCCGCCCAGCTGGGCTCCGGGACGCCATGGCGCACCGCGGTCATTTCGGCCAGGATCGCGACCGCGATCTCGGGCGGCGTCTTCGAGCCGATGTACAGGCCCACGGGCCCGCGCAGCCGCGCGATCTCGCCCTCCGAGAGGTCGAATTCCAGCAGGCGCTTGCGGCGCGCGTCGTTGTTCTTCTTCGAGCCGATCGCGCCGACGTAGAACGCGGGCGACTTCAGCGCCTCCATCAGCGCGAGGTCGTCGATCTTCGGGTCGTGCGTGAGCGCGACCACCGCGCTGTGGCCGTCGAGGCTCGCTTCCTGGATCACGTCGTCGGGCATGCGCCGGTCGAGCGCGATGCCGGCCACGCTCCAGCCCGCCGCGTACTCCTCGCGCGGCTCGATCACGCTGACGTGGTAGTCGAGCATGCGCGCCATCTCGGCGAGGTACTGCGTGAGCTGCCCCGCGCCGATCAGCATCAGCCGCCAGCGCGGCCCGTGCACGGTCGAGAGCGTCTTGCCGTCGTACTCGAGCGCGTCCTGCCACTGCCCGGGCTCGAGCGTCGCGCGGCCCGTCTTCATGTCGAGGCGCCGGCGCACGAGCTGCTGCCTCGAGATCGTCTCCAATAGCGCGGCGAGCCCGCTCGCGTCGCTCACCGGCTCGAGCACCACCTGCAGCGTGCCGCCGCAGGGCAGGCCCCAGCGCGTCGCCTCCTCGTTGGTGACGCCGTAGGTCAGCAGCTGCGGGGCGTCCTTCGCCACCGCGCGCGCGCGCACCTTCTCGATCAGGTCGTCCTCGACGCAGCCGCCCGAGACCGAGCCCACGACCTGGCCGTCGTCGCGCACGACGACGACCGAGCCCACGGGCCGCGGGGCCGAGCCCCAGGTCTTGACGATGGTGCCGAGCGTGACGCGGTGCCCGGCCGCGCGCCAGGCCTCGGCGCTGCGCAGCACTTCGATGTCGACGGAGTCCATGACGCTAGTCTACTCCCCGGAATCGCAGCGTGACGCGGCAGCCGCGGCCCGCCTCGCCTTCGCCGATCTCGAGCGCGGCGCCGTGCGCCGCGGCGATCTCGCGCACGATCGCGAGCCCCAGGCCGCTGCCGGTGCCCGCGGTGCCCGGCGCGCGGTAGAAGCGCTCGAGCACGCGCGCGCGCTCGCCGGGCGGGATGCCGGGCCCGTCGTCCTCGACCTCGAGCCGCGCGCCGCCGCCGGGCGCCGGGCCGGCGCGCACCGTCACGTGGCCGCCGCGCGGCGTGTACTCGAGCGCGTTGTGCACGAGGTTGGAGAGCGCCTCGCCGAGCAGCACCGCGTCGCCGGTCACGGTCGCGTCCTCGAGCTCGAACCCGAGGTCGAGGTCGCGCGCGAGCGCGCGATGCACCCAGCCGTTGGCGCCCTCCTCGGCGATCTGGCGCAGGCTGACGCCGGCGGGGCCCGCCGCCCCGCGCGCGCCCGACTCCGCGCGCGCCATCGCGAGCAGCTGGTTCGCCAGGCGCGCCGTGCGCACGGTCGCGCCGTGCACCTGCTCGAGCTCGGCGCGGCAGGCCTCGGGCACCGGCTGCGCGAGCGCGATCTCGGTGTGCGCCTGCAGCCCGGCGAGCGGCGTGCGCAGCTGGTGCGCGGCGTCGGCGAGGAAGCGCTGCTGCTGCGCGCTCGCCTCGGCCGCCTCGCCGAGCAGCCGGTTCATGCTCTCGACCAGCGGCCGCGCCTCGTCGGGCACGGCGGCGGCGTCCACGGGCCGCAGGTCGCGCGGCGAGCGCGCGCGGATCTGCTCCGAGAGCCCGCGCAGCGGCCGCAGCCCGCGCGCGACGCCGAACCACACGAGCGCCAGCACCACCGCGGCGAGCGCCGCCTGCGGCAGCACGCTCGAGAGCAGGATGTCGCGCGCCAGGCGCTCGCGCTTGAGCGTGGTCTCGGCCATCGTCACCGTGCAGTAGCGGCCCGCGCAGGGCACGTGCACGTCGACCACGCGCAGCTTGCGGCCCCCGCGCACGGCGTCGTAGGCCGCGACGTCGCCGTTGCGCTCGGTGCCGGGCGGCGGCGGCGGCAGGTCGCCGTCGCCGGCGAGGAACTCGCCCTCGGGGCCGCGCACGGCGTAGTACACCTCGTCGAAGCGGTCGGCGCGCGCCACGCGGTCGGCGGCCGTCGGCAGGTCGAACGCGAAGCCCCCGGACGCCGGGCGGATGCGCTCTCCGAGCGCCACGGCGGTGCTGACGAGCGACAGGTCGTAGGCCGCGGTGCCCGGGTGGATCGCGACGTAGTAGACGGCGACCACGCCGCCGGCGAGCGTCAGCGCCACCGGCGGCAGCAGCAGCCGCAGCAGGTTCGCCCGCAGGCTGGCGGCCCTCAGGACGCCTCCCTGTGCTCCTCCAGCATGTAGCCGAAGCCGCGCACGGTGCGGATGCGGATGCCGGCCGGCTCGAGCTTGGCGCGCAGGCGGGAGACGTAGACCTCGATCGCGTTCGGCGAGAGCTCCTCGCCCCAGCTCGCCACCGCCTGGATGATCGAGTCCTTGGACACCACGCGCTCGACGCGCGCGAGCAGCACCTCGAGCACCGACCACTCGCGCCCGGCGAGCTCGAGCGGCGCGTTGCTGAGGAACGCGCGGCGCGCGACCGTGTCCATCACGAGCGGCCCGTGCACGATGCGCGGCCCGGCCTGCGCCTGCGAGCGGCGCACCAGCGCGCGCACGCGCGCGGTCAGCTCGGGCATCGCGAACGGCTTGGCGAGGTAGTCGTCGGCGCCGAGGTCCAGGCCGTGTACGCGGTCGCCGACGGTGTCGCGCGCGGTGAGCACCAGCACGGGCATCCTCTGCGCGCCGGCGCGCAGGCGCCGCAGCACCTCGAAGCCGTCGATGTCGGGCAGACCGATGTCGAGGATCACCAGGTCGAAACGATCGCCCATCGCGAGGCGCACCGCCTCTTCGCCACCGGCGGTCAGCTCGACCGCGTAGCCCTCGCCCTGCAGGATGCGGGCGAGCCCGCTGCCGAGCGCGCCGTCGTCCTCGACGATGAGGATTCGCATGCGCGCGCATCATACGCCGGCCGCGCCGGGGGCGAACGCCGGTCTTTTGCGCCGCACCATTGATCCTCACCGCCCGCTTGGCTAGGATGGGCCTTCCCGCCCGCGGCAAAGTTCGACAAATCACGTTTCGAGGAGGCAGCATGCCCGTGAAGGTCTCCATGAAGGTCAATGGCAAGACGGTTTCCGGGGAAGTCGAGGCGCGCACGCTCCTCGTCGGCTTCATCCGCGAGACGCTGCGCCTCACCGGCACGCACGTGGGCTGCGACACCGCCCAGTGCGGCGCCTGCACCGTGCACATGAACGGCCGCGCGGTGAAATCCTGCTCGATGCTCGCGATGCAGGCCGAGGGCGCCGACGTCGTCACGATCGAGGGCCTGGCCAAGGCCGACGGCACGCTGCACCCGATGCAGGCGGCGTTCAAGGAGCACCACGGCCTGCAGTGCGGCTTCTGCACGCCCGGCATGGTGATGAACGCGGTCGACTTCGCGCAGCGGCACCCGGGCGCCTCGGAGCAGGAGGTGCGCGAGGCGCTCGACGGCAACCTGTGCCGATGCACGGGATACCACAACATCGTCAAGTCGATCATGGCCGGCTCCAAGGCCATGGCCGGCGCCAAATAGGAGGATTCGCCATGGGCGATCCGCTGATCGGCGCTCGCATCCAGCGCAAAGAGGACTACCGCTTCCTGACCGGCGCGGGCCAGTACACCGACGACGTCACGCTGCCGCGCCAGACCTACGCCGCGTTCGTGCGCTCGCCGCACGCGCACGCGAAGATCAAGTCGATCAACGCCGCCAAGGCGAAGGGCGCCCCCGGCGTGCTCGCCGTCTACACCGGCGAGGACATCGCCGGCGCCAAGCTGGGCGGCCTGCCCTGCGGCTGGCTGATCACGGGCACCGACGGCCAGCCGATGAAGGAGCCGCCCTACCCCGTGCTGGCGCAGGGCAAGGTGCGCCACGTCGGCGAGCGCGTCGCCGTGGTGATCGCCGAGACGCTCGAGCTGGCGCGCGACGCGGCCGAGCTCGTGCAGGTCGACTACGAGACGCTGCCGGCGGTGGCCGACGGGCGCCTCGCGCGCGCCAAGGGCGCGGCGCAGATCCACGAGATCGCGCCCGACAACACCTGCTACGTGTGGGCGCTCGGCGACAAGGCGGCGGTCGACGCGGCCTTCGCCAAGGCCGCGCACGTGACCAAGCTCGACTTCGTCAACAACCGGCTGATCCCGAACGCGATCGAGCCGCGCGCCGCCAACGGCTCGTACAGCCGCGCCGACGACAGCTACACGCTGTACGTCGCCAGCCAGAACCCGCACGTCGAGCGGCTGCTGATGACCGCGTTCGTCATGGGCCTGCCCGAGCACAAGGTGCGCGTGGTGGCGGGCGACGTCGGCGGCGGGTTCGGCTCGAAGATCTATCTCTACGCCGAGGACGTGGTCGTCACCTGGGCCTCGAAGCAGCTCGGGCGCCCGGTGAAGTGGACCGCCGACCGCTCGGAGTCCTACACCTCGGACGCGCACGGGCGCGACCACCACACGGTCGCCGAGCTCGCGCTCGACAAGGACGGCAAGTTCCTCGCGATGCGCGTGAAGACGACGGCGAACCTCGGCGCGTACCTGTCGACCTTCGCCTCGTGCATCCCGACGATCCTCTACGCGACGCTGCTCGCGGGCCAGTACACGACGCCGGCCATCTACTGCGAGGTCACGGCGGTGTTCACCAACACGGCGCCCGTGGACGCCTACCGCGGCGCGGGCCGGCCGGAGGCGACCTACGTCGTCGAGCGCCTGGTCGAGACCGCGGCGCGCGAGCTCAAGATGGACCCGGCCGAGCTGCGCCGCAAGAACTTCATCCGCAGCTTCCCGTACCAGACGCCGGTCGCGCTGCTGTACGACACCGGCAACTACGACGCGACGATGGACGCCGCGCAGAAGCTGGGCGACGTGGCCGGCTACCCGGCGCGCAAGAAGGCGTCGGAAGCGAAGGGCAGGCTGCGCGGCCTGGGCTACGCGGCCTACATCGAGGCCTGCGGCATCGCGCCCTCGGCGGTCGCCGGGTCGCTCGGCGCGCGCGCGGGCCTGTTCGAGGCGGGCGAGATCCGCGTGCACCCGACGGGGTCGGTCACGGTGTTCACCGGCTCGCACTCGCACGGCCAGGGCCACGAGACCACGTTCGCGCAGGTCGTCGCCGACCGGCTCGGGCTGGCGGTGGAGAGCGTGGACATCGTGCACGGCGACACCTCGAAGATCCTGTTCGGCATGGGCACCTACGGCTCGCGCTCGATCGCGGTCGGCGGCACCGCGATCGTCAAGGCGCTGGACAAGATCATCGCCAAGGGCAAGAAGATCGCCGCGCACCTGCTGGAGGCGGCCGAAGGCGACATCGAGTACCAGAACGGCGTGTTCAAGGTCGCCGGCACCGACAAGCAGAAGACCTTCGGCGAGGTCGCCTTCGCGGCGTACGTGCCGCACAACTACCCCCTCGACAAGCTCGAGCCGGGGCTGAACGAGAACGCGTTCTACGACCCGTCCAACTTCACCTTCCCCGCGGGCACCTACGTCTGCGAGGTCGAGGTGGACCCGGAGACCGGCGTGGTGAAGATCGAGCGCTGGAGCGCGGTCGACGACTTTGGCAAGATCATCAACCCGATGATCGTCGAGGGCCAGGTGCACGGCGGGCTCGCGCAGGGCATCGGCCAGGCGCTGACCGAGGGCGCCAAGTACGACTCGCACGGCCAGCTCGTCACCGGCTCGTTCATGGACTACTGCATCCCGCGCGCCGACGACGTGCCCTCGTTCCAGGTCGACACGCGCGAGACGCCCTGCACGCACAACCCGCTCGGCGTGAAGGGCTGCGGCGAGGCCGGCGCGATCGGCGCCCCCGCCGCGCTGATCAACGCCATCACCGACGCGCTCGGCGTGAAGGACCTGCCGATGCCGGCCACGCCGCAGACCGTGTGGCGCGCCCTGCAACAGAAGAAAGCGGCCTGAGGAGAGATCGATGCACGCATTCAACTACCACCGTCCCTCGAAGGTGAACGACGCCGCGGCGCTCGCGGCCAAGGGCGAGGCCAAGATCCTCGCAGGCGGCCAGTCGCTGGTGCAGGCGATGAAGCTGCGCCTCGCCTCGCCGTCCGACATCGTCGACCTCGGCACGATCAAGGAGCTCTCGGGCATCAAGGTCGACGCCAAGGCGGTCGTGATCGGCGCGATGACGCGCCACGCGGAGGTCGCGGGCTCGGCCGAGGTGAAGAAGGCGATTCCCGCGCTCGCCGCGCTCGCCGGCATGATCGGCGACCGCCAGGTGCGCAACATGGGCACGCTCGGCGGGTCGCTCGCCAACAGCGACCCGGCGGCCGACTACCCGGCCGCCGTGCTGGGCCTGGGCGCGACGATCACGACGACCAAGGGCACGCACGCGGCGGACAAGTTCTTCAAGGGCCTGTACGAGACCGCGCTGATGCCGGGCGAGATCATCACCTCGGTCAGCTTTCCGGTCCCGAAGCGCGCCGCGTACACCAAGTTCAAGAACCCGGCCTCGCGCTTCGCGATCGTCGGCGTGTTCGTCGCCGACATGGGCAACGGCGTGCGCGTCGCGGTGACCGGCGCGGGCCCCTGCGTGCTGCGGCTGGCCGAGATGGAGAAGGCGCTCGCCGGCAAGTTCGCGCCGGAGTCGGTCGCGGGCCTGAAGATCAAGCCCGACGGCCTGAACACCGACCTGCACGCCTCGGCCGAGTACCGCGCGCACCTGATCACGGTAATGGCCAGGCGCGCGGTCGAGGCCGCGTTGAAATAGAATAGAGGCCCGCCCGGCGAAGCCCGCCTCGAGCGGGCTTTTTCATGCCAAAGCCCCAAACCCTGCCCGCTTCCATCGACGATACCCACAAGCTGCTCGCCGGCGCGGACTACGTCGCCGACCGCAGCCTGGCGACGGCGCTGTACCTCTCGCTCGCGATGCGCCGGCCGCTGTTCCTCGAGGGCGAGGCCGGCACCGGCAAGACCGAGATCGCCAAGGTGGTCGCGCAGGCGCTCGGGCGCGAGCTGATCCGGCTGCAGTGCTACGAGGGCCTGGACATCGCGCAGGCCGCCTACGAGTGGAACTACCCGCGGCAGATGATCGAGATCCGCATGGCCGAGGCCGAGGGCGTGAAGTCGCGCGAGGGGCTCGCGCAGGACATCTTCGCCGACCGCTTCCTCGTGCGCCGGCCGCTGCTGCGGGCGCTCGAGCCGCTCGGCGCGCCGCCGGTGCTGCTGATCGACGAGCTCGACCGCACCGACGAGCCGTTCGAGGCCTACCTGCTCGAGGTGCTCTCGGACTGGCAGATCACGGTGCCCGAGATCGGCACCCTCCGCGCCGAGGAGCCGCCGATCGTGGTCATCACCTCGAACCGCACGCGCGAGATCCACGACGCGGTCAAGCGCCGCTGCTTCTACCACTGGGTCGACTACCCCGACGCGCGCCGCGAGCTGGAGATCCTGAAGCGCAAGGCGCCGCAGGCGGCGCCGGCGCTCTCGCGCGAGGTGGTCGCGTTCGTGCAGCGGCTGCGGACCGTGGACCTGTTCAAGCTGCCGGGCGTGGCCGAGACCATCGACTGGGCCAACTGCCTGGTCGCGCTCGACCGCATCGCGCTCGACCCGGAGACCGTCGACAACACGCTCGGCGTGCTGCTCAAGTACCAGGACGACATCGAGCGCATCGCCGGCGACGAGGCGGCGCGCCTCGTGACCGAGGCGAAGAGCGCCGCGACCGCGGCCTGAGATGCTGCCGCGGCTCGACGCCTCGGGCTCGCGCGGCCGGCTGTCGGAGAACGTCATGCACTTCGCGCGGCTGCTGCGCGGGGCGGGCCTGCGCGTCGGCCCCGACCGCGTGATCGACTGCGTGCGCGCGCTCGAGATCGCCGGCGTCGGCCGGCGCGACGACTGGTACTGGACGATGTCGGCGGTGCTGCTCTCGCGCGAGGAGCAGCGCCCGATCTTCGACCAGGCGTTCCGCCTGTTCTGGCGCGACCCGAAGCTGACCGAGAAGATGATGCAGATGCTGCTGCCGCAGACGATCGGGCGCACGCCGAGCGCCGACGAGCAGCAGAGCCAGCGCCTGACCGACGCCCTGCTCGGCCAGAAGAAGCCCGAGGAGGAGCGCGAGGCCGAGAAGGTCGAGCTCGACGCGCGGCTGACATTCTCCTCGCGCGAGGTGCTGCAGCGCATGGACTTCGACACGATGTCGGCCGCCGAGCTGGCCGAGGCGCGGCGCATGATCCGGGAGCTGCGGCTGCCGCTGCCGCTGGTGCGCACGCGCCGGCACGCCCGGGACCGGCGCGGCGAGCGCGTGCACCTGCGCGCCACGCTGCGCGAGAGCCTGCGCGAGGGCGGCGACGTGATCCCGCTGGTGCGCTCGCGCCCCGTCGTGGTGCACCCGCCGCTCGTCGTGCTGTGCGACATCTCGGGCTCGATGAACCCGTACGCGCGCATGTTCCTGCACTTCCTGCACGCGATCACCAACGACCGCGACCGCGTGCACACCTTCGTCTTCGGCACGCGCCTGACCAACGTCACGCGGCAGCTGCGGCACCGCGACGTCGACGTGGCGATGGCGCGCGTCGCCGACGCGATCAAGGACTGGTCGGGGGGCACGCGCATCGGCGTCTGCCTGCGCGAGTTCAACTGGCGCTGGTCGCGGCGCGTGCTGGGCCAGAACGCCTGCGTGCTGCTGGTCTCGGACGGCCTGGATCGAGAGGCGGGCGAGGGCCTTGGCGAGGAGATGGAGCGGCTGAAGAAGGCCACGCGCCGGCTCGTCTGGCTCAACCCGCTGCTGCGCTACGACCGCTTCGAGGCCAAGCCCGCGGGCGTGCGCGCGATGCTGCCGCACGTGGACCTGTTCCTGCCGGTGCATAATCTCAAGAGCCTGGTCGACCTGGCGCGCGCGCTGGGCCAACCGCCGGCCCGGAACAAGGAGGCTGCCGCATGGAAATGACCGGCGAGGAGCGCATCCCCGCGACGCAGGCCGAGACCTGGGCGGCGCTCAACGACCCCGAGATGCTGAAGGCCTGCGTGCCGGGCTGCGAGTCGATCGATCCGGCGGGCGAGAACGAGTTCCAGGTGCTGATGGTCGCCCGCATCGGGCCCGTCAGCGCGAAGTTCAAGGGCAAGCTCGCGCTGTCGGACATCCGGCCGCCGGAGTCGTACGCCCTCGCGTTCGAGGGCCAGGGCGGCGCGGCGGGCTTCGGCAAGGGCTCGGCGCGCGTGCAGCTCGCGCCCGAGGGCGAGGCCACGCTGCTGCGCTACCAGGTGAGCGCGAGCGTCGGCGGCAAGCTCGCGCAGATCGGCTCGCGACTGGTGGATGCGGCGGCGAAGAAGCTCGCGGGCGACTTCTTCGCGGCGTTCAACGCGAAGGTGGCCGAGCAGCACGCCGGCGAGCCGGCGCATGCGGGCGCACCCGGGCACGCGGAAGCGCACGCCCCGACGCCCGTTCCCCGCGAGCCCGGCCTGCCCACGGTATCGAACGCCTCGCTCATCTTCCTGGCGGCCGGGATCCTGGTCGTCGTCCTGGTGGCCCTGGTGGTGCTGCTTGGCTGAGCCCGTCCATCCGTCGGGGGCGCCGCGCCGCCCGTCCCGGCCGCCGACGGGGGCGGAACTATTTCCTCCCTCCGTACCGGGCGCCCTGCCTAGGATGGCCGGGTTCATCGCCGATTTGCATCGGCAGGAGACCACGACATGGCGGGGACCGTAGCGGCCGTGGCGAGGCAGGACCAGCAACCGGTGGGGCGCGTGGAGTCGGTGATCCTGATCGCCGAGCTGCGCAATTTCACGCGCATGTCCGAGATGCTGGAGCCCGATCGGGTGCTGGGGCTCGTCGACCAGTTCTTCGACTGCGCCGCGCAGGCGCTCGCGCAGCACGACGGGCACGTCATGGCGGTTCACAACGATTCCCTGGTGGCCGCCTTCCGCGACGCGCCGCCGCCCGACCTCGCGCTCGCGGCGGTACGCGCCGCGCAGGGCCTGTTCGGAAAGTTCGACGCCATGGCGCTCGCCTGGGAGCGCGACTACGGACTGCGCACCGCCCTGTCGCTGGGCGTGCATCGCGGCGAGGCGGTCTACGGCCAGGCCGGGCCCGCGGAGCGTCGCGAAGACGTGGTGTTCGGCGACTGCGTGAGCATCGCGGAGCGGCTCGTGCACCGTGCGCGTGCGGGCGAGCTGGTGCTGTCGGACGCGATCATGGCGGTGCTGCCGGTCGCCAACCTCGAGCTCGACGCGGAGCCGCTGCCGCCGCTCGAGCTGCACAGCCGGCCGTCGATGCGCATCTACGGCGTGCTGCGCGACGAGCGGCTCGACTTCACGATGCCGTCGTAGCCCCTTCCTGGCGCGGCAGCAGGCCCCTCAGGGCGTGAATCCGGCCGCCCAGCGGCCGGTGGCCACCGCGTCGTCCAACTTGCGCTCGCGCGCGGGCTTGTCGCAGGCGAGAAACGCCTTCGGCCCGGGCTCGGAGAGGGCGACCTCGAGGTCGCGGGTGCCATGGACCGACACGCGGGCCCACAGGATCAGCGCGACCGTCAGTCCGATGGCGAGGATGCCGAGCGCCGCGACGATCGGGTGCTCGCCGTCCGGAGGTGGCTTCAGGGTGGTGACCATGGCCCGCTCTATGCAATGTCCGTGCCCGTAGGACCGCGGCCGGCGCCCCGGGTTCGCGGCGCCCCTCCTATTTTCCCGCGATGGTCATTTCGTCGACCAGCACCGACCCGCAGCGCCGCGTCCCGCGCACGACCACGTCGCTGCCCGAGGCCACGATGCCGCGGAACATGTCCTTGAGGTTGCCGGCGATCGTGACCTCCTCCACCGGATGGGCGATCTCGCCGCCTTCGACCCAGTAGCCGGCCGCGCCGCGCGAATAGTCCCCGGTGACGAGGTTCACGCCGTGCCCGAGCAGCTCCGTCACCAGCAGCCCGCGGTCCAGGCGCCGCAGCATCCCGCGGAAGTCCGGGCCGTCGGGCACCAGGCTCAGGTTGTGGTTGCCGCCGGCGTTGCCGGTGCTTTGCAGCCCGAGCTTGCGCGCCGAGTAGCAGCCCAGGAAATAGCCCTCGAGCACCCCCGCGCGCACCACGGTGCGCGACTGCGTCGCGACGCCTTCGTCGTCGAACGGCGTGCTGCCGAGCGCGCCCGGCTCGCGCGGCCGCTCCTCGAGCGTGACGCCGGGCGCGAAGACCGCCTTGCCGAGGCTGTCGGCGAGGAAGCTCGCCTTGCGGTACAGGTTGCCGCCGCTCGCCGCCGAGACGAAGCTGCCGAGCAGCAGCGCCGCCTGCGGCGCCTCGAACAGCACCGGCGCGCGCCGCGTGGTCAACTGGCGCGCGCCGAGCCGCGCGAGCGTGCGCTCGCCGGCGTAGCGCCCCAGCGCCTCGGCGTCGGCCAGGCCGGCGGGATCGCGCGCGGCGCTGTACCAGTCGTCGCGCTGCATGCCTTGCGCGTCTTCCGCGATCACCGCGACGTAGAGCGAATGCCGCGACGTCGGGAAGCCCGCCATGAACCCGTCGCTGTTCGCGAACACGAACTGCGACTGCTGCGCCGACACCGACGCGCCCTCGGAATTGCGGATCCGGGGCGACAGCGCGAATGCCGCGGCCTCGCAGCGGCGCGCGAGGCCGATCGCGTCCTCGGCCGACAGCGCCCAGGGATGGTAGAGGTCGAGGTCGGGCAGCTCGCGCGCCAGCAGCGCCGGCTCGGGCGGTCCGGCGCAGTCGTCGACCGCGGTATGGCGCGCGATCGCCACCGCCGCCTCGACGGTGCGCGAGATCGCGGCGGCAGAGAAGTCGGACGTGCTGGCATGGCCGCGCCGCGCCGCGGGCCGCGCGCCGAGGTAGACCGTGACGCCGATGCTCTTGTCGCGGTTGCGCTCGAGCGTATCGACCGCGCCCTTGCGCACGGTCACGGCGAGGCCGTAGCCCTCCGAGACGTCGCATTCGCAGGCGGTGGCGCCGGCCTTGCGCGCCGCCTCGAGCACTTGCGAGGCGCAGTCGCGCAGTTGGGCCTGCTCGTAGGTGAAGCGATCGCCGCCCGGCATGGCGCGCTATGATAGCAGCGGCATGCAGGATGAAATTCCGAGCAAGACGCGCCGCAAGAAGGACATGCTCGCGCTGCAGGCGATGGGCGCCGAGTTGATCGGGCTGTCGGCCGCGCACCTCGAGCGGATGTCGCTGCCCGAGCCGCTCGCGCAGGCCGTGCACGAGGCGCGCCGCATTGCGAGCCACGGCGCGCGCAAGCGCCAGCTGCAGTACATCGGCCGCCTGATGCGCGGGGTCGACGCCGGGCCGATCCGCGCCCAGCTCGCCGCGATCCAGGGCGGCTCGAACGAGGAGCGCGCGCGGCACCAGCGGCTCGAGCGCTGGCGCGAGCGGCTGCTCGAGGACGACGGCGCGCTCACCGAGTTCGCGCGCGAGCACCCGGCGGGCGAGCTGCAGCCGCTGCGCGTGCTGATCCGCAATGCGCGACGCGAGCAGGCCGAAGGGCGGCCGCCGCGCGCCTACCGCGAGCTGTTCCGCGCGATCCGCGAGGCCGCCGGTGAGTGAACGGAGCCAAGGTACGGAGCGCCTCCTCGTCGGCGTGGTTTCCGCGAGCGATCGCGCGGCGGGCGGCGTGTATCGCGACGAGGGCATCCCGGCCCTGAAGGACTGGCTGGCGAAGGCGGTCGCGTCGCCAGCGCTGCAGTTCGAGGAGCGATTGATTCCGGACGAGCAGCCGGTGATCGAGGCGGCGCTCGTGGACCTCGTCGACGCGAAGGGCTGCCACCTCGTGCTGACCACCGGCGGGACCGGCCCCGCGCGGCGCGACGTGACGCCCGAGGCGACGCTCGCGGTGGCCGAGAAGGTGCTGCCCGGATTCGGCGAGCAGATGCGCGCCGTGAGCCTGAAGTACGTGCCGACCGCGATCCTGTCGAGGCAGGTGGCCGTGATCCGGCGCCAGGCGCTGATCCTCAACCTGCCCGGCCAGCCCAAGGCGATCAAGGAGACGCTCGACGGCGTGTTCGCGGCGGTGCCCTACTGCATCGACCTGATCGGCGGGCCCTACATCGAGACCGACGAGTCGGTCGTGAAGGCGTTCCGCCCGAAATCGGCGCAGCGGGCGAAGCCGGCGTGACGGCGCTGCCGGAGACGGTCGAGGTCGAGACCGCGGCCTCGCCCGACGCGGCGGTGATCTGGCTGCACGGGCTGGGCGCCGACGGGCACGACTTCGAGCCCGTCGTCCCCGAGCTGCGGCTGCCGAAGGCGCTGCGCCTGCGCTTCGTCTTTCCCCATGCCCCGCTGCGGCCGGTCACGATCAACATGGGCATGCGCATGCGCGCGTGGTACGACATCCTGCAGCTCGGCGGCGGCCCCGAGGACGCGGCCGGCATCCACGCGTCCCAGGCGACGACGGAGACGCTGATCGCGCGCGAGCGCGCCCGCGGCGTCGCGCCGGGGCGCATCGTGCTGGCGGGATTCTCGCAGGGCGGCGCGATCGCGCTGCAGACCGCCCTGCGCCACGCCGATCGCCTCGCGGGGCTGCTCGCGCTGTCGACCTACCTGCCGCTCGCGGGCACGCTCGCCGCCGAGGCGAGCGATGCGAACCGCGACCTGCCGGTGTTCATGGCGCACGGGACCTACGACGACATCATCCCGATCGCGCGGGCGCAGCAGTCGCGCGCGGCGCTCGAGCGGCTCGGCTACGCGGTACAGTGGGCCGAGTATCCGATGCCGCACTCGGTGTGCGGCGAGGAGATCGTCGACATCGCGGCCTGGCTCCTCAGGATTCTCGGACCGTCCCCCTGAACCGCCCGATCTCGTAGTCCTCGCCGCGGTCGGCCGGGCCG
>Ga0335085_10007054_pt1 | contig 17558 bp, 13 predicted proteins | sample Lox_Sample_45_FD_206712 | JGI IMG/M metagenome (GOLD analysis project Ga0335085, IMG submission 206712) | Soil microbial communities from Loxahatchee National Wildlife Refuge, Florida, United States - Lox_Sample_4.5 | ecosystem: Environmental > Terrestrial > Soil > Wetlands | place: USA...
TGGATGTCGAGTGGGAGGAATCACTCGACACGTAAAGCGGCTAGCATTTATTGGAGCTTGGCCGAGGCCCTCCCGGGAAGTGGTTTCGAAGCGAGCACGAATGGAATTTTTGCCGCGCTCGTGGGTACAATGGGGCGTGGATTACTACCATACTCCCCAATGGCGCAGGCTGAGGACTCAAGTCAAAGCAAGGGACTGCTGGCAATGCCAGATTTGCGGCGACGTCGAGGGTGCTCCCTTCTGCATCCTGCACGCCCACCACATAGTCCCCCGCTCGAAAGGTGGGACCGACTCGCCTGATAATCTCATCACCATTTGCGATTTGTGCCACGCGGTAGTGACAATTCGGTGGCATAAGCCCTGGTTCCCCGGTACCACCGCTGCGCAGCTTAAAGGAATGGCGGAGGATTACAATTGGTTCCTGACGCTCTCGCCAGAAAAAATGACCGCCGTTCGTTCGATGGTCTGGGCTCACTTTGGCGTGGTACGCAAAGTTGCAAGCGCCTAACAAGATACGCGCAAGATCAACCGCAGACAGTGTAGTGCATGGTGGCGTTCCATTCGACGGGAATCGATGCCGTTAAGAAGGACAGTGATGCCTTGGGTTTACATGGCCGAGATCGCAAAACGAAACCCTGCCACCAAGAAGGAGATCGAACAGGTTCTTGAATATCGTCGCCGAAAGGCTAAAGCGAAATTCTACACGGATGAAAATTTTCCCCCACTTGCAGTCAAGCTACTTCGGGCAAACGGCTTTCATGTACTGACTACGCAAGAGGCTGACCGTATTGGTCACCCCGACGAAAACCACGCCGCATTCGCTCTAAAGAAGGGACGCATACTGCTTACATGCGACCGAGACTACCTTGACGAGCGACGTTTCCCATTGATCCATTGTCCCGTCATTGTCGTCTGTGATTTTGGTTCCGGTTCCCTCAACGAGGTGCGCGAGACTTTCCGCTGCCTCCGAACGTTGAGTCACTTCCCCCAGGCTTTCGACAAATGGACGAAGATTGATGCGAAGCGGGACACTTGGACTGAACTCTCCCGGTTCCTGGATGGCACGACTTCCCGAACGCGGCGGCGTGTATACAGGGGTCAGCTACAGGAATGGGTAGATTGAAACTGACGCTGCGCCCAACCACAGCAGAAAGGGCACATTATGCCGCTCACATACCGAAATGCCAATGTCACGGCGACCTGTCCCGATTGCAAGGCGATTACTGTTTTCGACCACAGGTCGTTTCATGCTGAATTCGGGACGGTTCTGGTTGACAAACCACATGCCTTCGAGGGCAAGCCGTATAGCAGGTTTGTTTATGTATTGATGCGCTGCGGCGGACGTGGGCGTTGCCGCGACGACACCTAAGCGTCAGGACCCGCCTCCGTGTCCACGTGCTACGAATTGGCGCTTGGCGCGGAGGTGGCGTCCGGCAGGGCAGCTTCGCAAATCACCTGAAGCTCGTGGAGAACGTCAGCGTGATGTTGGGTGAGGTAGCGGACGATCCGTGCGTTTCCGAAGAGTTTCGAGAGATAGCCCCGTGCAAGGACGAAGTTGAAAACCTCATTGCCGTGCGTTTCCTCGACGTGCTTCAAATCTCGTTGCAACGCTTCCATTTCTTTCTCCATCCTCACCACTTGGTCGGGAGAAAGGCCCTCCACCGCCTTGGCCTTCTCTCCGTCGACGAGCATCTCGGGGGGCGTCGCCGCCAGGAGCGCCTTGACATAGGGAACTGAAAAGTTTCTCGTCGTGACCAGAAGCTCGGCAACCTCGATCTGCCGCACGGGGCTCATCTTCCTTAAGACGGAGAATGCCGTCGTGGTCATATGTTGATTCTTGAGAATTTCCGCGACCTCCTTGCATATTCCCAGCAACAGATCGCGCTTCTCCCGGATGCTGGCGATGTCCACGCTCAACGCCTTGGCAATTCTCTCCTCCGAGACGCCGCCCTTGATAGCCTTTAAAATCATGGCGTGCTCCTGAATGGGGGGCAATTGGTTTACCCGCTTGTTATATGTGTACGTCTCGTCGTCGGTTGAAATCAAGCATCGCACATGCGTCTGGCCCAAGTGCTTCAAGACTTCCAGGCGCACGTGGCCGTCCAGCAACACATAGACGCCCGAGTTTCCCTTTTGGGGGAAAACGATGAGCGGCTCAATGATGCCGACCTCACGGACGGAGGCCAGGATCTGCTGGTATTTCTTTGTCGATTTCCACGTCGCCTTCACCTGCTTTAGCGGCAGGATGCTCGCGATTGGCAGCACAATCCCATTCGGGTCGAACCCCATCAATACATGTTTGGTCATGCGTCCCACCTCTCTTGGTCATTTGAATTCGCTCGGCAAGGTACGCTGGCAGCGTGTCCAAACCCTCAGCACGCAGCAGAGTCAGGAAGTTTTCGTCGGAAAATAGGCGCTTGAGCGCCGTTGCGACAAACAACAGATTGTTTTGGACCAATTGAGCCCGTCTTACCAGGAGTTTCTGGCGGTCTACCTCCTGCCGATAGGCACGGACCAGCGCCTCTGCTGACGGCACGTTCACGCTTTTGCGATGGGCACCTTGGGTGTATCGCTTGCCTCTCGCCTTCCGTAGCTCGACGACCCGGCGCACTCGGAGCAGCTTGTGGCCGCGAAGAGACTTGTCTTTATACCCTTCACACAGGATTTTTTGCAGCCCCGCCTCGTCGGCCCGCGAGATGTCGATCGCGACCGTCAGCGGGATGTGCCCGTTTTCGACTGCGCCAAGCAACCGTTCCTCTCCGTGCTTCAGCAGGTAGATGATTCCTCCGACGTAGCTGCTGGCCACATCAATCTTTTTTGCGATCTCTGATGCGCTGTATCCTCGGGAGTGCAAGCTAGTGATTTCCCGGAACAACTCAATGGAAGTGGGGTGTCGGCGGGCGATGTTCTCCACCAGGCTCATCAGCAGGCAATCTTCTCTGGAGGCCCCCTCCACGATTGCCGGAATTTCGGTTTGGCCAAGCGCGATAAATGCCTCCAGGCGGCCCTGGCCACACGTCAGGTCATAGAGCTTGCCGTCGATGGGTTCCTTGCGGGGAGCAACGGTGATGGGCTTCTTCAGGCCCAGGTTCGAGATGTTCGACACGATGCCTTGAAAGACAAGCTTGTTACGGCTTCGCGGATTCAGGATGTTGATCTGGTTGATGGGGATCATCTGGACTTTGGGCGCGGTCTCGGTCATGCGGCCTCCTCGGGAATTCTTGCCCGCTGCGCCATCCCAAAGAAGAAATCGAGGGTGTCGAAGCGGTAAATGTCGAGCGTGATGCCGTTCTCTTCGGCGAGCATCAATTTGTCGAACCTCATCGCCAGGGACGGCAGCAGGTAGTAGTCGAACGGTTCGTGGTTTTCAGGGTTCATCCTTAACGCAACCGTGATGTCCGGCATCAGCCCCGCGTCAAGCCGAATCAGCCACCGATGCCTTCCCGATTCGGACCTCCGGCACCGGGCAATGACGATGGACGCCGTGAATTCGTTGTTCACCGTTAACAAGTCGGTCGCAGGGTCGGAGGTGATGGCTCCGCCTAGCTGGCGAATGCGGTCAATGGCATCGGCCACCACCTTTGGGTACATGCGCCGAAGCTTTCGGTTCGTCTCGACGAACTCGTAGTTACGTTCTGGGGTGTAACCGATGAGTTGGTATGCCCGCAGCAGGCTGCTGAACCGGCTGCGGAACACGGAACTGGAAGCCATGCCCTCGGCTTCGTCAATGAGCAGGCCAGATAGGCAACCCTGGCGCTCCAGCAGGTCACGGAGTTGACCCAGCAGTTCGTCGTCGCTGAACCTCTGGCTGCGCTCTCGAATGATGGCCTGGACTTTGGAGAATAGCTCCAATGGGACGATGGGATCGAACGCTTTGTCACGGCGGATCAGCATATCTGGCGGGTTGACGACGCGCTTCTTCTTCAGCTTGAACGACACTCGGTTATATACATTGTTGCCGACGTACTTTTCGTTTATCAGAACTTCGTGGACAGTGCCCCGAGTCCAAGATCGGCCCATGTTAGTGGTGCTGCCCCGTCCATTCAATTCGCTCGCAATTTCCGACTCCACCTTCTCCTGCTCCGCGAAGGCTCGGTATATCCAGAGCACCGTTTCCACTTCTTCGGTCGGGCCGGGGACCAGGATCACGCGATCCGTCTGAATGCTCTTTTGCTCTCCACGATTGAGCGTGCCCTTGCGGTCGCCGTTGATGCCGCACAGCATCCTGCGGAGTCCGAATCCGGCTGGGCCGCCTTGCCGAAATCCAAGTTCGATTAGGCGACACTGCCCAAGGAACACTTTTGCTGAAAGCTCGCGGCTGTACTCGCCCGCCATGGCTCGTTTGACACCCTTGACAATCGTCGAGACCGGGCTCCCGTCGTTTTCAAACTGCTCCGCACAGTAATGGACGGCGATGTTCCCACGACGGCAAATGTGCTCGTAGTATGCGCTTTCATCTGCATCCTGGAACCGGCCCCATCGGCTTACGTCATAGACCAGGATGGCCTGAAAGTCGGCTCGGCCCGTCTGAACGTCTTGAATGAGCTGCTTCAGGGCGTCCCTTCCATCGATGCGAAGGCCGCTTTTGCCAGCGTCGGTGTATGTTCTGACGATTGTCATGCCGCGTCGATGGGCATAATCCCGAATGACTTTCTGCTGGTTTTCCGTGGAGTACTGCTGGTGTTCTGTAGACATGCGCACGTATTCGGCAGCGGGAATCGCCGGCGGTTCTTCCGATGATGGCGCGATCGTTCTATCCATGGTGGTTCACTTCCGGCAGCGCGACGCGCTCGACAAGTCAAGGAGCCCGCCAACCAAGCTCTGGTTATAGCTTCGGAGGTGGCGAACTTTCAAAGAGTTGTTCTTTTCGTTTTCGCCCCGGCAGAAGGGCTCGGATAGATCCTTGCAGCACAATGACTTTGGCGTGAGCCAAGGTGTTCTTTTCAAAAGCCAAGGTGTTCTTTTCACCAGCTCTGCTTTTTGGGGTGACGAGCAAGATGGTCGCGTCACAGGACTTCAGGTCGAACAGTCGGTTGTTCTTGGCGAGGTCCAAAAGCTGTTCTAGTTCCTTGGCCACCTGGGAATCGCAAGCCGAAGCACGGCTTTGAGCCCGCTGGTTTGCACGATAGCCCTTCAGGTAAGTGGGGTTTCTTTCGCGCCAGTTCTCCTGGCTGCGATGGCACTGTTCCAGATAGGCAGGGTCAGTCGCAAGTTTCCGCTTGTGATAATCTGCGCGGCGTCGACGCTGGCAATCGACGGAAGTGCAAACCGCTTGCTCTGGATGGAAGCGCGATGGCAGAAACGTCTGCTTGCAGTATACACATTTCTTTTCGTCCATCCCTTAGCCTTACACGAACATTCTGCCTCGTGCCCAAAGGGCACTGCGGATTCCGGGGCAAGGTGATCGCGATTCCGGAGTTGTTCCTATCACGATTCCGAATTTGATCTGATCACGATTCCGGGATGAAGGTGATCACCGATTCCGATTTTAGGCTGGTCAGTTTCAGCGGTGTGTCGGAACGGTGATCAGAAACATTTCGGAACGATTTGCACAAGAGGGGTAGGTCAAGAGTAAGAGACAGAGCGAACGACGCTGGGCGCGGCCACGGTCAACTGCATGGGCAGCGGATTCGCCAGGTCCTTCTCCGTGATATTGCGCTCCGCCAGTTTCTGGCCATTCACCGAGACGCTGAGCGTGTAGTTCGCCTTCAGCTCGCCGGAAATCTTCAGGTAATCCAGCAGGCTGTAGATCGCGTCGCCGTCTGCTCGGTGGAGTACGGGTTTTCCATCCGCAACCTCTCGGCGTGAAAGTGCCCATGGCACACGACCGTGAAAAGTCAAAGTGTAGCGAGTGCGGCATCCAAAGCGGGTCCAAGAGCTTGAATGATCTTGATCGCGTCCTCGGCCTCTTTCGTGTAGAGTGGGGCCGCGCCGGCGTGGGAAGCGGGATTGAGTATCCGGTCTTTGATACGCCTCACTTCTTCGAGCAGCTTGAGCGCATTCAGCCGTTTACGGGATGCATCGCTTAGAAGGTCGATGATGCTCTGATGCAAGTTTGGGCGTGCGGCATATAGTTTGGCAATCAGTGCCCCCTTCTTTTTCTTCTCGTCCTTCGTGGCTGCGGCGAATTTGGCAGGATCGATCTCATCTGGCGACGCGAGCTCCCTCAATTGCTCCAGCGTGAACTCTGCTTGAAGCAAGTCCGCGAATTCTTTGTAGCTGCCCAAGCTCAACTCGCTACTCGCCTCATTCAGCTTCTGGTGAAGGGTGGCGAACGCCTTGCGGTCGATGAGAGGATCGATCCCCTTCTTCTGCTTCGCCTGCTCAAGGAAGTATGTGAGGTTTGCTTCAACACACTTTCGCAGTTGGTTGCCGCATTCTGCTATCTCGTCATTGGCGAGAAACTGCTGGGCCCTCTCCAATTCCGATTTCACATTACTGACTGTCGGACCGTCCTTTGCGTTCCCGACGAGTTTTTGGAAGAGCCACATGTGATGATTCCCACCAATGATGCGCTTGAACTCATGAAAAAACCCAAGGTCGTGAGTCAGGATGATTTTTTGATAGTTCGCCAGAGCCGCATCACGCAGGAGTATCTCTACAATCTTCATCCGGTTACTCATGTCGAGACTAACGAGTAGGTCGTCGAGCACGAGAAGCTTGAGGTCAGATTCGTGAAGGTTGACAATGGATGCCGCAAACCGGACAGAAAGCGCGAGCTGCGTCATCTTCGCCTCATTCAGGAACGCCTGCGGGCGGGCCACCGTCTTCCCTTCCACTTGAATGCCAAATTCGACTACCGGTATCGTGAATTGGAAGTCTTGTTGGCTGCTACCTGTCGCTGCGGGAAGAGTGGTCACTCCCACCTTCAACGTCACCTTAGCTGGATCACCGGCAGCGAAGTGCGCATCGTAGAACCTCTGGGCTTCAGCGCTGATTGAATCTACGATTCCAGGTAGAAGCGCCGCAAAACCGGCAGTCTTTGCCTTAAAGTTGTCGTAACTGTAGCTGCCCCCTAGACCGCGACTTCCATAAGGGTTGGGATCGCCTGATTTGATTGCGTTCCATTCGTCGATTGGCACGTTGCCACCCGTGGAGATGCAGAAGGGCAGTATCTCCCTTTCGAACAGAGGCCAGATGTTGAACTTCTCCGAATTGCGGAAGTCCGAGAAACCGAAGAAAAACCGGTAGGTTATGAAATCGCTGGCCAATTCGCCTTTGCGGATCGTGGGTTGGTTGAAAGTGCCGTGGTCGGTCTGACTAATCGGGTAAGTTGTGTCGTTGCTCGTCGCCGTGTCTCGCAGAGTTAGGATGATCTTGCCGGGCCTAGGTGCCGGCGAGGCTTGCTCATGGATGTTCAGCAACCTCTCATCGTTGGTCGGATCAAAATACTTGGCAATGGAGTGCTTCGGCTTCCGGGCGCTTTGGAGAAACGTGTAGAGCGCCCAATAGAGTGAAGATTTGCCGGCTCCGTTATCCCCATAAACGAGAAGGTGGCGGCCATCGAGATCGAGTGTGAACTCGCGAAAGGCTTTGAAATTGGTAATCTCGATCCTTTGGAGCCGGACTTTCATACAGTACCTTCCTCCTTGATCACTGCCAGGAGTTCAGGGCTGTCGGCCGAGATGCGGAGGAGGCGGTTACGAATTTTCGACGACGGAGCGTTGAGCGTGCGGTGGAGGGTTGAAAGGAAGTCGCGCTGCTTCGCTTCGCTGGCGTTGGCATCGTAATTCGCGAGGTGTGGGGCGATGTCATCAAGAAAAAGCAGGTCGCGCTGGGCCATATGCTCCCGGAAGTACAATTCCATTACACACGCGTCGATGAGGTGTTCTAGGAATTGGGCAGGAGCCTCCTGGCCGGTGCCTTTGGCGAACATAATCAAACTAACGAGTATTTCGCACACTCGACCATCTGTTGGTGACGGATTGCGAATTGGAATCGAAGCCAGTTGGTTCGATGCAATGTGGTTGTTTCCTGGAAAGTTCTGTCGAAAGAAGTAATTAATGGTGCTACTGTTGATTACAGCCAATACATACCGTAGCGAAATGTTTTGGGGCGCGCTAGGTCTCCGATTTATGACGTTGGTAGATTGAAGGGCAAAGGTCTGATCGCAATCGAGGGTGGCCACGATCCGCCTTGGTAGCGAAATATTCCTGATTTCTTGAACAATCAGCTTTTCTGCGCTCGCAAATATTTCCTCTTTGCGTGGCGCATCCAAAACACTTGGGTCATAAAGGACATACTCCTTTGGTCGGATCGGTTCAAATAAACCAATGTCCTTCCCGCCGACAACAGGCTTCCACCTCGCTCCGTCCGGCTTCGAGCGAATAAACTTTGCATTATCTCCAGTTCGTAGGCCTTGGTTGATTGTGCAGATAGTTCCGAGGAGAACTGAACCTTCGCTTAGCCTTTTTATTAACTCGTAACGGCTACCCGAAATTCTGACTGGCCAAGAATATTTAGGGTTCTGCATCCATTGGTTCTGAACAATATGGAACTCCGGTTCACCAAATGGAAAATCTGCGGCGTTGGTATTGCGAACCCACAGCTTGTGAGACGCGGGAGGAGATCCCTTGGCAACCAAGAAAGTCATCGTCTCGTTGCTGGCTCCACTGAATACACTCGGTCCTATATCTATGACCTGGAGGATTGTGCTTTCCATAAGAAGCAGCTTTCGAAGTTTAGAAAAGGAGTCATTGCTCAAAAGTGTGTGAGGGATGATGTATGTCAGGAGACCTCCAATCCGAAGGAAACCTCTGACGGCCCTCTCGATAAAAAAGCCATAAAGGTCAAATCGATATTCAGCCGTCTCATATCTGGAAGCGTAGCTTTCTCTGACCATACGATCCAAGTTTGATATGAACAAAAAGGGAGGGTTACCGATAACCAGATCGAAACCGCCGGCCAGCGACCGACCAAACATCCAGTGTGGGTCAAAGAAGTCAGAACTCGCCTGCGGATCGAAGGGATCCCAGTCGGCTATGTGTTGAGCCTTTCTGGACGAGCCAAGGCTTTCGGCGAGAAGTTTACCCAATTCTATTCGAAGGTCCCTAATCTTCTTCTGAACAGCGAGCTTCTGATCGCGCCGCTGGATGGCGAAGTGGCTATGGTAAAGCGCTTCGATTTCTGACTCGATTTTGTGAACGCGTGGGGCAACGAGAGCACGTTGCTCCATCTCGGGCAAACCGATCAGCGTATCGGCGGCAACAAATTTGGTTTCCAAGTTGGGGAGCGGACGAATGCCGAGGTTTTCCTTCTTGTTGCGATTGGTCTTCTGATCGCAAATGAGGGAGATGAAAAAGCGGAGCTTGGAAATCTGAATGGCGATAGGCTGGATGTCAACGCCGTAGAGGCAATTCTCAATCAGGTAGAGCTTGCGGCCGTAATCGTCTTCGTTGTCGGCAAAGTCGCGCTCAATGGCGGCGATGGCGGCATCACGGGCGCTGGGGTCAGGAATGTTTCCGGCAGCATCAATCTGGATCTGTTTCCACTTGGCGTTATCGGGGTCGAGCTTGTGGATGATATAAACGAGCTTTTGCAACATGCCCATGGGGAACGCGCCCGAACCGCACGCGGGGTCGAGGATCTTGCAGGTGTGAATGGCTTCCAGTAAGGCGGCCACCTCCCGCTCGCGGAACGGATGCTCCCGCTCAGCATAGGCAAAGAGGACTTTTTCAACACGCCGGTGAGATGGGCCTTCAGTGATTCGTCCACCATGTATTCGACAATGGGACGCGGCGTATAGAACGAGCCGGTTTGTTTGCGAGCGGTGGTTTTGGTTTCCTCGTTGTAGGAAGCGAGCAGGTTCTCGAATACCTTGCCTAACAGTTCAGGATCGAGAGCGATTTCCTGATCAATGGGCGTATTCTCAACGACCGTGAATTTGTAGGCGTGGAGGATGCGAAGCAGGCCACGGACTGTCTCCTTGCGGCGGTTGGATTCACCATAAGCTTTGGAAAGGTCAACGGTTTGTTCCCGGGCAAAGAAAAGGCGATTGGGAACAATAGGGCGCTTCTTCTTATTCCTTGAAAAACCATCAAGGTAAAGCTTTCGATTCGTGCCCTCCTCGATGCGGTCCAGGCACTCGAACAATCCGCCGTTGAGAAACGGGACGTCAGCAAACAGTTCGAGGGCGGTGTTCGGATCGCGGAAATATTCTTCGTAGCGGTAAAGTGTGTCCACGCCATAGGTGGAGCGGTTCTTCTGAAAGCCTTCGTCGCGGGCGAACGCGCGGAAGGGCAGACCATTCTTATCCTTACCCATGCGCTGATTGAGCGTCGCGAAGAACAGGTTTTGCAGAATGGCCTGGTGATAGGTGCAAGTATCCGACGACAGGTCCTTGAGGATTAACATGAGGTCGGTTTCATTGAATAAGTTCTCGGGCACAAGGCCCTTTTCCTTCAGAAACCAGCAGAAGATGAGACGGGTGAGCAGCCGGATGAGCGACGTGGCACGGCGCTTCTCATCATCCGGCTCCGTGTCGGCGGGAAAATCTACTTGGGGCAGCGACCAGTAATACCAGCTGGAGAGTTCACGGTAAAAGCGCTTGTTGAGCAGCTCTACGTTAAAGATTTCCTCCCACGCGGCATGAAGGGTGTCGAAATTATTGATGGGCAGTCGTTCCGGGTGGACCAGATTCGCCCGCGCGAACGACGCCAAAATATCGAGGTGGCCTCGATGCGGATTGGTCAGGGAAATATCGCGGATGATGGTGACCTTGCCGAGGACATCCTTGACAGCTTCCCGCTTGTTCTGGCGGCGGTTGATCACCGCGATGGAGAGGACAGGCTTCTTGTCCGCGACATGCTTGATGAGCACCATGACGGGCATCGGAAACACACGGTTGATTTGGCGGGCAATTCCGGTGAGCTTACCGCGCGCGTAGCCTTCGCCGGTCAATTCGATGGCGAAAAACAGATACGAACGGAGCAAGCCCGCCTTGACATCGGTGTCCTGAAAGAGACTTTGGCTGGTGCCGAGTTCCTCGTCTGTGAGTTGGAAAAGTAGGTCGGCAGATTTCCAAGATTCAAAAAGCGCCTTCGATTCGTTAAAAGGTGCGTCGGTTGAGTGAGAATGAATGAAGTCGAGAAACCCTTTCGGGTTTGAGTTTCGAAAGCTAATGGTGCGGTCACTACGGTAGCCAAGCGTGCTCAGCAAACCGATCGCCGAATCCCGTAGCGGCGAGTTTTCGACAGCAGAAAGAGCGGCTTGGATGGATTCGCGGAGGTCTGGCATGTGATTATTTGGGTTGCTGGATGACCAGCCAAGTAACTAGGTCAAAATCGGTGGTTTCGCGCGCCTGCTCCTTTTGTTTGGGAATGACGAAATCGCGGCTGGCTTGAAGGCCAGCAGCGAGACGCTTCTGGAAGGTTCTCGCGATGGATTCTACAGCGGTGTCAAGAAGGGCATTATATTTCTTCATGTCAGTGCCATTATTCGTTTCGGTGTCAAACAGCTGGCAAAGCTGCTGGTACGCTTCGGCCTTGCCGGAGCAAAGCACGCGGTAGATTTCAAGAATCTGTTTGGGTTGCGCAAAGGTGAAACGCACCGTTCCATCATCACGGGCGTAAACGAGATAGTACGGCTGGAGCGGATTGACGGTGTCGCCGCTTTTGGCATCGCCTTTTTGCTTCAGGCAGAAGACGACACCCGGCGCGATGACCTGGTGTTCCGAGTGCGGCGGCACGACGGCATTCAAGCCAAGTGGCGCGTCTTGGAGCAGCTTGCGGTTGGCCTCGATGTATTTGCTTAATTCGATGCGGAAATCGTCCAGCGTGAATTCATTCAGCGCGACGCTTTCGCTGAAATCTTCGAGGTCGAGGACTTCCTCGCGCAAACGTAATAGCTGCTTGTCGCGATATCGCATGTCCTCCTGGATGAGTTCCTCGATTTCGTCGGTCTTGAGAATGTTGTCCTCAAACGTGGCGGCGATGTCTACGAGCGCCATGCGCGCCTCAACACGATTTTTAAGGTTCACATATTTTTCGAGGTCTTGCGTCGGCCAGAAATTCACTAGCTGGACGGCGAGGCTAGAGCTACCAATCCGATCAATACGCCCGAAGCGCTGGATGATACGAACGGGATTCCAGTGGATGTCGTAGTTGACGAGGTAATCGCAGTCCTGGAGGTTCTGGCCCTCAGAAATGCAATCCGTAGCGATGAGCAAGTCGATCTCCGCGTCCTGTGGCATCGCCGGGATTTTGTCGCGGTTCTTGGAACGCGGCGAAAAGTTGGTGAGGATTTGATTGTAATCGGATTTGCCAAGAGTCGTACGGTTGCCGCCACCGCCAGACACGAGCGCGATGTTAATGCCCAAATCTTTCTGCGCCCACGATGCCAGCGCATCATACAGGTATTCCGCAGTGTCAGCAAAGGCTGTGAATACGAGGACTTTCTTATTGGCCTGTCCGAATTTGTTGGTGGTGGGGTCTTTGACTTTGAGTTCAATGCGACGCTTTAACTCCCTGAGTTTGGCATCGCGCTGAACCGTAACCGCCATTGCATTGTCGTGAAGCAGGCTTAATTGCTGTTTGTCACGCTGAAGGTCCTTGAGCCACACGTCCAAATTCAAATGCTCCAGTTTGTATTTGAATCTGCCACCAACAAGCATTGCCGCTTCAAGCTCTTCGTCGCCTTCCGGCGTCTGGATGTCGAGTTCCAACTGGTCAGAGTCGGGATTTTGGTCCGGGTTGGCCTGATAGTTCCAGATTTTTCGCTCCAGAGCCTCCATCTTGGCGATTGTGCGCTCCATCGTGATCTCGAAAGACTTGACGGAACTTTCAAGCCGCTTAAGAAAATTCACCTTCATCATGCCTACGAGGAACTTTTCGCGGTCGGCTTGACTGAACGGGTCGCCGGCGTGAGTCTTGTAATTCTCCTTGAATTCCTCTTTGACGTAACGTGACGGCGCGAACAACGACAGTTTGTAGCCGCCGATTTCGTCATTCAGACGGTCGTAGGACAAGAAACGCCGCTGTAAATCAATGTCGGCGAAAATTGACTCCGGTTTGTTCCGTTCGGGAAAACCGCCCAACGCGGCGATGCTGCTTTTGTAATACCGCTGGATGTGCTTGCGAGAGCGGGCGATGGTCAGTTCATCAAGAAGCTTGAAGAAAGCCGAACTCAATTTGTCGAGAAGGTCCTTGGTTTTGCGTTCGCCGGTATGCTGGCGCGCCCAGGCAGAAAAAACCCTCTGCGCGGTTGCGAGGGAATCTTTCAAGCTGGCGATGCCGATGGAATCCGCGAAAGCAGCGTCATCATTCTCGGTCAGGAAATAGATTTGATTGCGGAGATCGCGCAAATCGTTGTTGACCGGCGTGGCGGACAGCAGCAGCACCTTCGTCTTAATGCCGGATTTGATGATGTCGTCCATGAGCCGCTGGTAACGGCTTTTACGGATGAGCTCGCCTTCCTCATCACGCTTGCCGGGCGTGTTATTGCGAAAGTTGTGCGATTCATCAATGACAACCAAATCGAAATTGCCCCAATTGAACGTCGCGAGGTTAATATCTCCTGATTTGCCGGAATCGCGACTCAAGTCGGTATGCGAGAGAACATCGAAGCGGAAACGGTCTTTGATGAATGGATTGAGAGCGTCGTTGTGGCGATAGACAGTCCAGTTCTCACGGAGTTTTTTCGGGCACAGGACCAGCACACGCTCGTTTTTCAACTCGAAGTATTTTATAACGGCCAGCGCCTCGAAGGTCTTTCCCAATCCGACGCTGTCGGCTAGGATGCAGCCGTTGTGCTTTAGAATTTTGTTGATCGCGCCCTTGACCCCATCGCGTTGGAATTCGAAACAAGCCTTCCAGATTTCTGTGTCCACGATCTTGATGTTCTGGTCGAGCAACCCACCCTTTTCCTGGTCGGCGAGGAAGTTTTCGAAAACGTGAAATAGCGTCTTGAAGTAAATGAATTCCGGAGCGTGATTCTGGTAAAGCTGGTCAAGGTAAAGCAGAACGTCCTGCTTCACGTCGGCGACCAGATTCGCATCGTTCCAGAGTTCATCAAACCAAGATTTCAGCTCGCGGCGGTCGCGCGTACTGTCCACCTCCAGATTCAGTTCGATGTTATTGTTGCCCACGCCGAGGCCGAGACCGCGCACGGTAAAATTGGAACTGCCGAGAATCGCCTCCTCCACGCCAGCGTTGCCAATGTGATACATCTTGCCGTGTAGAAGTTGGGTATGTCTGATGGACTTAATGTCCACCTTCCGGCGAATCCATTCGGCGCAATCGCGAGCGACGCGCTTTTGCTGAAGCTTGTTGGCTAGTTGAAGTCCGTTGCCGTCGAGAATGAACGCCTTCTTCTCCGTCTTATCCGGGTCAAGGGATGAGATGAATCGCGGTTCGCCGAAAAGAAAATCGAGATGTTCGATCTGGTCGAGATGGCCTTTGAGGGCTTCGTAGGCATAGATAGTGAAATAAGCCGACACGACCGACAACTGCGATCCGGCTCGGATCTTCGTGCGTAAGAAATCTGCTACATTCCCACGCGAGTAGTTGTCGCGAAGACCAGAGTCATGGGGAGGTACGTTCATTGCCTGCACAGTTTACGAAACTCGGTTCAGAAAAACGAGCTTTTTCCTCGGAGACCGCTTCTGGTACTCACTGCCGGGCATAAAAGTGCAGACCGACTGAAACGGGAGGAAGTTTTGGAGCGATTGATGACACAGTCGGGGCCTGAAAAGCAAACATCTGTGGTCAAGCTTTGGGAGGCACTGCAAAACCTGCTTTCAAACATCGGCGTCCACGAGCGCGGCAAGCCAGTTGAGCTGACGACAGCTGATAGCGAGCTTGCGGCAATCTGCACGACAGCATTCATCGGGTATCTCGCCAAGCAGAAGTGAAGATGGCTTTAGCGTGCAGCGTAAAGCTTGGGCAACAGGGTTAAGCCAGCATGCTCTTCGCACTTCGCCAACAACTCGACGAAGATGGTTTCGCCACCGCCCTTGGTGCCATCCCCGAGGATTTGCTGCGCGAGCTTGACCAGGCGTTCGACGCCGGACTCGCCGGGACCCGCAACCTGTTGGCGGTGCCTGCCGTCCGCAACCTGGTGTCATCCCCGTCGATGGGGCGGCTCGTCGACCCGGTGCTTGGGCCGGGTGCGTTCGCGGTCAGAGGAATCCTTTTCAATAAGCTCCCCACGGCGAACTGGAAGGTTCCGTGGCACCAGGACTGCACGATTGCGGTGCGCGAACGGTGGGATGTGCCCGGCTGGGGTCCCTGGTCGGTGAAGCACGGAGTGCTCCACGTTCGACCGCCTGCCGAGGTAATGGCGCGGATGCTGGCGGTGCGGGTCCACTTGGACGAGTGTGGCGAGCGGGACAGCCCGCTCCGCGTACTGCCAGGGTCGCACGGGCACGGATTCCTGAACGACCGGGAAATTCACGGCTGGCCGAGGGAGAGGGCGGTAACATGCGCCGCACACAGGGGAGATGCCATCATCATCCGGCCTCTGCTGCTGCATGCATCGTCGTCAGCGGCGGAGCCGTCAAGCCGCCGCGTCGTCCATATTGAATTCGCCGCTGATGAACTGCCGGGCGGGATGCAATGGCACCCTCTCTGACATCCGTGCGACCCTCGCCCGCAGCATCAGTGAGAAGGACAGCCTTCTCCCCGCTTACCGGAAAAACCTTGGGCCCGGCGCTCGGGTTTGGCTGTTGCTCTACACGACGGCGGAGGTGTCGAGAAGCATGCCGATCCCGTTCGGAATCGAACAATGGCGATTTCCTTTTGGCTTCGATAGGGTGTTTTGGTTCGCATCATTAGAAGGCACGTACGTGGAAATCCTCGCAGCGGATTCCATCGAAAGCCGCGCCCGAGTTCCGGCTTAGCCGAGCAATTGCGTGGCAGAGCGGGAGCTGCCAAGTTCTCATTTGCCGCCTCGCTTGCTGCCACCTGATTCCGCCGTGCTCATCCCACATGAACCCAAACCCATTCTCCCTTCTTTGATCGTCTACTGAAACTCTTGGCCATCATAAGCGAGAACCTTTGTTGATCGTCTCAGCTCAGGGGAGTAGTATGAGGAAGGGCCATTGGATAGAACGTAAACAAACAAAGGCGAGAGACGTCTTCCCAGATGTAGCGCCCCGGCGAGCCATTCCCTATCCTCATCTGGGAACTCGGACAATCATCTGCGGGAGATTGCTGCATGATCGACCCGGAAGGCCTTGATGCTTTCGAAGCTCACAGGGAATTCGTCATGGGCGTGAAGGAGGCGATGCGCAAGGTGAAAGGGCGCGTCCCCGACCCTTCCACGATTTCACCGGTGATTCTTGGCGCCAGACCCCTCGGATTCGCCATGCCCCCGATGATGGAGGAGGCTTTCGGGTATCGAGGGGATCTGCGGTACGTAGAATTTTCATACTCGCCAAAAACGCTGAAGTTCGGGTATTCCGACGGTGGCGACCATCTGCCTTCAGACGCGGCCTTGTGGGAATGGTTCCTTCATCATCCCCTCGTGCGTCCTGAGGTTGATGCGGGGCGCTACCCCACCCTTTGTGGAAAATTCGCCCCGGAGAACCACCTAAGCTTCGAGGAATTCATCGCGGGGATGCCTGAGGCTGATGACAAAGCGAACCATTACCCGGCGTGCCACTCTCTCCTATTGGACCGTCAGCAACGCCAGCCCTACTTGTGCCGTCGAGATCAGTTGCTGCTTTTTTTCCCGCTTGTAGAACCTGAAGAGGAGGACCACCACACGGTTTTCTTGGATGGCTTGCTCATGAGCCCAGGGAGCGAAAATTATAAGCTGCCGGTTTCCCCAACCCTTGCAGAACAGCTTCGCGTGTGGCTGGACGATCAGTTTGAGTTTACCGAAGGCCGGGCCAATTGGCCCATCGGCGGTTCGAAGCACAGCCAGAATTAAGGCCTCCGGTCAGCCCACTGCTGGAACGATTGTATACCCATCTCCAATGGCGTCAAACCAGACAGATTGGCACGAAAACTGCAAACCAGCCCTAATTCCCCACAACTGCTAACGGCCAAAACCCAAAAGCCTTTTAGCCCCTGCGTTGTCTTGGGGACCCGTCTTTCCTTCCTTGCTGCCGGCCTTTGATTCCTTCGGTCACTCTCCTTTTCTGACGCCCAGCTTTCTCGCGGGCACGGCAGGGGGCGACAACCCGGCGCCCTGCCGGCGCAGGCTCTGCCTCGGCTTCGCCGCCCTTTGGGTGTCGGTTCCCCCGAAAAAATCGAGCGGTGCGGCGAGATTTTGTTCGGCTCCCCCGCCCAGGCAGCGTCTGGGAGCCGTGTGCCCCCTGGCCTTTTTGTGCCCCGCGAGAAGCGGAGCAGAAAAGGAGAAAAACATCATGACCGAGGAAATCAAAATCCAGCCGACAGCAGCGGAGCCGGGCGTTCCGGTTCTCCCAGGCCCGCAGGGGCTCACAGGTAGCGCGCGCTTGGGCGCTGAGAGAAACGACAGGAACCCAATTGGCGTTTGGGCGACTCTTGTTGAATTGTCCTTGAGTAAGAAAATTCCACCGCTCGACGGCGTACAAATGCTGGCCCTATTGCACTATATGTTCAACGTAGCAGACCGGCCGCTTCGTTTGCAGATTG
>Ga0335085_10007055_pt1 | contig 17556 bp, 15 predicted proteins | sample Lox_Sample_45_FD_206712 | JGI IMG/M metagenome (GOLD analysis project Ga0335085, IMG submission 206712) | Soil microbial communities from Loxahatchee National Wildlife Refuge, Florida, United States - Lox_Sample_4.5 | ecosystem: Environmental > Terrestrial > Soil > Wetlands | place: USA...
TTGGAAATCCGGCCAAAAGCAAGAGCGCCGGATTTCCACATTTCGCACAGCGCCTACGGCTGCGGGTAACATTTCCGAGTTGCAGGACGATAGAGCGAAAGTAACATTCTTAAATTGCGTGACAGGGTGGCTCGTATTGCGGCGCGGCCGGCGACCGCAATCGCGGAATTTCAAATGTAGGGGCGACCCCCCGTGGCCGCCCCAAATACTCGTTGCCGGATACCCATTGGGCGGCCGCGGGGGCGATTCCCTGAAACTCCTCGTGTAGAATAGGCACTGCCTTTGCTTCAGAGATGCTAACAAACTGTCTGGCCCACGAGGTAATCGGCATGGGGTCTAAACACGCAGGGGACGGGCGGGTTGAGGTCGAGAGAAGGGAGTTCGTCAAGATCGCCTTGGGAGGGGCGGCATTTCTCGCTTCGGCTTCCTCGGGTTCGGCGAAGCTCTTCCCGATTTCCCCGGGAATCAAGATCGGCACGTATGCGCAGAATCCCACGGATGAGAATATGCTGTACCTCAAAGAGCTGGGTGTGAAATGGATCACGATGGGAGATATCACGCCCCAGACTGCCACCGCCGAGGGCTTCACGCAAATGCGGAAGCGATGGGAGGCGGGCGGCTTCACGGTCTACAACGAGTCGGCCAGAATCGCTCCTAGCGGCAACGCCGTGATTAACGTTCCGGAAATCGTGCTCAATCTCGCCGGGCGCGACGAGAGAATTGAGGAATACCTGAACTATCTCCGCTATCTGGGCGAAGCCGGCATCCACTACATGACCTACGGACACATGGGCAATGGGCTTTGGCGAAGTGGGAGCGCCACTCTGCCCCGCGGATATGTTGCCTCCGACTGCGACGTGGCAAGCCCGGATTTCCATGGAGGATGGAACGGCAAGGTCTACAAGAGCGACGCACTCTCGCATGGCCGCGAGTTCACGAAAGACGAATTGTGGGAGAACTATACGTACTTCATCAAGAAGGTGGTGCCGGTTGCTGAGCAAGCCGGCGTGCGTATTGGAATCCACCCGGATGATCCACCGGCGCCGAGCCTGGCGGGTGTTCCGCACTTGTTCAGCAGCTTTGCAGACTATAAGCGCGCCATCGCCATTGCTGACAGTCCGAACATCGGCGTCTGTCTCTGTTGCGGAACGTGGCTCGAGGGTGGGCCCAGGATGGGCGCGGATCCCGTCGAAGTCATCAAGTATTTCGCGCCGCAGAAGAAGCTCTTCAAAATTCACTTCCGCAACGTCACCGCTCCCTTGCCGCATTTCACGGAAACGTTGATGGACGACGGCTACTACAACATGTACCGGATTATGGACGCTTTGGTGGACGTGGGGTTCGACGGGCTGGTCATCCCCGACCATGTTCCGGAACTGGGGAATTCGCCCGGAGCACCAGTAAGCTCCGCCTCGGTGGCCGGCGCCGGCGGGCAGTTCCGGCCCAGTCCAGGGTTGGCCTACTCCATCGGCTACCTCAATGCCACCTTAAGGGCGGCCCTGACCAATAGACATAAGGCATAACGACTACCCCGAGCTGGAATTGCAGTGACAATGGGCCGCTGTAGCGCCGGTGTCCTCACGGGCGATTTTCGTTCCTGCGACAGCGGCGCCGCAGTTACGCAGGACGTCGATTGGTGACGGTGAAGATCAATCCGACGATCGCCATGATGATGCCCCACCAGAGCGCCGGATGCAGGCTCTCGAGGACTGTCCCCGTGGGATGGGAAAGATCGTAGAGACCCTCGACGAAGATCATCACGCCGTAAAGCATCAGAATGATCCCGATGAAGAACCATACCGGCAGCATGCGATACTTTGCCGGCTCGGTATCCATCACAGCGGCTGCAACGCGCCGGGGCGGCTCACCGCCGGGCCGGTTCAGTTTGGGATCACTCTCCATCGAAGCCTCATGGTCTACCAGAAAATGTACTGCAGGACCAGGAAAATGACAAACGCCACGCCCGCCCAAAAGATCGGACGCTTGAGCAAGGGCAGGTGCCCCTCGCTGGGCAGGTCCGTCTCGCCGTAAACGAGTCCTTTTAGCGATGCCGGCGGGTGCGGCGTGGTCATGAAGCTGACCACGATGGTCACGGTGACGCAGATCAGCCAGGACCAGAGCGCGCGGTACATGTTTTCCGCCATCGGCTTGGCATCGGGCGAGAGCGCCCAGACCGCAAGCATTTTCGGATTCAACTTAACGGAAACAAACATGCCGACCGACCCCACGATCCCGGCCAGCAATCCCCAGAAGGCTCCGGCGGCGGTGATGCGCTTCCAGAGCATGCCGAGCAGCACGGTTCCGAACAACGGGGCGATGTAGAAGCTGAAGAGCGCCTGGATGTAGTCCATGATGCTCGCGAACTGCATCACGATGTAGGCCGCGCCGATGCTGAGCACGATGCCCACAATGGTGCACACGCGTCCCATGGTGACGTAATGCTTGTCAGGAGCGTCCTTGCGGAAGAAAGCGCGATATAGGTCATAGGTCCAGACCGTGGAGAAGGCGCTGATGTTGCCTGCCATGCCGGACATGAATCCCGCGATCAGTGCCGTGATCCCGAGACCGAGCAGACCGGGTCCGCAGTAGCGCGCCAGCATCAACGGCAGAACCTCGTTGTAGCTGTGCAGGCTGGGGTCCGCGCTGGCGACGCTCTGCCCGACCAGGTGGAAAGGCAAAAGAGCGAGGCCCAGGAGGCCGGGCAGAATCACGATGAATGGAACCGCCATTTTGAAGAACGAGCCGAGCACCGGAGCCATTTTGGCGGCCCGTACGTCCTTGGAAGCCAGCACGCGCTGGACCACCAGGAAGTCCGTGGTCCAGTAGCCCATGGCCAGCGTCATGCCCAGACCGAACACAATCCCGGTCCAGTGGATGCCCATCGGGTTGGTCGCGAAGTGCCCGATCGGGCGCCACAGGTGGGTGTAATCCTGACCGGGGAAGTTCTGGTGGATGCGCGCTACCAAGCCCGACCAGCCGCCGGTCTCAATCAGTCCCAGAATCGGGATCAGCAGCGCGCCGAACCAGATGAGAAAGAATTGGACAACCTCGTTGAAGATGGCCGAAAACAGCCCGCCCAGCGATACGTAGATGGCTACCGTAATCGAAGCGATCCAAATGCTGAAGTTGAGATTCCAGCCCAGCAGCACCTTGAGCACCAGGGCCATGGCGAACATGTCCACGCCCGCGCTGAGCAGCGTCATCACGGCGAAGCAGAGGGCCGCGAGTCCGCTGGAGGACTGGCCGAAACGAAGCTGAAGATAACCGGGAACGGAGTGCGTCTTCGAAATGTAATAGAACGGCATCATCACGATGCCGAGGAACAGCATGGCCGGGATGGCCCCCACCCAATACCAGTGCGCCGCCAGAATGCCATACTGGTAGGCCGAGCCGGCCCAGCCCATCAGCTCCAGGGCGCCCAGGTTGGCGGAGACGAAGCTCAGGCCCGCCACCCACGCCGTCATTTCACGGCCTGCGAGGAAGAAATCCTCGCCCCGCTTGGTATAGCGCTTGAGATAAAAGCCGATCCCCAGCACCATCGCGAAGTACACGATGATTACGGCGAAATCGACCGTATGCGGATTCATCATCCGCGCGCCTGATTGGAGCCACACTCCCAAAGGGGGGATCATGCAGGGATACTCCCGGAGAAAAGGGTGAGATGAGCGACGGCGGTCTCAGGTAAGACGGGCTTCGCGGGTTCTCGCGGTCCGCTCCGTATCGTCATTCGCCACCAAAACAAGGCTGGGGCAAACCTAATCGAAGTGTTCTCCAGTGTCAAGAACCGTTTTCAGTTCAGCAGACCGTCTTCAACTTGTGGTGCAGGCTTCCAGCCCTGCCTCGGGTGCACCGCAGGCAAGATGCCTGCACCACAAGATGTCCGGGCCACGATGCGCTACCGGTTGTACTTCGGGGTGATACCGCGCAGCCGCTTCCAGACTTCGTCGCAGCGGGTGAGGGTGGCCGGATCCAGCCGGCCGCCTTCGCAAGCCTTCAGGTTTTCCGCCAGTTGCTCCGGTCGTGAGGCGCCCAGGATCACGGAATCCACCTGCTCCTGTCCGAGCAGCCACTGCAGCGCCAGTTCGACGAGCGTCCTTCCGGCATCCGCGGCGATCGCGCGCAACTCGTCGACGGCCGCGAAATAGTCGTCGTGCCAGTACCGGCCCAGGTAGAGCTGATTGGAATCGAATCGCGTTCCGGCGATCGGACCCTTTTCGCGCGAATGTTTCCCGGTCAGCAGGCCGCCGGCCAGCGGGTTGTAAACCACTAACGACACGCCGAACCGCCTGGCGAAAGGAATGTACTCGTCCTCAATGCCGCGCGCCAGCAGGTTGTACATCGGCTGCGAGATGTAGGGAGGATGATACTCGTGCTTCTGCGCGATGCAGAAAATCTCCGCGACCTGCCAGGCCGCGTAATTCGAAATCGCCGGGTAGCGCACCTTGCCGCTGCGCACCGCCTCGTCCATCGCTTCGAGCGTCTCCTCGATAGGCGTATCGTAGTCCGGCCAGTGGAGGTAATAAAGATCGACGTAGTCCGTGCCCAGGCGTTTCAGGCTCGCTTCCAGGGCCTTACGGATCGCAGCCCGCGAGAGACCAGCCTCGTCAGGCGCTTCGCCCATGCGATAGCGAACTTTGGAAGCCAGAACCACACGCGAGCGGCGCGCGCCCAGCGCCTGGCCAAGCACCTCTTCCGCGCGACCCAGGTTGTACATGTTCGCGGTATCGAAGAAATTGATCCCAGCGTCCAGGCACTGATCGACCATGCTCGTCGACGTGACCTGATCGGCCTGCTTGCCGAACGGCATCGTGCCGAACGATGCGCGCGAGACCTTCAGATCTGTGTGCTGCAGAGTGCGATATTCCATGGTCCATTGCTCTCCAAACGGCATTTGTCAACACCGCCCGAGGCCAAAAGTTGCTCGTCACTTGTAAAAAAATATTTACATCGATGTGACGTTGGCGCGGCATCTTTTCAGGTCCACTGCGTCATCAATAAAAGTGGGAGCCGAAGATGTTGAGACTGCTCCAACTCGCGCAAGAGCTCGATTGGCAGGTCATGGACCTGAACCGCGCCTGCGAGCGTCCGGTTTCGGGCGGCAAAAAAGAAGTGGTCGAAACGCGGCAACAAAGCGTCCTTGCTACGGCGGATAAGATCCAGCGTGAATTGCTTGCTTCCGTGCGCTTTGACCCCCTGCGACTGGTCGGCGTCGGAGGACCCATCGGCGACACGCTGGACTCGCTCGCGGAGCTGCTTCTGGCGCTGGACAAAATCCGCCATGAGGCCAGCGGCGGCGGCGGCAGCTTGCCCTCGACGGTCCGCTCCTTCCAGGGACTGCTCAAGGGGTACTGCAGCGACGGCACGCCCGTCGCCGCGTGACGGCTCACGAACTCATCAGGCCGCGGAGGAAGACCGCGGACTCGCGGATTTCCTCCAGGCCGTTCATGCCATCCTCAATCGATATCCAACCGCGGAATCCCGCTTCGCGCAGAAGTTCAAAAATGTGCGGATAGTCGTTCAACCCGCATCCGGTCACACCGTGCACCAGAATAGCGGCGTACCCCGGACCTTCCTCCGCCCGCCGCAAATCTTCCAGCGTGTATCCCGGTTTGAGGAACCGATCGCTCGCGTGCATCGTGACCACACGATGCTTGACCTGCTTCAGCAGCCTCACTGGATCTTCGCCCGCCACCACGGCGTTGGAAGGATCGAACTGCACGCCGAACCAGGGCGAGCGGATGCTCTCCACAATCTCGAGGAAGACGTCGCTCTTCTGCGCGAATTCGGGATACTGCCAGTAACCGTCCTTGTAGTGATTCTCCATCGCCAGAACGATGCCGCGCGATTCCGCATAGGGCAGCAACTCGGTGATTGCGTCCACAACGCGGCGAATCCCCTCACCGCGCTCGACCTCAGGCCGGCGCTGGCCGGAGAGCACGCGGCAGAATGCACCGCCCAGGCGCGCCGTTACATCGATCATGCGGCGCTCGCGCTCGATCTCATCGCGGCGCACCTCCGGTTCAGGATGGGTGAAATCCGGCGAGCAGCAAAGCATCGGCATCGTCATGCCGTGCCTCTCGATCGCCTCGCGCACCCGGTCCAGGTATGCATCGTCGAGGCTCGTGAAGAAGCCAGGGTACATCTCAAGCCCGTCCACGCCGAGGCCCGATGCCATCTCGATCCAGTCGAACACACTCATGCTGCGGTCGACGCAGAGCTCGTCCATGTAGCACTTGGGGAAGGCAGCGAGGTTCATAGAAAAGCACAAGTCAGAAGCCAGAAGTCAGGAGCCAGGCGCGATCGGAGACGCTAAGACAATTGTCGAATGCTGAATTCTGACTCCTGACTTCTGGCTCCTTCTTCACGCCGGTTTCAACACTCCTTTGACGATCCCGCCTGATGCCATGCCGTCGAAGCATGCCCGCCAGCCCTGCAACGGCTCCACGCGACCCACCAGCGGCAGGGGATCGAGGCCGCCCGATGCCATCAGCGCGATCACGCGCTCCCAGACGGCGTAATTGTGGCTGAAGCTGCCGCGCAGCGTGACCGCTTTCTGCACCAGCGGATCGAGCGAGAAGTTCAGGGGGTCACGGCCCCAACCGACTTTGGTGATCTGCCCGCCGGGACGCACGGCGGCGAGAGCGAGTTCAAGCACGGAGGAAACGCCGGAAGAGTCGATCACCGCATCCACACCCAGACCGTCGCCTTGCTCGCGGACGCCGGCCAGCAGTTCATCGCGCCCGCCGGAGAAAGTGCGATCGGCCCCGAGGCGCTCGGCGAGTTCGAGACGAGGACGATCGCGTTCGAGACCGGCTACGGCCAGCCAGCCCGCTCCACTGAGCTTCGCCAGCGCCATGCACAGCAGCCCGATGGGCCCCGGCCCGAGCACCAGGACGCTTGCGCCCGGGCGGATCTGCGTTTTGACGACCGTCGCGTTATAGGCTACGCAGCAAGGCTCGGTCAGCGCCGCGCGCTCGGCGGTCACGGAATCCGGAAGGTGGTGCAGGCAGCGCGCCGGAACACGCACGAACTCAGCCATGGCGCCGTCGACCCCGTAGCCGAACCCCAGCCGCTCGGGGCACAGGTTGTATTCGCCGGCGCGGCAGTAGGCGCACTCGCCGCAGATCCGCGCCGCCGTCTCCGACGCCACGCGGTCGCCTTCGCGGAATCCCCGGACCCCGTCTCCCACCTGCGCGATCACCCCGCAGAATTCATGGCCCAGGATCACCGGCACGTTCACTCGCCAGCTGTGGGAATTGTGATACTGATGGACCTCGCTGCCGCACACCCCGATGGCTTCGGTTTTCAGGATGACCTCGCCCGGGCCAGCAGGCGGCGGCTGGGGGACTTCACGCAACTCAACCCCGCCTTCTCGAAGCTCGTAATGAACGACTGCCGCCATGGACGCCATCTCGATTCTGACTCCTCCTCAGCGCTGAGCTGATCTTTCCGCGGCCGATTTGAATTCCAGAGCGGAAGGAGCGCCCTCGAGTGAAAACCAGGCCACGTTTGCTGTCCATAGCTCACAATATCGGGCTTGTCTCAATGGTTTGGGTCGGGCGTCTTCTGCACAAGTACCTGATTTTTCAAAATTTAGATGCAATGACTTTGGTGGCTTCGGTAGCGGCTCAATTACACCCGAATCGAGCAACCAGGACAGCCCTGAGGGCGTGGAAAACTCCGATGGCCTGTTCTCCCGCTCCAATCTGGAATAGGACAGAACGCCGAGACATACATCTCCGGGGAAAACGGCTGTTTCTTCCCCGTAAACTACTGACACAAAGCAAGATAACCGCGTTGGCTTCGCGTCTTGTCGGTTGTGGATTAGCTTGCTCATTTTACTGGGCTTAGCCCCATTGGGTTCGTTTGGGTTCGCTCGTCCTGAGCTGGTGGCACCGGTGGCTGAGGTCGCGCTTTCGCGTCCTGTGAATCCGCTTACTCAACTTGTAATATACACATTCTTCGAGGTTTGTCAAGTCTTATTTTATTTCACTCTCGTCCGGGCGATTCCACTCGAACCGCCCAAGTGCAACAACCGGGTGCGGCGATCTTGCAAGGTGAAAGGTTACGTGGCTCTCACGCCTGCTTTCAGCCACCGAGTCTGCCACCAGGCAGTCGTGTTAAAGTATGAGCCGAGAACGCTGGAGCTTGTCAGGCGCCTGGCGCCATTTGATTCGATAGATTGCGGGGCCACCAAGCGAACGGAGTTGCGTCTCAGCTCTCTCACGGACCAGCGAATGATTCACTCCCTCGACAGCTGACGATCGAAGGATTCAAGTCGATCCGGAAGTTGGACGGATTTGAGCTGCTCCGTCTAAGCGCATCCTTCGGCTTCACCCGTCGTATCGAAAGCCAATTGATGCACGCTGGCGGGGGAAGCGGTTGGCATCGCTGCCATGCGGCGCGAGTGTGCGCACTTTAACGAATGGGTCGGACGACTCGAATCGCTGGGCGGAGATTAGTTTGGCGAGGCGAACCTCCACAGATTCCGGCGCCGCATGGACACGTGCCATCCTTATTCAGCTTGCCATACTTGCCGCCCTCGCTGCCGTCCTCAAGTTCTATCTGCCTGGGATTGAGAAGCGGCGCGAAGCCGCTGCCGTGAGAGACCGCGAGGCCAGAATCCAGGCGTTCGCGCGCACCATGATCGTGGACGACTCCACGCGCGACATGCCTTCGGGTCAGAACGCCGGCAAACATCCGCAGAAGCTCCTCCGCAAGGACTCGGTCGACGAAGTTCAGAGCGCCTTGGGCGCGCCAACCTCCGAAAGCCGCGATTTTCGCGGCGGCGATCATCTCACCTGGGTCGGAACCGATCACCGCCTCGAGGCTGCCTTCGACCGAGGCATACTCTACAACCTGATGTACGAAGACATTCACAGTGGACACGGAGTTACCGTTTATCAATCGACCGCGGAGTGGCAGGAATTCTGAAACGATGAACGATGAATGATCGACAATGAGTCCGTTCATCGTTCATTCCGCATTCATCATTTCGCGAGACTCTATTTCAGCCCGAACAGCAGATAAGCGGTCATCCCGAGGCCGATGATCGCCAGGAATAGCGCCACGGCGATTCCGGTAGGCGAGGGCTTATCGAAAGCCGTCTCGCCTCGATTTAATCTCTCGACGCCACGGACGTGGTTCCAGGCGGAGATCACGTTCACCAGCACGCCGACGCCAATCAGGGTGGTGCCGAACCACAGCGAAGCTGCGGTAGAGTGGGCGGGCGGACCGCCGCGCTGCGCCTGAAGCTCCCGCAGGAAGAGACCAAAGCGCGCTACCACGAATCCGAATCCCATCAGCGCCAGGCCGGTGCGAATCCAGGCGAGGAAGGTGCGCTCCGCGGCCAGGTAGTTGCGCGGGTCACGATTGACGTTGTCGGGCGTCGGTCCCATCTCCGGTCTTCAAGCCCACAATTGTAGCTCCGATGCGGCCCTCGTTGCTGTGCCGGCGTAGAGCGGCGCTCGCTTGCCTTCGTTACAAGCTGCCCGCGAGTTATCGGCGGCTGGAGCGAATGGTGCAGCTTGCCTCATTCGCGATCGGCCAAGATGAATCGAGTTCACCTCCTTTCCGTTGCGCTGCGCGAGGCGCATGCTCGTTCGTGAATCCGACGCGGCGAACAGGCATCAAAAAAATGTGGGGTGTTTTTCGGAGGAACGGAAATACAGATGGCCTCGGTTCGAGAGAACACGCTGATGTGGTATCTCTTCCGAGGACCCATCTACCTGTACCGCTGGCACCTCGGTTGGATCTTAGGCCACCGCTGCCTGCTGCTGACGCATATCGGCCGCCGGACCGGGTTACGTCGCCGCACTGTCCTCGAAATCGTGGAATACCGGCCTAAGGGACCTGAAGTCGTCGTGGTAAACGGGTTTGGGCGTGAGTCCGACTGGGTTCGCAACATTCAAGCGAAAGGTGGCGAGGAAGTTACGGTGGGCCTGCAGCACTTCCGCGCTTCGCATCGATTTCTTGAGGAGCATGAAGCAGTCGAAGTCATGCGACATTATGAGCGACGAAACCGCTTTATCGCGCCGGTCGTGCGCCGCGGGCTAAGTTGGATCCTGGGGTGGGAATATCACGGCTCTGACGCGGATCGCTGTCGGCTTGTGAGGCAACTCCCTCTGATCGCTTTTCGCCCAATATGACAGCTTCGCCTTGGCATCATTCGCGAGGATTCTCCACGAAACCCTGCCTGAACGCCTTCACAGCTTCAACTCGACGATCGTAGCCCCGGTGCCGCCCTCGCTCTGCGGCGCGGCGTAGAATTTCTCCACGTGCGGATGCGATCCGAACATCTCGTGCAAGGTGCGCCGCAGGATACCCTTGCCGTGGCCATGGACCACGCGCAGGCGAAAGCGCCGGGCGAGAAACGCCTGGTCGAGAAACGCGTCCACCTGCTCGCGAGCCTCTTCGGCGGTCTGCCCAATGACGTTGATCTCGGCGGGCGCTTCGACGCGTGAGACCACCGGTCCCGCGCCGGTCGCCCCCGTGGGAGGTGCATGCTTGCGCATAAGAACGCGCACGCGCCCCGGATCGACGCGCATATGCAGCCGCCCGACTTCCACATCGACGCCGCCGCCCGCGACGGCGATCACCCTGCCGGGGGCGGGCATGCCCTCGACCTGCACGGTATCGCCCGGGCGCGGCGGACCCTCGATCACCGCCGCGGATTCCGCCGCGGGAATCTCCTCCGGGCCCACGACCTCCGCCACCTCGCTCTTCCAGGTTTCGCGCGCTTCGCTGGCAATCGCTCCCGGAAGCCGCTCCAACTTCTGTTCCAGCCGCTTGAACTGGCTCCGCGACTGATTTTGCGTCAGGCTGCGTGCGGCCTGCGTCCGGACTTCGGAGCGGATCTCTTCGAGCGCCGACTCCCAGCGCCGGCTCTCGCGCTTCAATGCCTCTTCCAGGCGGCGACTGAGTTCGGTCAAGCGCGCGCGGCGTTCCGCCTGGTACTGCTGCTCGAATTCCTGCCGGCGCCGCTCGATCTCGATGCGCGCCACCTCGCTCTCGCGCAGCTTGCGCTCCATCTCCGAGCGCTCCCGATGCAGCGTCTCGACGAGCGCCGCCACTTCGCGTTCCTCCGGCGCTACCAGCGACCGTGCCCGATCGATAATCGAGCGCGGCAGGCCAAGCCGCTCGGCGACGGACAACCCGCTCGACTTGCCCGGCAGTCCCACCAGCAGACGATAGGTTGAATCGAGCGTGCGATCGTCGAACTCCATGGCGGCGTTGACCGCGCCCGGCGTCTCTGCAGCGTAGGCTTTGAGACGCGAGGCATGCGTCGTGACCACGGCCAGCGCGCCGCGCGCGCGGAAGTGCTCAAGGACGGCAACGGCGAGCGCCGCGCCCTCTTCGGGATCGGTGCTGCCGCCGAGTTCGTCGGCGAGGACCAAATCGCCGCGCCCGGCCGCTTCAGCCATGCGCCGGATATTGCTGATGTGCGCGGAAAACGTGCTGAGGCTCGCCTCGATCGACTGCAAGTCGCCGATGTCCGCAAGCACGCGCCCGAAGACTGGCAGTCTTGCGATCGTGGCCGGCACGGGCAGGCCGCTCTGCGCCATCAGCGCCGAGAGTCCGATGGTCTTCAGCACCACGGTTTTGCCGCCCGTGTTCGGTCCGCTGATCACCAGCACCGTCTGCTCCGGATCGAGGCGCAATGTCAGCGGCACCGGCTTGCGATTCTGCGCGCGCAGGGCTTTTTCGAGCAGTGGATGCCGCGCGTCATCAAGCTCGAGCGGCCCGCCCGGAGCGAGTTCGGGCAGACAGCAGTCGTAGAGGCGCGCGAATTCGGCCTTGGCGAACACCAGGTCGATCTCGGCCAGAATCTGCGCGGCCTTCACGAGATCGAGGCGCCGGCCGCGCAGGTGCTCTGTCAGTTCGCCGAGGATGCGGCGGACCTCGGCCAGTTCGCGGTCCTCCATCTCCACCAACTCATTGTTGAGCGGGACGGTTTCGAGCGGTTCAAGGTAAAGAGTGGCGCCGGAAGCGCTCATGCCGTGGACGACGCCGTCCACGCGACGCTTCTCGTCGGCACGAATCGGGATCACCAGACGATCGTTGCGCACCGTGATGATCTCGTCCTGCGCCACGCCGGCCCGGCTCAGGCGGCTGAGAAGCCGCTGGATCGTGATCTGGATTTCGTGACGCAGCCGCTCGATGTTGCGACGGACCCGACCGAGCTCAGGGCTCGCGGACGACTCCACAGTACCGTCCGGAGCGATCTTGCCTTCGAGTTCGCCCAGCAGATTACGGAAATCGGGCAGACCGGAGGCGAGCTGATCAAGCCGAGGACAAGATCCGAACGCGGTGCGCAGGCTCTGCGCGGAGCGCGCGAGCACGGTCAGCGCCAGGATCTCAAGCGCCTCGCAGGAGAGTCCTTCGATGGCGAGCTTTTCGAGGATCGGCTGCGGATCGCCGAGTGAGGCGAATCCGGGGCGCGAGTTTTCGGTCGCGTAGCGCCGCGCCTCGCCGGCGCGGGCCAGGTCGATGCGGATGCGGTCGAGATCGGTGGAAGGCGCAAGCTCACCAAGCCGCGATTCACTGATCGAGCCGGAAAGAAGCTCGGCGAGAATGGCGAGAACGCCGTCGAATTCGAGGGTGGCAAGCGAGAACCGATCGGAGACACTCATCCTGAAGTCCACTGGAGTTTTGGATCGAGAGCCCGGTCAAGCTGCCGTCGCTCACTCGGTGCGGAGTGTCCGGGACTCAGGCTCGCTTGAGGGTGCGCACGATTACAACCAGGATCACCGCGCCGAAGACGGCCACCAGGATGCTGGCGATCAGCCCGCCTCCCCCGACGCCTAGCTTTGACAGAATGAACCCGCCGAGGAAGCCGCCCAGAATTCCGAGAACGATATCTCCGATCACACCGTACCCGGACCCCTTCATGATCTTGCCGGTCAGCCAGCCCGCGATCAGCCCGACCAGAATCCAATAAAGCATACGCCCTCCAATCCCTGTGGCGCGCTCCCGCGCGCACGAAGAGTGTTACGGCGGGTCACTCAGCTCGTCGTGCGTTCGCAGAGCATCACCCGCTCTTGCTCATCGATCTCACTCAGACGAACCTCAATCACTTCCACATTCGACGTTTGCACGTGCCGTCCCACGTAGTCGGCCTGAATCGGCAGTTCGCGATGGCCGCGGTCGATGAGGACGCAGAGTTCCACGCGGCCCGGCCGGCCCTCGTCAATAATGGCGTCGAGCGCCGCGCGCGTCGTCCGCCCGGTGTAGAGGACGTCGTCGACCAGGATGACGATCTTGCCCTCCACCGAAAAGGGCAGCACGCGCTCGTGTACGACCGGCTTGTCATCGATGGTGGAGAGATCGTCGCGATAGAAGGTGATGTCGAGCGCTGCGACGGGCACCTCAAGCCGCTCGAAGGCGCTCACCTTGCGCGCCAATCGCTCCGCCAGGGGCGCGCCCCGCCGGCGGATGCCGACGAAAACCAGCGTCGCAGCGCCGCCGTTGCGCTCGATGACCTCGTAGGCCAGACGCGTGAGCGATCGTTCGATCTCCGCCGCGGACATGAGCTGCGATTTCTCGCGCACTCCCAGCTTATCGGCGGGCGTTGCGAGTGCAGGGTTGCTCATTCTCCCTCCGGTTGGCTGCCGGGTTCCAAGTATCAGGTTCCAGGTGCCAGGCGCCAAGTGTGGAGCGTCGACTGCCGGCACCTGAGCGATAGTATCGCACCGAGCGCGGCTTTCCAAAGTCAACAGTTCCCAGTTGACAGCAGTGGAGTCCAGGATTCCGAAACCTTCTCATTCGAAATTCTCCTTGTGCGAAACGTACGAAGGTCCGGCCGGCGTTGCGCGCGACAGACATTTTTAGCGTGATCGGCAGCGGGGCGATCCGATCGGTACCGCTCGGCCACGCCTGTTTCTTGGTCGCCCCCAGGGCCTCTGCGTTAGCCCGTACCAGGTCGCTGGGCGACCAGTCAAGGCCTATAACTCAAAGAATTAGCGGCCCTGAAACCAGTGTCGCCGCCGACTCTGCTTTAAGGGAGGGTGGAGTGGCTGCGGAGGTGTGTTACTTGTGGCTGCCGGACGCGCTGATCGCCTTTCCGCCCGTGGGAATTTCCAGCTTTGCGGTCGAGACAGCGGACGCCAGATAATCGGCCGTGCGGCTGATGCCGCCGGCAAGCTCCTCCAAACGATCCCAATCGCCATCGCTCAGATATTCCCTGGCGCGGTCCAATTGGGCTTCCAGGGATTCAACTGACGTAATGATAGCGTCCGACTGCAAGACACCTAGCCTCTGACCTCTGATCGAATCATGCCATGATGGTCGGGGTGACCCCTATGCCGCAATACAGGGAAGGCCTTAGATCGAGGAAAAGTTGCCTGTACTTCCTGCCCGCTTCTCCAGCCGGTCGTGACGCAATTTGACGTGGCACGGGCGTCCCGCCCGTGAATGGCCACGGCCAAGATGGCCGTGCCACGTCAACGTGAGTCCTTACGTCCTCGCCAATTCACTGGCGTGTCGCCGAGTCCCGCCGCTATGATATTGCGTACCCGCCAGCAGAACGGCAGGCACTCGGAGGTCAACATGGAAACATTCTTGCACGATGCCCGCTACGGTCTGCGAATGCTGGTAAAGTCGCCGGGATTCACGGCCGTCGCCATTCTCACCCTGGCGCTCGGCATCGGCGCCAATACCGCCATCTTCAGCCTGATTGACGCCGTCATGCTGCGATCGCTCCCGGTACGCAATCCCCAGCGGCTGGTTGTCTTCAAATGGAAAGCTCACAGCGACCCGAAGTATCACAGCTATAGCAGCTTTGGCGACTGCGGACGCGGCGGTAATGGCGTTGGCTGCTCGTTTTCCGTTCCATTGTTTGAAGCCATGCGCAAGCAGGCGACTGTCTTCTCGGGAGTCACGGCGATCGCCGGACCGATGCAAGTGGTGGTCAGTGGCAATGGAGCGGCGACCATGGGCAGCGGCGAGATTGTGTCGGGCGATTTCTATCCGACGCTGGGCGTCAATACCGTCCTTGGCCGTCCACTCGGCCCGCCGGATGATACGCCGTCGGCGCCGCCCGTCATCGTGCTGAGCTACGCCTATTGGCAGAAGGCGTTTGGCGGCGATCGCTCCGTGATCGGCCGCGTGATTCACCTGAACGGTACGGGATTCACCATCGTCGGCGTAACGGAACCGCGCTTCACCAATCTCGCGCCAGGCAAAACGCAGGACTTCTTTCTGAGCCTGTCGTCAGCAGGCTCACTCAATGTCCGGTGGTTGCGTGGACCGGAAGTCATGGCTGACACCCAGAGTTGGTGGGTGGTCATACTGGGACGGCTGAAAGGCGGCCTGTCCATCGGCCAGGCGCAGGCTGACGCGAGCTCAATCTTTCGCAACCAGATGTTGCATGGCGCGAAGCCGCTGTCCAAGGAAGCTGACGATCCGGCTGTTGTGCTGAGCTTCGCGCAGGAAGGCCTTTCCGGCCGGCGCGGATCGCTCTCCACCCTGCTCTACGTGCTGATGGCTGCGGTCGGATTCGTCCTCCTGATCGCTTGCGCGAACGTTGCCGGTTTGACGCTGGCGCGTTCGGCGGCGCGACAGAAGGAAATTGCGGTGCGTCTGGCGCTGGGCGCAGGCCGAAGGCGAATGGCGCGGCAGTTGCTCACCGAGAGCGTCATGCTGTCGCTGATTGGTGGATCGCTCGGCATCCTGATCGCCTTCTGGGGCGTGCACGCCATCACCGCGCTGGTGTCGAGCAACTCAGACCACGCCTTTCCCTTCGTGATTGCGCCCGACTGGCGCGTCCTTACCTTTACGATTTCCGCCTCCGTGCTTACCGGAATCCTTTTTGGTCTGGCGCCGGCGCTGCGCAGCACCCGCCTGGATCTGACGCCTGCGCTCAAAGAGAACATATCTGCCGCCCCCGCCGGTGTGGCACCCGGGGGCCGGCGCCTCCACCTTGGCGGGGTTCTGGTGATGGCGCAGGTGGCGCTTTCAATCGTTGTGCTGATCGGCGCAGGCTTGTTGGTGCGTACCCTTCAGAATCTGCGCGACATCGACCCGGGCTTCGACACACAGAACATCCTGCTGTTCGGCATCGACCCGACGCTTTCGGGCTACAAGGACGCGGGAATTCAGAGCCTCTACCATGATCTGCAGGATCGCTTCGCCGCAATTCCCGGCGTCACCTCGGCCAGTTATTCATCCGATGCGCTCTTGAGCGGCTCATTGTGGACGACGGATATTCACCTGCCCGGGCAGCCGGAGAAGTCCAGTGTGGAGACCGACACGCTGGCCGTCGGACCCGGCTTCTTCACCACCATGCACATCCGCTTTCTTGCCGGGCGCGCGTTTAATTCGGCCGATTTTGCGTCCGCGGCCGTCACCGAGGCGGCGCAAAAAGCCGCCGAGGACGCGGCGAAGAAGTCTGCGGCCCCGGGAGCTGCCGCCGCCCCGCAAATCGCTTCAACTGCGAAGGCTACGGGCGCGCCGATTCCCGTCATTGTCAATGACGCCTTTGCCCGGCGCTATTTCGGCAAAGAGAACCCGCTGGGCCGCCACCTTGACGATTCCGAGGGCGACGAACCGAGCACCGGGCCCAAATCAGCTGGTTACCAGATCATCGGGGTCGCGGGAAGCACCAAATACGACAGCCTGCGCCGCGGAATTGATCCCACCATGTACCGGCCGATGACGGGCGGCGGCGCCCATTTCGAATTGCGGACGGCAGGCGCGCCGACGGCGGTGGTCCCGACGGTCCGGGACATCGTGAGCCGCGCCGGCGACAATCTGCCGATATTCGATGTGGCGACACAAACCGAGCACATCGACCAACTGCTTTCGCAGGAGCGCATCATGGCGCGGCTCGCGACCTTTTTCGGGCTCCTCGCGTTGGTGCTGGCTTGCATTGGACTCTACGGGCTGCTTTCGTATGAGGTGACCCGCCGGACGCGCGAGATCGGTGTTCGCATGGCGCTGGGCGCGGAGCGGCGCGAGGTCCTGCGCCTGGTCGTCGGTCGCGGGATCTTTCTGGCACTGGCGGGAGCCGCGGTCGGCGTCGCCGCTGCCTTCGGCCTGACGCGGTACCTCACCAGCCTTTTATATGACGTGCGTCCCCTGGACCCGCTGACCTTTACGGCCGTCGCGATTCTGCTCATGGTGGTCGCGGTCACCGCCTGCGCCATTCCGGCGCGCCGCGCCATGCGCGTGGATCCCATGGTCGCGCTGCGGTACGAGTAGGCTACTCCAGGAATCACTGTATGAAAAGGGAATCGCGTCTTTGGATGGAATCGGTGTGGTGGAACTTCGCCCCCTGAGTAATAGCGGGCTTCTTGATCGGCTTTGGTATCAGCTTATTACGTGGAAAGACGCTACATTTTGTGGTGTAGGCTGGTGACATCCCTATTGCTGGGAGGTCACAGCCGTGCCGTTTATCAGCCGACGTCCCACGTTGAGACTGGCCGAAGAGGAGGCGACTTGGCTGCGACAACTATCGCAGTCGCGCTCCGAACCCGCCGGGCGGGTGCAGCGCGCTGAGATTCTCCTGCGTTATCACGGCGGCCAGACGGTTTCGGGAATTGCCGCCAGCTTGCGCAC
>Ga0335085_10007056_pt1 | contig 17554 bp, 13 predicted proteins | sample Lox_Sample_45_FD_206712 | JGI IMG/M metagenome (GOLD analysis project Ga0335085, IMG submission 206712) | Soil microbial communities from Loxahatchee National Wildlife Refuge, Florida, United States - Lox_Sample_4.5 | ecosystem: Environmental > Terrestrial > Soil > Wetlands | place: USA...
GCCAGCTGCCGCAAACCAGCGCGGTCGGCGGCCAGGGCGGCGCGGTTGTGGGCGTCATCGCGCAACAGCTCGCCGACGCGCAGCGCCAGCTCGCCGATCTGCGCACGCGCTACACCGAGCAGCATCCCGACGTGGTCTCGCTGAAGGCGCAGATCGCCGATCTGCAGTCGCGTCTCGGCGGCGACAAGACGGGCGCCGCGGCCGGCGGCGGCCGCACGACCATCACCAACAGCGCCTATGAGGCGGTGCAGGTCCAGCTCGTGCAGGAGCAGAGCCAGATCGCCGCCTTGCAGCAGCGCGTCAACGATGCGCAGGCCGCGGTGAAGCGCTTGCAGGCCCTCGCCGTGACCGCGCCCTCGATCGAGGCGCAGGCGCAGGACATCGACCGCAACTACGATGTCCTCAAGAAGAATTACGACGAGCTCGTGTCGCGCCGCGAAGCGACCAACCTGTCGCAGGCGGCGGATACCAAGGCCGACCAGATCCAGTTCCGCGTCGTCGACGCGCCGCAGGTGCCGCTCGCGCCGACCGCGCCGAACCGCCCGGTGCTGTTCTCGGCCGTGCTGATGGCGGGCGTCCTCGGCGGTCTGTTGATCCCGATCATGCTCTCGCAGATCGACCGCTCGTTCTCGACCATGCAACGGCTGCGCGGCCTCGGCCTCCCGGTCGTCGGCGGCGTCTCCTACGTCGCGATGTTCCGCACCCGCGCGCAGGCGACCCTCGAGACGGCGGGCTTCGGCGCCACCGCGGTCGCGCTGCTCATGCTCTACGCGGTTCTGATCGCAATCACCTTTGACTTCCACCGCGCCCTGACGGGCGGAGGAATGGGCCCATGATGGACGCAGCTTCCCGCAGCCTTATCGAGCGCGCGGCGGCGCATTTGAAGCGCCGCAACGAGGCTCAGGCCGCGCAACCGATCGCCGCGAACGGCGACTGGGGCAATGCCCCCGCCGCGCCGATGCAACAGCCGCGCGCGCAGCGCTCGCAGCAGCAGGCCGCCGTGCCGCAGGGCGGGGCCGCGGCCCAGCCGCCGCGCCAGCGCCGCGCCGCGCCGCAGCAGCCGGAAGCGACCGCGCATAGCCGCCAGGTCACCATCGATCGCGCCGCGTTGCGCCAGCACGGCATCGCCCTGCCGTCGGCCGGCCGCTCGCGCATCGCCGAAGAATTCCGCATCGTGAAGCGCCAGATCGTCGCGAAATTCCTCGACGAGGTCGATGGCGATCCCGAGGCGGCGCGCAATCGCGTCATCATGGTGACGAGCGCCAAGCCGGGCGAGGGCAAGACCTTCGCCGCGATCAACCTCGCGCTCTCGATCGCCTCCGAGCAGGACCTCAAGGTGCTGCTGATCGATCTCGACACGCGCCACCACGCGATGCAGGAAATGATGGGCATCCCGGCGGGCCGCGGCCTGACCGATCTGCTCTCCAATCCCGATGTCGACTTCGCCGATGTCGTGCTGCGGACCAACATGCCGAATCTCGCGGTCATGCCCGCGGGTCATCCCGACAATCGCGGTCCGGAGCTGCTCTCGAGCAAGCGCACGCGCGAGATGTTCGAGGAGATGACCCAGCGCTACTCCGACCGCTTTATCATCTTCGACGCGCCGTCCTGTCTCGCCAGCAGCGATCCCGCCACGCTCGCGAGCAAGGTCGGCCAGGTGGTCTTCGTCGTCGAAGCCGACCAGACGCAGCAGGAAGAAGTCGAGTCCGCGCTCACGCTCGTGCGCGCGTGCCCGAACATCAGCCTGCTGCTCAACAAGGTTCGCAATTCGGCAACGGATCAGTTCGGCTCTTACTCCAACTATTGATCGGCGCGGGTGCCGGCCCGTCATCCGCAATCGGTGCAGAATGCGCTCCTCTCGGTCACTGGCCGCCCTCGTGTTGTTGCTTGCCCTGGCGTTTCTCGGAACGCCGGCGCGGGCGCAAACGAATGCTGCCGGCGCTCCCGTCTTCCCCGACCTGCAGAAGCTGCAACAGGATCTGCAGCGGCAGCTCACCAACCCGGACTCGGTGCCGCCCTCGCAAGGTCCCTTCGGCGAGCAGGCGCCGCTGCCGTCGCCGCCGGAGCATCCGGCCCCGCCGGCCGACGCGCCGTCGCCCTGGCTGATCACGCCGTCGATCCAGCTCTCGGAAACCGCCACCGATAACGCGAATTTCTCGCACACCGACCGCAAGGCCGATCTCGAGACCTTCCTCAACCCCAGCGTGATGCTGACGGGCGATACGCCGCGCGCCAAGGTCGACCTCAACTACTCGCCGATCTTCACGCGCAACGTCGTCGCCAGCAACAACAACCGCATTGATCAGAACCTCTTCGGCACCGGCACCTTCTCGGTGGTGCCGGATGCGCTCTTCCTCAATACGCGCGCCTCGGCCGCGCAAGGCTCACGCAGCGGCAGCTTCGGGCCGATCAATCCGGTCAACATACCGAGCAACGACCTGACGCAGGTGCTCGCCTACGACGCGGGGCCCGAGTGGCGCTTCCCGTTGGTCGAGGGTGCGACCGGCGATCTGCGTTATTCGATCGGCCAGACGCGCTTCTACAACAACACGGGCACCGTGCTCGACGTCAACGGCCAGCCGGTCTCGGGCAACCAGATCAGCGACGGCACGCTGCAGGATCTGCGGCTGTTCCTCGACAGCGGCGACCGCAGCAATTTCGTCACCGCGCAGTTCACCGCCGAAGGCACGCGCAATCGCATCTCCAACGGCGGCGGCACCGACGACAACGGCACGATCATGATCGAAAGCCAGTTGCGCCTGTCGCCGGCGCTCCAGCTTCTCGGCAGCGTCGGCTACGAGGATATCCGCTACTCGACTTTCAGCTTCGCCAACGTCAACGATGCGACCTGGTACGGCGGCTTCCGCTGGCAGGAGGCGAAGGACCAGTATATCCAGCTCACCTATGGCCATCGCCAGGGCTACAATTCCTTTGCCGGCGACGCGAAATATCCGCTGACGCCGCTGACCTCGCTGTTCGCGTCTTACGGCGAATCGGTCACGACGCCGCAGCAGCAGATCCTCTCCAACCTCAATTCGGGCCAGCTCACCGCCGGCAACGTCGTCATCAATCCGGCGACCGGCCTGCCGCAGGCGCTCCTCGTCAACGAGCTCGCGCTGCAGAATTCGATCTATCGCGATCGCGATTTCCGCGCCGGCGCGACGACGCTCAACGCGCCCAATCTCTATCAGGTCGATGTGCATTACGAGGATTACCTGCCGATCGCCGGCACCGCGACGGGCGATTCCTATGTCGGCGTCGAAGGCACCTGGCAGCACGCGATGAATGAGACCACCAGTTTCACGCTGAACGGCGGCTACTTCATCCGCCAGCAATCGGACTCGAATACGCTGACGGTTCAGGCGAGCATCGGGCGCTACATGACCCCGACCTTGCTCGGCAGTATCGGCTATCAGTTCATCTATGGCGGATCGAGCAACGCGTCGCATCAGTTCTACACGAACTCGATCACGGCCTATCTGCGCAAGACGTTCTAGCCTCATGAGCGCCGCCGCGAAGACCGACCCGTCGATCGTCAATGCGATGAGCGTCGACGTCGAGGACTATTTCCAGGTCGAGGCGCTGTCGGGCGTCGTGACGCGCGCCGAATGGGACAGCTTCCCGCGCCGCGTTGCCGCCAACACCGATCGGCTGATCGATCTCTTCGCCGAGACCGGCGCGCGCGCGACCTTCTTCACCTTGGCCTGGGTGGCGGAGCGTCATCCCGATGTCGTCCGCCGCATCGTCGCCGGCGGCCACGAGCTCGCGAGCCACGGCCTCGATCACACCCGCGTCGATCGCCAGACGCCGGACCTCTTTCGCGCCGACCTGAAGCGCAGCCGCGCCGTGCTCGAGGATGTCGGCGGCGTCGCCATCCGCGGCTATCGCGCGGCGAGCTTCTCGATCGGCACGCGCAATCTCTGGGCCTTCGATGTCCTGGAGGACGAAGGCTATGCCTATAGCTCGAGCATCTACCCGGTGCGGCACGATCTTTACGGCATGCCGGATGCGCCGCGCACGCCGTTCAAGCCGCGGTCCGGCAAGCTGATCGAGATCCCGCTGACGACGGTGCGGCGCTTCGGCCGCAATCTGCCCTGCGCCGGCGGCGGCTATTTCCGCCTGCTGCCGTACTGGCTCTCGCGCGCCAATTTGCGCCGGGTGCATCGGCAGGACCGCAGCGCCTGCATCTTCTATCTGCATCCCTGGGAGATCGATCCGGACCAGCCCCGGGTCGAGGGGCTCAGCCTCAAATCGCGCTTTCGCCACTACGTCAATCTCGGGACGATGGAGAGCCGGCTGCGGCGATTGCTTAACGAATTCGCCTGGGACCGGATGGACCGGGTGTTCCTGGGCTGAGCGGCCCGGAATCCGGCGCGGCTGCGGCTCCGGCCGCATGCTTAATCGCATGCTTAGCAAAGTGTTTAGACACTCCGGGCGATAATTCCGCGTCGGGCGCGGCGCGCGCGGCAACGTGTTGTTTTGGACATTTTTTCCGCGATGGCCGACCTTCTCTTCCTAGCGCATCGCATGCCGTACCCGCCCGAGAAGGGCGACAAGATTCGGTCGTGGCACATCTTGCGCCACCTGGCCCAGCGGCATCGCGTGCATCTCGGCTGCTTCTACGATGATCCCGCCGACAAGCGGCACATCGGGGAGCTCGAGAAGCTGTGCGCCAGCGTGAAGTGCTTGCCGATCCATCCGCTGCTGCGACGCGTCAAGAGTCTCGGCGCCCTCAAGAGCGGCGAGGCGATGACCATCGCCTATTTCCGCGACGAGCGGCTGATGCAATGGATCGCCGAGACCTTCGCGCGCTGGCGGCCGACCCAATCCTTTGTCTTCTGCTCGTCGATGGCGCCGTATGTCGAAGGCTATCGCTTCGCCACGCGCGTCATCGACATGGTCGATGTCGATTCCGAGAAGTGGCATCAATACGCCGACAAGCGCCTTTGGCCGATGAAGGCGATCTATCGCCGCGAGGGAAGCAAGCTGCGCCAGGTCGAGATCGCCGCGGCGCGCAACGCCGACTACACGCTCTTCGCGTCGGCGCCCGAGGCCTCGCTGTTCCTGAAACGCACCGGACGCTCGACCTCGCGTGTTCTCGCGATGCGCAATGGCGTCGATTTCAATTTCTTCGATCCGGCGAACGCCGGCGAGAATCCTTATCCGCAGGGCCGCAAAACGATCGCCTTCACCGGCGCGATGGATTACTGGCCGAATATCGAAGCGGCGCAGTGGTTCGTCACCGACGTGATGACCGCGCTGCGCCACCGCTTTCCGGCTTTCGATTTCTGGATCGTCGGCGCGCACCCCGCCTCCAGCCTGCGCCGGCTCGCGCGCGGCGATATCCACGTCACCGGCCGTGTCCCCGATATCCGTCCCTATATCGCTCATGCCGATGCGGTGGTGGCGCCGCTGCAGATCGCGCGCGGCATCCAGAACAAGGTGCTCGAAGCGATGGCGATGGGCAAGCCGGTCGTCGCGACACCCGCCGCGCTCGAAGGCCTCGATCTCAAGGTCGGCGAGGAAGTGATCGCGGCGAGCAACGGCCAGCAATTCGCCAATGCGATCGCTCACGTCTTCAAGGGCGAGATGGCCGAGCTCGGCCTCCGCGCGCGTCAGCGCATCGTCGCCGATTACGGCTGGGGCGCCTCGCTCCGCGTGCTCGACGAGCTCCTCGCCGAGCCGCAACAACCGCTGGTCGCCTCCGCATCATGAGCGTCTCGGCGCTTCCCCTCGGCCACGGCCCGAGCGCGTGGCGGCAGAGCTGGCGCATGCTCGGCGGCGCTTTCGCGCTGGGCGCGCTCGCCCTCGGCTACCTCTTCTCGCAGGAGATCGTCGGCGCCTATCGCGTCTGGATTGGCTCGACCGCCTATAGCCATTGCTTCCTCGTCTTGCCGGTCGCGCTCTATCTGATCTGGGAACGGCGCAAGCTTCTCGCCGACGCGGTGCCGGTGCCGGATTTCCGCGTCCTGTTGCTGCTGCCCTTCCTTTCAGCGGCCTGGCTGCTCGCCGCCGTGCTCAATGTGCTCGAGGGCCAGCAATTCGTGCTCATGGCGATGGTGCAGGTGATGCTGCTGAGCGTGCTCGGCTGGCGCCTCTATCGCTTACTCCTCGGGCCGTTCCTCTATCTCTTCCTACTGGTGCCGAGCGGCGATTTCCTGGTGCCCTCCCTACAGGACATCACCGCGAAATTCGTCGTCTGGCTGCTCGCGATCTTCCAGGTGCCGACCTATTCCGACGGCATCGTCATCTCCATCCCGGAAGGCGATTTCATCGTCGCGGAGGCGTGTGCCGGGCTCCGCTTCCTCATCGCCTCGGTCGCCTTCGCGGCGTTCTTCTCGATGATGGTCTATCGCAGCTGGTGGCGCCGCACCGCCTTCCTCGCGCTCTCCCTGATCGTGCCGATCTTCGCCAACGGCATCCGCGCCTGGGGCATCATCGAGCTCGCGCATCTGACCGACGATGTCACCGCGGTCGAGGCCGACCACGTCATCTATGGCTGGGGCTTCTTCTCGGCGATCATCCTGTTGCTGATCTTCATCGGCCTGCGTTTCGCCGATGGCGGGCCGAACTGGCCCGCCACCAAGCCGGAAACCGCCCGCGGCTTTGCGCTGCGCACGCCGCTCATTGCGACGGGTCTCGCGATCGCGCTCGCCGCGCTCGGGCCGCTCTACACCGGCTTCCTCGAATCGTCGCGCTGGCGCCTGGACCTGGCGCAGGCGGCGGCACCGAGCGTCTCGGCGCCGTGGCGGGCCGATGCGTCCTTCAGCGACAGCTGGCAGCCGCTGGTGCTCTCGCCCGATCGCGAGTTCCGCGATTCCTTCACGCTGGCGGGCGCCGGGGGCGATCGCCAGGTGCAGCGTTATGTTGCGCTCTACGACGCTTATGGCCGGCACAACAATCTCGTGCGCAGCCCCAATCGCATCTATGACGAAGACAGCTGGGCGCGGACGACGCTCGGCAACACGGCTGTCACGATCGACGGCAAGCCAGCGACGGTGAGCACCGCGGTGCTACGCAATGCCGGTCGCCAGCGTCTCGTTTGGTATTTCTACGTCGTCGACGGCACCGTCACCGGCAACGCCGCCGAGGCGAAGCTGCGCCAGGCACGCGTCATTCTCGCGGGACGCTCGGCTGTTTCCGCGTTCGTCGCCATCGCGGCCGACGATCCGATGACGCCGGACGGTCATCCCGAGCGCGTCCTCGCCGATTTCCTCGACCATATGCAGCCGCTCGCAAGTTATCTCGACGCCGTGCGCGCACAGGCAGCCAGCGGCACGGCGGCGGTCAGCGCCGCGATCGGAGGGGCGCCATGATCGAAGGGGCGCTCGCGCTGCGTGAATCGCCGCCCGTCGAAGAGGCGGCGCCGAGCCGGAAGCTGCGTATCCTCTATCACCATCGCGTCGTCTCGCGCGACGGCCAGAGCGTCCATGTCGACGACATGATCGCGGCGCTCCGCGGCCTCGGTCATGAGATCGCGATCGCCGCGCCGGCGTCGCGCGACGGGCAGGGCGCCAACGCGCCGCGCTGGATCGCGTGGCTGAAGCGCGCGCTGCCCGCTTCGCTCTATGAAGCGATGGAGCTCGGCTACAATTTGCCGGCGTTCATCCGGCTCTATCGCGCGTGGCGCGAATTCATGCCGGACGTCATCTACGAGCGCTACAACCTCAATCTTCTCGCCGGTATCTGGCTCGCGCGGCTCACGCGCACGCCGCTGCTGCTCGAAGTGAACGCGCCGCTCGCCGAAGAGCGCGCGCGGTTCGGCGGGCTCGGCCTCGGCTGGCTGGCGCGCGAGATCGAAGCCTCGATCTGGGAGCGCGCCGATCGCGTGCTGCCGGTCAGCGAGGTGCTCGGGACCTATTGCGTCCGGACAGGCGTCGCGCGCGGCCGCATCGCCGTCATCCCCAATGCGATCGATCCCGCCTGCTATGACGGCATCGACGGCGAGGCGGCAAAACGCGCGCTCGGTCTGTCGGGCAAGATCGTGCTCGGCTTCTCCGGCTTCATGCGCGAATGGCACGGGCTCGATGCCGTCGTCGAGGCGCTCGCCCAGCCCGATCTCCCGCCCGCATTGCATTTCCTGCTCTTGGGCGACGGGCCGGCGCGCGCCGCGATGGAGCAGCGCGCGGCCGAGCTCGGCATCGCCCATCGCCTGAGCTTCGCCGGCATCGTGCCGCGCGACGAGCTCGGACGGCATGTCGCGGCGTTCGATATCGCGCTGCAGCCGAAAGCCGTCTCCTACGCCTCGCCGCTGAAGCTCTTCGACTATATGGCCGCCGGCAAGGCGATCGTCGCGCCGGACCAGGCCAATATCCGCGAATTGCTGGGCCACGAAAAATCCGCGCTGCTCTTCGATCCGCAACAGAAAAACGCGATGCTCGACGCCATCCTGCGGCTCGTCAGCGATGCGGGACTGCGCCGGCGGCTCGGCGCCGGGGCGCGGCGGCAGATCGACGAGCGGGGATTTACCTGGCGCGACAATGCGCGCCGTGTTGCCGGCCTCGCCGCCGGCTTGATCAAGGAAGGTAGGTGAGCCGTGGAAGCAATCTTCTTCGCCCTGTCGCTGATCGGCATCCTCGGCGTCATGTATTGGGCGGCGACCAACGACGCGGCCGGCAATCGCGGCCCGACCAAGGGCTGGTTCGCCATGCGCGATTTCGCCGCGGAGGCCGAGGAAACAGCCGCCAAGAACGGCCCCACCGCCCCCCGGAAGCGGCGTTAACCTTTTGAACCGCCAGCGGATTTGTCTAACGCTGGGAACCCTTTTCCCCTTATAACAAGCCGCGTTGCGGCGCGGAATTTTTATCACCGCGGCAGCGTTCTCGGCGAGATCGGAACGGAGCATCCATGCGTATTGCGGTGATCGGCTCGGGCTATGTCGGATTGGTGTCCGGCGCCTGCTTCTCGGAATTCGGCGTCGAAGTGGTCTGCGTCGATTTGGACGAGGGCAAGATCGCCCGCCTGAAAAAGGGCGAGATGCCGATCTACGAGCCGGGTCTCGACCAGCTGGTCGCCAGCAACGTCGCCGCCAAGCGCCTCTCCTTCACCACCGATCTGCCCGGCGCCGTCAAAGCCGCCGATGCGGTGTTCATCGCCGTCGGCACGCCCTCGCGGCGCGGCGATGGTCACGCCGATCTTTCCTACGTCTTCGGCGCGGCGGAAGAGATCGCCCGCGCGCTCGACGGCTATACCGTCGTCGTCACCAAATCGACCGTGCCGGTCGGCACCGGCCGCAAGGTCGCGGAGATCATCCGCAAGACCCGGCCCGATGCGAATTTCGACGTCGTCTCGAATCCGGAATTCCTGCGCGAGGGCTCGGCGATCGGCGATTTCATGCGTCCCGATCGCGTTGTCATCGGCGCCGAGAGCGAGCGCTCGCAGGCGGTGATGAAAGAGCTCTATCGCCCGCTCTTTCTCAACGAGACGCCGATCCTCTTCACCAAGATCGAAACCGCCGAGCTGACGAAATACGCGGCGAATTCCTTCCTCGCGACCAAGATCTCCTTCATCAACGAGATCGCCGATCTCTGCGAGAAGGTCGGCGCCGATGTGCAGGACGTTGCCAAAGGCATCGGCCTCGACGGCCGCATCGGCCGCAAATTCCTCCATGCCGGTCCCGGCTATGGCGGCTCGTGCTTCCCCAAGGATTGCCTCGCGCTGGTGAAGACGGCGCGCGACGCAGGCGCGCCGATCAGCATCGTCGAAGCCGTCATCGGCGTGAACGATGCGCGCAAAGAGGCGATGGCCGAGCGCGTCATCCACGCCTGCGGCGGCAACGTCGCCGGCAAGACGCTCGCGATCCTCGGCGTCACCTTCAAGCCGAACACCGACGATATGCGCGACAGCCCGGCGCTCGACATCATTCCGGCGCTGCAAAAGGCCGGCGCCACGGTGCGCGCCTTCGATCCCGAAGGGATGAAGGAAGCGGCGAAGCTGATGAGCAACGTCAATTTCTGCGGCAACGCCTATGAGGCGATGGACGGCGCCGATGCGCTCGTCATCGTCACCGAGTGGAACGAATTCCGCGCGCTCGATTTGTCGCGGGTGATGAAATTATTGCGCACCCCAACCGTTATCGATCTGCGCAACATCTACAAGCCCGAGGACATGTCGGCGGCGGGCTTCTACTACGTCAGCATCGGCCGTGCGCCGGTCGAGCCTTCAGCCACGCGCGAGCGTCGGCAAGCCATACGATAGGAACCAGCGATGAGCTCCACACGCAAACGCGTTCTCGTGACCGGCGGCGCCGGCTTCCTCGGCTCGCATCTCTGCGAGCGCCTGGTCGCCGAAGGCAACGACGTGCTTTGCGTGGACAATTACTTCACCGGCCGCAAGGACAACGTCGCGTCGCTGCTCGGCAAGCCGAATTTCGAGGCGATGCGCCACGACGTGTGCTTCCCGCTCTATGTCGAGGTCGACGAGATCTACAACCTCGCTTGCCCGGCCTCGCCGATCCATTACCAGCACGACCCGGTGCAGACCACCAAGACCAGCGTCTCCGGCGCGATCAACATGCTGGGCCTCGCCAAGCGCCTGCGCGCCAAGATCTTCCAGGCCTCGACCTCCGAGGTCTATGGCGATCCGACCGTCCATCCGCAGACCGAGGATTACCGCGGCAACGTCAATCCGATCGGACCGCGCGCCTGCTACGACGAAGGCAAGCGCTGCGCCGAGACTTTGTTCTTCGACTATCACCGCCAGCACAAGCTGCGCATCCGCGTCGCGCGCATCTTCAACACCTACGGCCCGCGCATGCATCCGAACGACGGGCGCGTGGTGTCGAACTTCATCGTCCAGGCGCTGAAAGGCGATCCGATCACCCTCTACGGCAACGGCAGCCAGACCCGCGCCTTCTGCTATTGCGACGATCTGATCGAGGGCTGGATCCGTCTGATGGCGGCGCCCGACGACGTCACCGGCCCCATCAATATCGGCAACCCGGTCGAGACCACGGTCGCCGAGCTCGCGCATAAGATCATCGATCTGACCGGCTCGCGCTCCAAGATCGAGCACCGCCCGCTGCCGGTCGACGATCCGACGCAGCGCTGCCCCGATATCAGCCGCGCCAAGAGCCTCCTCGGCTGGGAGCCGAAAGTGCCGCTCGAGACCGGACTCAAGCGGACGATCGAGTATTTCGATCGCCTCCTCGGCAGCAACGCCGCGCCGGCCGACGCGCGCACCGTCGCCTAACGCCGCTCTCGGTTAACGAATTCTCGCCTCTCATAACGCCGCGCGCTGTATCGGCGCGCGGCGTTAACCATGATTCATGCGCGATTCTTAAAGGAATCTCGCCTAGTTTCTGGGCTCTGGCTCTAAGGCGGTAACCAGGCGCGGGAATGGCGAACAGCTCGGCATCGATACGCGAACGCACGCTGGTCGGTGCGGGGTGGATGATCCTATGGCGGGTCGCCACGCGCCTGCTCGGCTTCGTCTCGACGCTGGTCCTGGCGCGCGTGCTGATGCCGGCGGATTTCGGCATCGTCGCCATCGCGATGACCTACATCGCGGCCTTCGACGCCTTCTCGATCTTCGGCCTGCAGGACGCGATCATCCGCGCGCCGGAGCAGGATCGCGCCATGCTCGACACCGCCTTCACGCTGTCGGTGCTGCGCGGCCTCGCCAATACGCTGGTGATCGCCGCCACCGCGCCGGTCGCGGCGCATTTCTTCGACGAGCCGCGGCTCTTGCCGCTGCTGTTGCTGCTGGCGCTGTTCCCGGCGATCGAGGGCACCGAGAATATCGGCATCGTCGAGTTCCGCCGCGATTTCCGCTTCGAGCGCGAGTTCCAGCTCTTTCTTCTGCCGCGGCTGATCTCGGTCGTGTTCACGATCGTCACCGCGATCATCTTCCAGTCCTATTGGGTGCTGCCGCTCGGCAATCTCGTGCTGCGGCTGGTGCGCTGGGTGCTGACCTATTGGATGCATCCCTATCGTCCGCGCTGGAGCTTTGCCGCCTGGCGCAAGCTCGTCGGCTTCTCGTTCTGGACCTGGGCCGCAACCATCGCCGATTTCGGCCGCGACCGCAGCTGGATGATCGTCCTCGGCCGCTTCCTCAACACGTTCCAGGTCGGCGTCTTCATGATGGCGGTCGATATCGGCTCGCTGCCGCTCAACGAAGTCGTCGTGCCGGCGTGCCGCGCGCTGTTCTCGGGCTTCACTGCGGCGCGCAACGAGACCGGCAGCTTCGGCTATGCCTTCCGCCGCACGATCTCGGTGATCGCGCTGCCGATCCTGCCGGCGTCGATCGGCATGTCGGCGGTTGCGGCCTACATCGTCGATATCGCGCTCGGCCCGCAATGGGTCTCCTCGAGCATGGTGATCGCCTGGATCGGCGCGTCATCGCCGCTCGCCTTGCTCTCGATCATCGGCTCGACGGCGATGCTGGTCTCGGGCCATGTGCGCAACAATTTCGTGATCGGCGCGGCCTACGCGGTGATCGGCATCGCGGTCTGCGCGGCCGCCGCTTTCTGGTGGGGGCTATGGGGCGTCGCGGTCAGCCGCGCCGCGCTGGTTGCGGTCGAGGGCGTCGCCTATGCCTGGGTGACGGGGCGCAGCGTCGGCATCTCGGGCCGCGAGTGGTTCGAGAGTCTCTGGCGCCCGGCGCTCGCGACAGCGGCGATGGCAGCGGTGCTGTGGCTCGCGGGCTTCGGCTGGACCGAGCCGACCGGCCATACCGACCTCGCCGAGGTTCTGCGCTGCATCGACACGATATTGTTGGGCGCCGGCGTCTATGTCGTCGCGCTGCTCGGCTGCTGGGCGGCGGTCGGTTATCCCGAAGGCGCCGAGACTTTCGTCATTGGCCTTATCCCGCTGGGGATCGGCGGGCGCGCCCGTAAGCTTTTAGCGACACGAACGGCGCGCTGAGCATCCGCTCGATCGCGCGGCGCCAGGCTTCCTTGCGCCGCTCGAAGAGATACGCCCACAGCAACACGATGATCGCCGTCGCGGCAATCGAGAGGAGCCGCGTCGGCCACGCCGCGACCTCCCAGGGCGAGAGCGTGATGCACAATTTCACGACCGGATAGTGCACGAGATAGAGCGTGAACGTGCCCCCGGCCATCCAGCGGATCGCCCGTGCGGCGAAGGCCAGCGCGGCGGCGAAACGATGCGCGATCGCCGAGAAGCCGAGAATGACGGCGCAAAAACAGAGACCCGTCAGATAATCGGCGGGCAGGCGCTCGCGCCCGATGAACGGTATCGCGGTGTGGAAGATCCAGCTGTCGGAGGCGAGCGCCCAGCGCTCGGTCATGCTCCAGACCGCGATCGCGCCGAGGAACAGCGCCCAGCCTGCGGTCTCGGAAAGGGATCGCCCCGCGATGAAACGCTGCACCGCGACGCCCGCCAGCCAGATCGGCAGCAGCGCCGCAATCGTCGGGCCGGCCAGCAGCAGCAACGCCGCGGGCAGGATCATGCGCCAGGCGCCGCGCGCGAAGATCGCGCAACCGAAGATCGCGTAATACGGCACTTCGTAGCCGAGCGACCAGAACGGCCCATCCGATCCGGGGAAGAAGTAGAAATTCCAGAATTGATTGGTGAAGGTCAGGCTCGTCGCGAGCTGTTGCCACAGGTCACCGACCGAATAGGACCAGCTCGTATAGTGGCCGGGATCGACGCGGTTACCGATGGCGTCGCAGAACAAGGTCAGGGCGATCGCGGGCAGCACGACGGAATAGATCCGCGCCATGCGATTGACGATATAGCTGCGCGGATCGCGCTCGCGGCCGGCGGTGGCATGCGCGATGACGAAGCCGGAGAGCACGAAAAACACGATGACCGCATCGTGGCGGAAAGGCGAGATCTGCCAGAACAGCCCGCCGGAGAGCTCGCGCGTGCCGAAATGGCCGAAGAACACCACCAGCGCCGCGGTGAAGCGCACGAAGTCGAGGAACAGCGACATCTCGCGCGAGAGCGGCGCTTTGCCGGTGCGCATGATCAGGCTGCCGCGCCGCTTGCCGAGCGCGCGCGTTGCGGCGCGTGCAGCAGGGCGGCGAAAAGGCGTCGCCAGGCTTGCCGGCGTTGCTCGAAACATTCGGCGACGATCAGCACGACCACGGCCGTCGTTGCCAGAACGAAAAAGCGCGAAGCCGTCGAATCCACCGGCCACGGCGAGACGACGGCGCATAATTTCATGACGGGGTAGTGGACGAGATAGAGGGTGAAGCTGCGGCCGGCGGTCCAGCGGATCAGCGGCGCGAGCCGGTGCAGCGGCGCTGCGAGGCGATGCGCGATCGCGTCCGCGCCGAGGAGATGCAGCGCGAAGGCGAAAGCGATCGCGTAATTGCTCGGCAAGGAAGCGAAGGAGACGAAGCCGGTGGACTCTTCGGCCGCGCCGCGCGGATACCACTGCGTGCTCGCGGCGCCCACCAGGATCGCGAGCGCACCGAGCCAGAGCATCCAGCCGACGGTTTCGGAAAGCCGCCAGCGGCAGCCGAAGCGATAAAGCGCGACACCCAGCAGCCACAGCGGAAAGAGCGCCGCGATCGAGGGTCCGGCGGCGAGGAGCAGCGCCGGCGGCAGCAGATAGCGCCAGTTGCCGGGGGCGAAGAGCGCGCAGCCGAAGATCGCGTAATAAACGACCTCGTAGCCCAGGGACCAATAGGGCAGGTCCGAGCCGGGAAAGAGATGCAGGTTCCAGAACTGGTTGATGAAGCTGAGGCTCGCCGCGACTTGCTGCCAGATCGCGCCGTCCGAGTAGGCCCAGTCGAAATAATGCGGATCGGCACGGCCGCCGACCAGGTCGCAGAAAAGCGTGATGGCGATCGCGGGGATGGCGACGGAATAGATCCGCGCGGCGCGCGCGACGATGTAATCCGTTGCGCTCTTTTCGCGGCGCGCCGTCGCATGAGCGATGACGAAGCCTGAGAGCACGAAGAACACCATCACCGCATACTGGCCGTAGCGCTCGAACTGCCAGAACAGCCCGCCCGAGATCGCACGCCCGCCGAAATGGTCGAAGACCACGACCAGGGCGGCGAGGAAGCGTACCGCGTCGAGATAAAGCGAAGTCGTGCGCGATAAACGCGGCGCGGCCTCGATGCGCGACATCTCCTGCGCGGCGACGTCGGCCGCGGCGGATGCGATCGAAGCTTTCGAGGTCAGCAGGCGGGACATCCGCGGAATTCCTGACAAGGCGCGGAAGGAACTGGCAACAAATGGGCCAGCTCTGGTGGATCAACGGCTTAAGCGTTGCGTACGCGGCGCCGCTGGCCAGTTTGTAAAATCCGGCGATGGTTAACGACCGAAACCCGGCCGCATCGCCGGCGGCCGCGTTGCGCCCGATCGCGCGCTTTACTTTTAGTAAAGACTTAACGCCGAAGCGCGACAATCGCCCGAATCGACAAGGGCTTAGCGGATGCAATTGGGATTCGAGACACTCGGCAACGCCACGCTGGTGTTCTACGACAACGACCGGCCGGTGCTGGCGACCGATCCTTGGCTCGACGGCACGTGCTATTTCGGGAGCTGGGCGCTCGACCGGCCGCTGACCGAAGCCGAGCGCGCCGCCGTCGAAGCCGCGCCCTATATCTGGATCTCGCACGGCCATCCCGATCATCTTCATCCCGATTCGCTGGCGCAGCTGCCGAAGAACAAGATCGTGCTGCTGCCCGATCACTATCACCCGGAGATCCGCGACAGCGTCGCGGCGATGGGCTTCACCGTCGAGGTGATGCCTTATCGGCGCTGGCGGCAGCTCTCGCCCCGCGTGCGCGCGATGTGCCTCGACAACGAGAACCAGGACGGCATCCTCATCGTCGAGGCGGGCGACAGCCTCGTCGTCGATCTCAACGATTCGCCGCTCTGCGGCGAAGAGCGCTTCATCCGCCATCTCATCAAGCACTACGACCGCGCCAAGACCTACGTCGCCTCGCTCTGCGCGATCGATGCCGACATGCTGAACTTCGTCGACGCCCAGGGCCGCCGCACGATCGAGCCGCCGGATCAGCGCAAGAAGGGCATGGTCTGGGCGACGGCGCGCAAGATCGACAAGCTCGGCGCCGGGAATTTCGTCTCCTCGGCCTCGCAGCATATCTATGTCCGCGCCGACAGCGTCTGGGCCAATCCCTATCGCGTTACCTGGGAGGACGTCGAGAAGCACTGGACGCGGCCGCATGTGCGCAAGATCGAGCCGTTCTGCATGGTCGATCTCTCGACCGGCGCCTATCACAAGAAGCATCCCTCGCAGCTTTCGGCGGTCGAGCAGATCACCAACGCGACGGCGGATGACGACTGGTCCGAGCGCTTGAGCGAGCCCGAATGGAATCAGCTCGCCGCGTTCGTCACGAAATACGAGACGCTGCGCCGGCATTTCGACTATCTCGATTTCATCGTCGGCGGCGAGCGCAGGCGCATCTGGATCGTGCCCGAGACAAAGGGCAAGGACGAGAGCAAGCTCCGCGGCATCGGCTTCCACGTGCCGCGCCGCTCGCTGATGGCGACGGTCGAATACGGCTTCTTCGACGATATCCTGATCGGCAATTTCATGCGGACCGAGCTGCACAATGCGACGCTCTATCCGCATTTCACGCCGCTCATCGCCAAGCTCGGCGGCGCGGCCAAGGTCTATACCAATGCCGAGCGCCGCCGCTTCGATCGGCGCTATTTCCGGCGCAATCCGCTCGGCTATCTCGAATGGCATTTCGGGATGTATCGCGCGGCCTTCCTCGATCATGTCCGCTGGTGGTCCGAGCGCTTCGGCCTGAAGCAGCCGCTGAAGATCATCTATCGCCGCATGATCGGCGATCCGGTGGTGTGACCATGGCCGAGGGGGGCATGCTGCGCTCGGCGACGATCCCGACGCTGTTCTGCATCAACCAGCGCTATGCCAAGCACGCGGCGGTGTGCATCGTCTCGCTGCTCGAGCACAATCCCTGGGCGTTCTTCGACGTCGTCGTCGTCACCACCGGCGATCTCGGCGCCGACGCCGCCAAGCTGCGCCGCACGCTTGCCGCCTATCCCAATTGCGCCTTGAAGACCATCCGCTTCGACGCGCGCGTTGGCGTCAAGCTGCCGGTGCGGGCGCATTATTCGGTCGACATCTATACCCGTCTTTGGGTCGCGGATTTCTTCCCGGCCAACGTCAAGAAGGTTCTCTATCTCGACAGCGACATGGTCGTGACCGGCGATATCGGCGGGCTGTGGCGCGCCGCGCTCGGCGATGCGGTGCTCGGGGCGGTGACGATTCCCGGCTCGACGCGCTGCGCGCCCTTGGGCATCCCGGCGGAATACGGCTATTTCAATTCCGGCGTGCTGCTGATCGACCTGGCGCGCTGGCGGCGGGAAAACGTGCTCGAGCGGCTCATTTCCTATCTCGCCGGCAATTACGAGAAGATCGTCGATCCCGACCAGGACATGCTGAACGCCTGTCTTTACGATCGCCGCCTGCCGCTGCCTTATATCTATAACGCGATCTCGCCGTTCTTCTTCGACTATCACCCGCTCGGCATCAGCGCCGAGGAGCGCGCGGCCGTGCGCGACAACGCCCGCATCGTCCACTTCAACGGCGCGTCCAAGCCGTGGAGCTACCTCTGCCGTCATCCGCGCCGCGCCGATTATTG
>Ga0335085_10007057_pt1 | contig 17554 bp, 14 predicted proteins | sample Lox_Sample_45_FD_206712 | JGI IMG/M metagenome (GOLD analysis project Ga0335085, IMG submission 206712) | Soil microbial communities from Loxahatchee National Wildlife Refuge, Florida, United States - Lox_Sample_4.5 | ecosystem: Environmental > Terrestrial > Soil > Wetlands | place: USA...
TCAGAACCGGCCGCTGAGCTGGGCGCGCTCGGAGGGACTCGAACCCCCAACCTTCTGATCCGTAGTCAGATGCTCTATCCGTTGAGCTACGAGCGCAGTCCTTGCAGCATACCGGGGCGAGGATGATGGTTGCACCCCGATCAGACCGTCTGCGTCCTGAGCATAGCGTGCATAAGCGTCTGATTCTCTGATCGCGGCAGGGCTAGGAGCTCCACCGGACAAGCTTCAGCCTGGCTTGCGGCCAGGGGTGATGAGGCCGGTTTCGTAGGCGATGATGACGAGCTGGGCTCGGTCTCGAGCGTTGAGCTTCATCATGGTCCGGTTTATGTGTGTCTTGGCGGTGGCTGTACTGATGACCAGGCGCTCAGCGATGTCGTCGTTGGACAGGCCGGAAGCCACAAGAGTGAGGATCTCTCGCTCGCGCGGGGTGAGACCGGCCAGCGCGGCGGGCGCGCGCGCCAGTGCGATGCCGGGCTGGGCCAGGACCCGGGCGATCAGGGCCCGGGTCGCGGTGGGTGAGAGCAGGGAGTCGCCTGCGGCCACGCTGCGAATGGCATCGAGCAGGACCTGCGGTTCGACGCCCTTGCCGAGGTAGCCGCTCGCTCCGGCTCGGAGGGCGTCGACGATGAGCTCGTCGGTTTCGAACGTCGTGAGCATGATGATCTTGACGCCGCCCAGGTCGTCGGCAGCGGTGATGTCGCGGGTGGCCTGGATGCCGTCGACCACGGGCATCCTGATGTCCATCAAGACGACGTCGGCTCGTTCACTGCGGGTCAGTGCTACCGCCTCGCGCCCGTTGGCCGCCTCACCGGCAACGTCCATGTCGGGCACGGAGTCGATGAGCAGCCGGAAGGTGGCGCGCAGCAGCGCCTGGTCATCGGCAAGCAGGACACGGATCGTCACGACGTCACCGGCTTATCGCCCGGCTGGGGATTACGGATCGCTGCGGTGGGTTCCGCCGAGCCGACTGCATCGGCGTACTGTACTGGCAAGGTCGCCGTCACCCGGTAGCCGCCTGCTGGGCCGGGACCGGCGCTGAGCGTGCCGCCGGCGGCCGCCGCGCGTTCCTGCATGCCGATCAGCCCGTGGCCGGTGCCTTCGCTCATCAGTCCTTGCGGTGCGGTGGCTGGTTCGGTGTTGCTGACGGTGAGGTGCACGGATGCGGCGGACCAGTCGATGCTGAGGCTGACGTCGCTGCCCGGGGCGTGTTTGGTGGCGTTGGTGAGGGCCTCCTGCACGATCCGGTAGAACGCGAGACTGGCCGGCCCGCTCAGGGAGCCGGGTTCGCCGTGGACGGCGACAGTGAGCCGCATGCCGGCGTCAGTGAAACCGTCCAGGAGCTGACCGAGGTGCTCGACCGTCGGGGCGGGGGCGCGGCGGTCGCCCGGTGCCGTGTCGCCCTCTGCGCGCAGTAGTCCCAGGGTTGCCCGTAGCTCGTCGAGTGCGGCCCGGCTGTTGGCCGCGATGCCGGCGAGCGCGGTGTCGGCGGCGTTCGGATCGGTGCGGAGCAGGTACTGGGCGACACCGGCCTGGGCGTTGACGACGGCGATGTGGTGGGCGAGGACATCGTGCAGTTCGTGGGCGATGCGGATGCGTTCAGCCGTGACCTGGCGGTCGGCTTCGGCCTGCCGGCTGCGCTCGGCGGCTTCGGCTCGCTGCTCGGCGGCGGTGATCCGTTCGCGCCGTTCCCGGATCAGGAGGCCAAGCGCGGTGGCAATGCCAGCCCAGTTGAGGTAGAGCCAGTCCCCTCCCGCGTGCGGGTAGCTCGCCAGGGCCACGGCGAACTGGGTGACCCCGGCTGCCGCTGCGGCGGTCCAGGCCACCCGGACCGGGTAGCGAGTGGCGACGGTGTAGAGGGCGAGCATGGTCGCCGCGGGTATCGTGGTCGCCGCCGGGTGCGCGTGGGCGGCCACCACGATGTGCACCGTATCGGCGATGAGCACGGCGGCGAATACCGGCAGCGGCCAGAATGCCCGCACGGTCAGCGGCAGCCACGACAGCACGACCACGACTGAGCCCCAGCCGGCCGGCAGCTGCCAGCTGTCGCCGACGGCGCTGGTCCACAGCATGATCGCCAAGGCGGCCGCCGTGAGCAGCCAGTCAGGACGGCCGAGATAGCGCCACACCTGCGCCGCCCTGGTCATCGCGGCCCGTTCCATGGCTTACCTTCGTTTCGTGTCGTGGTGGGCCGAACGGGGGCAGCCTCGGCTGCCCCCGTTCAACTATCCTCGCTGGTGACCGGTCACGATACGTCGACAGCCACGGGCGTCCGATCCCGGCCGACGGTGTCCGTGCTCGGGCTTTCCACCGACAGGTGCGGCAGGGCCCGGTCGAGCCAGGACGGGATTGCCCAGTTCCGCCGCCCGATCAGGTGCATCGCCGCGGGGATCAAGGTCATCCGCAGGAGGAACGCGTCGGCGAGCACGGCGACCGCCAATCCCACTCCGAACTCCGCGATGGTCCGCACTCCGGCGAGGCCGAACGAGGCGAACACGCAGGCCATGATCGCGGCCGCCGTGACGATCACCCCGCCGGTGTCGGCCGCCCCGCCAGCGACGGCGCGCCGGCTGTCCCCGGTCTGGGTCCACCGCTCGTGCATCCGGCTGACCAGGAAGACGTGGTAGTCCATGGACAGGCCGAACACCACACCGACGATGAGGATCGCGACGGTGTACTCCAGCGGGGCGGGGCCGCCGATGCCGAACAGCGGCTGCCCCCAGCCCCACTGGAAAAGCGCGACGGTCGAGCCGAGCGCGACCGCGATCGTGAGCAGGTTGCCGATGGCCCCCATGGCGGGAACCAGCAGGCTGCGGAACGCCAGGGTGAGGAGCAGGAAGCCAAGCACGGCGATGATCGCCAGGAACAGCGGCAGTTTGCTGGTCAGCGCGTTGGCCATGTCGATGCTGGTTGCCGTGGTTCCGCCGACGTACACGCGCAGATCGGTTCCGGCCTCGGCCCGCGGGACGAGGCCGGAGCGCAGCGCGTGGACGAGATCGCTGGTTGCCTGGTCCTGGGAAGCCGTGGTAGGGACAACCTGGATCATGGACAGGCTGTTACCGGAGACCGCGGCCGGCGTGCTGACCGCGGCGATGCCCTTTACCTCGGGCAGCTCTTTGGCGAGCGTGGTCCACGCGGTCCGGGCCTGGCTGTCCGGGGTCTCGGCCACTAGCAGCAGCTGAGCGTCGAAGCCCTTGCCGAACGCATTGGCCATGGTGTCGTAGAAGCTACGGGTACTTGTCCCGACCGGCGTGCTGCTGTCGTCCGCGGCGCCCAGCCGTATCGCCAGGGCGGGCACGGCCAGCGCGGCAAGCATCGCGACGGCGAGCACTCCGGCTACGACCGGCCGATGTTCAACCAGCCGCGCCCACCGGGCCCACGCGCCCGGACGGGCCAATGCGGCATCCGGCGTAGTGTCGGCGCCGGCCAGTGCCGGCGACACGGTTGCGGCGCGCTCGGACTTGCGCAGGACACGTCGTCCCATCGTGGCCAGCAACGCCGGGAGCAGGGTCACCGCGGCCATGACGGTGAGAAATACGGTCACCGCGGCGGCGATGCCCAGCCCGGTCAGGAAGCCGACGTTGAGGATGACCAGGCCCAGCAGCGCGACGACGACGGTACCGCCCGCGAAGAGAACGGCCCGCCCGGAGGTGCTCATCGCCGTAGTGATCGCGCCAGGCAGGTCGGCACCTTGTCGCAGCGCCTGGCGGTGCCGGTTGACGATGAACAGCGCGTAGTCGATACCGACGCCGAGCCCGATCAGGGCGCCCAGTTCGGGAGCGACGCTGGGCAGCGCGATGACGTGCGAGAGCAGGATGACCGCGAGGCTGGACAGGCCGACACCGGCTACCCCGGTGATGATCGGCAGGACCGCGGCCCAGGCAGACCGGAACATCAGTATCAGGATCACCAGGGCCGCCAGGACGCCGATAATCTCGCTGGCTCCCCCGGGATTGATCTTGGTGAAGGCAGCGCCCCCTACCTGGATATCCAGCTGACTAGTGGCTGCTGCCCTGGCGAGTTGCGCCGCTGCGGCCTCATGGCTGTCGGAGGTGAAGACGACCGTGGCGTACGCGGTGCGCGAGTCAGCACTGACTTGTTTCGCGCCGACGGCGGTAAACGGGCTGATCACTGCTTTGACACCGGCGACCTTCGCCACGCGGGCGAGCATCGGCGTGATCCTCGAGCTCGCCGCCGGGGAGAGCGCGGAACCACTGCGGGTGTCCCACACGATGGTGCCGGTAGTCACCTTGGCGGCGTCGCTGCCGTCCCGGGCTAGCAGGCTGTATGCCGTGGCCGAGTCGCTGGCCGGCAGCGACGTGGAATCGCTGAAGGCTGACCCTGCCACCCCTACCACCCCGCCCAGGGCCACAAGCATCGTTATCCAGGAAAGCAGAACCAGGATTTTATGGCGTACGCACCAGCGTGCCAGTCCACCCATGACGGGAACACCCTTCTAAAGTCCAGTGAATCGGTATCACCAACTCTCCAGGCCATGCGACCGTCACGCGTCAACCCGGCGCGGTCACTTCGGCATACCGCGAACGCAGTACGCATAGCCCATCCGAAACGGGATGCCTAATGATCTTCAATGGTGGCGATTACTGTCATTCCCGGGTCCCGGCTGCCGCACCGGCCCCGGTGACCCCGCCAGTCACCCGCCCCGGTCTGCGGTAACGACATCAGTGCCACATTCATGTCGTAATAGCGACATGAATGTCACATTCATGTCGTAATGGGAGGTGTGCCGGGCCGGGGAGATGGCATCAGGAGGCACCGGGGCACCGCCTGTCCCGCACCCGGGGTGCTGCCCGAAGGGACATGAGCGGCCAGCCACGTCCCGCACCTCCGCCGTTGAAGATCCCCTAGGAGACCATCATTCAGGCGGGTGGCTTTTTCCTGGCGTACCGAAACGGCGGGCAACCGCCTCGTATTCACCTTCGGTAATTCCTGGCTTGCCATTACCGGGGACGAGCTTCGCCGGTGGCGCGGATGTGGGCGCGTTCGCCTTGCTTGCCGATGAGGCTGAGGTACTCGACGGGACCGGCGCTGGTGGCGCCGAACCAGTGCGGGGTGCGGGTGTCGAACTCGGCGGCTTCACCGGGCTTGAGGAGGAGGTCGTGCTCGCCGAGGACCAGGCGGAGCGTGCCGTTGAGCACGTAGACCCAGTCGTAGCCCTCGTGGGTCCGCAGTTCGGGTACCGCGTTGTCGTCACCGGCCGGGCGGACGAACTTGTACGCCTGGATGCCCCCGGGCCTGCGGGTCAGCGGCAGGACGACCGAGCCGTCACCGGAGGCGATGGGGCGCAGGTTAATGCGGGGATCCCCGGTGGGCGGGGCGTCGACGAGCTCGTCGAGGGTGACCCCGTAGGCGCGGGCCAGTGGGAGGAGCTGCTCGAGGGTGGGGCGCCGCAGGCCTGCCTCGAGCCGGGACAGGGTGCTGGCGGAGATGCCGGTCTCTTCCGAGAGTTCGGTGAGCGTGATGTCGCGGCGGAGCCGCAGGCGCTTCAGCCGCGGCCCGACGGCGTCGAGGGTGCGGTCAAGTTCGTCGTCCACTCCTCGATTTTGCCATTTGGCAATAACGTTTGCCAGTCTGCCTGGCCATAGGTCATGTTGGTTTCAGCTCGTGAAGGGAGCAGCCAATGGAAGACGAAGTAAGGGACGTGGTTGTCGTCGGCGGCGGGGCGGCCGGGCTGAGCGCGGGGCTGATGCTGGCGCGGGCCCGCCGCCGGGTGACGGTGGTGGACGCGGGCGCGCCGAGGAACGCCCCGGCCGACGGGGTGCATGCCCTGCTGGGGCTGGACGGGGTGAGCCCGGCGGAGCTGCTGGCGCGCGGCCGGGCCGAGGTCACCGGCTACGGCGGCGAGGTCATCGCGGGCGAGGTGGGCGACGTGTCGCCGGCCCCGGAAGGATTCACGATCAAAATGACGAACGGCGATGAGCTGCACGCACGCCGCCTGCTGATCGCCACTGGCCTGATCGACGAGCTGCCGGAGATTCCCGGACTGCGCGAGCGGTGGGGCCGCGAGGTGGTCCACTGCCCGTACTGCCACGGGTGGGAGGTCAGGGACAAGCTGATCGGGGTGCTGGCCACCGGGCCGATGTCGGTGCACCAGGCGCTGCTGTTCCGGCAGTGGACCGGCGACCTACGCTACTTCTCGAACGGCCTAGAGCCCAGCGCGGAAGAGCAGGCGAAGCTCGCCGCCGTCGGCATTCCCGTGGTGGCCAGCCGCGTCGAGCGGCTCCAGGCCGGCGGCGAGCACGCGCTCGGCGTGCGCTTGGACGACGGCCAGGTCGTCGAGGTCGACGTCGTGGCGGTGGCATCGCGGATGGTGGCCCGGGCCGGCGTGTTCTCCGCCATCGGCATCGAGACCGCCGAGCACCCGATGGGCTCCTACATCGCCGCCGACCAGACCGGGCGGACCGCGGTCCCCGGAGTATGGGTAGCGGGCAACGCGACCGACCTGTCCGCCCAGGTCAGCGCGGCCTCCGCGGACGGTGCCCGGGTCGCGGCGCAGATCAACGCCGACCTCGTCTTCGAGGACACCGACCGGGCCGTCGCCCGCCTCGCGCAGGCCGGGGCGACCCGGTGACCCAAGACCACGCCTTCGACAAGGACTACTGGGATCAGCACTGGGAACACGACAGGCCGCAAGCCACAGCGGCACCGTCAGCGAACCCGTACCTCATCCGTGAGACCAGCGACCTGGCGCCGGGCTCGGCGCTGGATGCCGGGTGCGGCGAGGGCGCGGAGGCGATCTGGCTCGCCTCCCGCGGCTGGCACGTCACCGCGGCCGACATCGCCGCGGCAGCCCTGGCCCGCGCCGCCTCCCGCGCGGCGGCGCAGACCCCGGCGTCCGGCCTGGTGCGATGGGTCGAGGCCGACCTGACCAGCTGGGCGCCGGGCACCCAGTATGACCTGGTCACGACGAACTACGCGCACCCCGCGATGCCGCAGCTGGCGTTCTACCAGCGCATCGCCGAGTGGGTCGCCCCCGGCGGCACCCTGCTGATCGTCGGCCACCTGCACGGCCACGACCCAGCCGGGCACGATGTGGCCGGTCACGAGCATCACCCGCCGGCCGAGGCATCGGTCACCGCGGCGGACATCACGGCGGTCCTGGACGGGGCCAGCTGGGAGATCGTCACGTCCGAGGAACGCTCCCGCACGCTCGACGGCCACGACGGCCAGGCAATCCAGCTGCGCGACGCCGTCGTGCGCGCGATCCGGCTAGGTCAGCGGCCGACGCGGTAGCGGACGTGGGTCGCGAGGGGCGACGCGACGACCTCGACCGGGGTCAGGCCGGGGTCGGCCACGCCCTTGAACAGGGCCTCGCCCGCGCCGAGGAGGATGGGCGACACGTCCAGGAGGAGTTCGTCGATCACGCCCGCCGCGAAGGCCTGCTGCACCGTGGAGGCGCCGCCGGCGATGTCGATCGGGGCGTCGCCGGCTACCGCCTGCGCCTGGCTGAAGGCGGCGTCGAAGCCCTCGGTGACGAAGTGGAACGTGGTGCCGCCCTTCATCTCGATCGGGTCGTGCGGGTAGTGGGTCAGCACGAACACCGGCGCGTGATAGGGCGGCTCCTCCCCCCACCAGCCCCGCCAGTCCTCGTCTCCCCACTCGCCGCGGATCGGGCCGTACATGTTGCGGCCCATGATGAACGCGCCGCGTCCGGCCACGATCTCCTCGCGCAGCCGGACGTCCATCTCGTGGCCGGGCTCGTCGGCATGGAACATCCACTGGTGCAGCCGGTGGCCCTCGCCGATCGGATCCTCGCGGGTCTGCACCGGGCCCGCGACGTAACCGTCCACCGAAATGGTCATGTGACAGGTAACAAGGCTCATGAGGACTATGACTAGCAGTCCGGCCGGGACTCATCGGCCCGGCGCGCGGAAACTGGCTCCTTAGGAGGCCTGGGGCAGGTTTCACGTGGCCACAGTGACTGACGATATTGTCTCATTGGCCTGTTTCAGCACGAACCTGGAACGCCACCTGTGCTGCTCAGAGCGGCCAGAAATGGGAGAAGCGTCATGACGCAGAGCGAGCCTCGGCCACTGCGCGGGAAGACCGTGGTGATCACCGGGGCCAGCTCTGGGATCGGTGCCGAGGCGGCCCGGCGGCTCGCCGAGCTGGGCGCAGTTGTAGCTGTGATAGGCCGCTCACCGGAGCGGACCACGGCGGTGGCGCAGCGGATAGGAGGGCGGGCGCACCTGGTGGACTACGGCCGGCTGGAGGACGTGCGCCGACTAGCCGCGGATCTGCTGGCCGCCTACGAGCGGATCGACGTCCTGGCCAACAACGCGGGCGCCATCTTCACCACCCGCACGACCAGCGCCGACGGCCACGAGATGACCTTCCAGGTCAACTACCTGGCCCCGTTCCTGCTGACGAACCTGCTGCTGGACCGGCTCGGCGCCGCCCCCGCCGGGGCCAGGGTGATCAACACGGCCAGCAACGTCTACCGGCACGCGCGCCTGGACCTCGACGACCTCGACGGGACACGCCATCAGTTCCGCAGTACGCAGGCGTACCCGGCGTCCAAGCTGGCCCTGGTCCTGTTCACCCGGGAACTCGCCCGGCGGGCAGGGGGGACCGGCGTCACCACGTCGGCTTTCCACCCCGGGGTGATCGCCACCGACCTCGGCCGCGAGAGCGGCTTCTTCCGGCTCATGAACTCCTGGCTGGGCCGGGTCGTGCTGTCCACCCCCCGGCGGGGCGCCGAGCCGCTCGTGCACCTGGCCACGATCGCCGACCCCGAGGCCGTCAACGGCACTTACTTCAACCGGCTCAAGCCGGAAGAGCCCGTCAACGGGCCAGCCCGCGACCCCGACGTGGCCCGGCGGCTGTGGGACCGGTCGGCCCAGCTGACCGGCCTGGCCGCCGGCCCGTTACGCGGCTACGGCAGCAGGGGGACGGGCTGGTAGGTGAACAGCCCGGCCGGGGTGGCCTGGCTGCTGACCCCGCCCACCGTCACGGTCACCTGCACCGTCCCGGCCGCACCCGGCGGCGACCCCAGCACGATCCGGGTCGGGGTGTCCAGCAGGAACGCCGCCTGGTGACCGCCGAAGCTCACCGTCACCGCCCACCTGACCATCCGGCCGATAACTCGGCGCTCGGGCGCAGGGCGCTCGCGGCGCTCATCCTGGCAGGGGCCGAACGGAACGGCGCGGGCCCCGACACGCGACTGCCGACCGAGCGCCAGCTCGCCCGGGACCTCGGCGTCTCCCAGGCGGCCGTCCGGCATGCCAGGGACTCCCGCGGCCGACTACGCGCCGGCCGACGTGATGGCGGTGCGGCGGCTATTCGAGCCCACCGCCATGTCGCTGGTCGTAGCGTGGGCGACCGAGCGTGACTTCGCAGAGATGGATCGCTGCCTGCGCGGCGGCGAGCGGGCGGCCGATCATGACGAGTTCGAGGTCTGGGATGCCGCGCTGCACCGGTCGATCATCGCGGCGGCCCGCAGCCCGCTCCTCATCCGGCTGTACGCCGAGGTGGAGCGGGCCAGGCACGGCCCGGTGTGGGGCGACCTCAAGCGGCGCAGCGCCTCCCCGGCCCGGCGGGACGAGTACCGGCGCGACCACGAGGAGATCGTGGCCGCGCTGCGGCTCCGCGACGCCGATCAGGCCACCGAGGCGATGCGGGCGCACCTGGCCCGGGTGTCAGGGCACCTGCTCGGCACCGAGGCGTAACACCGGACTCGTTCGGCATATAAGCCTGTTCTAGTTAAAAGTTGGAGAGAGACCGACTTGCCTGAGTGGCCGGCGTTGCTGCTGGCTAGAGGGCTACGGGGCTGGTTAGCATGGCTGCCCGGTGGAACCAGGCGAAACCATGACGACGCACACGCGCGCACCCGGCCTCGACGGGGTGCGGGCGCTGGCCGTCCTCGCCGTGATCGGCTTCCACGAGGGCGCGTCCGAGCTGCCCGGCGGCTTCCTCGGCGTCGACGTCTTCTTCGTGCTCAGCGGCTTCCTGATCACCGACCTGCTGGTCGCCAGGTATACCGGGACCGGCCGCCTGGATCCGGCGGGCTTCTGGGCCCGGCGGGCCCGGCGGCTGCTGCCCGCGCTGGCCGTGATGCTGGTCGTCGTCACCGCCGCGGCGGCCGTCATCGAGCCCGCCCAGCGGGGACCGCTGCGGCTGGCGCTGCTGGCCGCGGCCACCTACACCAGCAACTGGTACCAGATCCTGCATCACGTCCCGTACTTCGCCGCGGCCGCGCAGTTCGGCGCGCCGGCGCCGCTCGACCACCTATGGTCGCTCGCCATCGAGGAGCAGTTCTACCTGCTGTGGCCGGTGCTGCTGTGGCTGGTCGTCATCCGGCTGCCGGGCCGGCGCGCCCGCGTCGCGGTCGCGCTGACCGGAGCGGTGGCCTCCGCGCTGGCCATGACCGTGCAGTACACACCGGGCGGCGACCCGTCCGCGGTCTACTACGGCACCGATACGCACGCGTCCGCGCTGCTGATCGGGACGGCACTGGCGCTGGCCTGGCCGCTGCGCACGCTGACGGCCGCGCCGCCCGTACTGGCCCGGCGGATCGAGGCGGCCGGCCTCGCCGGGCTCGCCGTCCTGGCCTGGGCCGCCGGGCACTTCTCCGGCAGCGACCCGGCCGTCTACCCGGCGGGCCTGCTGCTGGCCGCGCTCGCCGCCGCGGCCCTGGTGGCCGCGGCGGCCGGGCAGGGCCCCATCGCCGCCATCACCGGCTGGCGGCCACTGCGCTGGGTGGGCATCCGGTCCTACGGGATCTACCTGTGGCACTGGCCGGTGATCGCGCTCGGCGCCGCGGTGGCCGCCCCTGGTGCTGTCTCGTCCTGGCTGTGGCCGGTCGAGATCGGCATCACGATCGCCCTGGCCGCGGCGTCGTGGCGGTACGTCGAGACGCCGATCCTGCGCGACGGCCTGCGTGCCACCGTCCGGCGCTGGCTCAGCCTGGTCGCTCAGGCCAGCCGCCGCCCGGCGGGCTCCCTCGGACGGGCCGTCCCCGTCACGGTGGCCGCGGTCACGGCGCTCGCCGTCGTGGTGGCGGGCTACGGCCTGGCCCGGCCGACCGCCTCGGCCGAGCCGAGCGGCCTGCTGCAGCAGGTGGCCGACGGACAGCGGGTGATCGCGGCCTCGCAGGCAACCCAGGCCGCGGGGTATACGCGGCCCGCTGCTTCGGCGCAGCCGAGCGGGCCGGCGGGAGCGCCCCGGCCGGCCGGGGCCCCGTCCGCGTCGCCCCAGGCTGCGGCGCCACTCCCGGCATCTTCGCCTCCGTCCTGCCGCCGCGGGCCGCACGGGGTGGCCGGCGGCCAGGTGACCGCGGTCGGCGACTCCGTCATGCTCGCCTCGGCCGCCGCGCTCGAGCGGCTCCTGCCGGGGGTCTACATCGACGCCAAGCTCGACCGGCAGATGTCGGCCGGACTGGCCGCCATCCAGAACCTGGCCGCCGCGGGCCGCCTCCGCCCGCTCGTCGTGATCGGCCTCGGCACCAACGGCGACGTCACCACCACCCAGCTCCGCCAGCTGCGCCGGCTCATCGGGCCCGGCCGGCAGCTGGTGCTGGTCAACACGTTCGGCCCGGAGTCCTGGGAACACGAGGTGAACGGGGCGCTCGGTGCGGCGGCCCGGCACTTCCCGCACACCCAGCTAGCCGACTGGTACCAGGCCATCGCGGCCCAGACCGGGCTGCTATGGCCAGACGGCATCCACCCGCGCCCGGCGGGCGCCACCCTCTACGCGCACGTGGTGATCAAGGCCCTCAAGACCGGCCTGGCCCGCGGCCAGGTACCAGCCTGCTCGGCCAGGCCGTAATCGGCTGACCGAGCCCAGTCCCGGTTCCCGACCAGCGACACCCTGCAGGTGCTCGGCTGCGTCGACTCCCGGGTCGACCCGGGTGATGTACTCGGTCTCGAGCTCGGCGACGGTGTAGTGGCGGTTCCTGCTGGCTCAAGACCTGCGGTGGGCGATGGTCAGCCATTCGGCGCTGGCCGCGACATAGTCGAGCTGGCCGCACACGTGGTCAGCGACGGCTGGCATGTGGGCCGCGCCGAATACCACGCCGGCCGTTACCGGCTCGGCAGCGCGATCACGGTGAATCTCGTCGAGCACGCGCATCAGCCGGGCATCTCGCACCGTGGAGATGTTGTGTTCCAGCAGCCGGCCGAACCAGCTGCCGGTCAGGTTCTCCGCGCTCTCGTCGTAGGCTTCCGCCTGGTCCAGGCTCGGCATGTTCAGGGGATCGATGAACTTCCGGATCAGCCCGATGGTGGCCGCCCCGGCAATATCGGCCGTGCGGGATACGGTCCGCCCGGTGCCCGGCCCCGGCCCGGTCTGCGGCTCCGCCTCCCAGCGCACCGGCACCCCCAGGCTCTCCAGCCGCAACGCGGCCCCTTGATCGACCAGGGGACCCCGGTGGTGCCGGGCCATCCAGCTCTGCGCGGGAACGTTCTTGGCCGGAACGCCCTCGGCCACGATGAGCTGGCACAGCCGTGCCCGGGCCGCCACCTCGTCATAGAACTGCTGCTCGGCCACGTGCACCATGGGAAACAGGATGAACCGCAGCGGCGTCGCCCGGCCCGTCAAGGTGATAACCGCTGAGCGGAGCCCGATGATGCTCGACTCCAGGAACTGCATGGCCCCTCCACCCGCCGGTCCTTGCATGATAAGCGGAAGCCGGCGGCTTCCCCCTGCGTCATCTGCGACGTCGCTGAGACCGGCGGTTGCCTGTGCCGCCCCGCCTGGAGGGGACTGGGGGCGGCTCTCGCCCTCTTTGCTAGCCGGGTGGCTGAGGCGGGGAACTTCCCGGGCGTATCTTTAATGCCCGCGGCGAACGGGAGCCCTTTCGGGGGCGTGTCCGGCATAGCGTGGCCGGGTGGCCTATGCGGGTGCTGAATTCTGGGACCAGTTCTTCCGGCAGCGCCGGGAGTCCGGCGTTGACCTGGACTGGGCGGGCTTGTGGACCAGGCCGTTCCTGGTCCCGCTGCGGGAGACGGGCGTGCGGACCGTCCTGGAGCTGGGGTGCGGGACCGGCAACGATGCCGCCCGGCTGGCCGGCGAGGGCTGCTCGTCCGCGCGGGCGGGCTGTTGCGGAATCTTGACCCTACAGGCCGATATCACCCCTGTGCCATATCGACAAACCTTGAATAGTGGCCCTGGAAGGCGACCGTCACGGTGGCGGTCGGGCCGTTCCTGTGCTTGGCCACGATAAGGTCCGCCTCACCAGCCCGCGGTGATTCTCGCTCGTAGGCGTCCTCGCGATGCAGAAGAATTACGACGTCACTATCCTGTTCGATGCTATTATGTAGATTTATCCCGTTGGCGACGAAATTATGCGTTCCCGCGACAGTAGCATCATAAACCGCCTGATACCCTACGCTTTCGATAAACGCCACAGTGTCCCAGTAGACATCATTTGTAGCCAGCATTTCCAGATCCGAGTCACCAAGGACTTCTGCGATACGCCCGATTCGCGATCGTGTGGGGCGTATATCGGCATTAAGATCCCCTCGGCTGGTAGTTCCTACGGCTACCTGCATACTGTGCAGCGAGATTGAGCGCTCCTGCATTAGATGACCGACCCGCTCCCAGACATCACTAGGAATCGTGTCGAAGCGACCAGCTGGAGTCATCGCCTTCAGCCGTTTCAGCGCCTTCATTGAATTGAGTCCACGCTTGCCATACGCGCCGATTTCGTTAATGAACTGCTTTTGATCTTTGACTCCTGTAATGTCGACCATCCACTGAGGGTGGCCATAAGTATTGCCAACAGCGTGCAAGCGCGAGACGATCCCGAATCGGAGCAGCAAAAGTTGAAGCTGTCGAGCTAGCATCTCACTAGTGGTGCCGTAGTAAACCCGCACAGCTCCGGACTTGGCCACAGTTATCGAACCATCGGTGGCCCACAGGTGACGGAGGAAGAAAGCGAGCTGATCTTGGGATAGCGAGAAGATGTGCTGAGGGAAGAATTTCTCGTGACTGCGCAAGCCGAACAGCCCCATCGAGTCCAGCCACTCAGCGATAGGATTACGTCGACCGCGCGCCAAACGATAAGGCGCCGGGAGCCGAAGCGACGTGCATCGAGCTGCCGGAAAGTCGTCCCGAATCGCGGCAATCCCAAAATGCTGTGCTGCGTCTGTCACTGCCGACAAGTTTGCTTCGTCCGTGCTGGCATAACGGATAGGCTGCCTTTTGACGAAAGAACCGTCACCGAGAAGATGAGCAAGCATCACAAGTTCTGGTTCGGGTATCTCACGAATATCCAGTGGCGTAGGCACTTGCCGAGGAATAGCAACTCGGGATCGTACCTTGAGGTTACCTAGCGGACACCAGCCGTTGAAGGTGAGGAACGGGTGGTTAGCCGTGGCCTGGATCTCACGCCCGGATGCCAACCGGACGCGGAATACCTCTTTGACTCCGCTAGGAAAGGCATGTGTCATGATCCGAGGCACAAGCCGCAAGCGCTCATCCATCGACCAGACAGGAACGTTCTTCTCACCAGACGCTAGCAAGTCCCCCAGAGTGACCTCGAACCCGGTATCGGCGCGCAGGATGCGCGTGTCGGCCGTAAGGCAGCCGGACTCACGCAGGTCCGACAGCAGGGGCTTCTTGTCGGTGCGCTGCTCGGGGCCGCGGTTGAGCTGGGATAGCGCGACGAGGGGAACCTCGAGCTCCTTGGCCAGGAGCTTGAGAGAGCGGGACATCTCGGAGACTTCCTGCTGCCGGTTCTCGACCCGCTTGGGCGAGGACATCAGCTGGAGGTAGTCGATGATGACGAACTTCAGGTCGTTCCGCTGCTTCAGGCGGCGGCACTTGGCCCTGATCTCCATCAGCGACATGTTCGGCGAGTCGTCGATGAACAGCGGGGCGTCCGCGACCTCACTCATCCGCCGGGCCAGCCGGGCCCAGTCGTCGTCGTTCATCTGCCCGGTGCGCATCGTATGCATGGGCACGCGCGCCTCGGCCGACAGGAGCCGCATCGTGATCTCGTTGCGCCCCATTTCCAGGCTGAACAGCACGGTCGACATGTTGTTCCTGATGGCCGCGGCCCGGGCGAAGTCCAGCGCCAGGGTCGAGTTGTGGGTCGGGACCATGCCCCGCCCGGCCAGGTACAGATGATCGGCACTGTCCACCTGCACGCACCGCACCGGGCGCGAGATCACGGGCCGGACGGCGATGATGTGCCGCCAGCGCTCCGGCCGCGAGGCACCGCGGCGGTGATCGCCGGCTCCGGGTGCTGCCGCGTGCACAGCCAGGGCGGGCTGGACGGTCAGCGCGATCGCGTGATTCGAGGCGTGGTGGCTCACCGGCCCGCGCCGCAAGGACCCGGCGACCTCCCGGGTAGTCACCACCTGGGGCGGGACGCCGACGGCCGGATTCCAGGTAAGCCACTGGTGATCCGCGTCGGCGATGATTGCCTCGCCGTCGTCGAACTCGACTGCGTAGCAGGGGCGGCCGTGCATGACCTCGGTGGCGGCGACGACCCGCGTGGGCTTGCCGTCGGAGCCGAGCAGCTGGTCGCCGACGCGGACCTCGCCCATCGTGGTCCAGCCGGCCGGGGTCGGCAGCGGCGTGTCCAGTGCGAGGGCCTTGCCGACGGCGGGGCGGGCGGCTATGACGATCATCTGGCCGGGGTGCAGGCCGTTGGTGAGGGCGTCCAGGTCGGCAAAGCCGGTGGGGACGCCGGTGAGGACGCCGCCGTGGCTGCCGATGGCCTCGATCTCGTCCAAGGCGCCCGGCATGATCTCCGACAGCGAGTGGTAGTCCTCGCTCGCGCGGCGGTCGGTGACGGCGAACACCTCGGCCTGGGCCCGGTCCACGAGGTCGTCGGCGTCGGCGTCGCCGGCGTAGCCGAACTGGACGATCCTGGTGCCCGCCTCCACCAGGCGGCGCAGGATGGCGCGCTCCCTGACGATGCGGGCGTAGTAGCCGGCGTTGGCCGCGGTCGGCACCGAGGCGATCAGGGTGTGCAGGTAGACGCCGCCGCCTACGCGGGCGATCTCGCCGCGCCTGGTGAGCTCGTTGGCGACCGTGATCGCGTCCGCGGGCTCGCCCCGGCCGTACAGGTCCAGGATGGCCTCGTGGATCAGCTGGTGCGCGGGCCGGTAGTGATCGGTCGGCCTGATCACCTCGATCACGTCGGAGATGGCGTCCTTGGAGAGCAGCATCCCGCCGAGCGCGCACTGCTCCGCGGCAACGTCGTGCGGCGGAGTCCGCTCGAAGTCACCGTCCCTCGGCACGATCTCGGTGACGCTCACCCGACGCTCCTCCCCCGTCTGGTCCCCGTCCGGGCTAACCCGGCGCGAACGCACGCTTCCATGGCCACGTACAACTGTTCTAACTCACGGGTCTGACATTCTCAGGCCCGCTCGGTAGCTCAGAGGTGGCTCAGCCATTCTGCCGACCCCGGGGAGCTGGCACCAACCCGCAGGGTGGACAGACTGTGGATAACTTGTGCAGACACGCCGGGTAGGTTGTGCGCACCCTGGGGACAGGTCTGTGGAAATGACTGCGATAATCACAGGTAAGCCCTATTGAGCAGGTAAAACGCAGTCCACCGGCTGTGTGGAAGAAAAACCTGGCCGGGGATTAGCGGCAAATAATCCACAATTTTTGTCCACAGGAAAACGTCATCGAACTGTGGATAACCGTGTTTTGGCGACACGCCAGGAAGCACGCTCAAGGGCACCATGGAACTGATAATATTCGACGGTGTGTTCGATAGACGAGTCGGCTCTCCGACGGGTGGCCGAGGCCATCGACCGGCTCGAGGCCGACCGTAGGAGCGTAAGCTCCGCAAACCTGGAGGCGCGCATCGCCGAGATCTGGGCGATGGTGCGCGAGATGGACCCGCAGATGTCCCGCCTGGCATCCAGGTACGCGGATCCGTCCAGCTAGACGGGCACCAGCTGCGAACACGACAGCGTAGAACACGACAGCGTAATCGGTGGCCGCCCCCTGAGCAGGGGGCGGCCACCAGGGCTGCTAGCCAGCCGGACCCGGCGAGGAACAGCTAGCTAGCGCCGTGGTTAGCTAGCAGAGATCTCGATGTCGACGGCGGCGCTGACCTCGGGGTGCAGGCGGACCCGGACCTGGTGCGAGCCCACGGTCTTGATCGGGTCGCGGACCTCGATCCGGCGCCGGTCGAGTTCGGGGCCGCCGGCCTCGCGGACGGCCGCGGCGATGTCCGCCGAGCCGACCGAGCCGAACAGCCTGCCGCTGTTGCCCGCACGCCGCCGCATCCGCACCTGAAGGCGCTCGAGCTGGGCCTGGAGGAGCTGCGCGTCTTCGACGCTGCGGACCTCGCGGGCCGCGCGGGCCCGCCTGATCAGGTCGATCTGCTTCTCGGCGCCGCGGGTCCAGTTCATCGCGAAGCCGCGCGGGATCAGGTAGTTGCGGCCGTAGCCGGCCGCTACGTCCACCACGTCACCGGGCGCGCCGAGACCGCTCACCTCCTGGGTGAGGATGAGCTTCATCGGGGTACGACTCATCTTGGCTGCTCCCTCGCCCTAGCGCGCCGTGCTCGTGTACGGAAGCAGCGCCATCTCGCGGGCGTTCTTGATCGCCGTCGCGACGTCCCGCTGGT
>Ga0335085_10007058_pt1 | contig 17554 bp, 8 predicted proteins | sample Lox_Sample_45_FD_206712 | JGI IMG/M metagenome (GOLD analysis project Ga0335085, IMG submission 206712) | Soil microbial communities from Loxahatchee National Wildlife Refuge, Florida, United States - Lox_Sample_4.5 | ecosystem: Environmental > Terrestrial > Soil > Wetlands | place: USA: Florida...
CCATTACGCCCTCTGCGCCTGGCCGTTGGGTTCCGTGACGGGCTTTTTGCCCTATTCCCTCGCCTTGGACGACCGGGCCCTGGGTTGCCGCCATTCCATCGGAACGACCACCACCGATTATGTCGTTTGCATCGCCGCGCCCGATGTGGAGGCCCTGCACCAGGCCTTGAAATCGATCCGGGAAACCAATGATTTATTCATCGCGCCTGAGGTCTCCGAAGCGCCGATGCTCTCCGTCTGGCTGAAGGGCCCCAACGGCCGGTTGATCGAAGTTCCCAATTATCAGGGAGAGGCTTTGGACGATTTTGAGTTGGATAAAGACTTGGCGACCTGATCTTTTGTCCTGTCAGCCAAATCCACAATGGATATTCAAGAAGCGGCTTTTTTTAGCCAAAGGGTTTTGGCTGAATTCCCCCCATCCGTTATGTCCGAGTCAGGTTCTCCCTCGCGCATCTGACAGCCAATCGCTTTCTTCAGCTCACCCTTCAAATCCCCTATGGCCCAAGTCGAAAGGTTCGTGCTCACCAACACTTCGCCACCAGGGGCCAGCAAGTCAAAGCAATCCCGTGCCATGGGGACCAATTCTTTCCTCGCTGTGAAGGTTTTTCCCTTCGACCTCGAAAAACTCGGTGGGTCCAGGATGATGAAATCAAACAACCAACCCCTTTTATGGGCCAGGGCCAAGTAATCCCGGGCGTCGGCCTTCGAGAAGACGTGGCCCAGGGTGGAAAGCCCGTTGGAAGTGAAATTCTCTTTTCCCCAATCCAAAAAGCGCTGGCTGACGTCCACGCTCGTGACGGTGGCGCCTCCCAATGCGGCGGCAAGACTGAAGGAACAGGTATAGGCGAAAAGGTTCAAGACCTTGGCGTTGCGGGAGCGCTTGCGAAGAAGCTTGCGGTTGGCGCGTTGATCGACGAAGAGGCCGGGGGACAGGCCCGTATCCGCGCGTAAGTTAAAAAGAATGCCGTCTTCTTTGGCCTGCCAACGACCGGGGAATTGGGGGCTTTGCCAGCGCTGGGCCGAGCCGGGGTCTTTGCCGCGGTTGACCATGCCATTCACCATCCACTGGCCGCATCCGACCTTCGCGGCCAACTCTCCGATAGAAGTTAAATGGGCCTCGGTGGGGGGGTGGGGGCGCATCCAGGAGGCCCAAAGGCAGGGACCGTAGCGGTCCACCACCACATCGGCGACCTCCCGGTCCACCAGCCGGAAACATTCGGTATCCCCGCCGGCGAAGCTTTTGTTTGTGGCGGCCGCCCGCTCAGAGACTTTTTTGACCCAAGCCTCATCCGCCATGGCCGCTCCGGTGGATGCGGAAAACCGTGAAGAGGGGGCATTGGTAAAAAGACTCCGCCTGGATATCCATCCCGTACTTTTCTTTCATGTGCACCGTGTAAAACCCCAGGTCGTCCCCGCTACAGATCATGAAGATATTGGGGTTGTCCACCATATCCTTGAAGAGGTCTTTCACGCCGAAACGCTCCATTTGGGCGCGGGTGGTGGGGGTGCGCTGGAACCAAGTCAAGGCCACCATGTTGAAATGCCGGTAAATTTCGAAGTCGTCGAAGGCACCCACCAGTTCCATGGGGAAACCCCAGAACCAGGGGACGTACAACTGGTTGTCCCGCGGACGCAGGTTTTCCATGGCGGTTTTCATCATTTGTTCGCTCTGGACCCATTTGGCGTCGCGGGTGAGTTCCTTCTGGAAAAAATAACCCGTGAAGAGGGTCAGCAGGAGGGCCAGGGCCGCCGAGACCCATAGGGCCCCGGCGGCTTTTTGCCGGCTCAGGGAAGGGTTCTTCCATTTGGGAACGGCGTAAAAGACGCCCAAGACCACCAAAAAGAACAGGGCGGGCAGGAAAAGTCTTTCGGGGAGCTTCTCATAGCCCATCAAAAAAATCAGCAACAGGAAGGTCCAGAGGGCCGTAAGGCCCACGACACGGTAGGAGCCGCGGGGGATGAGCCACCCTAGGGCCAAAAAGAAGAAGAGGGTGATTTGGGTGGTGTCGAAGCCGAGCTTCTCGATAGGCGAGACATTGCCGGGCTTGTCGAACCCGAACTTGGGGAAGTAGTCATTGAGTTTCTCAAACTTGTCCTGGCTGTAGGTGTCCTCGTCCAGGAAATACCAGTCCAGGAACATATAAAAGTCGTTGGCGGTCCAGCCGATGGAATCGAACAGGGGCTGGGTTTGCGGGCCGTAAAGCGGGTCCCGGACCTCGTGAAGCTCGAAAAGCTGGTCGAAAAAGGCGATGGATTTGGCCCAGGCGGGGTCCCGGTGGTAGCTGTAATAGTCGTAGCCGAAAGAGAGGCAGGAGGCCAGGGCGGCCAGGGCCAGGCACTTGAGCACGGAGGAACGGACGGGCGTCTTTTCCTTTTCCCGCGCCAGGGCCAGGACGACCGGCAGGGCGATGAGGGCGATAAGGCCCACGGAGGGATAACGGATCAGGCCGCCAAGCAGGATGAGCCCGAAGGTCAGGAGCCAGGCAATGGCGGGCGGCTTTCGGTCTTTCTCGCGCCAGAGGGAAACCAGGAGGAAAAAAGCGCCCAGGGCCGCCAGGGCGGAGGTCATGGTCCATTGGAGATTGGCGAAAAAATAAGCTTCGATACCGGCCGAAGCAAAAAGGAAAAGAAGGGTCCGGAAGCCCCGGTGGGCCCCCCACTGGAGGGCCGCCAGCAGGGCCCAGAGGGACAAAAACTGGGTCGCCACGAGCATCAGGCTGTACCACTGGACTCCGGGGAAATGGAGGTAGAGCTGTTTGATGAGGGTGCAAAGGAGGATGTTCTCCCTCTGGTTGAGGGCGCTGGGGGCCTGGGTCATGGCCACCCCCTTGAAGAGAAGGAGCATCTGGATATCGTCGGAGAACTGGAAATGGGGAGTGAAGAAGCTATAGGTGAGGATGAGAAAAAAGGCCGCTAACAGGAAGGAAAAAAGGAAAGGGCTATCCCTGAGGAAGTGGAAAGCTTTTTTCTTAACAAAAGGACCGGCGTTTGGAGCGGCGGCGGTTGGTTGCAAGCGGTGGCCTTTGGGTGGACTAACAGCCGGCGAAACTCTATTTTAGCGGAGGGTGGGGTTTTAGATGAGCGTTCACTTGGGGCGCCCGACTTACTTTCTCTCCCTTTTTTCAAAGGGGGAAAATTCAAATTAAGACAGCACTCCGTCTTGACAAAGGGTGTAAAACCCTTACAAAACAAAGTAAATAGCCTGAAATGAGCCAAACCACTCGGGCCCCGTTATACTTTGAGGGCCGGGAATAAATCGTGCACGTTAAAACACTAATGTTATAGGGGAATCCTTGGAAGAACGGGAACTAGTCCAAAAGATCCTCCAGGGTGATGAAAGCGCGAAAGCCCTGCTTTTCACCACCTATCGGGAAAAACTGTATAAGAACTGCTCTTATTTGCTGGGCTACCAGGACCCGGAAGCGGAAGACGTGGTGCAGGAAACTTTCATCACGGCCTTTGAGAAACTTCCGGAGTTCGAATTTAGGTCCAGCCTTTCGACCTGGCTGACACAGATTTGCATCTTCAAGTGCCATAACCGGTTTCGGCAAAGGGCCAAGCTGGTGAACCAGGAGCACGCCGAACTGGACGGGCTTTTGAGGACAACGGCCCTGGCGAAGGACGAGGTCAAGGACAGGGAAAAGGAAAAGCGCCAGATTATCGAGAAATGCCTGGAAAAAATCGGCAAGGAATGCCGGGAGATCATTGAGCAGAGGGAACTGCAGGAAAAAAGTTATATCGAAGTGGGAAGAGCCCTGAAACTACCCCTGGGCACGGTGATGTCCCGGCTTTCCCGCTGTAAGAAGGCACTGAGGGTGCTGGTGGAGCAGTTTTTGAAAGAAGAAGGATGAAATGGCTGATTTGATCGAACAATTCTTCATGCGGGACCTGAGTGAGGCCGAACACGAGGCCTTGAGCGGTCTTTTACAGCAATCGCCCGACGCAGCCCTGAAATACGAGGGCTTGCTGGAGCAGAACTACCTGGCGACCGGACTTCCCCAACCGACCCTGCCCCAGGGCCTGAAATACCTCCCCAAGGGAGGTGGAAGCCTATTGGGCAAGGGTGTCCTCCCCAAGCTTTTGGCCGTCGGCCTGGCGGTGATGGCGGGGGGCTTGGCTTGGAAATTCTGGCCCCGGGCCGAAGTGCCTGCCGCGATCCAACAATCGGCCACACAACCCATGGCCCCAAAACACTCCATGCCCGCAGTCATTCACCGGAAATTGGTTCCCGTTGAGCCCCTGGCGGCAGGGCCCGCCCAGGAAGGGCAGGAACTGAGCGTCATTTTGAACACGGCCCAGAAGTCGTTGGTGACGGTGCGCATCCTTGGCCCCGATGGCCGGGAAGTGCGGGCCCTTTACACCGGTTTTGTCGCGCCGGGCAAATGGGCCTTCCAATGGGACGGCCTTTTGGGCGACGGCCAGCCCGCCGGAGCGGGGGATTACAAGATCGACGTTCAATCGGGCGAATCCCACCTGTCGAAAGATATCCAGATTAAGCTGAAACCTTCCAATTCCTAAAATTTAAATATTGTCATCGCCAGGAATGAGCCCCGAACCCTCGATCTTACTCGGGGTCCTGAGGCTCTCGAAGGATAGGCCCCGTTTATGATGAAGCGACCTCAGTTCCAAAATAGCCTTCCTTGGGAAAAGGCTTATTCAGACTGAGATTGCCGCGTCGTAATTACCCCGCTATTCGTGGGGCACCCCTTGCAACAACGGCTATTTAACATTTGTAGTGGTAACTGAAGCCTTTCGGGATGAATAATAATTTGTCCTTATTCATCTTTTGACGAGGCTTCCTTGAAACGTTTCGCATTCTTCCTCTCACTCCTGCTCGCCATTTGGCGCCCGGCCTTCAGCCAGTACAGCGGCTACGGCCTCACGGGTATTTATTACACCAACACCAACCTGACCAGCGCGGCGTTGACCGAGACCGATCCTTTCATCACTTTCCTCTGGGACGGCTGTCCGCCCCAGCCCGGAATGTCTCCGACCGTTTTCTCGGCCCAATGGACGGGAGAGGTAGTGCCCTCTTACAGCGAACCCTACACCTTTACCGTTTACGTGGCCGGCGGGGTAAGCCTGATCGTGAACAACCAGGTGCTGATAAACTCCTGGACCGATTCGGGCAACCGATCATTGACCGGCAACATCACCTTAACGGCGGGTACGCCCGTTTCCGTCGTGCTGGATTATTTTACCAACGGCGGTAATGCCACCACCGACCACCTTCAACTGGCCTGGCAGAGCCCCAGCCAGGCCTTCGGAACCATCCCCCGCAACTATCTTTTAACGGGCGTGGCCGTCGCCCCCACCCCGACGCCTCAAACCCCCGCGGCCTGCCAGTCACCGGCTTCCGGCGTCACGATGGACGGGGCCCTCACCGAATGGCCCTGGAGCGGGGGCGGTTGGACCAGTTTCAACCGTACCGTGGCGGGCAATAGCTACGGAACTTCGGCCGATTTCAAAACCCTTTGGGATGCCTCCAACTTCTACATCGGCGTGACGGTCACCGACAGCGTCCTGACCAACAACGGGGCTGCCCAGGATTTTGACAATTCGGACGTGGAGGTTTTTCTGGATCCAACCGACTCCAAAAGCCTCACTCAAACCACCGCCGACTATGGCTTCTTCTTCCGGTGGGGTGACACCGCCTGCCAGGAGTTGAATGGACGGACCGGCGGGGTGAGCATGAAAACTACGACCTTGCCCACCGGCTACGTGCTGGAAGCCTCCATACCTTGGACCCTCCTGGGAGTTTCACCGCCCAATCCGGGGAAGGTGATCGGCTTTGACATCGGGGTGGACGTGAACCACAACGGCGGCGGCTGCCGGGACGGCCAGATGATCTGGAACGGGGGACCGGATGACTATTCCAATGCCAGCGTTTACGCCCAGCTGTCCCTGGGTTCGGCCTGCCCCACGCCTGTTTCGACGCCCCCGGCGCCGGTGGGAGGGAACCCTTATGTTTCACCCAACCCCACCGACGGCGGATCGGTGAAATTCGTCTACACCATGGCCGAGGCAGGCACGGCCAACATCAAGGTTTGGAACGCCTGGGGCAACCTGGCGGCCACCCTGGCCGACCCCAAGGGAGCCGGGGAGCAGTCGAGCGTGCTCAACGTGACGGGCTTCGCGCCGGGTCACTACTTTTACCGTATCGAGCTGGATTACGACTCGGGCAAGAAGGACACGTTTAAAACCCAGGTCTTGGCGGTAAAAAAATAATGTTGAACCACCAAGACACCAAGGGCACCAAGAACGGTGGAAGGATAGGTTTTAAAAACAAAAAATTCTCATCTTTTAGAATTCAGTTTTTTTTCTTTCTTGGTGCCCTTGGTGCCTTGGTGGTTACATCAGGTATAAGCTTCGCCCAAACGGTGACTTCGAGTGCGGGGCTGGTCACGACCCTCTCCGCCCTGGGTGCCTCGGCGCGGGTGGACGGCTTGGGCGGCGCCTTTACCGGGCTTGCCGACGACCCTGCGGCCCTCTTTTACAACCCCTCCGGCCTCTCCCAACTGACGGCCGCGTCCCTTTCTGTCAACCACAACAGTTACCTGGCGGGCTCCTTCGAGGAAACCCTGCTCTTCGGCCTGCCCACGGGCAAACTGGGCGGCTTCGCGGCGGCCCTGCAATACGTCTCCTGGGGCGGCCTGGACGAGCGGGACGTGAACGGCGTGTCCCTGGGCCAGTTCAATGACGGTGACGTGGCCTTCAGCGTGGGATGGGGCCTGCCGGTCGTTAAGGAATTTTCCCTGGGGGCCGCCCTGCATGGGATACAGCAAAAAATCGTGGATTCGCTTTACAACGGCCTTTCGGGCGACCTGGGGGCGCTTTGGATCCCCGACCCGAATGTCCGTTTGGGGCTGGCCTATACGGGCTTGGGGACGGCCCAAGTGGGTTTTAACCCTGCGCAGGACCTGCACTTGGGGACCTCGGTTCTTTTGAGACTGGGGGATTCCACTAGTCTCAGGCCCCTCCTGTCGGGAGACTGGGAACCAAGCGGGGTGAGCCGCATCCAGGGCGGGTTGGAGGGGACTTTCGCGGGAAATTACTTCCTTCGGTTGGGTTACCAGGGAGCCCTGACCGACAACCAAATCGGGGGTTTGACGGGCTTCACCGCCGGCGCGGGCCTGCGGCTGGGACCCTTTCAACTGGATTACGCCTTCGTGCCCTACGGGGACCTGGGGGCCTCGCACCGGGTAAGTGTGGGATATGAGTTTACCAATCCCACTCCAGTGGTGCCCAAGCCGGTAACGGTGCTGACGGCCCCCGTGACCGTACAGGCGCCACCGGTCACGGTCGTAGCGACGGCCGTGCCCACACCGGTGGCGGCATCCGGGCCGCCCAGATCGAAGGTCGAGGTGCTCTTCGCCCTGCCGGGAACCGGCGGCACGCCTACCCCGGGCAATAGCCAGGGTTCGACCCTATTGGCCCCTTACGAAAAGGCCGCTCAGGATAATCCCACCGACAGCCGCGCTTGGCGGAACCTAGGCATCATGTACTTGCGCACGGGGCAAAACGCCTTGGGCGTTCAATGCCTGGAGCAGGCTTTGCGCCTCAATCCGGGGGATGCAGTCCTGAAACAGTGGCTGGACGCCTATCGGGCCCAGCACCCGCAACAATTCCAATAATTTTCACCCCCAAAGTTCTCAGGGGAAGTTGTAAAGAATTTTAAATTTTTTCCAAACTCCAGTCTTTTTCGGTTCAATTCGATTTTTTCCCAGTTACCTGTTCCGCCTGAAAGTGTTGAAAGCGGACTAATGATAACTTTCCTCCAATCGCCGATTTTTTCCCCTGATTGGGAATAAAGCGCTTCCACCCAGACACCAATCTATTGCCAGTGGTGAACCGGTTCACCGGTTTGCCTATTTCCGGCTCCGATCTAATTGAAATTTACTTCGGAACGACAATTGAGGGGACCGACATGGGAAAGAAATCGTTTTTGAGCCTTATGGTTGTTACGGCGCTTGCAAGTATCAATGCCGCGTGGGCCGGCACCTGCACGGTGGACGCGACCCAGACCAACCAATACATCCATTGCATCGGCGCCGCCAGCGCTTGGAGCAACATCGGCAGCTTGGGCCAGGCCCTGTTCGCCGAGGACAACGTGAATGGCCATATTGGGATCAGCTCCCTTAGGGCCCGAATTGATCCAACCAACAACTTCTCGCCGGAAGTGAGCCAGCTCGCGACGGCCCATTCAATCAACCCAAATGTCCTTTTGTGGGCCACCGAGTGGTCGCCCCCGGCCCAATACAAAGCCAACAACAACGTCGATGGCGGGGCCAGCAACGACACCTTCCTGGGCGCCAGCTCAGGTTCCCCCAACAGCGCCGACACTGGATTAGCCTCTTACCAAGTCTCGTTCATCCAATATTGCCAAAGCCATGGCGCCCCCCTTTACGCCCTTTCCATCCAGAACGAACCCAATTTCAACCCCACTTACGAAGCCTGTCTTTGGACGGCGGGCCAGTTTGATGTTTACGCAAATGCTTTCCATAGCGCCATCCAAAACGCCGGTCTTACGACTAAGATCATGCTTCCGGAGCCGGACAACACAGGAGGGATGAACCTGGCCTCGACCGCCATGGACGACTCCACCGTGGCCCCCATGATCGGGATCATCGGGACCCATCTTTATGGTTCCCCCAATCCGGGACCCCTTTCTTCCTTTGGTTTCACCCATGTGACGAACCAAGAATGGTGGGAAACCGAGATGTCCGGGAATACGACCGATATCCCAGGCGCATTGCAGGAAGCGGGTTGGATCCAAAACTGCCTGGTTAGTTCCAACATGAACGCTTTTCACTATTGGTGGTTGACGGACCTGATCAGCAACAACGCCTTCACCATCAAGGCCTATGTCCTGGGCAATTACAGCAAGTTCATCCGGCCTGGCTATTACCGTATGGGCGCGACGGCGGCTCCTACGTCGGGTGTAGCGGTCAGCGCTTTCAAGAACACCAACACCAACTCCCCCCAGACTATCGTCTTCGTGGCTATCAACAACAACAGCTCGACCACGAGCCAGACTTTCAGCATCAACGGCGTCAATGTGACTTCGGTGACCCCCTGGGTGACGGATAGCAGCAATAACCTCGTGGCAAAATCGCCAGTGGCCGTTTCAGGGGGGAGCTTCACTTATTCCCTGACGCCCAGCAGTGTTACGTCCTTCGTGGGCGTTGTCAGCGGCACTTCCGCGCCTACCAACACGCCCACCAAGACCAACACCCCGGTTCCGCCGACCAATACACCGACGAAGACGAATACTCCGGTGCCGCCGACGGCCACCTTTACCCGCACCAATACCCCCGTGCCGCCGACCGCCACCAATACCTTCACGGCGACCCATACGAACACCCCGGTGCCGCCTACGGCCACATTCACCTTCACCTTTACGGCCACTCACACCAATACACCTGTTCCTCCCACGGCGACGAATACTCCTTTGCCGCCTACGGTGACGAACACGCCGGCGCCCCCGACGGCCACCAATACAGCCGCGCCGCCGACAAACACGTTCACTCCGGCACCCCCAACGGCCACCTTCACCTTCACGTTGACGCCGTTGCCGCCAACGGTGACCAATACGCCGTTGCCTCCGACGGCGACGAACACCCCGGCGCCGCCGACTGCGACGAGGACCTTCACGGCCGTGCCTCCGACGGCCACGAATACCCCGGTTCCGCCGACCGCGACCTTTACTCGGACGCCTGTTCCTCCCACGGCTACCAACACGCCAGGGACGGGAAGCGGCAGCCTCAAGGTGCAGCTCTTGAGCGGCGTGACAGCCGGCACCACCAACAGCCCCCATCCCCAATTGCAGATCGTGAATACGGGAAGTGGGTCCTTGAACCTCAACAACGTGACGGTGCGCTACTGGTTCAACTGTGACTGCACCACGCAGGGCCTGCAGGCCTGGGTGGATTGGGCAGGGCTGATTCCGCAGGGGACCAACGAGACTGGCAACGTGCAGGTATCGGTGGTGCCCACCAGCCAGGGAGGCCAGACCGACTATGTCCAATACAGCTTCACCGGGAACATCGTCCTGGCGCCCGGGGGTGTAATCCAAATCCAGAGCCGGTTCAACAAGAGCGACTGGAGCAACATGACCCAGTCCAACGACTGGAGCTTCGCGGCCTATACCAGCTTCACGGACGCGCCAGATGTAACCGGCTACTTGAATGGAAGCCAGGTCTGGGGCCAGGCACCCTCGGGGGTTCAGGCGGCAGCCTTGACGGCTTCCAGCGCCTTGGCCATCCCGAATCCCTCAACGGGAACGGGGACCACTCTGGCCTTTACGCTGGGCGGTAATTCCACCGGGGTACGGGCGTCGGATGCTTCGAGCCCGGCCATCGTGGACCCCAACGCCAAGATCACCCTCGGTATCTACACCCTGGCGGGAAGGCTCATCTGGAGCCAAACGCTGACGGGCGGGGCCTATGGGACCACCGGGCAGCACGAGGTTTACTGGAACGAGAAAGACTTGAGGGGAACGGGATTGGCCAACGGGGTCTACCTGCTGAAGGTGACTGTCGAATCCAACGGCCAGACCACCTCCACTATCGGAAAGATCCTCATCCTGGGGTGAGGCGCAACGAGACTGTCGTAACCGAATTCCCCAGCCGGGGGACATCCAAGTTGGTCTAAGACTTGGGCGTCGAGGATTCAAATGGGCGGATGGCCCTCCGGCGGGGAATCGGGTTTTTAAATCGCTACCGTGTCAAAACGAAGAGAACTTTAAGGAGACCGTGGATGAAAATCCTCAAAAGCGCGCTGCCGGGGTTGATCATTCTTTTGTTGGGCGCAAACGCTTCTACACTTTACGCCCAGACCCTGCCCACCTCGTTTTCATGGACTTCGACCGGACCCCTCATCTCGCCTAAGAACGACTCCTCCCACAACATGATCGCGGTCAAGGACCCTTCCACCGTCTACTACAACGGCCAATATATCGTTTACGCCTCCTCCGTCAATTCGGCGGGCAACTACGGGATGGAATACCTGCACTTCACCGATTGGAGCCAGGCCGGCGCCGCGACGCCTTATTTCATGGACAGTAACCCCAATATTGGGAGCGGCTATCACACGGCGCCCCAGGTGTTCTATTTCGCCCCGCAGAACAAGTGGTACCTGATCTTCCAGAGCGGCCAGCCGCAATATTCCACCAACAGTGATCCCACCCAACCCCAAAACTGGAGCGCCCCGAAGAATTTCTTCGCATCCCAACCCTCGAGCGTGAGTAATTGGATTGATTTCTGGATCATCAGCGATTCCACGAATGTCTATCTCTTTTTCTGCGGCGATAACGGAAACTTCTACCGCAGCTCGACTTCCCTCGCCAACTTCCCCAATGGCTTCAATACTCCCGTCATCGTCTACACGGATTCCGAGTTTAATCTCTTCGAGGCCGACAATGTCTATACCGTCGAGCAAACCGGCACCTACCTGGCCGACATTGAATGTATCGGCAGCGACGGGCACCGTTTCTTCCGCGCATTGTCCGCGACCAACTTGGGCGGCACTTGGACAGCGCTGGGCAATACAGCCAACCTCAATACGCCCTTTTTGGGAGCGCACAACGTTACTTTCCAATCCGGTGTCTCGAATTGGACCAGCGACTTCAGCAGCGGCGGGGCGGTGATCGACGGCTATGACTCGACCGATTCCATCAATCTCAACAACCTGACGTTCCTCTACCAGGGCGACGTTCCCAATAGTGACTCCTACAATCTGATTCCATGGCAACTCGCTCTGGTGACTTCCAAGGCCAACACGGCGACTACCCCGACCAAGACCAATACCCCGGCACCACCCACCAATACGCCAACCAAAACGAATACGCCCTTGCCGCCTACGGCGACCTTCACCTCGACCCGAACAAGCACCCCTGTACCCCCCACGCCCACCTTTACGCCGGTGGTTTCTTCCACTTGGCGTGTGAACGCCGGCGGGCCGGCTTATACCGACAGCCTGGGCAATGTCTGGGCCGCGGATGAGAACTTCAACGGCGGTACCGCGGTCGCCGAGGGGACGACCATCTCGGGAACTAACGACCCGACTCTCTACGACACCCAGCGTTACGGCACCTTCAGCTATTCCTTCAACGTGCCGGCGGGTTCCTACCAGGTGACCCTGAAGCTGGCCGAGACCTACTCGGGCGACATGGCCACCGGGGACCGGGTCTTCAATATTTCCATCAACGGGACCAATGTGGCCTCGAACCTGGACATCTTCGCCCAGGTGGGAGGGAACGCGGCGGACGACAAGGTGATCAACAACGTCTCGCCGGTGAACGGCGTTATCACCATCCAGTTCACGGGTGGGACCAGCACGGATACCAGCGCGGTGGTGGAGGCCCTGCAGGTTATCCCCCAACCGGCCACGCCTACCTTTACTTTTACCCCCACGAAGACCTCGACGCCGTCGTCGACCCCGACTTTGACAGCCACTGGCACGGCCACGGCGACCAAGACGAATACGCCGGTGCCACCCACGGCTACTTTCACTAACAGCCCGGTGCCCCCGACGGCCACCAATACGGCTTTGCCGCCCACGGTGACGAACACGCCGGCACCCCCAACGGCCACATTCACCTTCACGTTGACTCCGTTGCCGCCGACAGTGACCAATACGCCATTGCCTCCGACGGCGACGAACACACCCGTTCCGCCTACAGACACCCATACGCCCATGCCGCCGACGGTCACTAACACTCCGGCGCCGCCCACTTCCACCAATACTCCGGCTCCGCCGACTTCGACCTTCACGGCGGTTCCCCCTACGGCGACGTTCACCGTGACTCCGGTTCCACCAACCGCCACGAACACACCCGTTCCTCCAACGGCCACAAAGACCTTTACGCCTGCGCCTCCGACGGCCACGAATACCCCGGTTCCGCCGACCGCCACGAGGACTTTCACCCCGACGCCTGTTCCTCCCACGGCTACCAACACGCCCGGGACGGGAAGCGGCAGCTTCAAGGTGCAGCTCTTGAGCGGCGTGACCGCCGGCACCACCAACAGCCCCCATCCCCAGATCCAGGTCGTCAACACGGGGACGGCGGCTTTGAACCTGAATACTGTGACCGTCCGCTACTGGTTTAACTGCGACTGCACCACGCAGGGCCTGCAGGCCTGGGTGGATTGGGCGGGCCTGATGCCCAGCGGCAGCAACGTCACGGGCAATGTGCAAGTGACGGTTGTGCCCACCAGCCAGGGCGGGCAGACGGACTACGTGCTCTACAGCTTCACCGGCAACATGGTCTTGCAGCCGGGCCAGGCTATCCAGGTGCAGGGACGGTTCAACAAGAGCGACTGGAGCAATATGGCCCAGTCCAACGATTGGAGCTTCGCGGCCTATACCAGCTTCACGGACGCGCCGGACGTGACGGGCTATCTCAATGGCAGCCTCTCCTGGGGCCAAGAGCCCTCGGGAGTCAAAGCGGCGGCCCTGACGGCTTCCAGCGCCCTGGCCATCCCGAACCCCTCAACGGGAACGGGGACCACCCTGGCCTTTACGCTGGGTGGAAACTCCACCGGGGTACGGGCGTCGGATGTTTCGAGCCCAGCCATCGTGGACCCGAACGTCAAGATCACCCTGGGCATCTATACCCTGGCGGGAAGGCTCATCTGGAGCCAAACGCTGACGGGCGGAGCCTATGGGACCACCGGGCAGCATGAGGTTTACTGGAACGAGAAAGACTTGAGGGGAACGGGGCTGGCCAACGGGGTCTACCTGCTGAAGGTGACTGTTGAATCCAACGGCCAGACCACTTCCACCATTGGAAAGGTCCTTATCCTGGGATAGGAGGTTGAAGAAGGCGAATTACGTAAGTTTAAAAAATCCCTTGTTTACCTGAAAGCGGTGAAAACCAGGGAATTTCGGGGGCTTGCCCCCCAACCGTCGATTTTTCCCCTTGGACGGGAATAAAGCGCTTTCCCCCAAACACCAATCTAAGTCGGGGGGAACCCGCTCCGCTAACGCTCGCCCTCCCCGACCCCGGTTTATATGCAATTTAAACCGGAATGAAGACCCAGGGGACCCCATGCGAAAGAAATCGTTTTTTAGTTTTTTCATTTTGGCGGCGCTTGGCGGCGCCAGCGCGGTTTGGGCCGGTACCTGCACTGTGGACTCCACCCAGACCAACCAAATTATCCGCGGGTTTGGGGCGGCCAGCGCCTGGAACGCCGCGAGCAACCTTTCCCCCTATGCTTCAACCCTCTGGGCTGTGGATAACACCAACGGCCACGCCGGGCTTTCCTTGTTGCGTACCCGCATCGATCCCACCGACTCCGGTAGCGGCTCGGCATGGAACTCCGAAGCCGGCCCCATGACCCTGGCCAAGTCGGTTAATCCCAACATCACCATCTGGTCGACCGAATGGTCTCCCCCGGCCACCTACAAGGGCAATAACAGCGTGGACGGCGGCGGTTCCAACGGCAGTTTAACCAGTACCGCCACCTTTACGGGCGCGGCCTCAGGCTCCCCCAATAGCGCTGACACGGGTTACGCTTCCTACCTGGTGCGCTACATCCAGTACATCCAAAGCAAGTTCGGTGTGAACCTCTACGCCGTTTCCCCCCAGAATGAACCCGACTGGGACCCTACTTACGAGGCCGCCATTTGGAACGCCGGGCAGTTTGACGTCTTCACGGGCGCCTTCCACAGCGCCCTTTCGAGCGCGGGGCTTTCGACCAAGATCATAATCACGGAGAGCTTCGGCGACCGTTTGGCCCTGGCTTCCACCACCATGAACGACGCCACGAACGCGCCTTTCGTGAGCATCATCGCCGGACATATCTACGGCGGGGGACCCAACGCCCTTTCCGCGGGGGGGTTTTCCCACCTGACCAACCAGGACAACTGGGAAACGGAAATTTCCGACGTCTCTGGCGCGGGGCCGGATAATTCCATGACCTCCGGTTTGACGGAAGCCGGCTGGTTGTACAAAAGCATCGTCAACGCCAACATGAACGCCTTCCACCACTGGTGGATCTGGGGCAGCGACAACTCCGCCCTGATTACCTCTAGCGGCGTTTCCAAGAAGCTCATGGTCCTGGGTCAATACAGTAAGTTCGTCCGGCCCGGGTTTTACCGCATGGGCGCCACCTCCGTACCCTCTTCGGGGGTTTCGGTGGCCGCCTTCAAGAGCGATTCCACCACCGCGCCCGCCACGGTGGTCATCGTGGCCATCAACGGCAACAGCGGCACCACCAGCCAGACTTTCAGCTTCAACGGGGTCAACGCGACCTCCGTGACCCCCTGGGTGACGGACGCGAACAACAACCTGGTGCAGATGGCCGCCGTTCCGGTATCGGGCAACTCTTTCACCTATAACCTCACCGGAACCAGCGTGACCAGTTTCATAGCCAACGTTGGCGGTGGCACGCCCGTGCCGACGCCCACTCCCACCTTGACCCCCACGCCGGTGGTCTCCTCCACGTGGCGCATCAACGCCGCCGGGCCCGCCTATACCTCTTCCTCGACGGGGTTCACCTGGTCCGCGGATGAGAATTTCAACGGCGGCTCCACTATCGCCAGCGGAGGAACCATCACGGGAACCAACGATTCCACCCTTTATGACACCCAGCGCTACGGGACCAGCTTCAGCTATTCCTTCAACGTTCCGGCGGGAAGCTACCAAGTGAGCCTCCTGTTCGCCGAGACCTACTCGGGCGACTTCGCCAAGGGGGACAGGGTCTTTAACGTGGCCATCAATGGCGCCACGGTGCTGTCCAACCTGGACGTTTTCGGTGAAGTCGGCTCCAACACCGCCGACGTCAAGGTCATCAACAATGTCTCGCCTGTAAGCGGGGTCATCACCATCACCTTCACGGGCGGGACCAGCACGGACACCAACGCGATGGTGGAAGCCCTCCAGGTCATCCCCATGCCGGCCTCCACACCGACGGCTACCTTCACCAAGACCAATACCCCGGTGCCGCCGACGGCAACCGCCACCTCGACGGCGACAAGCACGGCCACTGCGACCCGTACTAACACGGCTACATCGACCTTGACGCCGACAAATACGGCCACATCGACGTTCACCTTTACGGCGACCAAGACCAACACACCGGTACCTCCAACGGCCACCAATACCCCCGTGCCCCCGACGGCGACATTCACTGCCGTGCCGCCCACGGCCACCCACACCAACACTCCGGTTCCGCCCACGGCGACTTTTACGGCTGTGCCACCGACGATGACTAATACGGCCGTACCGCCGACCAGCACGAACACGCCGGTACCGCCCACGGCCACCTTTACTTCGGTGCCACCGACGGTGACCAACACTCCGGTTCCGCCTACGGCCACCAATACACCGGTACCTCCGACGGCTACCTTCACTTCAATGCCTCCAACAGCCACGCCGACGTTGACGCCTGCAATCACGGCTACGTCGACGTTTACGGGGGTGCCGCCGACATCCACCAATACGGCAATGCCGCCCACAGTGACGAATACGCCGGTACCTCCGACGGCGACGACTACCCCGATGCCGCCTACGGCCACCTTTACTTCGGTGCCGCCGACAGCGACATTCACGGCTGTTCCCCCGACGTCCACCAATACACCGGTACCTCCGACGGCTACCTTCACCTCCGTGCCGCCGACTGCCACGCGGACCTTTACTCCAGTTCCGCCAACAGCCACTAATACCCCTGTGCCGCCGACCGCCACATTCACTCCTACTCCGGTGCCGCCCACACCCACCCCAACGGCGGTGGTGACCAGCAACAGCTTCAAGGTGCAGCTTCTGAGCGCCGTGGTCTCCGGCACCACCAATAGCCCCCACCCCCAGATCCAGATTGTTAATACGGGGACTGGGCCGCTGAACCTGAACACCGTAACCGTGCGCTACTGGTTCAACTGCGACTGCACGACCCAGGGTTTGCAGGCCTGGGTGGATTGGGCGGGACTAATGCCCCAAGGGACCGGCGAAACCGGAAACGTGCATGTCTCGGTTTCGCCCACCACCCAGGGCGGACAGACGGACTACGTGCTTTATACCTTCACCGGGAATATGGTGCTGCAACCCGGCCAGGCCATCCAGGTACAGAGCCGGTTCAACAAGAGCGACTGGAGCAACATGACCCAGTCCAACGACTGGAGCTTTGCGGCCAATACCACCTACCAGGATGCGGCCAACGTGACCGGGTATATCAGCGGAAGCCTGGCATGGGGCCAGGAGCCGGTGGCTGCCGCGGCGGCCTTGAGGGTTTCCAGCGCCATGGCCTTCCCGAACCCCTCGACGGGAAACGGGACGACCCTGTCCTTCAACGTCAACGGGACCCCTACGGGGGCGAGCGCTTCCACGCTGGACGCCAACAATCCCCTGCTGGTCGACCCGAACGCCACGATCACCCTGGGCATCTATACCCTGGCGGGGCGGCTTATTTGGAGCCAGACCCTGGCGGGCGGGGCCTATGGGACGACCGGACAACACGAGGTTTACTGGGATGAACGCGATTTGAGGGGAACGGGCCTAGCCAACGGGGTCTACCTGTTGAAGGTGACCATCGAGTCCAACGGCCAGAGTTCCTCC
>Ga0335085_10007059_pt1 | contig 17552 bp, 14 predicted proteins | sample Lox_Sample_45_FD_206712 | JGI IMG/M metagenome (GOLD analysis project Ga0335085, IMG submission 206712) | Soil microbial communities from Loxahatchee National Wildlife Refuge, Florida, United States - Lox_Sample_4.5 | ecosystem: Environmental > Terrestrial > Soil > Wetlands | place: USA...
GGCCAACTTGCAGCATCGCCCCCGTCCGCATCCGGTTTTCAGGATTCGTCGGGTCCCCGCCGAAAACTCGAACTTTTCCCGCATCGGCCTGCAACAATCCCAGGAGGAGCTTTATGGCAGTGGTTTTGCCGGCACCGTTCGGTCCAAGCAGCGCAACAACTTCACCGGCACGCACTCGGAAGTTCACTGCACGAAGCGCAGGAACATCGCCGTAGTTCTTATTCACTCCTTCGAGGCCGGCAATAACGGAGCTCGTGCCGGCAGAGTTCGCGGCGTGATCCTCGTTCAAGGTTGCAATCATCTCAGTTCTTCCCGCGGCACTGGCGCCGACTGGCGGGTCATCCTTCCGCTGTCCAGTACTGGCATGCTCGCCGAACACGAGGGGACACACCAGTGCCATCCATCACGAGAGCAGCGTGACAAATGTCATTCGCGTGCATTGAGGGCAAGAAAGACGTATCAGGCAAAGACAGCTCCGCCGGGGCGAAATTCTGACGTCTGCCCCGGCGAAAAAAGAGTTGTTCCTGAGGCGAAAACCTGAGGTGGAATTGGGCTATGTTACGAATTCCGAACAAACATCCAATATCCACAGGCGGGCAGTCGAGGCCGATTCCGCGGCCTCAACATTGCATAGTGGAGCTATTTCCTCTGTTGACAATGGGTTTACTGTGTTCGTAATTCGTAACAAGCGCGTACATAGATTTTTGAGCAAGAATGAGACACATTTTGGTAAGCCTTTTGGTATGATTCCGTGACTTTAAGAGGACCGCTCCGTGATGCTCCCTGCCGGTAAAAGCCTCCGTACGTTGCGCGAAAAACTGGGTCTTACCATGCGCGATGTGGAGCACTCGAGCGCAAGAATCGCGGAGAAGTATCGCAACGAAGAGTTTTCAATTCCTCCCAGCCGGTTGTCGGACATAGAGACCAAGGGCATTTTGCCAAGCATTTATCGCCTTTACACATTGTCAGTGATATACAGGCGAGACCTGCGGGAACTCCTGTCCTGGTACGGAGTCGACTTGAACAACACGGCGGCCGATCTCGGGTTGGTTTCGCCGCCAAAATCGCATGTTTCCGACGCACTCGCGGGCCTGTCATCGGTGCAGGTTCCGGTGCGCATGGATCCAGGATTCGATGAGCGTCGTACGACGAATCTCGGCCGCATGGTCGAACAGTGGGGACTGGTCCCGATCGCGTACCTCGCGCAATTTGCCACGAGCGATTTCACCTACGGATACGTTGGTACAGAAGATTTCACCATGTATCCGATCCTGCCGCCGGGCAGTTTCATCCAGGTGGATGAATCCCGGAACCGGGTCGTCGAGGGTGCATGGCACTCGGAGTATGAGCGTCCGATCTACTTTGTCGAGACGCGAGATGGGCATACCTGCTCGTGGTGCAGCATGCGTAAGGAAGAGATCATCCTGCAGCCTCATCCGCTATCGCCGGTCCCAGTCCGGATCCTGCGGCATCCGCAAGAAGCGGAGGTACTCGGTCAAGTCGTGGGAGTCGCTATGAAGTTGACCGAGTGGCACGCCCTTGATTCTTCTCCAGGTTCGAGAGTGCCACCAGCACTGAATTGAGGTGGCTTGACGTGGGAGAATGCTGACGTCCTTCCGGCAGTAAATCCTCAAAACGGCCCCGCATATCCTCCACGTATTGATAGGAGGGAACGCCGCTACTCTGGCTGGATTCCTTCAAATCGTTCATGAGCATGTCGAGAGGCGTTCGCAGCACCTTGGAAATGACCTCAGTGTGAGCCGTTTTCAGAGCACGTGCGGACGATTCGGGCCCATGAACGAGTTCCATGCCCCAGTGCTCGTACTTTCCGTGGGGGCGACGGAGAGAGGCCAGATAGGCCAGTTTCCCCAGCCAACCGGTCACGGCTGAAAGGGTAGTTTCCTTGAGGTCCTGTAGGGCGGATTTCAGGGGCATCTTGTTACAAATTCCGAACAATTAAAGGTTCTTCCGTGCCGTTGCACGAGGGGTTGCGGCGTGAAACCATCACCGTCCAACTCGCAGTCACAAGGAGAAACCACCGTGAAACGTATGCTACTCGTCGTAGGAGCAGCAGTTCTATTCCTTAGTACTTTGGTAACCCCAACCGTCGTTCGGGCTGATGGAGGCGGTTCAAGTACCACCAACTGTGGCGGCAACTCGATGTGCAAGCCGTAGGCCTCGAGTAAGACAGACAGTCATTCTGTATTAAAGATCGCGGAAAACGGCAGCCGGACTCCCGATCTTACAAAAACCGAACAAGAGTTATGAGAGCGTTGCGACCTGCAGCGAATCGCGGTATATTGCCTCAACATCGCCATGCTGCAGGCGCACTCATTCCTTTGGAGCTATCTCTGGGTTGCGCCTAATGTCTTTCTCCTCATTCTCGGTTTCTTAATCTGGAGGCGTGGCCTTGGACGTAAGATGCCTGCTTTCCTGGCTTTCGCCGTTCTGAGTGCAACTGGAGACATTGCAGCTTTCCTCGCGGACGTTACCCCGTCGGTCACGGCTGAGAACTATTGGCGAATCCTGTGGGCTGGACTGCTGGTTGAGAGCTTGCTGAAATTCCTGGTCATTGGGGAAGTTTTCTCACGCCTTCTGGATCAATATCCTGCGATTGCCCGCCTTGGGAAATTGATGGTTAGTGGACTTGGGGCCATGCTAGTGCTCTTGGCGGCTCTAATCGCTGCATTTGCCCAAGGCGACAGCACGAAGAGCTTGATTTCGGGCGCTCACCTTCTTGAACAGACAGTGTTCATTATCGAGTCTGGCCTGATTCTCTTCCTCTTCTCTTTCGTGGCTTACTTCCATTTGTGGTGGGACCGTGTGTCCTTTGGCGTGTTGTTAGGGTTGGGCATTTCTTCGTTTGAGCATCTGGCGACCTGGGCGATCATTGCAAATGCCAGTCCTTCTGCCAACGTGCGCACCCTGTTCGCTTTCCTGAATATGGCTACGTATCATTTTTGCGTCTTCGTTTGGCTCTATTACTTGCTCGTCCCTCAGAAAGTCACTGCGAAGTCTTCGTTTCCACCGCCTGACAACAATCTTGCTACCTGGAACCGCGAATTGGAGCGTTTTTTACATCAATGATTCTAGCCATTGTTCTTTCCATAGCCGCCGCCGTTGGACTGGTCATCGTTCTCGGAACAGCGGTATCGCGCAATTTGCAGCTTTCGAGACATTCGTCTTCCGGAAAGATCGAGGCCATTGACGTCGAAGCCTTCCGCAATCTGGTGGACCCCGCGGAAGATGACTATCTGCGGCGCCACCTTTCGCCCGCAGCATTCCGTGAAGTAAAACGGAAGCGTTTGCGAGCAACTGCTGACTATGTTCGGGTAGCGGCACACAACTCGGCGATACTGATCATGACTGGACAAGTTGCTTTGGCCGAAGGTGACCCAACCACCGTACCTGCTGCACGGCAACTCGTGGACGACGGCCTTCTGCTGCGCCGCAATGCAACGCTGGCATTATTCAAGATCTATATCGCATTGGTCTGGCCTAGTTCTGGTCTGGCGGCTTCACCAGTCCTTCAAGGGTATGAGCGACTCAACGGCTCTGCGATGCTTCTTGGGCGATTGCAGAATCCGGCCGTCCCCGTGCGAATCTCCATGGTGTTGTAATCCGCAACACGACAAACAACTGGTGTCGAGTAATGTTCCAGCACCTTTGTTGCTCGCCGTTTACTCGCGAACGACCCGTTCGATTCCTGACTTGTTTTCAGACACCGTTCTGTTATAAAAACCTGCGGGGAATCAAGTAGTACACCGTCGAGTGAGTACATCGGCAATCTGCCGCCGGGATTCGTCCTGCCGTCTGCTCGCCTTCGCGAGTTCAAGGGAGACCTCTATGTTTCGCATGATGAAAGCTATTTCCGTGGCTTTTTTTGTTCTGCTCCTTTCTATTCTGGCCCATTCGCAGGGCGGAGTTGCCACAGGCGACTTGCACGTCACAGTCAAAGATCCGAAAGGCGCTAACGTCACCAACGCGACTGTCACGGTGCAGGATGTGGCGAAAGGCGTGGAGAGAACTGCCACCAGCGATGGCCAGGGCGGCTACAGTGCTCGCCTTCTGCCCCCGGGAACTTACAAGGTGACCGTCGAAGCGGCCGGGTTCACCAAGGTCGAGAGCACGGGAGTGTCGATTACGGTCGGCGGCCTGGTGGAACTCCCCGTGAATCTCACGATTTCCGGAGGAACACAAGTAGTCGAAGTCTCTTCGCAGACCGAACTGGTGGAAACCTCGCGCAGTTCGACAACGAATACGATTGGTGAAAGGCGCATCGATAATCTTCCGATCAACGGCCGCAACTACATCAACTTCACTCTCACAGACTCGCAGGTAGTCCGCGACAACGCACCCAACACGGGCGCAGCACCCACATCCCAATTGAATATGAGCGGTCAACGCGCCCGCTCCAACCTGGTCAATGTCGATGGTGCCGATGCGACAGACAACTCGATTAACGGCGTGCGGTCGACGGTTTCGCAGGAGGCCGTGCAGGAGTTCCAGATCATCACCAACAGTTACGCGGCAGAGTACGGCCGCGCCGCGGGGGGCGTCGTCAACATCATCACGCGCTCAGGATCGAATGATTTTCATGGCGATGTTTTCGGCTATTTGCGCAACCGGGCTTTTCAGGCAGTCAACCCGTTCAGCACGGTCCCGGATCCCGCTTACACTCGCGTTCAGGCAGGAGCAGCTTTTGGCGGTCCAATCAAGAAAGACAAGACCTACTATTACTTCGCGTACGAGATCACACGACGGCACGAGACCGGGTTCTCGTCGATTGGGCAGGATGGTTACGGGCTGACGCAGATTGACCTATCGGCCCTCAATCCGCTCTTGCCACCAGGCTCACTGGTCCAGTTGACGCCGGAGCAGGTCACTTTCCTGAGTGATCCCTCCGTGCAGTTTGCCGCGGCCAACAATGCACAGTATGCCGGGGAAGTCCAGGCGTATGTGGGACTGGCAGCGGCTTCGTCGGGCATGGCGGTGAACGGCGAGTGGCCGCTGGCGTTGACCGGAGGGTTTCCTGGCATCACGGGTTTCCCGACGTCGTGTGCGGAGCCACCATGTCCAGTTCCGAGATCGTTCCATTCGCTCACCACGCAAGCCGGAAATTTTCCGGTGTTTGAAGGTACCAGTCTTTATTCTCTCCGGCTCGATCACAACCTCAGCAACAGTCACCGTTTGACACTGCGGGGCAATGTCAGTCCCAGCACCGTAACCGGGATTGAGGTAAGCGGCCAGGACCAACCATTCGGACAAAACTCGTATTCGCGAACTTCTGAACAGACCTATCGGGATGTCGCAGGAATGTTCCAAGACACGTGGACAATTGGCAGCAATCGCGTGAATGAATTCCGATTCCAATATGCGCGGCGAGGACTTTCCTACTTCTACAACACGGACATACCGGATGGATCGTCCCCCGCGGTGAACATAACCGGTTTCGCCTATATCGGCCGTGAGCCTTACTCGTACATTCAGCGGACGGAACAGCGCTACCAGGCGACCGACAATTTTTCATGGACGCTTGGACGCCATAACACAAAATTCGGCGGCGACTTCAACTATCTTCCGATTGATGCAACCTTCACGGTCAACTACGGCGGCGTCTTTGATTTCGGAAATTTTCATGCCGACAGTCTCGGCTTTGTGAATCCGGATCCGGAAAATCTGCCAAACTTTCCCGACCTCAATGCTGTGCAATCATACGGCGCGGGATTGCCGGGATCGTTCGTACAGGGGCTAGGCAGTCCAAAGGATTCATTCCGGAACATTGCCCTTGGTCTTTTCTGGCAAGACTCATGGAGAGTCACTCCGCATGTCACTTTGAACTACGGCGTGCGATATGACGTGGAGATTCCGCCGAAGTTCAAGCCGCCGCAAGGGCTGGCGCTGCCCGCCTATCAAACACTGGGATTGCAGAAAGGAATTCAGACCGACGCGAACAACATTCAGCCTCGCGTCGGATTGGCATGGGATCCGAAAGGTGACGGAAGGACTGTCGTACGCGCGTCCTATGGACTGTTCTACGACCATCCGCTGCTGGGACTCTATTTCCTCGGCGACGCGTCGGACGGTTCGTCCAGCGGACAACTCGCATTCGGCCCAGGATCGATATGCAAGGGTGCAGGGCAGCCCGGCAATTTGAACGCCGTTGAGATCTTTCAGGGCCTGGTGCCGGGACCAACCGGCTCTGCTGCTTCCCCCTGCTCGCCGACGATCAATCCGGCGGTGCTCGGCTTGTTAAACTACACGCCCGACCACCAGGTGTTTTCATGCGACGCGGCCGCGACCGACTGCGGGGTTGCGTCTACATCGCAGTCAATCTTCCTCAACCAGAACTATCTCAATCCTGCCAATTTCCTGCCCCTCGGTTTCCAGCCATTCGGCTATCCGCAGTCTGCCAATTTCGTCTACGCTTATGCGCAACAGGCCAACGTGAGTGTGGAGCGGGATCTCGGCCACGGGTTCGCGCTCAATCTCGCGTACAACTTTAATGGGGGACGGCACCTGAACCGGCCGATCAACGCCAATACGATTCGAGGCGACCTGATGACGGCAAACTTCGAGTCGGCTTATTACGATGCCCTGGCAAGCGGCGGAACATTGCCTGCGAGTCCGTTTACGGTGAGCGGTTGCAGTCCCGGCGGAACACTCACGAGCCCCTTCCCCTTCGTAGACGCATCACTCATGAACTTCTTCCGTCCCGGCGGATTGAATCCATCCATCATTGGCGCCTACGGTTCAATCGGCGATCCACTTGGTTGCATTCCTCAAGCCGCAGCATTGGCTCACAGTCTGGGATTCAATGCTTGTGATCCCGCCACCTTCGCAGGATGTGTCCCGTTCGGAGATATGGACGCAAATTACTCCAACGGCAGCTCAATCTATCACGGCTTCAGCGCAAACTTACGCAAGCATTTCGGTGGACACTACGAGTTTCTCGCTTCCTACACCTGGTCGCACGCGATTGATGACTCGACTGACCTGCAATCGACACTCACTCCACAGGACAGCTACTACCCGGGAGTGGACCGCGCCACTTCCTTGTTCGACCAGCGGCACCGCTTCGTTTTCAGCGGTGTGTATCAGACCGGCAAACTCCACGGAGATGGATTCGCAAGCAAAGTGTTCAGTGATTGGACATTCGCTCCACTCGTCGAGATTGCATCGGGACGGCCGTTTAACATCATCACTGGCAGTGGAGACAACTTTCAGCTCTCCTCATTGACGGGTCGACCTGATGTCACGGTCGATCCCGCTTGTGGAACCGTCTACAGTTCGAAGTATTCGCCGACAGGAACATTCCAGCAGCCGTGTATCAACGGATTCGTGGCTACCGGAGTGGTTCCGACGCTTCTGCAACTCGATGGCAATCTTGGTCGCAATGCGGGTGTGACTCCCTGGACTGCATTCGGTGATTTGCGCGTCTCCAAACGCGTTAACTTCACCGAGCGCTTCAGCGCAGATTTCATCGTGGATATGTTCAACATTGCCAACAAGTACAATGTCGCGGCCGTTAGCCCTCTGTTTAGCAACGCCGGCCAGCCGACGGCGGCCTACGATCCGCGGCAGTTCCAGTTCGCCATGAAGGTGAATTGGTAATTGCTAATACACTCTGGTCTCGGGCCCAGATTGCCGTGGGCCCGAGGAACCCAGAACTGCTGACGTCATCAAGATTCGGTACTCGAGTCGCAGTACGCTCGTTATCCAGCCGATTCGAAAATCTTCTCGCTGCTTTTACGTCAAAACTGAAAGACCAAACCTACCGTCGGCAGGATCGGAAGTCCCCGAAGCGTCTTGATCAGGATTTGTCCAGTGCTCGGATCTACTCCTGATTCGTAAGCGAACCGGCTGTTGTAATGGTTCGTGACGTTCAGCACTTCTCCATAGAGAGTAAGTTTCCAGTGATGAAAGGCCCAGTCCTTATCAGCTCGAACATCCAGCCTCAGGTAATCTCCGAGGTGGGTTCCGTTGAGGCCGGTCTCGATGAATTGACCGTTATCCAATCGGACATAAGTGCCACCCGGAACGGGAAATCCGGATCCGAATAAGAACTTGCTGCTCAGACTCAGGTCCGGCCGAACTCGATACATGGCAAACAAATTCAGTGTGTGCCTCTGGTCTTCCAGGGTCGGGTAGTAGCCTGAATTTGCGAACAGCGCGAACGGAGGGTAAGGATCGTTGATCTGATATTGCCTCTGCTCCGCTTTCAGCAGCGTATATCCGATCCAACCGGAGAGACGATTCGCGCTTCTTCTCTGCAGAACTAACTGAACTCCCTGGGAATAGTCACTCTGATAGGTACCGCCAAGGGAGGCTTGCAGTACCGGGCAGGAATCAGACACAACCCGTTCGGGCGGTGTGGCACCGAGGGTGAGAAAGTTCTTGCGCTGAAACGCTTCCAGCCGAATTCGTGTGTTTTCCCCCAATCTCTGCTCGACCGCGGCATGATAGTGTTCCGATTTTTGCGGCAAGGTGCCGAACGGCAGACACAGACCAGGCGCTGGACCTAACGCCGAGTTGGTAAACTGGGCGTAACTGCCCGCTCCGAACTGCAACTCAGTTGCGTGTGCCACACGCACTGCCATAGATAATTGCGGCGAAAAACGTTGCGGCAAATAGTTTTGAAAACGATCCCAGCGCAAGCTCCCAACGGCGTGTATCCGTCCTTGCAGAAACGACGAAGCTTGCTGCACAAAAGCACTCTGGCGAAGATCGGACCCGGAGAACGAGTACGCCTGCAGTTCGCCGCTGTCAGTGAATCCAGACTGGTACTCGCTGTCGCGCATCTTCCGTGCTGACCAGCCTGCCTGTAGCACGTGATCCGGCGCCCACGCAAACGAAACTCCACCGCCGCCCACCCATTCGCGATGATCAGTTTTTGTCAGAAGGACGTTTTCATTGTTGAACAACTGGTCGGGCTCGCGGATATAGGCGGCGCGGGCGTCAACCAGCACTCTCGGAGTCGGCGACCATCGCCAGCCTGCGCGTGCGAACGTGAAATCACTGTCGCCGTTGGCATATTGATAATTAACCAGGGTGGCCGGATCGGTCATCTCCATACTCGTATGGCCGCCGGTTGCGAACAGGCTTATGTTCTGCTTCGGTGTGATGTCGTACATGAGCTTGAGGGAGAGATCTCCGAAACTGACATCGGCTGCGTCTTCAACTCGGTTATGAACGAGGTAGTTGATATAGCTTTTGCGCGCCGAGGCGAGCCAGGAACCTTTGCGGGATGAACCAATACCTCCCTCGCCGAGTATCTCTGACGCTGCAATTCCGGCTGAAATCCTGAAAAGGGGAGAGCCCCGGCTTCCGTCACGTGTGTGTATGTCCAGCGCTGCACCATCCGCGTCGCCAAACTTTTCTGAATAGGCCGCCGGCAATACCTTCATCTCCTCGACAACCTCGCTGGTCAAGACTCCCAGAGAGGCACCCTCGCTGAAATTCCCGATTTCGTGAAAGGGATTCAGCACGAGGACATCATCCATATAGACGGCCACATTCGCGAAGGGTGCGCCCATCACGGAGAATTCAGCGAAGAACTCGTTGTTGCCTTCGGCAGATACTCCGGGCAACGTCTGAACGGCTCGAAATGGATCGTCGGCAAAGACTGTGGATGCCTGACGGATCTCGGAACTTGTGAGATTGATCTCGGTGGTTGCGCGGGAATCGTCAACTTGAAACAGGTCTCCACGTACCTCGATCTTGTCGGTGTGGCGAAAATTGTCGGGCACCATCGTGATGGAGAATTCTTTGATGTCAGAATCAGCCGACAAACTGAAGGGGACCGTAAGCAGGCGGTATCCGACGGCGTTGAGCCGCATCGTGTATTGGCCCGGCGGAAGTTTGGGGATCGAGAACTCGCCACCGAGGGTTGTGGTGGCCGAAGACTTGGTCTCGAGCACGACCACTTGCACGCGCTCCAAAGCTTCTCCGCCGGCTGCATTCGTGACTTTGCCCTTGATCTCAGCAGCTTGGGTCGACACCGTGAAGAGCAACAAAACGACGCACCGATAAAAACGCATGAAACTTCCGAGATACGACCAAGAGGAACTATGCAGGATACCGTGTTTCGGCCTGCCCGGCCGAAGTTGTCACTCAATCCGGATGTTACACTCTTCCTTCATCCATCCTTGGCGCTTGCCCGGAGTTCGTCTCCATGTCTGAAACTCAAATGCCCACTGCGAGGACTCGTGTTGTCCGTGAACCCGATCGCGGTGTGTACGACCGCGAAGTTGTCTACCGCATCCTTGATGAGGGATTTCTGTGTCACGCTGGGTTTGCGGTAGATGGCCAACCTTATGTCATTCCGACGTCGTACGGCCGTAAGGATGCAAATCTGTTCATTCATGGCTCAGCCGCGAGCCGCATGTTGCGCCAAATGAAGGACGGAGTGCCAGTCTGTATTACAGTGACACTCCTCGACGGACTCGTGCTTGCGCGCTCCGTTTTCAATCACTCGATGAACTACCGCTCCGTCGTAATCCTGGGAAAGGCGACGTTGGTGGACGAACCGGAAGAGAAACTCGCTGCTTTGCGGGTGCTCAGTGACCACATTATTCCTGGACGATGGGATGACGTGCGGCAGCCGAATGAACGCGAACTCAAAGCTACATCCGTATTGCGCGTCCCCATCGACGAATTCTCGGCTAAAGTACGCACCGGGCCAGCCATTGATGATGAGGAAGATTACTCGTTTCCAACGTGGGCGGGAGTGATTCCGCTGGGAACCAGAATCGATGAGCCGATCCCTGATTCCAGGCTGTTGGACGGACAGCAGTTTCCAGACTACCTGCGGAATTGTTCAAGGGTCAGATAGGTTTCGGGCTCAAACAAGGCGTGTGCGTTTTCTTATGGCACCAGCACCAGTTTTCCCGCGAGTTTTCTCGCTTCCATATCGCGATGTGCCTGCGCTGCCTCGGCGAGCGGATACTTCTTCGCTATCTTTACCTTGAGCTTGCCGTCCGCGATCATGCCGAACAAAGCGCTCGTGCGTGCCAGCAGTTCTTCCCGTGTCGCCGTAAAGTGGGCAAGGGTCGTGCGCGCCATGTAGAGTGAACCCTTTTCCGAAAGTTTCGCGGGATCGACCGGAGGAACCGCACCGCTGGACATGCCATAGATTACCAGCATGCCCCGCAGTCGCATGACGTTCAGATTCTTCTCGAACGTCGCCTTGCCGACACCGTCGTACACCACGTCGACACCTTTGCCGTCGGTCAATCGCTTCACTTCCGGCTCAAAATCCTGGCGCGTGAAAACGATCACTTCATCCGCGCCGGCTTCTCGCGCGAGTTGAGCCTTCTCCTCACTTGAAGCCGTTCCGATCACCCGTGCCCCGATCGCCCGCGCCATCTGCACGACCAGCAGCCCGACGCCCCCAGCCGCTGCGTGTACGAGAGCCGTTTCTCCCGCCTTCAGCTTGTGCGCATCGTTGACGAGATAGTGAGCGGTCAGCCCGTGCATCATGGCCGCTGTGGCTTGATCGTCGGTGATTGACGCAGGTACCGGAACCAGATGCTCTTCCGGTGCTGCGATGTATTCGGCATACGAACCGAGCGTTCCGCTCCAGGCGACTCGGTCTCCCAACTTCAATGCCTTTACCTGTGGGCCAACCGCTGTCACCACACCCGCGCCCTCCTGCCCCGGAATAAATGGCATTGGTGTGCGGAGTCGGCCATCGCGGAACTGTCCATCGATTGAATTCACGCCTGCGATGTTGACCTTAACGACCGCTTCTGCTGCCTTCGCCTGCGGGGCCGGGACCTCTACCAGTTCCATCACTTCAGGCCCGCCAATATGCTGCACCCGAATTGCGTTCATAGTTTTCCTTGCACTCGCAAATCTCCAACTCTCTCATCCTGAGGCCGCGCAGGTTACCGCCGGAGCGCTGTGCACCCACTGGACGGACAACCTCGTCACGGAATCAACAACAACTTTCCCGTGGTCTTTCTGCCTTCCAACTCCCGATGTGCGCGCTGCGCCTCCGCCAGAGGATACGTGTGCTCAATCCGCAACTTCAGCTTACCCGCAGCCATCATGCCAAATACGTCGCCCGAGCGCGTCGTCAATTCCTCGCGGGTAGCAATGTAGTTTCCAAGCGAGGGCCGCGTGAGGAAGAGCGATCCTTTCTGCGTGAGCACAATCGGATCGAATGGAGGCACCGCTCCGCTCGATCCTCCGTACAGTGCCATCATCCCGCGCGGGCGCAGAATGTTGAGCCCTTTTTCAAAAGTCGTCTTACCGACCGAGTCGTACACAACGTCGACACCCTTGCCGCCTGTCAGCCTCTTCGTCTCCGTCTCGAAATCCACTTGCGTGTAAAGAATGACCTCATCAGCGCCCGCTTCGTGCGCTAGCTTGGCCTTTTCTTCGGTCGAGACCGTCGCGATGATCCGCGCACCGATGTTGTGCGCCATCTGCACCAGTAACAATCCGACTCCGCCCGCAGCTGCATGCACGAGAGCGGTCTCGCCGCGTTTCAGCGGATGCGTATCATGCACCAAATAGTGCGCCGTCATGCCCTGCAGCATCACCGCGGCAGCCTGCTGGTCGCTAACTCCTGGGGGAACGGGTACCAGACGGTCGGCGGCGACCGCGGCATACTCGGCATAGCAACCTAGCGTCGCGGTCCATGCCACGCGATCACCAGTCTTGACCGATGTCACATCTTTACCGACCGCTACGACCTCTCCCGCGCCCTCCTGTCCTGGAATAAAGGGTAGCGTCGCCTTGTAACGCCCTTCGCGGTGATACACATCAATGAAGTTGACACCCGAGGCGGCAATCTTCACCACCGCCTCATTCACCTGGGGCTCCGGAACCGGCAACTCCACCAGTTCCATGACCTCAGGCCCGCCGACTTGCTTTACTTGAATGGCTTTCATGTAGGTCTTGGATTCCTAACTGCGCCGAGGGATTCCGCGTGAGTCTGTAGATAAGATTTCAGAATGCAGTTCGAATACCCATCCCGCTCAGAGTTCAAGGCTCCGCCTTTTCGGCGAGTTGCGCGGCAGAATCTTGATGGCCATGCTACGGTCGCTTGGATTATAGCCCGTAGCGCCGGGAGCAGGCGGACCACCTAGCCTCAGACGGCGTTCAACTGAGATTATTTCCGGCTTTATGATGGCTCTTTCGGATCTTCAGGACACAAACCGGCCGCCGCCATCACCGCCCGTCCCAATTCCTCCGCAGAAAATGTCGTAGGGACCTCGTCACTCTCGCACTGGGCAACAAAACGATATCCCCGGCCCACGACCGTTTGAAGCAATTGCGGTTGCGAGGAGTCGTCTGCAAGGGCAATCCGGATCTTGCGAATTGCTGTGTTGATTCCTTGTTCCACGTCTACAAAGACATCCTTCCCCCACAGCATGGCGGCAATCTGCTCCCGAGTTACTAACTGCCGTTGGTTGTCCACCAGGTGCATCAGCAACTGCAAGGGGAGCCCTTCCAGACGCACCGCCTGCCCACTCCGGTAGAGCTGATAGTGACCGAAGTCTAACTCGAATTCGCCGAAACGGACTCTCTTGTCTGACATATGAGCTGCCAGGTTTTAGCGATTCTTCTACCCCATTTAGTTGCCTGTCTGTGATCTCAGTCACCGGTGGCAATTTTCTTCAGATCAATTCATTTCACTTCAGACTGGCTCCATGGACGTTCTGCGGGTTCCGGTGCAGGATGCAAGCATTACCTGGAGGTGATTATGAAATATGCAAAATGGATTTCCGCATTGATGTTGCTCTTCGTACCGATCATGGCAGCGGCTCAGTTGCAACCTTCCGAACGGATTGTGACGAATGTTCCGTTCAGCTTTGTAGTTGCGAACACGGTGATCCCGGCCGGCGAGTGCACAATTCAGAGCGCTAACGAGCAGGGGTGGACGTTGACCGTCAGCAACCGCGACGCAAGGCTGAATATTTTCGTTCACGCGATGCCTGGCTTGGGAAAGAAGTCGCCTGCCGTGTCCTCGCTGGTCTTCCACAAATATGGAAACCGTTACTTCCTGTCAGGCATGAAGATCGGGAACTCGCGCGAGGTGTACACGTTCCACGAGAGCAAGCTGGAAGCGGAGATGCGCGCCCAGAATGCGCCTGCCACAGAAGAGATCCTGCTCGCCGCACGCAAGTAGTCAGGCGCGCAGATGAGAGAGAGTCCGGAACCCCAAACCTGGGCTGGTTCCGGACTTTTTCATTTTTCGCACAGACCTGCTCATGGGACTCCAGAGTTTTAAAGGCTCTCCCAACTCAGAATGGTTCGAACGTTTTTTGGACGTTTCTCTTTCGCAGCTCTCCCGTCTGCTAGACTGGCTTGCCTTACCGAGGAGAGTCCTATGGCAGAAAAAACGCCGCAAACCTATGCCAATCACGCGCGCTTTGATCCCGCGTTCCACTTCTTCCTGGTTCCAGTTTTTGGTCTCGGACTGATTCTGTCTCTGATTCACTTCTTCTATCACTTTCGTGAAAGCGACCTGCGCGACAATATTCACTCCTTCCTGTTGATCGTGTTGGCGGTCGCGTTCGTGACGGCGGTTCTCAAGATGCGCCTGTACTCGCTCAAAGTGCAGGACCGCATCATTCGACTCGAAGAGCGTCTTCGCCTTACTCAACTGCTCACCGAACCGCTGCGCTCTCGCATGCCCGAATTGACGGAAGATCAACTCATCGGCATCCGCTTCGCTTCTGACGCCGAGGTGCCCAAGTTGGTGGAGCGCTCTCTGAATGAAAAGCTCTCGCGCAAGGACATCAAGAAGGCCATACAGAACTGGCGTGCGGACTACTGGCGCGTCTGAGACCAAGTGCAGATTCTCGTAGTGATGTGATCTGACAGGAGTAAGTGTCCCCTAAGGGAGTTTCTCGCTCCGGTATACGCCTTCCGCTTTACCAACTACTCTCAAGGCCCCTTCATCTCACCGTGGATGAAACCAGATGAACGAGACCGCATGTACCAGCTGTGCGCGATGATCGAGAAAGAGAAGGATCACCATCGCTTCCTCAAGTTGATCGAGGAGCTCAATCAATTGCTGGAACGTAAGGAGCATCGACTGGAACACAGAAAGGAAAAAGAAGACCTTTAACCAAAGTCAACGGTCATCATCTATTCGGCCCACATCGATCCCTTCGTCGAAAGGGAGGCTTTCGCCGCGGGTGCATCCGCCCTCGTGCCTAAGGCCGAAGCCGCGGCGGTGTTGGCATCCAAGTCCCGGGATTATTCTTGGAGAGCGGGCAGCTTGACTCCAACCGTTCCTGATGCGATCCGTGCGCAAGAACCCTTTTTGCAGGTAATCGCCCGCACGGGGTGTCTAAAGTAATCAGTCTGGTTCCTTCCTGGCGATTGACCAGTTTGCGACCTACAGGTACGATTTTGGTAGAATTCAGCGGAATTAACCCTCGGAGAGGCCACCGCATCTCATAGACAAATATGCGATTCGTCAACCTCTACATCCGGACGGCCGCGCTTGCTTTTCTGATTCTCGCAGTCTCCGCCTGTCAAACGGCTCAACGTCCAGTGACCTTGGTGCCTCCATCGAGCGCACCCACTCTGAAACCCGCTCCGGTTACCACTCCAGTAGTCGCAGCGCCAGTTCCGCCCCAATCCGAAGCCAAGCAGCAGGAGCCCGCTCCCCAAGCTCCAACCACTTCGCAGGCAACCCCAATCCCCGCACCGGGAGAGTCCGATGCGGTCGCCGACCTCGTTGATCGAGCCGAGAAGGAATATCAGGCCGGTCTCGCCAACTATCACGACGGCAAGGCTGACGTTGCGAAGCACAATTTTGACAACGCACTCAACTCTCTGCTGAGCAGCAATTTCAATATCCGTTCAGATGAGCGGCTTCAGAAAGAATTCAACCGGATTGTCCAGGGGGTGAACGAGATCTATCCCGGCGGCACCGCTGGCGAAACGGAAGCCGCCCAGGAACCGCAACAGCAGTCCGAACCGGCTCCCATCGATACCACCAGCGAGATTGCTCCCGCGGCGGATGCCAGCACCAAAGCCAGGGCCGAAGCCCAAATCAAGAACACCCGCTCCGACCTGCCCTTGATGATGACCGATCAGGTTGCCGGTTACATCACGTACTTCTCCGGCCATGGGCGAGGTGTCTTCGAACGCGCGTACGCCCGGTCGGGGCGCTATCGCGACATGATGCTGCCGATCCTGAAAGAAGAAGGCGTCCCGCAGGATCTGATCTACCTTGCTCAGGCAGAGTCCGGATTTCATCCACTAGCGGTTTCCCGAGTCGGCGCGCGGGGCATCTGGCAATTCATGGCAAGCCGCGCCCGTGGCTACGGACTCCACCACAACATGTATGTGGATGATCGCCAAGACCCGGAAAAATCCACGCGAGCAGCCGCACGTCATCTGAAAGAACTCTACAACCAATTCGGCGACTGGTACCTGGCCATGGCCGCGTACAATTCCGGCCCCGGTACCGTTCAGGCTGCAGTCCGGCGTACCGGCTACGCCGATTTTTGGGAGCTCTACCGCCGCAATGTTCTTCCGCGCGAGACGCGCAATTACGTTCCCATCATTCTCGCCGTCACCATCATGACCAAGAATCCATCGCAGTATGGACTCGACAATGTCACGATGGAACGCCCCGCCGACTACGACACGGTAACGATCGATTATGCAGTCGACCTGCGCTTGGTTGCCGAGTCCGTCAATTCGACCCTGGTGGATTTGCAGGATTTGAATCCCAGCCTCTTGCGCGTGACTACTCCGCGCGAGGGCAAGTTCCAACTTCATCTCCCTGCTGGGACAAGAGATCAATACGAAACCGCAGTGGCTGCCATCCCCCGGGATTCGCGCCTGTGGTGGCGGTATCACACTGTACACGCTGGAGACACGCTGGCTTCGCTCGCGCGCACTTATCACACGACGGCGAAACAGATTTCCGAAGTGAACCACCTGGAAGAGGACGAGCTGCAGACGGACGCCAAACTCGTGATTCCGGTAGCGCCGGGAAAACATCCGACCAGCGACACGGCAACCTACGCCCGCCGCATTACGCGCTACAAGGTTCACAAAGGAGACACGGTCGAATCCGTCGCAGAGAACTTTGGCGTCTCCCCGCAGCAACTTCGCCGCTGGAACGGGATCCGGGGTAACAGTCTAGCCGGACGCCGCGTTCTTGCTCTGCACCTGCCAATTTTTCCCCGAGCTGGCGAATCTGAAGTGGCAAATTCCCGGAAATCGAAGCACACCACTCCCAAGACCGAAACCGCCAGCACCAAACCCGCGGCCACCAAGTCTGCCGAAATCGAGCATTTGAAAGATGAAACCGCGGTCGTACATCACAAAGTCAAATCCGGTGAAACCCTCTACTCAATCGCGAATCTGTATAACACCACTGTAGCCGCCCTCAAACGGGACAACCGCAACGTCGCGGTGATTCGTCCCGGCATGATTCTGAACGTCCAGATTGCCCACTGATTTGCTTGACGGCCTGAACCTTGCACATGACCGCGATGGAAAACACAACAGCCCGGCCAAGCCTGATCGCACTCTATCGTCCGGACGTGTGACTTTTTGCATCAAGCCCC
>Ga0335085_10007060_pt1 | contig 17552 bp, 11 predicted proteins | sample Lox_Sample_45_FD_206712 | JGI IMG/M metagenome (GOLD analysis project Ga0335085, IMG submission 206712) | Soil microbial communities from Loxahatchee National Wildlife Refuge, Florida, United States - Lox_Sample_4.5 | ecosystem: Environmental > Terrestrial > Soil > Wetlands | place: USA...
GAGGCCACCGTCGAACGCTAGCTTTATTTTGAAGAGGCGGAGCCGTGCTCGAGTCCACGACCACCGAACGAAAGGTGTACACGGAAGACAATGCCGCAGGAAGCTACGGCCTGCGCAAGGACGTTCTCGGCCCCATCGAAACTCTTGCACAGTCCGTGTCGGCTACAGCTCCCAGTACCTCAGCGTCGCTTACGATTCCGCTGATTGTCGGATTAGCCGGAAACGCTACATGGTTTGTGTACCTGCTCGCCACCGGGTCCATGCTGCTGGTCGGTTTCTGCGTAAGCCGATTCGCGAGGCTGTCGGCTTCGCCGGGATCGCTTTACAGCTATACCGCTGACACGCTGCCACCTGTTTTCGGCGCGGCAGCTGCGTGGGGATTGCTGCTTGCGTATCTCGCCACCGGCGCATCGGTCGCGGGCGGAGCGCTCTATTATGCAACGGTTCTCTCGCAACAGTTTTTCCATTGGGCGCCGCCCGGCATCCCGACACTGGCCCTGGTTTGCGCGGTTGCCGGATGGATCGCCTACCGCGACGTCAAGCTCTCGGCAGAAGTGATGCTGTGGATCGAAGCAATTTCTGTTGGCCTTATCCTCGTCGTTCTCGCCTTGCTCCCATTTCACATGGGCCTGCGATTCGACTCCAGCCAGTTCCATCTGCACGGTTCTTCCCTTTCCACAACGGGAACCGCGCTGGTGCTGGCGATCTTCAGTTTCGTCGGATTTGAAAGCGCTACGACTCTGGGCGCCGAGGCGCGTGACCCCTTGCGTACCATTCCTCGCGCCGTTATTCAGTGCGCGTTGCTTTCCGGCTTGTTCTTCATGCTCTGTGCGTATTCCGAGGTGCTGGGATTCCAGGGCCAGTTGAGCTCATTGAGCGAAACGACCAGCCCTCTGCATCTGCTTGCGCGCAAAGCCGGCGTTTCCCCGCTTGGCGTGGCCATTGACTGTGGCGCATTTATCAGCATGTTCGCTTGCGTGCTGGCCTGCGCCACTGCTGCCGCGCGGGTACTCATGCGCATGTCAAGTGAAAAGTTGCTGCCTGCAGCTTTCTCGAAGACCAGTCCGCGGCACGGCACGCCGGGCGCGGGCATCCTGCTCTCCACCGCGCTGATTCTCGTGGTCATTTGTGCGATGGTATTGAACGGCGTCACCGGCTACTCGATCTACGATCTTCTAGGATCGACGGCTGTCCTCGGATTCTTGACGGCCTATGCGCTGGTCGCACTTGCGCTTCCCTTCGCGCGTCGCGCCGTGCGACAGCATTCCATGCTCGTCGTAGCCGTAAGCGTGTTGACGATTGCGGTCATCGTTACGATTGCGGTCTTCGATCTCAGATCCGCCGCGGACGCGGCTCATGCGCGCATTCCCTATCTTTATCTGGCCTACCTGCTTTCGGGTCTGGGATGGTATGCCGTGCGGCGGAAAAGGCACTCACTCGTGTGATGTGTTGTGGAAAAGCGGTGCAATATTCTGTTGTGCGCACCAAAATTCCTTACGTGAACTTTATGTCGCCGCCGTTAAAATCGCACTAACCTGCAGCGCGAGCAGGAACGGCCATTCCACCATCGCGGGTCGCGTTGGGGAGCATTCTCCCGCGTAGCAATTCAACGCTCAAGAAACTCGAGATTTCAAAACTACTTCAGCAATCGTTGAATCCCCCCAGGTTTCAGGGGGAAATTTCTATTTCGAGGTCAGTCCTTTGATGCGTTTCACGCGTTTGTCTTCTTTCTCTGTTTCCGGCCTGCTGGCGATCGCGGCGGCCGCAGTGCTGTGCAGCGGCTCTCTTCAAGCCCAGCAGACGCTGGGAGGAATCACGGGAGAAGTAACGGACGCCTCGGGCGGTGTGATTCCAAACGTCACGGTCTCGCTGACCCACGAAGAGACTTCAGTGACTCGCACTACCAAGACCAACGACCAGGGCGAATACACGTTTGTAAACCTGCCCATTGGCACTTACACGCTTACATACACTGCCGACGGGTATCAGGCGCAGAAGACCCCGCACATTACAGTGCAGGCCGACCGCACGGCCACATTGAATGTCTCGCTCAAAGTTGGCCAGGCCAGCACCACCGTGGAGGTGGAAGCCGCGCCGTTGATGAATGCCGTCGATACAACGAACGGCTATGTCATGGAGCAGCAGCAGATCGACAATGTGCCCCTTCCCACCGGAAGCTTTACCGGACTTGCGATCCTCTCGCCCGGCGTGAATGCCGAACTCGGTGGCGGAACGGGCTCGAACTCCGGCATGGGCAACGCCCCCATCTGGGCCAACGGCCAGCGCGACACATCGAATGCGTTCCTGCTCAATGGCGTCGACGCCAGCAACCTATTCAACGGCAAGACCACCAGCCAGGTGGATTCATTTCGCATTGTGAACAACACCGGCCAGGCCAACAACGCGGCCGGCGGCGTTATTCCCAGCGCATCGTCGGTCTACCTTGCCATCGGCAATGCGATTCCCACTCCCGCTCCGGAGACGATCGCCGAGGTTCGCGTCAACGCCTCGATGTACGATGCGCAGCAGGGATCCGACAGCGGCGCGCACATCGACATGAGCACCAAGTCGGGGACCAACCAATTGCATGGCGAAGCCTATGGTCATCGCGGCACGAACTGGATCAACGCCGCGCCTTTCTTCTTCAAGAAAGACGACAACATTCCAGCCGCTGACAAGAACCCGCAGTTGCACCGCTACTCTGCCGGCGGTGAGATCGGCGGTCCGCTCATCAAGGACAAGCTCTTTGGCTTCGTGAGCTACCAGCATCTCCATATTTCCGATCAGGAGACCGGCGACGAGCTTCTCATCGTTCCCCCCGGGTTGAGCGACACAAACCGTGGCGCAGCGGGCCTTACAGACATTGCAAATAACAATTGGACGACCAATGAAGGCACCACTGGCGTTACAGTCAGTTCCAGCGCATGGGCATCGAATCCCGTCGGCCTGGCACTTTTTAACGCTCCCGCAGCGCCAGGCGAGCCGGGAAAATGGTTGATTCCGAATCAGAATGCTCCGGGCACTCCCAATGTCTTCTCGCCCTACAACGCATTCCTGCCTGGAACGGCGCGCTTTACATCTGACCAGGCAGTCGCCGATCTCGACTGGAACGTTGCCAGCAAGGATGTGCTGGCGGCGAAGTACTACTACCAGCACGATCCCAACAGTTCTCCCTACGCGTATTCCAATGTTCCCGGCTTTACCGCGCGCATGGATACCGGCTCGCAAGTCGGCTCTCTCAACAATGTCCAGACCATCGGAAACAGTTTGAGCATTTCGGAAACCATCGGAATCCTGCGCGAGAAGGCATACGCCACCAATGATCAACTGTGGTCGCCGGGCCAGTCAGGGTCCCCGATATCGGGCATGAGCACTGCTTTCGGGAATTATTTCTCAGGCATCACCATTAACGATGCTCTCGGCGACCAATTCGATTTTCCAGGCTCGCCCACGCAGCCCGCCGGGCCGCTCTACGGGCTTGTGTTTCCGTCGCTGGCGATTGGCCCCGATTCCGAGTATCAGGGAGCGAATACAGGGGTCTTTCAAAATCGCATCATGCCGTCCGCGACCGCTATCTGGGCCAAGGGAAGACACTCCGTCAGCTTTGGCGGCAGTTGGTCGTATACGCAACTCAATACCATCGACCACCGCACGGGAACGGGTAACGTGGACACGCCCGATTTTGTCACCTTCGCGAACAATTGGGTAACGCCCTACACCACGCAGCTCTTTACCGCGACGACATTCCTGCAGGGCAACGCGAGCCGCTACTACCGCGCCAATGAGACCGGAATGTTTGTTCAGGACAAGTTCCAGGCCACGCCCACTCTGAGCATCACGCTCGGCGTGCGCTACGACTGGGACGGCGGACTGACCGAAAAATACGGCAACATTTTCAACTTCGATCCCGGATCCGATCCCGACAACTGCAATGAGAGCGGAGGCGATCCCAACGATTACCGGTATTGTGGGCAGGGCGGCAATGACTATTTCGTTCCCGGCCATTCCGGCTTCATCATCGCCGGCAACAACAAGAACGGAACCCAGGGCGTGAGCAAGACCACGCTCACAGGCCGGCAATGGGGCATTGCTCCTCGGCTCGGAATCGCCTGGCAGCCGTCGATCTTCCATTCGAAGTTGGTGGTACGCACCGGGGGCGGTTTCTACTACGATCGCGGCGAGCTGTTCACTTATCTCTCGCCCGGCTACGCAGCCGGCGAAATCGATGGCGGTCCGTTCGGTTCGTCACAGACAGAACCGTTTGTATCGCAGCAGCATTGTCCGTACAGCTCCTCTTACAATGCCGAGAATCCTACTTATCTCTACCTTTATTACGTGCCCATCTGCGGGGGGAACGGAATCACGGGAGAAGTGGACAATTCGGAATTCAACCTGGGCACGCCGTGGGGTACCTCGCGCTCGGCGCCGCCATCCAACCCGAAAGCCTCGGACATCTCGAATTACCTGCCTAATGCCGCCGCCATCATCGATGGCACCGTCGGCATGAACAACGCCGGCCAGCCATTCACCCTCGGTGTTTATAACCGCGCCAACAAGCTGCCTTACAGCATGAACTTCACGCTCAACCTTCAGTACCAGCCGCGCAACGATCTGATGATTGAAATCGGCTACGTGGGCAACCTCGGCCGGCACCAGGTCATTCCCGTTCCCTTTAACCAGGCCAAGATCGCAACGCCGGGCAGTCCCACCCACCCCGGCGGCATCGCCACGCAGTCATTCAGCTACGGCTACACGGTGCTCGACCCCAACACATTTTTCCCAGAGTGTGTGAACGATCCTACGGAGACAAATTGCCAATACGGCACCATGCTGAATAACTACGAGGGTGGCAACGTGGATCTGCGAGTGCCGTACATCGGTTACTCGTCGGAGTCAGAGGCTTATACAGCCGCGGGCATCGCGATGTACAACGCCCTCGAGTCGCACCTGGAAAAGCGTCTGAGCCACGGCGTAACGGCCGGGGTTTCCTACACCTACTCTCACGCGACCGACGAGCAGAGCGGCATGGGCCTCTTCTACAACGGCAACAATCCTGACAATCTGCGCTCGGGATACGGATCGTCTGACTTCGACCGCACTCACGTGATCAACTTCACCTACGGCTACACTGCGCCTAACTTGTTTGGCGCAGATACGTTCCCCGGCATGATCGCCAACGGCTGGGCCATCCATGGAGCGGGCGTCATCCAGAGCGGCCAGCCGTACAGCATGATCGACTACTCCGGCGCCGTGGGCAGCATTTTCTTCAGCACATTTAACGGCATCACCAACCCCATCGTGCCGCTGGCTCCCGGTTGCACGCGGAAAAACGCGCTGACGGGTGCGAACGGCGCGTTTTACAACATAAGCGATGGGTCCGGCGCCGCGCTCAAGGCCAGCTGCTTTACGCTTCCGCTCATTCCCGAGGGAACCATGGGCGTTCCCAACGGCGACACCTACGAAACCAACTTCATTACGGGCGAGCGGAATATCTTCCGCCAGTCCTGGCAGCGGCGTGTCGATGCGTCCCTGGTCAAGGAGCTGCCCATTCATGAGCGTTACAAAGTGCGCTATACCTTCGACGTCTACAACGTCACCAACACGGCAAGCTTCGACCTCCCGCAGAACAACGTGAATCAGAACGCAGGTTTCAACAACGTTCCGGTTGGGGGAGAAGATCTCTATAACCCACCGGCGGGCCTGGGCATCACGAAACACACCATCGGCAGCCCGCGCCAGATTCAGATGTCTCTCGATCTGAGCTTTTGAAGCGTGCGGTTTCTACGAGCGGGCGGTTTCTGAGGAAGCCGCCCGTTTTGAATGCCGCGGGGGATTGATGGCTCCAGGGCGCGGTTCGCGCCGGCACGTCGCCCTAGAATAGTTTTATGACCACGCCCTCCTGGAGCGTCCGGGGTTTTCACGCTGCGCTGGCTGCCGGATCGTTAACCCCGTCTCAACTCGCAGAACTCGCGCTCGCAAACAGCAACAAAAACGCCGGCCACAATACTTACATTTGGCGGGATGCTGAGTGGACGCGAGCAGAGGCGGCGCGTGCTGAAGCGATGCCACGCGGCAGCGGCGGCCCGTTCGGCGACGGCCGTTCCGCACTTTGGGGCCTTCCAGTTTCGGTGAAAGACTGTTTCGATCTCGGCGGCTCGCCCACATCTTGCGGAATCCATTTCTATCGCGATCGCGACGGTTTGGCCGCGCGTGATTCCTGGCTTGTGGAACAGCTGCGCGCCGCCGGAGCTGTGATCGTCGGCAAAACACATCTTCATCCGCTGGCCTATGGAATCACGGGCGAGAATCCCGAGTATGGCGACTGCGCGCAGCCTCGCGATCAAGGCGCGTTGACCGGCGGGTCTTCGAGCGGCGCAGCAGCAAGCGTGCAGGAGGGCTCAGCCGTGGCCGCCATCGGCACAGACACCGGCGGCTCGGTGCGCGCACCCGCTGCTTTGTGCGGCCTCGCCGGTTATCGCGCCACGCTTGGTCGAGGCGATTGGCGCGGCGGCGCTCACCTTGCGGAATCGTTCGATACTTTCGGTTGGCTCTTTCGCGATCTCGAGGACGCGCCGTTTCTTGCCGTACCGTTTGCACCGGCAGGAGCCGCTGCCGCCCGCCGCTTCATGAGCTTCGCCTATGTCGCCGATGGCTTTCTTCACGATTGCGAGCCTGAGGTCGTCGCGAGCTTTCGTGCCGTGATTCAGGCTCTTCAGGCGCTGGGTCTTGAGGGGCGGACTCTTGACGCAGACTGGTGGAACGGCGCCGTCGAAATCTTCGCACCCATCCAAGCCTCAGAAGCTGCGCGCCTGCACGCCGGGAACTTCGATCGCTTCGAACCCGCCATCCGCGACAGGCTCAAGTGGGGCGCTGGCCTGGCTCCGGGCGAAGTTGCAGCCCTTCGCCAGCGTCATGCCGCGTTCCGCGAGCAAATGGATGAGATCTTTGCCGCGCACCAGCTCATTCTTTTGCCGTCGATTCCCGTGGCGCGTCTCGCCGTTGGCGCAGACCACAGTCAGACCCGAGCGCGCCTGCTGCGCTACACCGCGCCCTTCAGTCTTGCCGGCGTGCCAACCGTCTGCATTCCCTGCGCGCACGGCGGCATGCAATTGGCTGCAGCTCGCGGCAACGACGAGTCGCTGCTCGCGCTTGCCGCTGAGATCGGCGCGCATACAAAGGCCGCCAAGGGCAACTAATTTTTATTGGGTTTGAATTTCCGCGATTGTGCGCCTAGGAGGATTTGTCTGTCGGGAACGGCTCGGCCTTCAGCGAACCGTCGCGCTGCTTTACCAGCATCTGCACTTTGCCTTCGGCCGCATCCAGCTCCTGCTTGCACGCGGCCGACAGACCCACGCCTTCCTCGAAGAGTTTGAGAGAGTCTTCGAGCGCCAGATCGCCTTTTTCCAACTGCTCGACAATCGTTTCCAACTTTTTGAGCGACTCTTCAAACGATGGCATGGCGTTCACCTCTTCTCGCTTGCGCCGGCCGGCAGGGCGCTCGCGATCACCTCGGCCGCGGCTTCGTAGTTTCCGAACGGTGCGCTCACCTGTACGCCCTGCACCAAGGGCCGTACCGCTGCCAGCATCTCCTGCGCGATTTTGATTCCCTCAGCGCGCGCGGCCTCTGGCGTGTCGGCCTGCGCCATGCGCAGCATGATCTCTTCTGGCATCGCGACCCGCAGATCGTTCTTCATATACTCGGCATTGCGCAGGCTGGTCAGCGGCCAGATGCCCGCGATCGCCGGAATGCGGTGATCCTTGGTTCGCTCAAGGAACTCTTCCAGCAGGCGCAGGTCGAAGACCGCCTGCGTAATCATGTACTCCGCGCCCGCTTCAACCTTGTAGGCCAGCCGCTTCAGCTCATTTTCCAGGTCGAGCACGCCCGGATTCGCAGCCACTCCGATGGTAAAGTTCGTACTTGCGCCAATGGAATTCGATCCGATATCGAGACCGTGATTCAGCCGCCGCGCGATGTTTACCAATCCGATGGAGTCCACGTCAAAGACAGCAGACGCGTCAGGATAGTTTCCCTGCTTGGGCGGATCGCCGGTCACGCACAGAATATTGCGCAGCCCGATCGACGAAGCGCCCAACAGATCCGACTGGATCGACAGCAGGTTCCGATCGCGGCAGGTGTAATGAAGAATCGTCTCCATCCCCGTGTGCTGTTGAATCTGGATGCAGAGGCTCTCTCCGCTCATCCGCGCCGACGCCTGCGCCGCGTCGTACACATCGATGGCGTCCACGCCCAGACGCGCCATCAATGCCGCGCCTTCGATCTCCTTGGCGCAATCGATGCCCCGCGGCGGCACGAATTCCACCATGGTGATGAACTTGCCCTCCGCGATCAGCGAGCCCAGGCGCGAGCGTTGCGCGAGGGGGGCCGGCGGCGTCTCTTTGCTCACGGCTGGAGTAGCGTCTTTCCCGGCCACGTGCGCCTGTTCGTCGATTGCCCTAACGGCCTGCCGCATGGCACGAATGTGATTCGGCGTCGTGCCGCAGCAACCGCCCACCATCTGCGCCCCCGCGGCGATAGCCTTGCGCGCGAAACTGGCCATGTATTCGGGAGAGCACAAATAAATGTTCCGTCCCTCCACCGCTCGCGGCATGCCGGCGTTGGGCATTGCGCCCAGCGGGAGATTTGTTGCCGCACGCATCTCCTCAATTGCCGTCAAAACAGTGGCCGGACCCGTGGAGCAGTTGACCCCAACTGCGTCGGCTCCCCACTCGGTGAGCCAAGCTGCCGCTTGCGATGCAGAAGATCCGTCGAGGCACTCGCCTTCGTCGTCCACCGTCACCATCACCAGCACGGGAAGCTCCGGGGCCACCGCTTTCGCTGCTTCAAGCGCTTCGCGCGCCTCATTGAGGGCGGGCATGGTCTCCACGATCAGCAAGTCGATGCCATTTTTCTTCAGCGCGCCGATCTGCTCGGCAAAGGCCGCGCGCGCTTCATCCAGGCCTGTCTTGCCGAGCGGTTCCAGCCGAACGCCCAGCGGTCCTACGGCACCTGCCACCCACGCCTGGCCGCCCTGCTTCTCTTTCAGTCTTTCCGCTGCCTGCCGCGCCAGCCGCACCCCGGCCGCATTGATCTCTTCAACCCTGGCTCCCAAACCATGGCGGCTCAATCTGAAACGGTTGGCTCCGAACGTATTGGTTTCAAGAATCTCCGCGCCGGCCAGCAGGTATTCTTCGTGCACGGAAAGGATCATCTGGGGATCCGAGAGGTTCAGCTCGTCATAGCAGCGGTTGGTAAACACGCCGCGCGCGTCGAGCACCGTACCCATGGCGCCGTCGGCAAGCACAGGGCGGTCAGAAAAGATTTCGGTGAACCGGCTCATTCTGTTGTCATGCTATCGCATCCCCAGCAGGGATGTATCCACCGTTTGCGCCGTCCCTCTGAAGCTCGCGTGGCTCGCTCAATCAGACCGCAGAACCGTCTCGGGTATCGCCTTCTCCCGTCTCGGCCATCGCGCCAAAGTACCGGGCCGCTTTGTTATACTTCGGGAGTCATCGCCTGCGTGGAAACCGGTTCGGGCTTGCGCATTCCAATGCCCCTCCGTGTGTCAATAACGCCATTTATTCGACAACGTTGCGGATTTTTCCGCGCGATCAACCGAGGGTTTGAAATTTGAAGAACAGAAGTCTTCTCTCGAGCGCCGGCGCAGCTCTGATATTCGCCGCCGCGCTGGCAGGTTGTGGCAAGACGTTTTACTTTGGCGGCCGCGTGTTGCCTCCCAGTGGGCTGCAGAATCGCGTCATGATCGCCATCCAGAACCCCGGCACCCTGTCCAAGGGGGAACTCGAAATCGTCGATGCGTATTATGACACTCGCACCGGCTACAACGGCAAGCCAACCTTCTTTTCCATTTCCGGTTACGGCGGTGCGTTGCCGGTTTCAATCCAGAACATGCCGGAGGAACAACGCGGAGCCGTTTATGGTTCCGGCGACGGCACCTTCGCCCTGATTGACTACCAGTCTGAAAAAACCTCAACTCCGTCTGTCGGCGGCATCAATGGTTTGTCGTCCAGCATCTTCACCACCCGCGACGAGGGCTACGTATTTGCTGCCAATCAGACTGCGACGGTTTTCAGCGTGGTCAACCAGCATCTCGGTTTGTCCACGGCTCTGAGTCTTCCCGGCGTACATCGCGTCAGCGTGAACCCGGGCGGTTCTGTCGCGCTCGCTTTCGTCCAGAACTCCAATTACGCCTATTACCCGCGCCAGCTTTCAACCGCGCAGTCCATCGCTTTCTCAGGCGGTCCCGCCACCTGGCCCAAAGCTGCCGTTGACTGCGAGCCGCAGAACGCGCCGGCTTGGTGCCTTTTCCAGATGCAGAGTCCCGACCACACCGACGCAACAGGCAACTACTATGGCGCACCTCTTACCTTTGACCGCCCCACCAAAGCCGTCTTCTCTGCGGATGGAAGCACTGCCTATATCCTGAGCTGCGGCCCGGAATGCGGGGGAACCACGGCATCGATCTCGATTGTTCCCATCGCGCCGTTGATCTTTCTTCAAGGCCAGCAGTCCGGCTTGCTGCCCTGCAATCTTCCCGCTGTGTCCTCGTGTCCCGACACGAATGACGCGCCGATGGTGAATATTCCCATTCCCGGAGGAGCCAGCAACGCGCTGGTCGACTCGACCACCATGTACGTCGTAGGCCAGCAGCCGCAGTCGATCCAGGGGCAAACTCTTTTTGCGGGTAACCTTACGATCGTTAACCTGGCCAACAACACCGCCGGCAGCCCCATCGCCATCAGCGATGGACAGCCGGGTGCAATCAGCCGCATGATCGAAGCCGATGACAACACGCTCTGGATCGGCATGACCGGCTGCACCGTCGGAGTTCGATACGCGACCAACCCCGCAAGTGGCTACGGCTGCCTGACCATGTTCAACACTGCCACGAAATCCGTCGACTTGCTCGAACCCTATTTCGGTGACGCCACCGGCATTGCTGCCGTCACGGGCTTGCACAAGATCTACACGGCAGAGGGCGGGCAGGTTTACATCTACTCCACCACCAACGGCGCGGCGATCGACAACCAGTATGTGACCGTGACCGGCACGGCCTACGACGTTGCGTACATGGACGCACTCACCGACGCCAACAACACTGTTTACTGATTCCGATGCCCGCAGAGGCAATCGACTTCCAAGCCGACATTCTGGCCATCGCTGCCCACCGCGACGATGTGGAACAGACCTGCGGGGGAACCCTCCTGCGCATGGCTGCGCGTGGCCTGCGTACGGCGATTCTCGATTTGACGCGAGGCGAAGCCGGCACGCGGGGCACCGCGGATGACCGTGCCCGCGAGGCTGAGCAAGCCGCCGGCATCCTTGGTGTAGGCTGGCGTCAAGCTCTCGACTTTCCCGACGGAGCCATCGCCAACAGCCTTGAAAATCGCCTTGCCATCGTGCGCGTACTGCGTCAGCTCCGCCCGCGTGTTGTCATCCTGCCCTATTGGCAGGCACGACATCCGGACCACGCCATCACCGCTCCGCTCGGCGCTGAAGCCTGTTTCCTCGCTGGCCTGAAGACGATCGATACCGGAACAGATCCGCACCGTCCGTTCAAGATTGTCTACGCCAGCCTATACGCGGATGTGCGCCCGAGTTTCATCGTCGACATTACGCCGTTCATTGAGCAGCGCCATTTAGCTCTCATGGCCTACCGCTCGCAATACGCAAATCAATCCGCCGGATCGGGCATTTTTGTTCCCGAAGAGGAAATCCGCGAGCGCACTTTTGCTGAGGCTCGTCATTACGGCCTGCTCGCGGGCGTTCGCTATGGCGAGCCATTCGTACAAAAAGAAGTGGGCCTCGTCGACGACTTGACACTCGTGCCCGTCCAATCGATCTAAAATGGATGGCGGCATTCTTTAAGAAGGGTCCTCATCATGAATCCGATCAGCCGCCGCCAGTTCCTGGCCACTTCCGCATTGACTCTCGCTGCCACGCGCCTTCGCGCTCAAGGCCATGCGCAGATCCAGGCCAACCTCGCCATTCCCTCTGAGGCAACGGGGCCGCATATCCCCGAAGACTTCATGGGACTCTCGTATGAGGTTCAGGAGCTCAACCATCCCGAGTTCTTCTCCGCAAAGAACACCGGCCTGATTCGCGCGTTCAAGCAGATTTCCTCTCGCGGAGTCCTGCGGCTGGGCGGCAATACCAGCGAGTTCGGCTGGTGGAAGGCCACTGCAAACTCATCGGAGCCAGAGCACCCCAAAACACGCGAAGTTGTCGGCGAGCCGAAGGCAAACTACTACTCCGTGACTCCCGAGGCGGTCCGCAATCTCGCAGCATTCCTCGAAGCAACCGGATGGACCTGCCTCTACGGCATCAATATGGGTACCAACACCCCCGCGCGCGCCGCCGAGGAAGCTGAATTCGTCGCCAAGACGCTGGGACCGCACCTGCAATACTTCCAGATCGGCAATGAGGTTGATTTGTTTGGCCGCCATCTGCGCGATCCGCAGACCTGGTCCGCGCAGACCTACCTTGCCGAATGGCTCACTCTTGCGCGAGCCATCACTGCCCGCGTTCCTGCTGCCCGCTTCGGGATGCCCGATATTGCATCCGACATGTCGTGGCTGCCTGAGATCGCAAGCGCATGGAGTTCAGTCGAGAACCCTCCCCACGTTACCCGGCTTACGCATCATTATTACTTCGGCGGACCACCATCGAATCCCGAGGTCAACATCCCCAATCTGCTGAAGCCCGCGACAATGGCGAAAGTTCAAAGCATGGCCGACACAGCGGATGCCGCTGCGGAAAAAATGGGCGTTCGCGTGCGCATGACCGAAGGCAATACCTGCTATCGAGGCGGCAAGCCCGGTGTCTCCGACGTCTTTGCCGCGGCGCTCTGGTCAGCCGACTACTCGCTTCTTCTCGCCTCCAACAACTACTCCGGCCTTAATCTGCACGGCGGCACAGGACAGATTATTGCCAGCGGGCTTGGCGGCGTCATGTTTGGCGACGCGGTTCTTAAAGCCCAAGGTGCGACGCCGGAGCAGATCGCCACGCACCCCCATGCCTACTATTCGCCGATTGCGCAGTTTGGCTCGAACTACGTTTTGGAGCCGGTTGCTTATGGGCTCATCTTCGCGGGCAGGCTGGCTGGCGGCACTCTTATCCATGCCGATCTCACCGGCAAGCTTCAGGCTGCGGGCGTCAACGCGACCGCGTATGCCGCAAAGCTACCGGGCGGACAAACGTCCGTCGTCGTTTTGAACAAGGACATGGAAAACGATTTAGCTCTCCGCCTGGATTTTGGAGCCGGTAAATCCGGTGCCGTTGAGGTCGACACTCTGCGCGCGCCGGCTCTCGAGAGCCGCGAAACTCACATCGCGCGAGAGACCGCGTCCGGTCGTCTCAAGCACGGAACGTTTACGGCCACCGTTCCACGCGCCTCGGGAGTTCGTATCACTGTCGTTTGAGGCCGCAACCGGCTGCGTGAGAAAATCAAATTGTCGCGGAACCCTGTCTCGGGTTGCGCTACACTCTTCCCCTGCGAACGTTCTTGCGCAAAGTATGATCTCTGAAGATTTTGAACTTCAAGAGTGGGCCCATGCCGCAGACCTGGAATCCTGAGAGTTACGGCCGCGATGGGGCCTTTGTTCATGAACTGGCCGAAGGCGTGATTGAGTGGCTCGCAGCCAAGCCAGGCGAGCGCATCCTCGATCTCGGCTGCGGCGACGGCCAACTTACGCGGCGCATTGCGGCTTCCGGCGCCAGCGTCGTCGGCATTGACTCTTCCCCGGCAATGGTCTCGGCTGCGCGCGGCCGGGGTCTGAAAGTCGATCAGGGCCAGGCCGAGAGACTGCCCTATCCCGATCACATCTTCGAAGCCGTTTTTTCAAACGCTGCTCTGCACTGGGTTCGCGGGCAGGACGAGATGCTCGCGCAGGTGCATCGCGTGCTTCGCCCCGGCGGCCGCTTTGTTGCGGAGATGGGTGGGCACGGCAACATCGCGGCCATCCGCGTCGCCTTCGCCGCAGTTCTTTCCCGCCATGGATTTGCGGAGCAGGGCGAGCGCGGAAATTACTATCCCACTGCGGAGGCTTACGGCAGCCGCCTTGCGCGCCACGGATTTTCCGTCGACAAGATCGCTCTCATTCCTCGCCCTACGGCGCTCAATGACAGCGGCATGACTGGCTGGCTAAACACCTTCTACCGCGGTGCGATCGATGCTCTTCCGGAAAATTTCCGAAACACAGCGGTCGAAGAGACCGTTGCGCTGCTGGCGCCGGTTCTTCGCGGCCACGATGGCCACTGGACCGCAGACTATGTTCGCCTGCGGTTCATCGCGACAGCATGAGCGTCTCGATCAACGACGGCCGTGGATCTTCGATCTCCATCAGGCAGGCTCTGCATCCCTCTTTTTCAGTCCGCGGCCAGCAACTTCGTCCGGAAGAATAAGCCGGCTACAATTCCGCCCAGGCTTGGAAACACAAGAAACAGCCACAACTGTTTCAACGCCTGGCCGCCCACAAAGATTGCCGGCCCGAGGCTCCGCGCCGGATTCACGCTCACACCGGTAATGTGAATGCCGAAAAGATGAATCACGAGAAGCGTGATGCCGATCGCCAGACCGGCAAATCCCGTGGGCGCGCTCTTCTGCGTCGCTCCCAGAATCACGATCACAAAAATCATGGTCGCAAAAAACTCAAAGAGAATCGCCGAGGGCTCGTTGTATCCGCCCTGATAGCCCGGTCCCCAGCCATCCTGGCCGAGCCCATTCGCTGCAAGACTGTATCCCGCGGAGCCAACCGCGATCATCAGCAGCAGCCACGCCGCAAGAATCGCTCCAATAAACTGCGCGATCCAGTACTTGATCATTGCCCCGAACTTGATTCCACCGGCAACCCAGACGCCAAGGCTTACCGCGGGATTCACGTGCCCGCCTGAGATGGGTCCGATGCCATAGATCGCCGCGACCTGCGCGAGACCGAACGCGGCGGCGATGCCGACAATGCCGACCTTATCGCCGGCAACCACGGCGGTTCCAACGCCGAACAACACCAGAATGAATGTGCCCACCAGTTCCGCAAGGAATATCTTCACGTTTCCTCCATGTCGATGCTGAGTGAATTCGATTCGTGGTTCGCAAACGCTACGCGGTCAATCGAATACCTGCCGCAGCGCGCACGCAGTTTTGCAGACGCGCTCAACTGCAGTCAAGAAAAAACTGGCGCGAAAAAAAGCGTGCGCCCCGAGCCGGTCCACCTTCTCGGTCCGTCAAGTTCGCCCATTCGCCCTGGTAATTGGTCCAACCTCTCCGCGCAGGCTGTGCTAACGTTCAAGCGTGAGCGTTGGCGCATCAGGCAAAGGAGAAACGAAGAAAATCGTCGCAGGCAGACGCCGCTTGCCCGGGCTGAGTGAAAAAGATGGCCTGATCCGCCACCCATTCGACCTCGAATTCGGCGTGCGGACCAGCGGCCTGATCGCGGGGCGTCATCTCGGATCGGGACACCGCAACGATCGCCATGTAACGGCCTATTACGCCGTAGCGCCTTCAGTTTTTCAAGGCCTCATCGTGCGCTGGCGCCGCTGCCGCCCGCTCGCGCCCATCGACGAATACACCTTTATTGATCTCGGCGCCGGCATGGGCCGCGCCCTGCTGCTCGCTGCCGATTATCCCTTTCGCGCCGTGGTTGGCGTTGAACTGCATCCCACGCTGGCGCGCATCGCACGCAGGAACCTTGCCTTTTGGCGCGCAGCGGGGCGCACACGCGTGCCAACGCGACTGTTTTGCCGCGACGCTTTGGAGTTTCCCCTCCCTGCCGGGCCCTGCGTCGTCTTTCTCTTCAATCCTTTTGGCGCGCCGGTGTTGCGCCGACTATTGCGTTCGTGGCGGCGGACGCTCGCCGAACGTCCGGCACAACTCGACATTCTTTATGTCAACAACGAGCAGGAGAGTGTGCTCCGTCGCGAGCCGGAGTTCGAGCGACTCTTTCATGGCCCCATTCGGCGCTCTCATCCTGATGCTGTGGCCGATCGAACCATTCTCAAGCGCCAACCCGGTGCTGAGTACGCTGCTCCGGGCTGGGAAGATTGTTCCATCTATCGCTGGATGGCCCCCGGTCCCGCCAGGAAACGTCCATGAATCCAGCAAGCAAAGTAAGCGTTTTCCAGATTGTCAAACCGTGCCTGCCAAAGTAGGATTGCGTGGTCATGAAGAACCGCATCGCGCTCGTCGCTTTTCTGCTCGCCCTCCTTCCCATCGGCGTGCTTGCTCAGGCGCCCTCACTCACAATCCAGATTGACCATCCAACCGCAACCGTGAGTCCAACGTTCTACGGCCTGATGACTGAGGAAATCAATTACTCATACGAAGGCGGTCTCTATGGTGAGTTGATCCACGATCGGACGCCGATTCGCGCCTGGGACGCGACCAGGGTGTGGCCGATGGTCGCGCGCGGCGACTCCATCGTTAACGTCTCCATCGACGAGTCCGATGGGCCAAGCACAGCGCAACCGCGGAGCCTGCGCGTCACCGTGTCGAAGGCCTCTGCGTCTTCGCCTGCTGGAGTAGAGAACGCCGGCTATTGGGGCATTCCGGTGCGGCCGCACACAACCTACTCCGGATCGTTCTACGCAAAAACCGACAGTCCCGGAATTCCTGTCACTATCACCCTGCAGAACGATCAAACCGGCGCGGTCGCTGCATCGGCAACTGTCAGCGGGCTAACCAAAGACTGGAAGGAGTACACCTACGCCCTCCACACCGGCGAAGTTCCGGTCTCGTCTGACAATCACCTCATCCTTACCATTGCGCAACCGGCAACCGTGTGGTTCGATGTGGTCTCGCTCTTCCCTCCTACCTACCACAATCGCCCCGGCGGCGATCGCGCCGACATTTCCGATCTGCTCGCCGCAATGCATCCGAAGTTCCTACGCTTTCCTGGCGGAAACTATCTTGAGGGCGAGCACATCGCTGACCGCTTCGATTGGAAGAAAACCATCGGCCCGTGGGTCGACCGCCCCGGCCACGAGAGCCCGTGGCATTATCACTCGTCCGACGGCATGGGCCTGCTTGAGTTTCTCGGCTGGTGCGAGGACCTGCACATGCAGCCCCTGCTCGCCGTCTATGCCGGTTACTCGCTTTCTGGCGAACACGTCGATCCCGGCCCTGCGCTTGAGCCATACGTGCAGGACGCGCTCGACGAGATCGAGTATGTTACCGGCGATGCCAGCACCCAATGGGGCGCCGAGCGCGCCAAAGATGGCCACCCCGCCCCGTTCGCTCTCCACTATATTGAGGTCGGCAATGAAGATGGCTTCGACAAATCCGGCTCCTACGACGGCCGCTTCGCGCAGTTCTACCGCGCCATCAAACAACGCTATCCCGATCTCCAGATCATCGCCACAACGCCGGTCAAGAGCATCAAGCCTGACGTGCTCGACGAGCACTTCTACATGTCTGCCGAGGAGTCGTTTTCCCAGGCGCATCATTATGACGCTGCCGATCGCAATGGGCCAAAGATATTTGTCGGTGAGTGGGCCACGCGCCAGGGCGATCCCACGCCGGACCTTGAAGCCGCGCTGG